>WNFJ01361442.1_pt2 | contig 12065 bp, 9 predicted proteins | sample 5400461 | NCBI WGS metagenome assembly WNFJ01 (sample SAMN13153349, study PRJNA577476) | soil metagenome | isolation source: 115 cm saprolite on Douglas fir-dominated hillslope | place: USA:California | collected 2013-09-17
GGCGGAAAGCGCGGCAGCAGAAATCAAGAGCAAGCTTGCCATCAGCAAGCGGCTAATTCGTTTGAGATTCATATTCGACTCCTTCGGAGACGGCATGAAGCCTTCCTGGCGAACACTGTTTGATAGAAGAGAAGAAGATGCTTTTAAGCTAAAGGCGGGTGCTAAGTCAAATATTTGCAATCTCGATGTGGCCTTTTAGTGAACAACGCGCCACGATCTTCCCGCGGGTTGTTTTGAACATTGGCTGTCTGCGGGCCGAAGAAGAGGCGGTCGGCGAGAAAGCGGTTGCAGTGCAATTACTGTCGTGATACAACGCCACTCACGACGCAATCCTGGCTGGGAGCCTTCCCGATCAGGACAGGGCCCACAATCCCCAGGGATAGAGTTCATAAGCGTCGCCTGAGCAATCCGGTTCTAGTGTTGTGATCGAGCCTTCATGAATCAAGGTGTCATTAAATTTCTCTTAGGCTGGCTAGTGTTGAGTATCGCGATTTCGTGCGCTGGACAACAAAGTGCCAATAATGACCTTGAATTAACCAGGCTGCGTACAAAGTCTTTGCTGGTGCAGGTTCTTGATCAGACGACGGCAATGGACGAGCCTGCGCTGCGCATGCTAGTCCGCGTGCGGGTGGTGACTTATCTATGGAGTGACCGGTCTGAGGAGGATGCGAAAGAAGCTGAAAGAGTGGCCATGCAGGCGCTGACCGACCTTGACGAAAACAGAGTCAGCGTGCCCGATGGCATGGCGAAGTGGCTGCGTTCTCAATTGGTGGCACAGATTGAGGTGCATTCTCCTGCGTTAGCCAAACGGTTGAAGAAGGAAGACGCGTCGGACCGAGATGGTGACCAGTTTGACTCAGCCTACTCCATGCTGAAGGACAGCAATGAAGTTAAGGCATCGGTCCAGGCCATGCGCAGCGCGCTGAGCAACGGAGATCCGGGCATGATTCTGCCCTTTTACTTGTATGAGCTTGAGCAGAAACAGCCTGGTGAAGTCCCTGCACTGCTTGATTCAATCATTTCAATTCAGGAACAGAGACTCGACACCATCTCGTTGCTGACTCTTATTTTTCTCCGCAGTTTCTACCTGAAAGAAACAAACCCTCGTCAGCTTCAGACGCGATTCCTAACGATGGCTTTCAATACTGTACTGACCGCCTCGACTTCGCCCGAGCGAATGCAAGTTGCGCAAGCTTACGATCTGTTGACCAGCCTGTTGCCGGCAATGCAGAAACTTTCGCCATCGCTATATGCGGCGGCGCTTCCTCAGGCGGCAGCTATGGCACGTCTCAACTCAAACCAGCTTGACCTTGTTGAAATACATCGCCGAGTAGAACAAAGTTCAGATCCAGTAAACCAACTGATAACCGAGGCTAACGACGACAAGAACAAAGCCATCCAGAATGATTTGCTGGTTGAGGCTGCGCAGCGCGCTCTCAGCGATGGTCGACTCAGGTTGGCTATCGACGTCGTTGCCGGTATGGATTTCAAGGAAGAACAGAAAATGAAAGAGGAGTGGCGTGATCAATTCCTGTCTGATGTCGTCAAGTCTGCAATTAATAAGAAGGATTCAGACACTGCCAGGTATGGCGCCGGCAAGATCAAATCGCCGTTCGAGCGTGCATCTGCGATGCAGGAGATAGCCCTGTATTTCTTTGAGTCGCGAGACTTAGTCAGCGCGAACCAGATACTAAATGACGCTCTCAAGCTCATCCTGGACTCGGAGACCTCCCCTGCAAAGGCCCTGTCGCTGTTGAATATTGTGTCAGCATTTATGAAAGTTGACGACTCAAGAGTTGTCGAAGTCACTCACTTAGCGATCAAGGTCATTAACAAACTTCCGCCGCCCGACCCCAGTGACAAACCTGGTAGCAATTCCCACAACGAACATGTGCAAACTTTGGTGGCGGTCGCTTCGAGGCTTATGCCCTTGTTTGAATCGCTGGCTCGAACGGATGAGCAACGAGCCCTTATCCTGGCAGGTGAGATTGAGCGACGTGAAGTTCACGCCCCGGCTCTTTTTGGAACGTCGATGGGGATCATCGGATCTATGAAGGAAACGAAAACCTCAGTGATAAGAAAGTAAACCACGGAACTGCCGGAAGGATCTTCGTAAATTTCATATTCTGTTGTCGTCTCTGTCCCGGCGTGGAACTCTTGTCAAAGAGCCCTTGACTCCTTTAGTTCAGGCTTCACGGGCAAGCAAGACATTGCGATATGCAAGAAGAGCGGACCCCGGTGGGCCCGCTCTCTTCCACAATCGACCAGTTGTAATCAGAGACTACTTCGTGCGCGCGACCACCTCAACTGATTGCGGCCGTTGCCGCGTCTTGTCCATTTCTTTTGCCAGCCGGCTCTCGGTCTTTGAAGCGAAGCAGCCCGGTTAGTCCAAACCTGAGACAGGAAATATTCATTCCCATAGCGTTTGAACACCAGCCGTTCCGGCGCATCGTTGCGCGTCTGTTGAATCACCAGCGGCGCCATCACGATCACGCTCGTTTTCGTTTGCGCATTTCTGAGCTGCAATGCGTCTTTTGAAATGCGCTTGACGGTATAGTCACCGGCCTTCAGATTCGTCTCGCCGGCGGCAAAATCGAACGGAATGCTCGCCTCGATCCGGCTACCTGTCTGTGCATTTGCCGTCATAACGGCCAGCACAATGAAAAGGCCCAGCATCGCGGTAGTTTTCAAACTCGTGTATTTCATAACATCCTCCTAATCGTTTTCAGGCCAGCTTAATTGCGGCCTTCATCTAGTAACGCGACGCTGGCGGGAAAAGGGGCTCAAGGTTTTTTCGACCCGTTAACGGGAAAATGGCACCATCCGATCGAAGAAGTCGCGTTAATAAATAGGGAAAGGCGTGAGGGAGGAGGCAGGGTGTGTCCTCGGGGCATTAGCCCGACCGTGAGGGAGGGCTCAAGAAATGTGACCCAAGGAGCCCTCTCTGACGGTCGGGCTAGTGCGCCGCTCTGAAAAGGAATCAAAATTGACGTCAGCCGAACCGATATCTATGCTGATTCGTAATAACGACCGGCAGTAACTAAAGCAATTTCAACGGAAGCATTTAATGTCGCCGCCGCCGCAGAACGTCACCCAACTGTTGATTGCCTGGAATGGCGGCGACAAGCAGGCGCTCGACAAACTGCTGCCGGTTGTTTACGACGAGCTGCGGCGCCAGGCTGCGCGTTATTTGCGGCGCGAGCGTCCCGGCCACACGCTGCAAACGACGGCCCTGATTCACGAAGCCTATTTGCGCCTGATCGATCAGAAGAGTGTGCAATGGCAGAATCGGGCGCAGTTTTTCGGCATTGCCGCGCAAATGATGCGGCGCATTCTGGTCGACCACGCACGGACGAAACATCGCGCCAAGCGCGGCGGCTCCGACATCAGGGTTTCGCTTACCGACGCGACCTCAGTTACAAAGGATGCTGACCTGGATCTGGTGGAGCTTGATGAAGCGTTGAATCGACTGGCCGAAATTGATCCTCAGCAAAGTAAGATTGTAGAGCTGAGATTTTTTAGCGGACTGAACGTCGATGAAACGGCGGCCGCCTTGCAAATCTCGCCGGCGACTGTGAAACGTGATTGGAAAGTTGCCAAGGCGTGGCTGTATCGGGAAATTAGTCGTGATGAATAAAACCGGCTCGGCAAACTGGGAAGAAGTAAAGGAGCTGTTCGAACAGGTGTTGGCGCGCCCGTTCGCGGAGCGCGATGCATTTCTCAGCCAGGCCAGTGCGGGCGATGAAGCCCTGCGCCGCGAAGTCGAATCCTTGATCAAGTCTTACGAGCAGGCCGAAAGCTTTATGGAGTCGCCGGCGGTGGAAGCCGCGGCAGATTCACTCTTGGAAAACCAGGACAAACTCGCGCCCGGCCAAAAAGTAAGTCACTACGAAATCCTGGCCGAGATCGGCGAAGGCGGCATGGGCGAGGTCTATCTCGCCAAGGACACCAAGCTCGGGCGGCGTGTCGCGCTAAAGTTATTGCCTGCCTATTTCACCAGCGACGAGAAGAGACTTAAACGTTTTGAGCAGGAGGCCCGCGCCGCTTCTGGGCTCAGCCATCCCAACGTCTGCGTCATTCACGAAGTGGGCGAGACGGAAGACGGGCGTCCGTTCATCACCATGGAACATGTCGAAGGCTTCACGCTTCGCCAGCATCTGGCGGGCGGCGCGCTATCGCTGGGTGAAACACTCGACATCACGATTCAGGTCGCCGACGCGCTGGTCGCTGCTCACGAAGCCGGCATCGTTCATCGGGACATCAAGCCTGAAAATCTTATGATTCGTCGTGACGGCTATGTGAAGGTGCTGGATTTCGGGCTGGCCAAGCTGACGGAAAAATCCGGCGGCTTTGACAGTCTCACCGCAACGACGCTGCTGCGGACTTCGACTCCGGGATTGGTGATGGGCACGGTGGCCTACATGTCGCCCGAACAAGCCCGCGGCGTCAATGTCGACGCGCGCACAGACATCTGGAGTCTGGGCGTTGTGCTCTATGAAATGATTTCCGGGCATGCGCCGTTTGCCGGAGAGACACCGACCGATGTAGTGGTCGCCATTATCGAGAAAGATCAGCCGCCGCTGGCAGAATCAGTTGCGGATTTGCCGGCGGAACTGGAGCGGATCGTTAAAAAGGCGCTGCGAAAGAATCGTGACGAGAGATATCAGTTGGTTAAAGAGATGGCGATCGACTTGCGCAGCCTGCGACGCGAATTGCAGGTCGAAGGGGATCGTTCAGTCGCGCCTTCGTTTTCCGCCGAGCAGAAGCAGGCTGATATTCATCGAACGACAGACCAGGTCGACACCACGCGACACACTCAGACAGTTAGTGTCGAGCGCCCATCCGCTAAACTCAACCGGACCGCTCTGATCGTTATCGCTGTGCTGGTCTTTAGTGCAATAAGTTTCTTTGGTTATTATTTCGTCAGCAAGCTACGCGCTCCAAATGCCACCGGGCGTTTCCAGCGCATCAAAGTCACCAAGCTCACCACTAACGGTAACGCAGCTTTTGCCGCCATCTCTCGGGACGGAAAATATGTGGCCTATGTGTCGAGTGAAGGAGGCCAGCAGAGTCTCTGGTTGCGACAGACGGCTGTGGATAGCAACGTGCGCCTCTTGCCCGCGCGCGAGGGCCGATACCTTGGCATCGCCTTTTCTCCGGACAGTAACTTCATTTTTTATGGCTACGCTGGTCCCGGTGCAATTCAACATCCTGAACTCTATAAAGTTCCGGTGCTGGCCATGGGCGCCCCAGCGGTAAAAGTAGACCTCTATAACGGACCACAGGGACCGTCCCATGATGGAAAGAAGATTGCTTTCTTTCGCTATGACGTGGAAAAAAAAGAAGACCGGATGATGGTGGCAAACGCCGACGGCAGTGGCGAACAGGCAGTTGCCACACAAAAATGGCCCGAACGATTCGGATGGAATTGGGACGCCCGGCCGGCCTGGTCGAGTGACGACCAGAAGCTAAGTGCGGCCCTGGTTAATTTTGATTTGGACAGTTCCTTCCTCAGACTTTACGAAGTTCGCCTTTCGGACCGATCGGAAAATATTGTTACTTTGACGGGTCAGAAGTTTGAGCTGCTGGACGGTGTCTCAATGTTAGAGGACGCCAGCGGTTTGATGGTCACGGCTAAGGCACAAAACGCTTCGTTCTTTCAGCTCTGGCTTCTGGCGCGCGACGGGTCGGCGCGACAAATCACCAACGACTTGAGCGATTACCTCGGCTCCAGTTTGACCGCGGACTCCGCCGCGATCGTAACAGTGCAGCGACAGGTAGTCTCAAATATTTGGGCGGCGCCGAAGGCGCAACCTAACCGCGTCGCAGCGGTCACTTCGGGCGCGGGCAGATATTTCGATACCTGTTGGGCGCCGGATGGCAAAATCATTTACGCGTCGGACGCCAGCGGCAACGCGAATATATATGAAACAGATCTCCAGGGTTCGAACTCAAGAAATCTGACCGACGCCGGACGTAACTACGGGGCAGCAGTTTCGCCTGACGGCCGCCATATTGCTTTTCATTCGAATCGTTCCGGTATATTTCAAGTCTGGGTGGCTGACCGCGACGGAAACAATCCGCGACAATTAACCAACGGTCAACAGGAAAGCAACTGGCCTCAATTCTCTGGCGACAGCAAGTGGGTAATTTATCAACATCATTCTGATCCCGATTATTCTGATCTCGCCAACCCCGGCACTTTGTGGAAAGTACCCATCGAAGGGGGAACGGCGATCCTGATTACTGACAGAGTGTTGATGCGGCCGGCTGTATCGCCGGACGGAAACTGGATTGCAGGATGGTATATAGAAAATCAACAGAACGGACCCTGGCGCCTGGGAGTCATCCCCTTCCCCTTCACAGCCGGCGGATTGGTAAGAATTTTCGACGTGCCGCCAACGGTGCAAGTCAACTGGGATGTCTTGATTCGCTGGAGCGCGGACGGTCGCGGGTTGACATATGTCGACCATCGCGGCGGGTTCGATAATGTTTGGTCTCAACCGATTGACGGCGGTGCGCCAAAGCAGGTGACGAATTTGAAGGACAGCCGGATCTTTTCGTTCGATTGGTCACATGACGGCCGTCTGCTGATATCGCGCGGAGTGCAAACGAACGACGTCGTTTTGATCAGCGAAACGAAATGACGTGTTCCTTGTTACAGAACCGCGAGCGGTAGCGACCGGATCCAGTACTCAATCTACAGGCCTTTCTGCCGGCGAAATTGTGGATCGGAGGTTGAATGTAGCATCCGGTCGCTACCGCTCGCGGTTCTGTAACGACTTGCTCATATTGCGTAATGGAATCAAGTAGATGACACCGCACCATTACAAAAACCGCCCTGGTTTGGATCGAGCCTGAGGGACGTTGTAATCTCGTAATGCTGGAAAAAATGTTTCTCCCTTAGCTTTCTTAAGATGAGCACAAAAAAAGAAGATCTTACTCCGAAATCAGGCGCGCAGCCTCCTGAAGAAACCTCAACGCTGCTGGTCAAACCCATCAGCAAAGTTGCCGGCGGAATTCCCGCCGCACTCACCGCAGTAAAGTATGCCTTTGGCGAGATGGGCGTGATCCGCGGCACGCGCACGCTGCTCCAGTTGAATCAGAAGGAAGGCATCGATTGTCCCGGCTGTGCCTGGCCCGAGCCGGACGGCGAGCGCTCGCATTTCGAGTTCTGCGAAGAGGGCGCCAAGCATGTCGCCGATGAAGCCACCACCAAACGCGTCACGCCTGAGTTTTTTCAAAAATGGAGCGTGACGGAACTGGCGCAACAGTCCGACCTCTGGCTCAACCAGCAAGGGCGAATCACGCACCCGATGGTCCGGCGCGCAGGCGACGATCATTACCAGGCTATTAGTTGGTCGGACGCGTTCGCCCTGATCGCTCTTGAATTAAAGTCATTGGCCTCGCCGGATGAAGCCGTCTTTTATACCTCAGGCCGCGCCAGTAACGAAGCCGCGTTTCTTTACCAACTCTTCGTTCGACAGTTTGGCACGAACAATCTGCCCGATTGTTCGAACATGTGCCATGAATCCAGCGGCACCGGAATGAAAGAGGCGCTCGGTTTTGGCAAAGGCACAGTCACGCTGGAGGATTTCAATTTAGCCGACGCAATTTTTGTAATCGGCCAAAACCCCGGCACGAACCATCCGCGCATGTTGACTTCGCTGCTGCACGCGAAGCGGCGCGGCTGCACCATCGCCCACATCAATCCGCTGCCTGAGACCGGTCTGACCCGCTTCAAACATCCGCAGGAATTTTGGACTTTCGCTGGTGAAGGAACCAAGCTGGCGGATCTTTTCATACAGGTGCGCGTCAACGGCGACGTCGCTTTGCTCAAAGGAATCATGAAAGAGGTGTTCGACGCGGAGGAACGCAGGCCAGGCCAGGTCCTCGATCAGGAATTCATTAACAGTCACACTACGGGCTTTGAAGATTTTAAAGCAGCGTTGGGCCGGGTTCATCTCGGAGACATTCTCGATCAAGCAGGCGTTACCAAGAGTCAACTGGAAGATGCCGCGCGCATCTTTGTTGAATCTGAGCGCGTGATTTTTTGTTGGGCAATGGGGCTGACTCAGCACAAGAACGCCGTCGGCAATATTCAGGAAATCATCAACCTGATGCTTCTGCGCGGGCAGTTGGGCAAGCCGGGCAGCGGCTTGTGTCCGGTGCGTGGTCATAGCAACGTGCAGGGTGACCGCACGATGGGCATCTGGGAACAGCCGAGCGAAGATTTTCTGGATAAGCTGGGTAAGGAATTCGGCTTCGAACCGCCGCGCCACCATGGTCTCGATACGGTGGGCGCGATCCAGGCGATCCACGAAGGGAAAGCGAAAGTATTTTTTGCCCTCGGCGGCAACTTCCTTTCGGCCACGCCGGACACCGAATACACGGCCGAAGCTTTGCAGCGTTGTCGGTTGACTGCGCACGTTTCGACCAAGCTAAATCGCGCGCACTTGATCACCGGCCGGCAAGCGCTGATTCTGCCCTGCCTCGGACGCACCGAAATTGATCAGCAGGCCGGCGGGCCTCAGTTCATCACGACGGAAAATTCCATGGCAGTAGTTGAAGGCTGGCAGGGTCCGCTGGCGCCGGCTTCGGATCAGCTGTTGAGCGAACCCGCAATCGTGGCTGGAGTGGCGAAAGCTGTCCTGACCGATCGGTCTGCGGTTGATTGGGACGGCTTGACGGCAAACTATGATTTGATTCGCGGACACATCGAGCACGTGGTACCCGGCTTCGAAAACTACAACGAACGCGCCAAACATCCCGGTGGATTCTATCTGCCGAATCCGATTCGCAAACTTGAATTCAAAACCGAAGACGGCCGGGCGCATTTCACTGTCCATCCATTGCCGATACACGAGCTAAAGCCGGGACAGTTTCTGATGATGACCATGCGCAGTCACGATCAATTCAATACTACGATTTACGGATTGGACGATCGCTATCGCGGCATTCACAATGGCCGGCGCGTGGTGTTTCTCAATCGCGCCGACATTCGTCTGGCTAAGTTAAAGGAGGGTCAGATTGTCGATCTGATCAGCCATTTTGAAGGCGAAGAACGCATCGCGCGCCATTTCACCGTCGTGCCCTACAACATTCCCCGGCGCAGCGCCGCGACTTATTTTCCGGAAGCGAATGTGCTGGTTCCCGTACGCCACTTTGCGGACAAGAGTCACACGCCGGCTTCGAAGTCAGTGGTGATTAGTATCAGGCCTTCTGAGGGTTAGACAGTTGATAAGCCAGGAATTTTTTTCACCACGGAGACACAGAGCAAGCACAGAGGACCACTGAGTTTTTCTCTGTGAAACTCTCTGAGACCTCCGTGTCTCTGTGGTAATCGAGCGAAGCATGAGTTTTCAACTCGCAGAATCAAGTGCAACCTCCAAAAGCGAACTCTACGACCAACTCGCTGCGCAACTCAGCAGTTTGCTCGCCGGCGAACGCGATTTGATTGCCAATGCCGCGAACTTCTCTTCCCTGATCTTTCATTCTTTGCCGGATCTGAATTGGGCGGGATTTTATTTTTCCAAAGATGACGAACTGGTGTTGGGACCGTTTCAGGGAAAGCTCGCCTGCGTGCGCATCCGTATCGGCCAGGGCGTGTGCGGCACGGCAGCCGCGAGACGCGCAACTACTATCGTGCCGAACGTGCACGAGTTTCCCGGGCACATCGCCTGTGACAGCGCGTCGAATTCGGAAATCGTGGTACCGTTGATCAAGAAAGATGAGTTGATCGGCGTGCTGGATCTCGATAGCCCGATATTGGCAAGATTCGACGAAGCTGATGCTGAAGGGCTGCAGAGTCTGGCAGCTATTCTGATTGCGACTATCACATAGATTGAGGCTTTGCCTCAGCACTGTGGGGCACTGTGCGGCGGCTAAGCCGCACGGGAGTCACAACGTCATTAATGCGGACAGAAAACCATCATCAACCCCGAAAGAGAGAAGCAGGACCAACTATAGTTGCCGTCAGCGGTTTGTCCTCGAACACCGGCAAGACGACTTTGATGTGCGAGTTGCTGCGGCGCTTGCCGGGCTGGGAAGCGATCAAGCTGACGCGCGGGCACTATCGCTCGTGCGGCAAAGACCCGCAGGGTTGTTGCGTCAGCGATCTGCTGCGCGACGAACCCTTGATCCGTTCCGGGCGCGAGGCCAACTATGAGGCAGGCAAAGACACGGGGCGGTTCTGGGATGCGGGTGCGGCGAACGTGCACTGGGTGATTGTCGGTGAAGATCAGGTTGAGCAGGGAATCAAACAGGCCCTGGCGCGCGTCAACGGCGCCGGCGTGCTGGTTGAAGGCAACAGCTTTCTGGATTACGTGGCAGCGGATTTCGCGCTAATGTGCGCGCGCGCGGGCGAGAACAAGTTGAAAACTTCGGCGCGACGGACGCTGGAAAGAGCGGACGTGCTCTATCTTTCGACACTTGACGATTGCGATGGGGCGACGGCGGTAAAGCGGTTCATGGAATGGCGCGGAGGCCTGACAAGCGAACTGAACTTGAACGGTTTGCCGATTTACACAGACAAAGACATTCCGCAGATGATCGCGCGGATAAGATCTGTCAACGAGTCTCTGCCTATGACCTCCCCTGTGTCCTCCGGGTCTCCGTGGTGATTAAATCGTTAGCACCAAAATCAACCACGGAGGCACGGCGAAAGGGTTAATGATCACAATTCGAAAATCAGAAGAACGCGGCCACTTTGATCTTGGGTGGCTGGATACTCATCACACGTTTTCCTTCGATCAATATTACGACCCGGCGCATACGCACTTTCGCAGCCTGCGGGTCATCAACGAAGACCGCGTGACGCCGGGGCAAGGGTTCCCGACGCACTCGCACCGCGACATGGAAATCATTACTTACGTTCTGTCGGGAGCGCTCGAACACCGCGACAGTATGGGAAACGGTTCCGTGATTCGGCCGGGCAACGTCCAGCGCATGACCGCCGGCACCGGCGTGTCGCACAGCGAGTTTAATCCATCCGAGAGCGAAGCCGTGCATCTTCTGCAAATCTGGATTCTGCCAAAGGCCCACGGCTTGCCGCCGGGTTACGAGGAAAAGGCATTCGCTGAGGAAGAGAGGCGCGGACAGCTGCGACTGATCGCCTCAGACGATGGCCGCGAAAGTTCGGTAACCATAAATCAGGACGCGCGGGTCTACGCGACTCTGCTGGACGCCGGACAGATCGTCACTCATCCGCTCCAGCCGACTCGTCATGCCTGGCTCCAGGTAGCGCGCGGTACCGTTCGTCTGAATGGAATGGAACTTATGCAGGGCGACGGCGCGGCCGTGAGTAAGGAGAGCGAACTCTCGATCTCCGCTCATGACCGGGCCGAGCTGCTGCTTTTCGACCTGGCTTAGGTTGATGCCGTTCAGGCGAGAGAACGGCGCATCAGTTAAGCGACCGCAGACCAACTAGTCTTCAGCGCGATTTACTGCCGCCACCGGAGTTTGAACGTCGCGTAATTCACTCACGATCTCTTCAATCCGCTTCGCCTGACTCTCGATCGTCTCGGCCCGCCGGCGCGATTTTTCGCTCAATTCTTCACGGAGAAGCAGCTGTGCCTGGCCCAATAAGGCGGCCAGCGGGTTGTTAATTTCATGCCTGACACGCGCCACCAGCGCCGCCGCGTCAGTTAACCTTATCTCGTAGCCCGCAACCTGGGCGCGCAAACGCGCCAGGTCATTCGTGTCCGCAGACGTTTGTGATTCGCTCATTAGCTCCAAACTTTTTGGCAGTAGTCGAACCCACGAACGTGAGGTCCAACGGCAGGAGCGCGAGGGCCGCCGTCACTCGTCGCCTATTTTGCGTTCACTTTGGCGCCAGCGCAAGGACTTTTTTGCGCAAGACTCAATTCGACATCGCAAGAAATTGTGCGTGCGATAAGAGTTAAGAAGGCGAAGTGCCGCGCGGTTGACTTGATCGGCTGACTTACGTAAATTCGATTTCGCTGCTGGGAGGTCGTCCAATGGTAGGACTCCAGACTCTGGATCTGGCTATCGGGGTTCGAGTCCCTGCCTCCCAGCCAAACGAATTTCCATCCAGCTACGGGCGG
>WNFJ01088056.1_pt2 | contig 12063 bp, 12 predicted proteins | sample 5400461 | NCBI WGS metagenome assembly WNFJ01 (sample SAMN13153349, study PRJNA577476) | soil metagenome | isolation source: 115 cm saprolite on Douglas fir-dominated hillslope | place: USA:California | collected 2013-09-17
TCAGTTCGGAGGGATCGTAGGCGCTCTTGATGTTGACGGTCTTGCGGGAGAGGGCGGTGAAGCCGGCGATGGAGGTGAAGGACTTGGGGACGCGGATCTCCTTGACCTCCTGGCCCGCCTTGAACAGGGAGAAGAGCTCCTGGTTGCGGGTGTCGAGGGCAAAGATGGTCACCCGCTCGGCGTCCACGAGATCCAGGACCTTGTCCTTGATGTCGACCAGGATCTCCTGGATGCTGGGCGCCGAGTTGATCATGTTCGCGATCTCGATGAGGCGCTTGCGATACGACAACTCCCGCTGGGCGGGGTCGCCCGCGATCCGCGTCGCCATGCCTTCTGCCTCCCTGGCCGGGGCCGAAATCCGTTGAGCTAGGCGAGGATACGCGCCGGCACCCCGAGGGGTCAAGGTGCTCGGGTTCGGCCTCCCCCCTTCAACCCCGCCGCCCGCGAAAGGGTCCAAGCGTAGAGGTGGGCGCTCCCCGATTGACGCACCCGGAATTCCGACCGTGATCAAGGGTGTGCGAGGAGCCGGGGGTTGAAGATTCGCGCCCGGCCGCAGGCAGGGTGGATCCTGGTGGCGGCGCTCGCCGCCCCGGGCTGCGGCCAGAACGCCTCCGTCCCCCAGCCCGACCCCAGCGGCACCCCCGTGGCCTCGGGGGCCAACGAGTGGCCGATGTACGGGCACGATCTGGCCCGCTCCGGCCACAACCCGGGGGAGACGGTCCTGAACGCGGCCGCGGTTCCCCGCCTGGTGGCCCGCTGGCAGGCCTTCGTGGACATCGGCCCCCTTCCTCCGTCCTGCTCGCCCGCGGTCGTGGGCGGCCGGGTCTACGCGTGCAGCAGCCGGACAGACGGGGACAACTTCTTCGCCTTCGACGCGGCCACGGGGGAGCCGCTCTGGAGCGCCGACCTCGGCCGTCCCCGGTCGGGCACCGTCGGGATCGGGGCCAGCCCGGCGGTCAGCGGCGGCGTGGTGGTGGCGGGAGGTGCGGACGGCGCCTACTATGCCCTCGACGCTTCGACGGGCTCCATCCTCTGGCGGCACGACCTGGAGGAGCGGAACGGCTTCGCCTGGGCCTCCCCGTTGATCGCCAACAGCCGCGTCTACGTGGGCGTCTCCTCGGAGGGGGAGCCTCCCGGCGCGGGTGAAGTCCGCGCCCTTGATCTCGCCACGGGAGCGCTCGTCGCCAGCCAGCGCCTCGTGCCGGAGGGCGTGCTGGGCGCGGACATCTGGAACTCGCCGGCTCTCAGCCCCGACGGCCAGACCCTGGTGGTCGCCTCCGGCAACGACTTCGGGGGATACGACGGCCCCTACACGCGGGCCATCCTGGCGATGGACCCGATCACCCTGGCCATCCGGGACGTCCGGCAGGAGGCCGCTCCCGGCCTCGACCTCGACTTCGGGACCACCCCCGTCGTCTTCACGGACCGCCAGGGCCGCACCCTGACCGTGGCCCAGAACAAGAACGGCATCCTGTACACCTACGACCTCGGCCGCTTGAGCGCGGGCGCCATCTGGCAGCGGCAGAACGGGCTCGCGGTGGGCCTCATGCCCGCCTTTGACTCCTCCCTCGACACCCTGTTCTTCGCGGGCGACAACGGCCAGCTCTTTGGGGTCGATCCCGCGAGCGGCGCGGATCGCTGGCCGTCCGTGGCCGTGGGCTTCATGAACGGCAACCTGGCGCTGGCCAACGGGCTTCTGTTCGCGAGCTCGGGGGGGCGGGTCTTCCTGCTGGACGCCACGAGCGGGCGCGTGCTGCGCTCCCTCGACCCCGACCATCCGGGCCGCAGCTTCTCGGGGGTGGCGGTGGCCGGGGGCGCCGTCTACTGGATGTCCGGCGGCTACCTCAACGCGTGGAGTCTCCCTTGAGGACGCGGCCCGAGCGGGTCAGGCGGGGGCGGTCCGGCGGGGGGGCCGGAGGGCACGCGCGACATCGGCGGCCAGCCGCTCGCCGTCCCTGGGCAGGAGCGCCGCGGTGGTGATCCGGATGGCGGGGCCGCTGCGAATGCGGTAGCGCTGGCCCCCACGCACGGCCCAGCCTGCGGTCGCCAGGGCCGTGAGGACGGGCCCCTCCTCGGCCACCGGGACCCACACGTTCAGGCCGGAGCGGCCGTGGGCGGGGACGCCGCGGCCCAAGAGCGCGGTGACCAGGGCATCACGCCGCTCGCGGTAGGCGGCCGAAGCACGCACGAGCCGCGCCTCCGTCCGCGGGTCGGCCCACAGCGCGATCACCAGGTCCTGCAGCAGGTGGCTCACCCACCCGCTGCCGAGAGCCTGCCGCCCCTCCACCCGGCCGACCGTCGTCGGGTCGCCCGCCAGGAGGGCCAGTCGCAGGTCGGGGCCCAGCCACTTCGAGACGGAACGCACCACCGCCCATCGCTCCCGCCGCCGGTGGCATACCGTCAGGGCAGGCGCGCCCGCCACGGGGCCGGCGTGGTCGTCCTCCACGACCAGCAGGCCGGGATGCTCGTCCAGGAGGGCCCGCAGCCGGCGCGCCCGGGCGGGAGTGAAGGCGGCTCCCGTGGGGTTCTGGGCGCGTGGGGTGAGGACCACCGCCCGCGCCCCCCGCGCCACCGCGGCGGTGAGGGCCTCGGGACGCACGCCCTCGTCGTCGAGGGCCACGGGCTCGGGCACGAGGCCGAGCGCGCCGAGCAGATCCAGGACGCCGCTGTAGCCGGGATCCTCCACCGCCACCAGGTCTCCCGGCCGGAGGTGCGCTTGCAGGACGCGCTCGATGCCGTCCATGGCGCCTCCCACCACGGCCACGGCGTCGGTGGGGATGGCGTCGGCGGCGAGCTGGAGCGAGGCCAGCCGGATGAGGGCCGGGCGATGGGCGGGCACGTTGTAGAGGAGGGGCGGACGGGCGAGGGCCGCCCGGGGCGGGGGCCCGGGGGGGATGAGCGCGGGATCGGGGTTGCCGGTGGCCAGGTCCACGAGGTGCGAGGGGACCTCGCCTTCGGGGCGGGGGAGGACGAGGGGAGGTCGGAAGGCCACAAGCGTCCCCCGGCGTCCTTGGCCGGTGACGAGGCCGCGCGCCTTGAGGACGCGGTAGGCCGCCGCCACTGTGGCCGGGCTCAGGCCCAGACGGGCCGCCAGGGCCCGCACGGTGGGGAGGCTCGCCCCCGGGCGGAGGTGGCCGCGCCGGACCGCCGCCTCGACGCGCTGCGCGATCTCGCTTGCGGAGCGCCCGGGGATTGAGTATTGTACTGGTACGGACATCGGTTTGTACTATAACGAAATGAGGAACCCGGGTCAATGAGCGCTCCCGACTTCAGCCCCACCCCCCGCACCGCGGTGAGGCGCCTGCCCAAGCGCGGGGTCTACGACCGCGCCGCGGTGTTCGCCATCCTGGACGAGGCCCTGGTCTGCCACGTGGGCTTCGCCCGGGACGGGCAGCCCTTCGTCATCCCCACCATCTTCACGCGGGTGGAGGACCGGCTCTACGTGCACGGGTCCGCCGCCAGCCGGATGCTGGACGCCTTGGCGGAAGGGATCGACGCCTGCGTGACCGTGACCCTGGTGGACGGCCTGGTCCTCGCGCGCTCGGCCTTCCACCACTCCATGAACTATCGGTCGGTGGTCGTGCTGGGCCGGGCCCGGCTCGTCATCGATCCGGAGGAGAAGCGGGCGGCCCTGGAGGCGATCGTGGAGCACGTGGTTCCCGGCCGGTCGCGCGAGGTGCGGGCTCCGAGCGAGCGGGAGCTCCTGGCCACGAGCGTGCTCCGCCTGGACCTTGTGGAGGTCTCTGCCAAAATCCGCACGGGACCGCCCGTGGACGACCCCGAGGACATGGACCTGCCCTGCTGGGCGGGCGAGATTCCCCTGCGGTTGGTGGCCCAGGCTCCGGTGGCGGACCCGCAACTCGGAGCCGGTGTGGAGGCGCCGCCGATCGCCCGGAACTACCGGCGCGGCGGCCCCTGAGGGCCCTCGAGGGACGCGGTCAGGGGGTGGGGGGGGTTGGCGTCATTCCCCCGCCCATCGCCATGAGGACGAATCCGATGATGTAGACGGGCAGACAGGCCAGGCAGTAGAGGAACGGCTTCTTGGTCTCGGCCCAGTGCGTGAAGACGAAAACCAGGATCACGAAGGGGACGAGCAGGCTCCCCAGCCCCCATCCGATGCTGGTCTTGAACGCCACGATCAGGATCTGGATCGAAAAGACGAGCATTGCGATGCCCGCTAGAGCGGCCAGCGCCATACCTGCCGTCGCCATATCAATCCTCCTTGCGAGCCACGGCCGGCAGGCCCCCCGCGGTCCGCCGGTCGATGCCCTGTCTCTCGTCTGGGGAAGTCGGGCTATCTTACTATGGACGGAGGCGATCTCGGAGAAACGCACGCGCAGGAAGGGGGACGCTTGAGATGGTGATGCAACCGCTGATGGTCCTGGCCTTCTCCCTCGGCGTCGCTCAAGCGAACGCGGACGCAACCGCAGACGACGCATACCGCGCCGAGATCGAGGCCTGGCGCCAGCGCCGCGAGGCGGGCCTCAAGGCCGACGGAGGCTGGCTGAGCGTGGCCGGCCTTTTCTGGCTGAAGGAAGGCGCGAATCGATTCGGTAGCGACCCCAAGGGGGACATCGTCCTCCCCGCGGGCTCGGCTCCGGCCCGGGCGGGGGTCTTCGATCTCGCGGCCGGCCGGACCACGGTGACGTTTGAGAGGGAGGTCGAAGCCACGCTCGCGGGGCGGCCCGTCACCCGTGCCGAGCTCCGTTCCGACGCTGCGGGCGCACCCGACGTGATCACCCTGGGCCGGCTCACCATGCACGTGATCCAGCGCGGCCCCCGCTACGGCATCCGCCTCAAGGACCGGGAGAGCCCCCTGCGAAGGGAGTTCAGGGGGCTGCGGTGGTTCGAGGTGAAGGAGGAATATCGCGTCCGCGCGCGCTACGTGACCTACCCGGAGCCGAAGCTCCTTCACGTGTCGAACGTCCTCGGCCAGAGCGAGCCCATGCCGAGCCCGGGCTTCGCCGTGTTCGAGCGCGGGGGGGTGGAGATTAGGCTGGAGGGCGTGCTCGAGGAGAGGGACGCCCGGCAGCTCTTCTTCATCATCCGCGACCAGACGAGCGGCAAGGAGACCTATCCGGCGGGGCGCTTCCTCTACGCGGACCTGCCGAAGGACGGGGGGATCGTCCTCGACTTCAACCAGGCCTACAATCCTCCTTGCGCCTTCACCCCGTACGCGACCTGCCCGCTCCCCCCGCCCCAAAACTGGATGCCCGTGCGGATCGAAGCCGGGGAGCTCGATGTCCTCGTTCATCCGGAGGGTGCGGCGTCGCACCTCCCCGTTTCCCCACCCGCGCCGCGGAAGTGAACGCGGGGGCGCTCGCCGCCGTTTAGGGGATCGCGAACACCATGAAGTACTGGTAGGGGAGGAGGGTATGCTCGGCGGCCAGGCGGAAGCCCGCGCCCTCCATCTGCTTGACCAGGTCAAGGCGGGCGATCTTCATGGCGAGGGGCGGGCCCACCGGCAGCTCGCGCTTCTGGAAGTCGATCATCACCACCTGGCCGCCCGGCCGCAGCATCCTCTTCATCAGCGCGAGGTACTTCGCCTGGTCGTCGATATGGTGCCACGTGTCGCAGATGAAGAAGCGGTCGACGGAGGCGTCGGAGAGCAGGGGGTCGTCGGGGGCGGAGAGGACCGTCTGCACGTTCGTGATCCCCGCGTCGCGGAGACGCCGGTTCAGGTGGACGATCATCTCCGCGCTCACGTCCACCGCGTAGACGCGCCCCGAGGGCGCGACCTCCCGGGCCAGCCGCACCGCGAAGTAGCCGGAGCCCGCGCCGATGTCCGCCACCACCTCGCCCGGCTTGAGGGCCAGGGCCGCCACCACCTCCCCCGGCTTCTGGTAGACGTCCCGCTTCGGGTCCTCGAGCATCGCGATGTAGGCCGCCGAATCCTGGTGCTGGCGGTGCATCTCGGCGGGCCTGCGGGTCGGGGGTGAGGACGGCGAGGCCGAAGGCGGCGACCAGCATCGCGATCACTTGTGTGCGCGAGCGGTCTCGCTCACCCCCTCGATGAGCCGGTCGACTTCCTCCCGGGTGGTGTAGCACGCGCATCCGGCCCTCACCACCCCGTGCTCGGCGTGACCGAGACGCCGCACGGCCGTGGTCGCGTAGAAGTCGCCGTTGGAGACGAAGACGGCACGGCGGGCGAGCGCGCCCGCGACCTCGTGGGACGTCCGGCCGGCCAGGGTGAAGGCGACGGTGGGGGTGCGGGGGGCGGAGGGCGGCGGGCCGTAGAGGGTCACGCCCGGGATCGCCCCCAGGCCCTCCCAGAGCCGCGCGATCAGCCTCTGGCCGCGGTCGTGCAGGGCCGCGAAGACCGCCGAGAGCGCGTCCTTGCGGTTGCCCCCGGCGGGGCCGTCCGGGCCTTCCGCCAAGGCGGCCAGGAAGTCCACCGCCGCCGCCGTTCCCACGATCCCCTCGTGGTTCTGGGTGCCCGTCTCCAGGCGCTCCGGGGCGGCGTCGGGGGCGGGCTCCAGCTTCGGCACGTCGAGGGTGGACAGGCGTTCGTGCCGCCCGTACAGAATGCCCACGTGCGGCCCGTAGAACTTGTAAGCCGAGCAGACCAGAAAGTCGCAGCCGAGGCTTAGGACCTCCACCCGGGCGTGCGGCGCATAGTGGACGGCATCGACGAACACGAGGGCACGCGCGGCGTGCGCCCGCGCCGCGATCTCCCGCACCTGGTTGATGGTCCCCAGGGCGTTGGAGGCGGCTCCGATGGCCAGGAGGCGCGTCCGCGGCCCCAGGGCCGCGGTGAGCGCGTCAAGGTCGAGCTGGCCCGTCTCGGGGATGAAGGGGACGCTCCGGATCGTCACTCCGCGCTCCCGGGCTAGGGCACGCCACGGGTCCACGTTCGCGTGATGGTCCAGCTCGGTCACCACCACCTCGTCGCCCGAACCCCAGGCGCGGCCCAGGGCGCGGGCGAGGTGGAAGGTCAGGGTGGTCATGTTCGCGCCGAAAGCGACCTCGTCCGTGGACGCCCCCAGGAAGTCGGCGACCGCGCGACGCGCGGCGGCGAGGGCGGCGTCGGTCTCCTGGCTGGTCGGGTAGGCCCAGTGCGTGTTCGCGTTGTGGTGGAGCAGGTAGTCCTTCATCGCGTCCACCACCATCCGCGGCACCTGCGTGCCCCCGGGGCCGTCGAAGTAGGCCACGGGCCGTCCCTCGTGGCGTCGGTCCAGAGCCGGGAAATGGCTCCGGATCGCCTCCACCGAGGCTATGGAATGGGCGTTCACCTGCGGCTCCGCGGTCACCTGTCGACCCCCCGCCTTCTTCCCCCCCCTTGTCCCTCACGATACATCGGAATGCGTCGCCGCTTCCTTGTCCAGGGACGAAAAAGGGTCGGGGGCCGCCCCTTCGGTCCTTCAGACCGCGCGGGGCCCTCGCAGGACGCGTGCGGGGAGGAGGACGATCGCGCGCACGAGCCCGAGCACACCGCGATGCCCACGAGCCGGAAGGGCAGCAGGAGGAGCCAGACGAACGGGTAGAGCACGACGGCGAGCACGGCCAGGGGCCAGCACAGGACGAGCAACAGGCACCAGAGCAGGAACTTCGTCATCGACACCCCTCCCCGCAGGGAAGACGGCTCCGGGCCTCCCCGGGTTCCAGGAACCTCGCCTTCCGGCAAGAAGGTAGCATGACGGGGCGATGCCGGGCCCCCTCCCGATCGACGACCATCTGCCCCGGGTGGGGGAGCTCCTCGCGCGTGGACGTGCCCTGGTCCTGGTCGCCCCGCCGGGCGCCGGAAAGACCACTCGAGTGGCCCCCGCCCTGGTGGATGACGGGCCGCTCATCCTCCTGCAGCCGCGGCGTGTCGCCGCGCGCTCCCTCGCCCGGCGGATCGCCGAGGAACGGGGCTGGCAGGTCCGCTTCGAGCGCGAGTTCTCGGAGGGGACGCGCCTGCTGGTCGCGACGGAAGGGGTCCTGACCGCGCGGCTGCTCAAAGACCCGCTCCTCTCCGGCTTCCGGACCGTGATCGTGGACGAGTTCCACGAGCGGAGCGTCCACGCGGACCTCGCGCTGGCCTTCCTGAAGCAGGCGCTCGCGGCCCGCCACGATCTGCGGGTGGTCGTGATGTCCGCCACCCTGGACGCCGCGCCCGTGGCGGCTTTCCTGGGTGGTTGTCCGGTGCTGGAGGTGCCGGGCCGACCCTACCCCGTGGAGGTCGTCTACGCGCCGGGGGTCACCCCCGCGGCCGCCCTCCGGGAAGCCGCCGGGCAGCCCGGAGGTCACCTCCTGTGCTTTCTCCCCGGGGCGGCCGAGATCCGCGAAGCCGAGGCGGGCCTGGCGGGCACCGACCTCGAGGTGCGGCCCCTGCACGGGGCGCTCGAGGCCAAGGCCCAGGATCTGGCCCTCGCCCCGAGCGCCCGCCGGAAGGCGATCCTGGCCACGAACATCGCCGAGACGTCGCTCACCGTGGAGGGGGTGGACACGGTCGTCGACTCCGGGTTGCACAAGATCCTGCGCTACGACGCCGAGCGGGGGATCGATCGGCTGGATGCCGAGCGCATCCCGGCGGACTCGGCCGAGCAACGCGCGGGACGCGCGGGCCGGACGGGCCCGGGTCGGGCCGTGCGTCTCTGGGATCCCCGCGACCGACTCCGCCCCCACCGCGAACCCGAGGTGCTGAGGATCGACCTGGCCGGTCCGCTGCTCGACGTCATCGCCTGGGGCGGCGACCCCCTTGCCTTCGAGTGGTTCGAAGCGCCGCCGGAGGACCGGGTGCTGCGGGCGCTGGAGCTCCTGGGGTTGCTGGGGGCGCTGGAGGGGCGGCGCCTGACCTCCCTTGGCCGGACCCTCCGACGGTTGCCCCTCTCGCCCCGTCTGGCGCGCGTGCTGGCTGAGGCCGGCGCCTCGCCGCGGGCGGCCGCGGCCTGCGCCCTCCTCTCCGAACGCCGGGGGGGGATAGGCACCTCCGGGACCCCACCCTCCACGGACTCGGACGTCCTGGCCCTCGTCGATCGGCTCGATGAGGCGCCGGGACCGCTGCGCCAGGCGGCCCGAGAGCTCCTGCGCATCGCGGAACGGCTTCTCGGGGACCGGCCCCGGGCGACCGACGACGCGTCGCTCCGCAGGGCCCTCTTCGCCGGCTACCCGGACCGCCTGGCGCGCCGGCGCGAGCCCGCCTCGCCCCGCCTCGTCCTGGCTTCGGGCCAGGGGGCGGTGCTGGGCCGCGAGAGCGGTGTGCGGGAGGGCGAGCTCCTGGTCGCCCTCGACGTCATGGCGGGGTCGCGAGCCGCGTGGAGCGCGAGTGGCTGAGGCCGACCGCCCGCGAGGTGGTCCATCGCTTCGACCCCGGCTCGGGGGCGGTCCGCGCGGTCGAGCTCGACTGGTACCTGAAGCTCGTGCTGGCCGAGCGGCCGGTCCCCGCCCGCCCGGAGGACGCCCGGCCCCTCATCGCGGCCGCGCTGCGCGAGCGGGGGCTGGACGAAGCCGGGGAAGCCCTGCGACGGCGCATCGCCTTCGCGGGCACCCAGGTGGACCTCGTCGCGCGTCTCGAGGCGGCGGCGGTCGGCCACACGCGCCTGCCCGAGCTGGACTCCGAGACGCTCTTGACCCAGGAGGAGCGGCACGCTCTGGAACGTCTCGCCCCCCCGGCCCTGGATCTCCCCAGCGGTCGACGCGTGCCCCTCGAATACGGCGACGACGGTCAGGTCCGGGCCGCGGCGAAGCTGCAGGAGCTCTTCGGACTCGGAGAGACGCCGCGGGTCGGACCGCGGAGAGAGCCCGTGACCCTCTCGCTTCTTGCCCCGAACGGCCGGCCCGTCCAGACCACCCGCGACCTGCGGAGCTTCTGGGACCGCACCTACCCCGAGGTGCGCAAGGAGCTTCGGGGGCGCTATCCGAGGCACCCCTGGCCCGAAGACCCCTGGACGGCTCCTCCCACGAACCGAACGAAGAAGAGGGCCCGCTGACCGGCCAGAAGCCCGATTGTCCCCGGAGGCGGCCGAAGGCGATGTACCATCGGGAGCCCTCGGGAAGGAGACCATGAAGCGCTGGGTCGGCCGGCGGTGCGCGATCGCGGCCTCCCTCACGCTCCCCGCCGCCGTGGTGACCTCGGGGGACGCGCGGGCCGAGCCGCCTCCCATCCGATTGGCTATCGTCGGCCTCGAGCACGGTCACGTGCGCGGCTTCCTCGATCGGCTGAAAGGCCGCTCGGACGTCGAGCTCGTCGGCATCTCGGACCCGGAGGCCTCCCTTCGCGACGCGTACCGCGAGCGCACCGGGCTGCCGCGCGAGAGATTTCACGGCCGCCTGGAGGCCATGCTCGACGCGGCCCGGCCGGAGGCGGTGGCGATCTTCACGAGTACCTACGACCATGCGCAGGTGGTGGAGGCGTGCGCGGCCCGCGGCATCCACGTGATGATGGAGAAGCCCCTCGCGGTATCCATGGACCACGCGCAGCGCATGGCCCGGGCCGCGGCGCGCGGAGGCGTCCAGGTGCTCGTCAACTACGAGACCACCTGGTATCCCAGCAATCGGGCGGTGTACCGCGCCGTCCGGGAGGACGCGCTCGGTGCCGTCCGCCGGATGGTCGCGCACGACGGGCATCGTGGTCCGAAGGAGATCGGGGTGCCGCCGGAGTTCCTGGCCTGGCTCACCGATCCCCTGCGCAACGGCGGGGGCGCCTTGACGGACTTCGGCTGCTACGGCGCCAACCTGTTCACGTGGCTGATGGGCAATGCTCGGCCCGCCTCGGTGATGGCCCTGACCCAGACCATCAAGCCCGCCGCCTACCCGCGCGTGGACGACGAGGCCACGATCGTGGTGACCTGGCCGGCGGCGGTCGGGATCATCCAGGCCTCATGGAACTGGCCGTTCGACCGCAAGGACCTGGAGGTGTACGGGGTCAACGGTCAAGCGCTGACCGTGAGGCGGGAGGCCGTGCGCTTCCACCTCGCGGGGAAGGAGGAGGAGGAAGTCCGCTCGCCCGCGATCCCCTCTCCCGAGGACGACCCCCTGCGCTACCTGGCCGCGGTCGTGCGGGGCGAGGTCCAGCCGGCCGGCCCCTCCTCGCTCGAGAACAACCTGGTGGTCACCGAGATCCTGGACGCCGCCCGGGAGTCGGCGAGGAGCGGGGGGATCGTCCGGCTACCGGGGAATCACATCTTCTCGGCGCGGTAGTCCCTGGACTCGGCGGCGCTCTCCCCGACGAGGACGCGGTTGACGTGCCAGCAGTGGGGGCAGGCCACGGGCGCGCTCGCCTCGCCCTCGTCCCGCACCGCTTCGAAGATCACGACGAAGTCCTGACGGCACTTCTCGCACTGGCCGGGGCTGCGACCGCTGCCCGCCTTTCCCCGCGCCAGCGGAGGGGTCCGCTGGTGCACCGGCGGCGCCGTCCGCTGCTGGGGGGGGGGAGGGGTTCGCTCCCGCGCGGGCGGCGTGGGCGTGACCTCGGCTGGCCCTGGCCGCGGGGCGGTAGTGTCGCCCGGCCGCTCCAGCGCACCCGCGATGGTTTCGCGGAGGCGTCCCTGGGGTGCGACCAGGGTGAGGGCCCGGATGCCCGAGGTGGGCTCGTCCACGGTCACCGACCACCGCCCGGTGATCTTCACGAGGGAGACCATCCAGGCCCCGTTCTGGGCCCTCTGGCCCAGGGCCTGGCGGACCGCGTTCTCCGCGATGTCCCGCTCCTCCTTGGAGCAACCCGCGCACATCACCTTGAGGCCCATCGATCGGCTAGAGCGTAGCACTGGTGGGGAAGCGTGTCCCTGCCTCCGAGGGGGCGCTCGGTCGCCCGCGCGCGTCGGACGCGTCGCTTTAAGGGAATCCCCCACGCTGATTTCCGGCCCCGCGCGATTGACAGGCGCGCGCCCCCGAGCGTAAAAAAGAGCGCAATTCTATCGAGTCCGCATGGGATACCGACCGGCGGCCGCGCTCCGCCACCACCCGTCCGCCGGAGATCCCTGTCTCCCCCCGGAGGAGTCCCGTCATGAAGCTCTCGATGAGGGCGTCCTGCACCACCGCGCTGCTCTGCAGCTGTCTCGCCTCCTGGGCCTGGGCACAGTTCGACTCCGGGCAGATCTCGGGCTTCGTGCGGGACACGTCGCAATCCGTGATCCCGCGCGT
>WNFJ01294440.1_pt1 | contig 12063 bp, 13 predicted proteins | sample 5400461 | NCBI WGS metagenome assembly WNFJ01 (sample SAMN13153349, study PRJNA577476) | soil metagenome | isolation source: 115 cm saprolite on Douglas fir-dominated hillslope | place: USA:California | collected 2013-09-17
TCTGCTGATCGCGTACCTGCTCGGCGCGATTCCGTTCGGATACCTTCTGGTCAAATGGAAAACCGGCGCCGATGTGCGCACGGCGGGCAGCGGCAATATCGGCGCCACCAACGTGATGCGCACTACGGGGCGGGCGACCGGCATCGTCACCTTGCTGCTGGATATTGCCAAGGGCTATGCCGCGGTGTGGATTGCCGGACGGCTGACCGGGCATGATGTGCTTTGGATGAGTCTGGCGGCCCCGGCAGTTATGGCGGGCCACGCCTATCCGGTATTTCTGGGATTCAAGGGCGGGAAAGCCGTGGCGAGCTTCGTCGGCGCTTTCCTTTGCCTGACTCCCTGGGCCCTCGCTGCCGAGACTATTATATTTGTAGTTGTCGTGGCTAAGACGCGGCATATTTCGATGGGCTCGATTGTCGGGGCGGCCACGTTGCCGCTGGCGGTCTGGCTTGTAATGAAGGCTCCCTGGCCTGCGGTGGCGGCCTCAGCGGTGGCTGGCGCGTTTGTTATCTACAGGCATAGTAGCAATATCCAGCGGCTTCGGCTGGGGACGGAGAACGTATTTAAGTTTTGAAGAATCTGGCTATTATCGGCGGAGGTAGTTGGGGCACCGCCCTCGCCGTTGTACTGGCTCCGCGCTTTTCCAGGGTGAAACTGTGGGTGTACGAAGCCGATCTAGCGGTACGTATGGCCGTCGTCCGGATCAATGACATATATCTGCCGGATTGTCCAATACCTACAAATGTCGATGTTACTTCCGATCTTACCGAAGCTCTTGATGGCGCGGAAATCGTGCTCAGCGTCATGCCCTCGCATCTGGCTCGCGGCCTATACCAGCGGATGCTGCCCAACCTTAATGAAAGCGTGGTATTCGTCAGCGCCACAAAAGGCCTCGAAAACCACTCTCTCATGCGCGTTACCGAGGTGATTCGGGAAGTGGTTGGGACGTCTCGCGTGGCGGTCCTTTCCGGCCCCTCGTTTGCCCGCGAAGTGGCGCGTTTTGAGCCAACTGCCGTGGTCGCCGCCTCTACCGAGCCTGGCTTGGCGGAAGCCCTTCAGGCCGCTTTCTCCGGTCCCACATTCCGGGTGTACACCAGCTCTGATCCTATAGGTGTAGAAGTTGGCGGCTCGATTAAAAACGTAGTCGCCATCGGTGCAGGTGTGTTACATGGAATGGGACTGGGACATAACGCTATCGCGGCGCTCATCACCCGCGGGCTGGCCGAAATGACCCGCCTGGCCGTCGCCATGGGCGGCAAGGCGCAAACCCTGTCTGGCCTCACCGGTTTGGGCGACCTGGTGTTGACTTGCACCGGCGATCTCAGCCGGAATCGGACCGTGGGTATAGAACTGGCGCGGGGACGTAAACTGGACGAGATTGTCAACTCGATGAAAATGGTAGCCGAGGGGATAAAGACGACCGACGCGGCGGTTGACCTGGCGGCACGGTACGGCGTCGAGATGCCGATCGCCAGCCAGATGTTCCAGATGTTGCATGCCGGCGCCTCTCCGCAGGAGGCTATCCGGTGCTTGATGGAACGGTCGCTGAAAGGGGAATAAATCACGCAAAGGTGGAAGAAGTGTCCGGGATGCAAATATTTCGGCACACATAGCAACCTCGAATGGCCGAACGGGTTAGGACAAATATAGGCACGGCTGCCGCAGCTCTGGATTTCGACACGGAACTGATGCTCCGGGTGAAAGATGGAGATGGTGCGAGCTTTGGTACTCTGCTTGAGAAGCATCGCTCGTCAGTCGTTCACTTTCTCTTCCGGATGGTGCAGAATCATGCGGTAGCCGAGGAGTTGGCGCAGGAAGTGTTCCTGCGCGTGTATCGTTCGCGAAGCACTTATGAGCCGACTGCCAAGTTCACCACCTGGCTGTTTCGCATCGCGACCCATTTGGCACTAAACGCGCTCCGTGACGGCAAGAACGAGCGGTTGCAGGAGAGACTGGATGACGATACCAGCGAACTGCCGGTGCGGCAGGTTTCCGATCGCCGGCCGTCAGTGGAGCAGTCGATGGTGTACCAGGCCAAGCTGGATGAAATTCGGCGAGCGATTACGGCGCTGCCGGAAAAACAGAGAGCCGCGGTCCTGATGCACAAGTACGAAGAGATGGAGTATTCGCAAATCGCGAAGGTTTTGAGCTGCTCGGAGTCGGCGGTGAAATCGCTGCTCTTCCGGGCCTACGAAACTTTGCGCGCGCGCCTGGCGCATATGGCGTGAAAGTAAGGCTTGTTATGAATTGCCCTTTGGAAACTCGGGAAAACGCCCAATTGTTGCTCGATTACTGCACCCGCAAACTCGAGCCGGAGTCGGTGGCGGTCCTGGAACGCCATATCGCCATCTGTGACGCCTGCCGGGAATTCGCCCGCAGCCAGCGTGCCGTGTGGCATGCTCTGGATGCCTGGGAGGCGGCGCCGGTTTCGCTGGATTTCGACCGCCGGCTCTACCGGCGCATCGAAGCCCACGTGCCCTGGTGGAACCTCCTTCTCCGTCCTTTCCGCCCGCCCTTCAGCACCGTCACATTGCGGCGCAGTCTGCCCGCCGCGGCAATGGCTTGCCTGTTGGTAGTGGCCGGCGTCGTCCTGGAACGCCCTGCGATTTCGCCCGTACCGCCGCCCAAAGACGTGGCCCAAGCCCAGGATTCAGTGCAGCCGGAACAGGTGGAGCGCACCTTGGACGCGATGGAGATGCTGAGCGAGTTCAGTCAACACGTGCGAGCGGATAGCCCGAATTCGAAACTCTAGGCCATGAGACGCCACTGCCAGGCCGTTGGAATTTTGCTGCTGACGACGGCGGCGGCGGTGTGCGCCCAGAAAAACAACAACCCCAAACCACCCAAACCGCCTCCTCCGCCGCGCACCGAAGCTCGGTCCGGCGCCGCGGCCAAACCCCCGGGTACTAAAAATCTCCAAGCACCCAAGGGTGCGGGCGCGCAGCGATTAGGCAACCCCGGAAATCCGGTGGAGCGCCTGATGGCTATGCCGCCCGAAAAGCGCGAGCAGGTTCTCGAAAAACTACCTCCGCAGCAACAGGCCAATCTGCGACAGCGCCTGGACCGCTTCGACAAACTGCCCGCGGCGGAACGCGCCCGGCTCAACCAGATGTGGAGCACGTTCAACAGCCTGCCCCCCGAAAAGCAAGCCATCGTCACCCGGCAAATGCAAGCTTTCAACAACCTGCCCGACTCCCGCCGCGAGGAGCTCAAACCTGTCCTTCAGCGCCTTCGGCTCATGCCCGAGGACAAGCGGAATGCCACGTTGAACAGCGAAGAGTTCAAGAACCGGTTCTCCCCCGCCGAAGTACAGATGCTGACCGACATCTCCCAAAACTATCCGCTCCCCGCGCGCTAACGGCTGAGCCAAGCATGACAGGCCCACGCAAAGCGATGGTCTGTCCCACTTTCAACGCTTAACGAGCTGGTCGCTTATCCCGCGGAAATGGACTCCGCCGTCTTCACTGCGGAGAAATCCCTGGTCGCTCGCCACGAAAATACGGCGCGGATCGTCCGGATCGAAGGCGATCGACCGTACCGTCTCGGCGGAGAGTCTGTGCCAGGTCGCGCCTCCATCGAGCGATTGGATCAGGCCGCCGCTGGTTCCCGCAAACATCAAATTGCGGTGGTCCGGGACCCGGGCAATCACATAGGTTCGATCAGCCGCACCCACAACCTGCTCCAGGCTCGACCACGTACCGCCACCGTTCAGGCTACTGTAGATGCCGCTGCAGGCTCCCGCAAATAAGCGCTTCCGCCGGCCCGGATCCACATCGATCGTAAATATATCCGAGTCTTCCTTCATGCCTCTGGGAATGCTGCCCCACGTAGCGCCGCCGTCAGCCGTCTTCCACGCCAGATGCGGCGTGCCGGCATAGAGGGTGTTTCGGTCAACTGGATCGAACGCCAGGGATACCACGGGTTGCGGCCAGGGGGCTCCGGGCGAGGCCAGGCGCTTCCAGGTGTCCCCGCCATCGCTTGTCAGGAACACTCCGTCCTGGGCGCCTGCGGCGACCACGCGCGCATTCGGCTTCCAGAACGCCAGCGCCCATACCTGTTTCTGTTCCATACCCCGTAATCGCTGCCAGGTGGCGCCCTCATCTACGGTGCGGAACACACCCGCGTATTGAGGAGTCTCGCTGGAGACTGCCACAAAATATACGTTGGCCGTCGTGGGATCAATCAGCATCGCATGCAAGGTGCATCGTAACGCCCCGGGAAAGGGAACCGGCCTCCACGTATCACCGGCATCTCGCGACCGGAACAGTTGGGCGGTGGCCGTTCCCACCACGAGAGTACGTTGATGGTGCGGATCTACCTGAACCAGGGTTACAGGACCGGGGAGTTCAGAGCCGGTCTCCCCGCACAGCATGGCAGTACAAGCGAAAGCCACCCCTTGGATGGCAAGGATTTGAAGCCCGCTTAATCGCATCGAGTTGCCCCTACCGGGGTGGATGCCGTCACGGCAAGTGTGGTTTACGAATTAGCCCAACGCTGGACGCCCCCCTCGTGTTCCTGAAAAAAAATTAGAACGAGGGGCCTTTCGCTGGATCACGCCATTTAGGGGTCAAACTTTGTGCTCTTGCAGTCAAGAGCAAGGCTGAATCGAGCCTGTGCTCAGGAGACGTGAGAGCTGTATTTAAAAAGAGGAGTTAAGTCTCGTATGAATAAGTGTATCTTGATCATCGGCGCCACAGCCCTGACGATGTGGACTGCGGCTGCCGCGGACGTACCTAAGGTCGGAGTCTACCTGGGTTATGAGTATGTTCGGTTCAACTCAGAAACCAATTTCCCGTCTTTCAATGGGCATGGCGGCGGCGGCCAGTTCATCTACAACGTCAACGGCTGGCTGGGCGGCGTGTTCGACGCGGGCGCCGTGCACAATAGCCGCATTGGCAATTTTCGCACGGAAAGTACATTCATCAATTTCCTGGCTGGGCCGCGCCTCTCGATCCGCAAATCGAAGCACGTCACGCCTTACTTCCAGGCGCTGTTTGGTGGGGTTTACACGACATCCAGCATTCCGCTTAACGGCTTTTTGGATCCAACAACCCCGATCCTGAACGGATTTCCTACGCTGATTCCCAACCAGCCGATCAGCGCCCGGTTCATCGCTACGCAGACGGGCTTCGCCATGACTGCGGGCGGGGGCCTTGAGGTGAAGATTAGCCGGCATATCAATTTCAGGCCCGTTGCAGTGGACTACTATTTGACCAAGGTCCGAAACCTGCAATCGGAAGGCGACAACAGGCAGGACAATCTCCGTGCCTCAGCCGGCTTCACGTTCCTGTTGGGCGGCGAGAAGCCCGCGCCGAAGCAACCGCCACCGCCCCGCACCAAGACTTGCCCGGATGGCACCGTCGTCAGCGTGGATGCCACATGCCCCAAGATGAACGTCCAGCTCAGCATCAACGCGACCGCGAGTGAAGTCTGCCAGGGAGATGCAACCCAGCTGGTTGCCTCCGTGCCAGGCGGAGCTGCAAACCAATTGACCTTCGTGTGGTCAGTCAATGGACAGCCGACCGGCCAGGGCCCGTCTTTCCAATTCGGCGGCGCCGGCCGCGAACCTGGCACATATAAAGTCAAGGTGACGGCGACTGGCAACACGTTCAACCCGGCATCCGCCGAGACGACCTTAACGGTTCTTGAGTACCGCCCTCCCACGGGAACGGTCACGGCCAATCCAAGTCAGATCCACGTCGGAGAGAAGGCCGCCCTCTCGGCGAGTTTTCACGGTCAATGCGGCGGTACCATTCAAGCACCCACGTTCACCGCATCCGAAGGCACTGTGAACGGAGACGAGTTCGACTCCACGGGAGTGGTATTCGACCCTGCAAACAACGCAGAGCAGCGGAAGACCGTGACGATAACCGCCAAGGCCGCGGACAATAAAAGCGTCGGGACGGCAACCACCACCGTCGAGGTGATCAAGTCGCCCGTAGTTGCGCCGATCCGGCTGCCCGATGTCCTCTTCCCGAAGAATAGCTCGCGCGTGAACAACTGCGGCAAGCGAATCCTGTTGGAGCAACTGAAGGCTTATTACCAGAGGGATTCCACGGGCACGGTGGTTCTGGTTGGGCATCAATCGAGCGATGAAACCGCCACAAATCTGGCGCAGGAACGCGCCCTGAATGCGGCGGCCGTCATTACTGCCGGCACCGGAGTCTGCCTGTCCATTCCTCAGTCGCAGGTGCAGGTTAGCGCACCGGGCGTGGACCAAAATGGCGTCCCCTTCGAACCTGGCTTCTGCCAGGCCTCCGTGGGCGGACGCGCATCCAGCGCCGTGGACGAGCGGCGCGTCGTGGTGTGGTTTGTTCCCACCGGCGGACAGATACCGGCTTCGGTGACGAACAGTCAGCCCGCCGCTTCCTTGCCGGTTAGCAGCCTGGGGTGTCCGAAGTAGGGTCATCCCTTACCCGCGGTGCGGCCGGTCTGGCGCGATACCAGTGCGCCAGGCCGGCTCCAGCGGAGTTGCGCCCCGTGTTGGAGATTATGGCGTTAGCTACTGGGGTACTGGTTTCGTTTGGCGCAGCCACAGTCGGCAGTTGGGCAATTTTGGAGGCTGTGCTGCGTCTCGCGGAACCTGCTGCAAGAATCAAGGCCCGACGGCAGAAACGCCAGGAGAAACTCCGGCTGCTAGCTGCGGCGACAACAGTCCAGGACGCCAATCGTGCGAAGAATGATTGAAGCTGGTTGTTCGGCGGCCCGACCGAGGGTCGCCACTGCCGAAAGGAGACCATCGGCATGAGCGAAGCAGACAGATATGACATTCTTGTGCTTGGCAGCGGCGCAGCCGGCAAATTGATAGCGTGGGCGATGGCCAGAGAGGGCAAGCGAACAGGTGTCGTCGAACGAAAGCTCATCGGCGGATCCTGTCCGAATGTAGCCTGCCTACCGAGCAAGAACATCATTCACACAGCTAAGGTCGCCTCGCTGTTCAGGCGACACCAAGAGTTCGGGATACATACCGGACAAGTAATCGTCGACATGGCTGGAGTGTACGCACGAAAGCGTAACATGGTCGACGATCTTGTTAAGTTCCATCTCGATAACTACCAGGCATCCGGAGCTGAACTAATTCTCGGTGATGGCCGGTTCATCGAACAGCGCACCCTCCAGGTCGCTTTGCGCGACGGCGGTGAACGGACACTTACTGGTGAACGCGTATTCGTGAATGTTGGAACCCACGCGACCGTGCCGGGCATGCCTGGGCTCCGGGATGCAAGGCCAATGACCCATGTCGAGGCGCTCGACTTGCAGCGTCTTCCCGAACACCTGATCGTCCTGGGAGGCGGCTACGTCGGACTCGAGATGGCGCAGGCAATGCGCAGATTCGGGAGCCGCGTGACGTTGATCGCTCGCGGCCCGCAGCTTGCGTCACGCGAAGATCCTGATGTTGCACAATCCATCCTGGAACTGTTCCGGGACGAGGGAATTGACGTTTTACTGCGCACGGAAGTCCTGAATATCAAAGGCGTTTCGGGAGAGGGCGTCAGCCTGCAAGTTCAAAGCGAACGCGGCACTCGAACCGTAGAGGGTACCGACATTCTCGTTGCGCTCGGCCGTACGCCAAACACCCAGGGAATCGGCCTCGACAAGGCGGGAATCAAGGTCACCAACAACGGCCACATCCAAGTGAATGACCGGCTGGAAACAACGGCGCCGAATGTATGGGCACTGGGAGAGTGCGCAGGTAGCCCGTACTTTACGCACATATCCGAGGACGACTTCCGCATCGTTCACGCAAACCTGCACGGAGGCGACCGTAGCACGCGTGGCCGGCTAGTTCCTTACTGTGTCTTCATTGACCCAACTCTTGGTCGGGTTGGCCTCAATGAGTCACAGGTTCGGGCAAGCAACATCGACTTTCGAGTGGCGTCCCTGCCTATGGAAGCCGTCTTGAGGACGCGGACGCTCTCTGAGACTCGTGGGTTCATGAAAGTAATCATCGATGCGAAGAGTGATCGTATTCTCGGGTTCACCGCCTTTGGCCCTGAGGCAGGAGAAGTGATCGGTACCATTCAGGTCGCAATGCTGGCAGGGCAGCCTTACACTCTGTTGAGAGATGCTCCGTTCACTCACCCGACCATGAATGAAGGTTTGACATCCCTGTTTGCGCGCGTGCCTCAGCGACTAGGGAAGAAACGCGAATACGCTAACAGCAGGGCATAAGCAGGACTACAGGAATGTCCCTCATCCCCCGGCACCAGGCGGTCGGCCATCTGTGCACAAAAATCTCCTGCCCCCGGCAAGAATTCTATTGAATTATCCCGAGAATTTTGATAGTTTGCTGTAACCAATCAGGTGTCTGTTATCTGAAAATGGCCCTGAATGCACCGGCCTCTAGGAGTATCGATGAGGAAAATGGCGAAGTTGGACAGCGAACTGGACGGCCACCGCGCCAAACTCCTCGAGAAACGTGCCAGCGTGCTCTCCGGACTGGGCACCAGGTTCGACACCATGGCGCGCATGGGGCGCGTCGCCGAGGACGATCAGGCGCAGATCTCCCACGACGAGTTCGTCTCCTTGCGGATGAACGGGCTCGATTACCGCCAACTGCGCCTTGTGGAGGAAGCCCTGGACCGGCTGGACGCCGGCGATTACGGCACCTGCCAGGCATGCGAAGAGCCGATCGCCGAAAAGAGACTGCGTGCCCTTCCCTGGGCGCGCTACTGCGTCACTTGCCAGGACGTTGTTGGATTGGAATTGGAGGCTTACCGGACACCGGTAGGAAAGGGATAGGCAGGCGGAACTGCGTAGTCCCGCCCTGCCGAACTTTAGACGTGCGCAGCCTTAGACATGTGCGTCGAGCATCTTCTGGACTTCGCTCTTGCCGATCGCGCCGACGCGCTGCTCCACCACCTGGCCGCCCTTGAAGAGCAACAGCGTGGGGATGCCGCGGACGTTGTAACGCATGGCGGTGCTGCCGTTTGCGTCTACATCCAGCTTGCCGACCTTCACCTTACCGGCGTACTCGCCGGCCACTACATCGATAGTGGGCGCCATCTGCCGGCACGGTCCGCACCATTCGGCCCAAAAGTCCACTAGAACCGGGACTTCCGCGCGTAGCACGTCCTGGTCGAACGTCGCATCGGAAAAATTTAACGTATTAACTCCTGTCATTTCGTCTCCTGATCTGAGTCTAAATATTAGAATCCCAAGGGCGCCAAAAGATTCACCACCCCAGCAGCCGCCGGTAAAGCGCCGAATAGGCCGCCGCCGACGTTTTCCAAGAAAAATCCTTGCGCATGCCGCGCCGCATCATCTCCTGCCATCCCTCGCGATCCGCAAAGGCTCGCACGGCGGCCCGAACCGCTTCCAAAAACGCCTGGCCGGAGTAGTCACGGAACTTGAATCCCGTGCCCTCCTCGATGGTATCATCCAGCCCGCCGGTGGCGCGGACTACCGGTACTGTGCCGTAATGCAGGCTGTAGATCTGGTTCAGCCCGCAGGGCTCGTAGCGGCTGGGCATCAGGAAGATGTCCGCCCCGGCCTCGATGCGGTGCGCCATTCCGTCGTCGAAACCGATGCGAGCGGCGATTCGCCCGGGATGCTCGGCCTGCATGCGGACGAAGAACTCCTCGTATTCCGGGTCGCCCGTCCCCAACGCCACCAGATAAACATCTTCGGCGACGATCTGGGCGGCGATTTCAGCCAGAATGTCGGTTCCCTTCTGCCGCGTGAAGCGCGAAACTATGCCCAAAAGAGGGCGATCCATCGCTTCGGGGGGCAGGCCGAATTCCTCCAGAAGCCTGCGCTTGCAGATCGCCTTGCCACTCAGGTCTTCAATGGAATAGTGTGCTGGGATATATGGGTCCGTTTGCGGGCTCCACTCTGTGTAATCCACGCCGTTGAGGATGCCGGTCAGCACGCTCGCCCGCTCGCGCAGGCGGGCATCCAGGCCGAAGCCCAATTCCGGCGTCTGGATCTCGCGCGCATACGTGGGACTGACCGTGCTCAGGGCGTCGGCGAACTCGATCCCGGCCTTGATGTAGCTGACGCGGCCGTAGAACTCCATCCCGTCCGGACGGAAGACGGAAGGGTCCAGCGCGACATCCGCCAGCGCCGTTTTCGGGAACAGTCCCTGGTAGCCCAGGTTGTGAATCGTGAAGAGCGTGCGGCAGCCCAGAAAGGTCGGGTCGGTGGCGAAGGTGGTGCGCAGGTAGGCGGGCACCAGCCCGGTCTGCCAGTCGTGGCAATGAAAGATGTCAGTGCGAAACAGGTTGCGGGCCACGCCCAGCGCGGCGCGGCAGAAGACGGCAAAGCGAATGTGGTTGTCCGGATAATCCAGTCCCGATTCGCCGTAGAAGCCGTTCCGGTCGTAGAGCGGAGGGCAATCCACCAGATACACCGGAAATTCTGCCGGAGCCTGGTAGATGGAAACCGGGTAAGAATCCGGGCCGAAGTACACTGGAAGATGGTCCCAGACGCGGCGCGCCGTCTTGAGGTCGATGGACCCGTATCGCGGGATCACCACCGCGACTTCCTCGCCGCAGGAACGCAAGACCGCCGGGAGCGAGCCCACCACATCGGCCAGACCGCCGGTCTTGGCGAATGGCGCAGCCTCGGAGGAAATCATCAGGACACGGGGCACTGAGGGAATTGTACCAACACCCTTGCTGAGAATTCAGACCGGCCGGAATGAAGGGCATGATACGCTCGGACCCATCTTGGCGACCGCGCCCGACCGCCCCAAGGACCTCCTGGCTGCTTCCTGGCCTGTCTTCCCTTTCTTAGTTTGAGCCGCGAGCCGTTTAGTATCCTAATCTCTTACGGAGCAACTCTTACGGAGCAATCATCATGACCATTGCCGATCTTGCCCAGATTGCAGGACGCACTTATCCCGCGCGACGCCGCACGCAGAATCTGGTAGGGGGCGTGAGCCCCATCCAGGCCGCTAATTTCTCCATTGGCAACGTCACCCTGGAGCCAAACGGGGGCCAGGTGCCGTGGCACAACCAGGAGCAGGAAGAAGTCTACTTCATCATCGAAGGCACCGGCGAAATGTGCCTCGGCGAAGAGCGAATGACGCTCCACAGCGGGCAGGCCGTCTACATACCGCACAAGGTCTTCCACCAGTTGACCAACATCGGCGACACTCCGCTGCGCATGCTCTACTGCTACGGCCCCGCCGGCGACGTCGCCCACTGGCGCCAGGAACTCGACGGCACGCTGCCCAAGGCCGGCGTGGATGTCCCCGCGCTCCCCGCCGGGGCCCGCCCGCAGTGCACCGAAAAACCGAAAGCCTGACCCAACTTACATGAGCGAACAAACCATCCACCCCGTAGGCATCATCATGAACGGCGTCACCGGACGCATGGGGCTGAACCAGCACCTGCGCCGCTCCATCTACGCCATCATGCAGCAGGGGGGCGTCAGGCTGGGCCCCAGCGAAACCATCATGCCCAAGCCGATTCTGGTGGGCCGCAATTCCGCCAAACTCGAAGCCATCAGCGCAGAATGCGGGGGCATCCCCTGGAGTACCAATCTCGATCAGGAACTCGCCAATCCCGGGAACTCCATCTACTTCGACTCGCAGACCACGGACCGCCGCGCCACCGATGTCAAAAAGGCCATCGCCGCGGGCAAGAATATCTACTGCGAGAAGCCGGTTTCCGACAGCCTCGAGGTCGCGCTCGAACTCCTCTCTCTCGCCGAGAAGGCAGGCGTCAAGCACGGCGTGGTCCAGGATAAACTCTGGCTGCCCGGCATGCTGAAGCTGAAAACTTTGATGGAGCTTGGCTTCTTCGGCCGCATCTTCAGCGTACGCGGCGAATTCGGCTATTGGGTCTTCGAAGGCGATACCGTCCCCATACAGCGCCCTTCCTGGAACTATCGCAAGGAAGAAGGCGGCGGCATCATCATCGATATGCTCTGCCACTGGCGTTACGTGCTCGATAATCTTTTCGGACCGGTGAAAGCCGTGTCCTGCCTGGGCGCAACCCACATCCCCACTCGCTGGGACGAAGCCGGCAAACCCTACGATTGCACGGCCGACGATTCGGCCTACGCCACTTTCGACATCGGCGGCAAAGACGGCGGCATCGTGGCCCATTTCAATTC
>WNFJ01421823.1_pt2 | contig 12061 bp, 9 predicted proteins | sample 5400461 | NCBI WGS metagenome assembly WNFJ01 (sample SAMN13153349, study PRJNA577476) | soil metagenome | isolation source: 115 cm saprolite on Douglas fir-dominated hillslope | place: USA:California | collected 2013-09-17
TTCTTGACGAGTTCGATCAGCGGCCGGTCCTGCACCATTAGGTTAGCCAGGCTGGCGGCGCTCAGTGTCGGCGACGCCAGGATGCCGAAACTATCGTTGTCGAACCATGCGCACATGGCCACGCTGTCCGCAGTTCCCGCCGTCTGCTCAAAGCATGCCGCAGAGCCGCCCATCGGGCCGGCTGGAACGACGTGTGCGCTGGGATACATATGGGTGAGGGTGACGATCGAAGAGGCTGGCGACGTGCTGGGCAGGCGGCCACCAATGACTTCGAGCAGTTGCGGTGCGGCTCCGCCGAGCGCTTGCCACATCGCCCGCTTATGCTTCGATCGCAAGCCCGGCTTGGACAGCCCAGCGGCGATGGCCGTCCTGGGCACCGTACGCAGGCCACCTCCGGCGGGTCTAACGCCTAGACAGCGTCCAGTAGTCCGCGCCCGTATGTCAGTAGGGACTACTGAGGACTGGTCGCCTCGGCTGTGGCTGACTGGATTCATCAATGCGCCTGGCAACTGGGCGCGTCCGACGAGGAGGCGGCCGGGTTCACCGGACGGCTGCCGCGGCGAGGCGCGGCAGGGCAAAAGCAGGCCACCCGGCTGGACCGAAAGTGAAGGAACGAAGGCAGATGACAGGACGAGTAGAAGGCAAGGTCGCCTTCATCACCGGAGCGGCGCGCGGCCAGGGCCGCAGCCACGCGGTGCGGCTGGCGCAGGAGGGCGCGGACATCATCGCGGTCGATCTCTGTGACCAAGTCGATTCGGTGCCATATCAGATGGCGACGCCGGAGGATCTGGCTGACACGGTTAAGCAAGTCGAGGCGCTGGACCGGCGGATCGTGGCCACGAAGGCGGACGTGCGGGACTACGGCGCGCTCAAAAAAGCGCTCGACGACGGCGTCGCCCAGCTCGGCCGGCTGGACATCGTGTCTGCCAACGCTGGCATCGCCAGTTTCGGCCGGGCCGAGGAGCTGCCCGAGCAGACCTGGCAGGACATGATCGACACCAACCTGACTGGCGTGTGGCACGCCGCCAAGGCCGCGATCCCCCACTTGATCGCGGGCGGGCGCGGCGGCTCGATCGTGCTGACCAGTTCGGCCGCCGGGCTGAAGGCGTATGCCAATGCGGCGCACTACGTCTCGGCGAAGCACGGCGTGGTTGGCTTGATGCGGACGCTAGCGCTCGAGCTGGCCCCGCACATGATCCGGGTGAACAGTCTTCACCCGACCCAGGTAGACACCGACATGGTGATGAACGAGTTCACGTTCAAGCTGTTCAGCCCGGACACCGAGAATCCGACGATCGAGGATTTCGGGCCCGCCTCGCAGGCCATGAACGCGCTGCCCATCCCGTGGGTCGAGCCGGTCGACATCAGCAATGCCCTGTTGTTCCTGGCCTCGGACGAGGCTCGCTACATCACCGGCGTCACGCTGCCGGTCGACGCCGGGACCGTGATCAAGTAGCGCGCAGTAGCCGCCGCAGAGCAGACAGAACAAGCAAGGAAACAGAGGAACGGAAATGACTGGACGGGTAGAGGGCAAGGTCGCCTTCGTCACCGGGGCGGCGCGCGGGCAGGGCCGCAGCCACGCGGTGCGGCTGGCGCAGGAGGGCGCGGACATCATCGCGGTCGATCTGAATGGCCAGGTTGCTTCGGTGCCGTATCCAATGGCGACGCCGGAGGATGTGGACCAGACGGTCAAGGAGGTCGAGGCGCTGGACCGGCGGATCGTGGCCACGCAGGCCGACGTCCGGGACTACGGTGCGCTGAAGGCCGCGCTGGACGACGGGGTGGCCCAGCTGGGCCGGCTGGACATCGTCGCGGCCAACGCCGGGATCGCCTCGTTCGGGCCGGCCGACGAGCTGGACGAGACCACCTGGCGGGACATGATCGACATCAACCTGACCGGGATGTGGAATACCTGCAAGGCGGCGATCCCGCACCTGGTCGAGGGCGGCCGCGGCGGGTCGATCGTGATCACCAGCTCCGACGCGGGGCTGAAGGGATTCCCGAACCTGCGCACGCTGGCGCTCGAGCTGGCGCCGGACATGATCCGGGTCAACTCGGTGCACCCCACCAGCGTCGATACGGACATGATCCAGAACGCCGCGACCTACGCGCTGTTCGCGCCCGACCTGGACGAGAAGGACCGCACGAAGGAGCGGCTGGCGGAGCGGTTCCAGGCGATCAACGCGCTCCCGATCCCTTGGGTCGAGCCGGCCGACATCTCCAACGCCGTGCTGTGGCTGGCCTCGGACGAAGCCCGCTACGTCACCGGCGTGACCCTGCCAGTTGATGCTGGCTTCATGGCTAAGTAGCCGCCACCCCGCTCATCACGTAGCACCACTAGCTCACGAGGAGGCAAAGATGCCCGGGAGAGTAGAAGGCAAGGTCGCGTTCATCACCGGGGCGGCGCGCGGGCAGGGCCGCAGCCACGCGGTGCGGCTGGCGCAGGAGGGCGCGGACATCATCGCGGTCGATCTTCTCGCTGGTCAGGTTGCTTCGGTGCCGTATCCGATGGCGACGCTGGAGGATCTGGACCAGACGGTCAAGGAGGTCGAGGCCCTGGACCGGCGGATCGTCGCGCGGCAGGCCGACGTGCGAGACTACGCCGCACTGAAATCTGCCCTCGACGAGGGCGTCGCGCAACTGGGCCGGCTCGACATCGTGTGCTCCAACGCCGGGATCGCCTCGTTCGGGCCGGCCGACGAGCTGGACGAGACCACCTGGCGGGACATGATCGACATCAACCTGACCGGGATGTGGCACACCTGCAAGGCGGCGATCCCGCACCTGGTCGAGGGCGGCCGCGGCGGGTCGATCGTGATCACCAGCTCCGACGCGGGGCTGAAGGGATTCCCGAACCTGGCGCATTACGTGTCGGCCAAGCACGGGGTCGTCGGCCTGATGCGGACGCTCGCCCTGGAACTGGCGCCGCACATGATCCGGGTCAACTCGCTGCACCCGACCACGGTCAACACCGACATGATCCAGAACGCCCCGACCTACGAGCTATTCGCGCCTGACCTGGCGGAGAATGACCGGACGAAGGAGCGGCTGACGGAGCGGTTCCAGACACTGAACGCGCTGCCGATCCCGTGGGTCGAGCCGGTGGACATCTCCAATGCGGTGCTGTTCCTCGCCTCAGACGAGGCCCGGTACATTACCGGGGTGCCCTTGCCCGTCGACGCCGGCTTCATGGTCAAGTGAACCGCGACCCCGACGTCAGCGGTAACGGCAGCCGGACGGCGTACGTAGGCCTGGCGCAGCTCAGCCGGGCCCGTGCCCGAATCGCGGGCCGGGTGGTGGGGCGCGAGCGCGAGCTCGAGCTGATCCTGGCCGCGGTGGCCGCGGGCCGGGACATGTTGATCGAGGGGCCGCCGGGTACGTCGAAGAGCACGCTGCTGCGCGCGATCACCGCGGAATGGGGCGTGCCGCTGGTGTTCGTCGAGGGCAACGCCGACCTCACCCCGGCCAGGCTGATCGGCCACCACAATCCGGCCCGGGTGCTGCGCGAGGACTACAGCGCGGACAACTTTGTGGACGGCCCGCTGCTGGAGGCCATGCGAGAAGGCGGGTTCCTGTACATCGAGGAGCTCAACCGGGCCCCGGAGGACACGTTGAACACGCTGTTGACCGCGATGGCCGAACGCGAGGTCGCGGTGCCCCGGGTCGGCCGGGTCGTCGCGCGGGCGACCTTCCGGGTGATCGCGACGATGAACCCATTCGACAACGTGGGCACCACCCGGCTGTCGACGTCCATCCTCGACCGGTTCGGCCGGCTGGCGGTGACTTACCAAGATGAGGAATCCGAGCGGGGGATCGTCGCGCTGCGCGCCCCGCTGCCGCCGGATGACGTCCCGGTCGAGCTCCACGACACCCTGGTGGCCGACGCGGTGGCGGTGACCCGGGCCACCCGCGACCACCCCGAGGTGCGCCAGGGCAGCAGCGTGCGTGGCGCGATCGACCTAACCCTGATCGCCGGGGAGTTGCTAACGCTGCGGGGCATCCGCGGTTCCGGCGGTAACGACCGGCTGCGCGCCGACGACCCGGCCCGGCAGGCCTACGCGGAGACCGTCTTCGACGCCATGGTGGTGGCCCTGTCCGGGCGCATCCAGCTCGACGAGACCGTGGACACCACGCCCGAGGCGGTACTGCGCCAGATCTGGGAGGACCATTTCATCCTCACGCCGGCCGCGGCGGCACCGGGTTGAAGAGCCGTGGAGGCCGAGGCGCCGGTCGCCCGGCGCACCGGCCGGTCCTCCCGGCCCGCGGGCCAGGCGCCGTTGCGGCGCCGGCCGAAGGAGCTGGACGCCGAGCCGGTGCTGTTCGATGCGAGCGCGGGCGGCGCGGGGGGCCTCGTGCTTACCGGCGGGAACCGGCGCCACGGACGGCCGGCCGGGGGCGGGCCGGGCAGTGGCGCGCCCGGTATCACCGGCGAGCCGGCGCAGTTGCTTGACGCGACCCCGGCCGGCGGGGAGCCGGACCTGGAGACGATCCGGCGGGCCCGGCAGATCGCGGCTCGGCTGGCCGTTCCCCGCCCGCGCCGTGACGTTCTGGCGCGCCGCGGCGCCGGGGACCTGGCCAGCGTCCGCTACCGGGACGGCTCGGACGAGATTGACCTGGACGCCACCCTGGACAGTCTCGTCGAGCATCCGGTGCCTGAGGACGACGACATCATCGTCCGGGAGCGGGTCCGCACCCGCAGATCTGTGGTGCTCGCCGTCGACGTGTCCGGTTCGATGCGCGGCGAGCGGGTACGCACCGCGGCGGCCACCGTCGGTGCCCTGGCCGCTGAGCTGGAACGCGATGACCTGGGGGTCATCGCGTTCTGGTCCGACGCCGCCGTGCTCGAGCGGCTCGGCCAGCACATCCCGGCCGGGCGGCTGCTCGACGCGCTGCTGCGCATCCCCGCCCGCGGGCTCACCAACATCTCGTTCCCGCTGCAGGTCGCCCGGCAGCAGCTGGCCCGGATCCCGGCGCGCGACGCGCGCGTGCTGCTGCTGTCCGACTGCGTGCACAACGCCGGCCCGGATCCCCGGCTGGCCGCTACCGGAGTGGCCCGCCTTGATGTCCTGCTCGATGCCTCGGGTGAGCACGACGAAGAACTCGCGCGCGACCTGGCCCGGCTCGGGCACGGTCGGCTGGCCCGGGTGCGCGGCTACCGCGACGTTGCCCCGGCCGTCTCCGGGCTGTTCGCCAGGTGACCGGCATGCGCGCTGACCCGCAGGGCCGCCGCGGCCCGATGCCTTGTACCGAGAGGGCCGATGAGCCTTAAGCAACGAGAGGGAGAAGGTTGACAGATGGGTAATGCGTGGTTCGAGACAGTGGCCGAGGCGCAGCGACGGGCGAAGAAGCGGCTGCCGGCGTCGGTGTACGGGGCGCTGGTCGCGGGTTCGGAGAAGGGCCTGACGGTCAGGGACAACATCAGTGCGTTCAGCGACCTTGGCTTCGCGCCGCATGTGGCCGGGCTGGCGGCGAAGCGTGACCTGTCAACGACGGTGATGGGGCAGCCGGTGTCGCTGCCGGTGATCATCTCGCCGACCGGCGTGCAGGCGGTGCATCCCGACGGGGAGGTGGCGGTGGCCCGGGCCGCGGCAGCGCGCGGGACGGTGATGGGGCTGAGCTCGTTCGCTAGCAAGCCGGTCGAGGAGGTAGTGGCGGCCAACCCGCAGACGTTCTTCCAGACCTACTGGATCGGCACCCGTGAGCAGATGCTGGCCCACCTCGAGCGGGCCCGCGCCGCCGGAGCGGTGGGGCTAATCGTCACGCTGGACTGGACATTCGCCAACGGCCGGGACTGGGGCAGCCCGATCATCCCGGAGCGGCTGGACCTGAAGACGGCGATCCAGTTCGCGCCCCAGGCCCTGCGGCGCCCGAAGTGGCTGCTCGGCTACGCCAGGACCGGCCGGGTGCCGGATCTGACGGTACCGAACATGGTGGCGGCGGGTGAGCAGCCGCCCACGTTCTTCGGCGCGTACGGGCAGTGGGCGGCCTCCCCGCTGCCGACCTGGGAGGACGTCCGCTGGCTGCGGGAGCAGTGGGGCGGGCCGTTCATGATCAAGGGCGTGATCCGGGTCGATGACGCGAAGCGGGCGGTCGATGCCGGGGTGACGGCCATCTCGGTGTCCAACCACGGCGGCAACGACCTGGACGGCACCCCCGCCACGATCCGGGCGCTGCCGGCTATCGCGGCGGCGGTGGGCGATCAGGTGGAGATCGTGCTGGACGGCGGCGTCCGGCGCGGCGGGGACGTGGTCAAGGCGGTGGCGCTGGGCGCCCGGGCGGTGATGATCGGCCGGGCCTACCTGTGGGGGCTGGCGGCGAACGGGCAGGCCGGCGTGGAGAACGTGCTGGACATCCTGCGCGGCGGCATCGACTCGGCCCTGCTCGGGCTGGGTCACTCCTCTGTTCACGACCTGACCCCGGACGACCTCGTGATCCCGCCCGGATTCACCCGCACGCTGGGTGCCGGCCCCGCAGCGGACCTGTCGCGGTAGCTAAGCCCGTGGCGAGCAGCTCCCGCAGCCTGTGGCTCAGCCGATGTCCGGGTAATCCGGTATCCACATGGCGTTGTGGACGGCCCTGGTCAGGCTGGTGGGATTAAACGTGGCGACCTTGTCGGCCACTGCGGCGCGTATGACAGCGCCGGCGACCTGCGCCGACAAGGCGCGCAGGTTCTGGACCCCGGGCAGCAGCGGTGCTCCTGGGCGGGACGTATCGACCTGCTCGGCGACAGCGGCGGCGGCAGCTTGCAGCATGTGCGGGGTGACCTTGGCGGCCCGCGACACGATGATGCCGAGACCGATGCCGGGAAAGATAAGAGAATTATTCGCCTGCCCGATGGTGAACGTCGTGCCCTCGTGCTCAACAGGCGCCGCAGGAATCCCCGTGGCCACCAGCGCCCTTCCGTCCGACCACGCGATGACGTCGGCTGGCATCGCCTCGGCGCTGGACGCGGGGTTTGAGATCGGCAGGATCAACGGCCGGCTAGTCGCCTTGCCCATGGCCTGGATGACCTGCCGGGTGAAGGCCCCGGGGGCGGCGGAGGCGCCGAGCAGGATAGTCGGTGCTGTCCGGTCGATGGCGTGGAGCAGCCCTACCGGTCCGGCCTCAGCTGCCCAGGCCGCGTCGGAGCGCTTCTTGGCGTAGGGTGCCTGGAAGTTGAGCAGATCGTCCATGTCGTCGAAGAGCAGACCCCGCGTGCCCACGAGCCAGATCTGATTGCGGGCCTGCTCGTTGGTGGCGCCGTCGGCGACGATGGCGTCGTGTACCTGGTCGGCGATTGCGACGCCGGCGGCGCCCGCCCCGAAGACGACCACGGTCTGGTGCTTCATAGGGATCCCGGTGACGCGGGTGGCGGCGTACACGGCGGCCAGCACCACCGCTCCGGTGCCCTGGATGTTGTCGATGAAGATGCGATGTTCGCTGCCGTGGGTCTGCAAGATATTCCGTGCCTGTTCGGCACCGAAGTCCTGGAAGTGCAGCAGCGCCCCGGGGAACATCGTCGAAGCGGTCTGGACATAGCGCTTGATGAACGCCTCGTAGTCTTTGCCGCGACACCGGTGATGCCGGTTGCCCAGGTAAAGTAGGTCGTCGAGCAGTACCTGATTGTCGGTTCCGACATCGAGCGACACCGGGATGACCCGTTCGGGGCGGATGCCAGCGCCAGCGGCGTAGATGGCCAGCTTTCCAGCGGCGATCCGGATGCCGCCGACCCCGCAGTCGCCTACGCCGGGGACATCGCCCGCGTCGCTGCACACGATGATGTCCACATCATTGGCGCCAAGGCCGAGCCCGGCGAAGGATTTTTCTATGTCGTCAGGCCGGTCGATCGACAGATAGATCCCGCGAGGTCGGCGGTGCTCGTGAGAATACTGTTCGATCGGCTCGCCGGCCGTGGGGTCACCCACGATCGGCAGCAGTTCTTTCAGGTGATCCGACAGCACCTTGAAGAAGAGCGTCTCATTGCGATCATGAAGTTGCCCGAGATAGAGGCTCCTGGCCAGGTCGTTCGGCAGCGACCGCAATTGGGCCCAGGCTCGTTCCGCTTGCCCGCCCAGGGTCAGTACCCCTGAGGGCAACCGCCCGGCGAGGCCCAGCTCTTCGCGCTCTCTGACAGAGAATGCGACGCCTCGGTTGCGAGCCGGGTCTTCCAGGATCGCGGGGGTGCGAGGCGACACCGGCTTTCGATCGTTCATGACATCAATCTCGTTGGCGGATTCGGCCGGGCTCCTTCGGCGAAGTCGGCGATCAGGCGAAGCCGGTCCCGGACAGCGGGGGGAGGAGCGTATTCACTACTCCAGCCGGCCACATCTGGGGTGGTCAGTCCTCAGTAGTCCCTACTAGATCCACGGCTGGGACTACTGACCGGCCTGAGACGCCCAGTTACACTCAGACGTGGACACGTGGCCACTGGTCGGCCGGGGCCGAGAGCTCGCTCAGCTGACGGCCGCCCTGGTCGCCAGGCGGGGGGCAGTGATCACAGGTCCGGCCGGGGTGGGCAAGACGACGCTGGCCATTTCCAGCCTGCGGCTGGCCGAGAAGCAGGGGATGATGGTGGCCCGGGCGACTGCCACCCATGCGTCGCGGGGTTTGCCGTTCGGAGCGCTGGCGTCAATCTTGCCGCCCGACCCGGGCGGTGACCGTTTGGGCCGAGAGGACCCCGGTCAGCTGCTGCGGCGCTACGGCCAGGCGGTGGCCGGGGGTGCCCGGGGGCGTGCGCTAGTGGTCTTCGTCGATGATGCCCATCTGCTGGACAGCGGATCGGCCACGCTGGTTCATCAGCTGGCCCTGACCCGAACGGCCACGGTGCTGGTCACCGTGCGGTCGGGGGAGGCGACGCCGGACCCAGTGGTGGCGCTCTGGAGAGACGGTCCGGCCGAGCGCATCGAGGTGGCCGTCCTGAACGACCCGGCGATCGAGGAACTCGTGGTCTCGGTGCTGGGCGGCCCGGTAGACGCGGCATCCCTCCGTCAGCTGGCCGATCACTGCCGTGGCAATCCCATGGTCTTGCGGGAGTTGGTGAGCGGGGCGCTGGAGACCGGCACGCTGGCTGACGAGGGCGGCATCTGGCGTCTTCGGGGCGCGCTGCGGCCCACGGCCCGGCTTGTCGAGCTGGTGGCGCTCCGGCTGGGCGACCTGTCCGGCCCCGAGCGTGCCGTGCTGGAGCTGCTGGCCCTGGGCGAGCCCCTCGAGTCGGCCGAGCTGGACCAACTGGCCGACCCCGCGGCCGTCGGGAGCCTCGAGCGCAAGACCCTGATCACCAGCCGGATGGACGGCCGCCGGGTCCAGGTGTGGCTGGCTCATCCCGTCTACGGGGATGTGGTCCGGGCTGGGATCAGCGCGCTGCGCGAACGGGCCATCTCCCGGTCACTGGCCGAGGCGATCGAGACGGTAGGCGGACCACGCCGGGACGACACCCTATTGCTGGCATCGCTGCGGCTGGCCGGAGGCGGCGGCAGCGTCGGGCTCCTTACCGCCGGGGCGAGCGCCGCACGGGCCCGCCACGACCATCCCCTCGCCGAACGGCTGGCCCGCGCCGCCGTCGAGGAAGGCGGCGGCTTCGAAGCCCGCTACGTCGCCGCGGAGGCCGCCCACTTCCAGGGCCGGCCCGGCCAGGCCGAGGAGGAGCTGGCGGCCCTGGCCGTGGACGCGGCCAGCGACGCTGAGCAGGCCCGCGTCGCCCTGCTCCGCTTCGACAACGCCTTCTTCCTGCGCGGCCAGACTGACCTGCGGCTCATCGATGACGTGGCCGATGCCATCACCGATCCGATCTGGCGAGACGAGCTACTGACCAGGCGTTTTCTCGTCATGGGAGTGAACAGCGGACCGCGGGCCGCGGTGGAGGCCGGATCGGCCATGCTGCAACGGTCCGGCGCGGAACCGCTCACCGCCGCGCACGTGATGCTGTCTTACAACTTGGTCCGGCTCGGTCGCCTCGACGACGCCAGCCGGCTGCTCAGTCCCCCTCCCGGCAGCGAAGCGATACCAGCGGCCGATCAGTCTTGGGACCAGTGGGCACTGTTCATAGCCCGTGTCGCCGCGATGGTATGCGCGGGCCGTTTCGGGGAGGCTGAGGACCTCCTCACCGCTGCCTACGCCCGGGTGATGACGCAGCCCACGGCCGAAGCCAGAGCCTACGTCACCGGGTGGTCCGCATTTCTGCACCTCGAACAGGGCCGTGTGCAGAGTGCCTTTCGCCGCGCCAGCGAGTCTTACGCACTTTTCACCGAGCTCGGACGCCCGCTCGCGGCCCGGTTGCCCTATGTCGACGCCGCGCAGGCGCTGGCGCTCGCCGGACAGGCCGGCAAGGCGGCCGAGGCGCTCGCCTCGCATGACGCTTTCGGTCTCCCGACGATGCTGACGTATGAGACCGATCTTCGCCAGGCCCGGGCGTGGACAGCGGCCGCCGCAGGCGACCTTCCTGCCGCCCGTGAGGAGCTCGAAGCGGCGGCCGATCTCGGCGAGCAGATCGGCGACCTCATCGGCGCCGCCAGTGCCCTGCACGGCTTGGCCCGCCTCGGTCACGCCCGCGACGCGGCCACCCGTCTGGCCGCCCTGGCCACCCAGGTCGACGGCGACCTGGTGACCGCGCGCGCCAGCTACGCCAGCGCCGCTGCCGCCCGGGACAGCCAGGCCCTCGGTAAGGTTTCCGGCCACTTCGAGGACATGGGCGCGATGCTGTACGCCGCCGAGGCAAGCGCCGAAGCCGCCGTCCTGCTTCGCCGGGCCGGCCAGGCCAGGCACGCGGCCGCCCTGGAACAGAGGGCGGTCCGGCTGCTCGCCCGCTGTGAAGGGGCCGCCACGCCGCCGGTCCAGATCATCACGGCCCGGGTGCGGCTGACGCCCGGCGAGCTAGACGCCGCCGTGCAGGCCGCGGCGGGCCGGTCCAACAGGCAGATCGCCAGCCACATGCAGCTGTCGGTCCGGACCGTCGAAAGCCATCTGCAACGCGCCTACGACAAACTCGGGGTCTCCGGCCGCCATGAGCTGGCCGACGCGCTGCGGGAGCAGCCAACTGCTTGACCCGCGAACGCTCTGCTGACTCCGTTGGTCGCGGATCGCGATGTACCTGTCCGGGCAGGAACACCCCATAGAGCGGTTCTTCATGGACGTCGCTCTCATCCGGGCACTGTACGCCCACAGCCTGCTCACCGCCCCGCGCCTGGCCCTGGGCCGCCTCGCTCCGGCGGGCCGGCTGCTCGCCGATCCCCGCTGGCGCGGCGCCGACGTGTTCCTGTCCCTGCACAACATCTTGCCGGACCGCTATCCGCTCGGCCGGATCACCATGAAGCAGATTCTCGACGCCGAGAACTACCTGGGCCGCCTGATCGACTACGGCGTGATCATGCCCCGGGCGCACGCCCCCTACGCCCACGCGGCGTCCGAGCTGAACGAGCCGCAGCTCCTGGAGATGATCCGTGACGGCTGGCCCGTCTACGTGACCATATGAGCAGCGGCAGGTTTGGCCCGGGAGCCCACCTAACGGACACGCAGAACATCGGAAAACTGCTCCGCTGACATGCCCCGTCCCGGGGTTGTCTGGCCGCGCGGCGGAGTTGCCTACGCGGATCTCCGGCCCCGGCGGCCGGCCTCGCCTCATGCCACCATGGTCCGTGTACCGCACACGCGTCCGCGTAGCCCAGAACCGGGGCAGTTCACCAGCCCGCCGGTCCGTGGCCATGGCTGGTGCCTGGCGTGGCCTGCGGTGGTGTCCTGGCCTGATCGAGCTGCCTGGCATCTGGCTGGCTGCTGGTGAACCATGCGGCGATCTGGGTTCGTGAGGTGACGGTGAGCTTGGCCAAGATGCTGGCGATATGCCGGGCCACGGTGGCGGGGCTGACGGACAGCTCTTCCGCGATGGCCTTGTTGCTGTGCCCGCTGGCCACCAGCCCGGCGATCTGATGTTCCCGGCGGGTCAGCGGGCTGGGCGAGGTGTCAGGCCCCTGGCCGGTCTTGAGCAGGGTCAGCGCCGGGCTGTCATCGGCCGCTGCCGGCGGCAGTGGCAGGTCCAGAGCCAGGGTGATGGCAGCATCGCTGCTCAGGGCCTGTCCCTGCGCCCAGAGCC
>WNFJ01727708.1_pt2 | contig 12061 bp, 13 predicted proteins | sample 5400461 | NCBI WGS metagenome assembly WNFJ01 (sample SAMN13153349, study PRJNA577476) | soil metagenome | isolation source: 115 cm saprolite on Douglas fir-dominated hillslope | place: USA:California | collected 2013-09-17
GCGGATGTTAGTAATCTGATCTGTAAGATCGTGATTGTTCTATAGGGCAAATTCACGCTAAAGTAATCTTATGAAATTCGGTGTCATCATTTTTCCCGGCTCCAACTGCGATCAAGATGCCTTCCATGCGCTCTCTGAAATCGCTAAAGAGCCAACCACCCTCTTGTGGCACGAATCCAGCGATTTACAGGGATGCGACGCGGTCATCGTTCCCGGCGGCTTTGCCTATGGCGACTACCTGCGCACCGGCGCCATTGCTGCGTTAGCGCCGATCATGAAGTCAGTGGCCGGGTTCGCCGGCAAAGGGGGGCTGGTGCTGGGCATCTGCAATGGCTTCCAGATCTTATGCGAGGCGGGCCTGCTGCCGGGGGCGCTGATGCGCAACGCCGGCCTGAAATACATCTGCAAGCAGGTGTATTTACGCACCGAGAGCGTCGATACCCCTTTCACCAGCGCGTGCAAGCAGGCAGAGGTGCTGAAGATCCCTATCGGCCACATGGAGGGCAATTACTTCTGCGATGAGGCTACTCTGACAACACTGAAACGCGAGCGGCGAATTGTGTTCCGTTATTGCGCTCCCGAGGGTGAGATCACGGCGGCCGCCAATCCCAATGGTTCGCTCGAGAATATCGCCGGCATCTGCAACCAGGGCAGGAACGTCTGTGGAATGATGCCGCATCCTGACCGTTCGAGCGAGGCCATGCTGGGCTCAGCCGATGGCTTCAAGATCTTTCATTCCATGATTGCCGCCCTGGTCCACAAATAGGAACGGGCCGCAGCTCTCGCCCGCTCAGAGCAGCAGCTCCTGGCAGTTCTGCATTCCTCTCTCAGGCCGGCCCTCCCCTGACCGTCCTGCCTGCATCACAAGATACCGTGAAGTTCCCCCATCTCTCAGATTTGAACGGAGACTTGTATGCGCACATCTCGAATCATTAGTGCATTGACAGCGCTGTGTCTGGCCCTGCTGCTGGCTAGTTGTTCACAACAGAAGGCGGAGACGCCCTCTTACAAAGACGCCGTAAAACAGGCCATGGACCAAAATGGCTTCAACAAGGTCACGGTGGATGAAGACCGCGACAAAGGCGTGGTCACTTTGGGCGGGAAGGTCCAATCTGACGACGAAAAAGCGCGCGCTGAAGAAGCGGCCAAGGCTGCAGCTCCCGGCGAAGTGATCGCGATGGAGATCAGCGTGGAGCCTCCCGGAGCCGAAGGCCAAGCCAAGAACATCGAGTCCAATATCGATACCGCGATTGAGCACAACTTCAAAGCCGCGCTCATTGGCAACAAACTGGAGGACCAGAAGATCGACTACAAGGCCAAGAATGGCGTGCTGACTCTTTCCGGCACGGTGAAAACGCCGCAACAGCGTGCCCAGGCTGAAAAAATCGCTACCAGCATTCCCAATGTGGAACAGGTGGTAAATGAGCTCGAAGTCAAGCACGGCAAAGCACCGGCAACACAGAGCCAACAGCCGAAATGAATTGCTGCAGTTTTGCATAACCAAACGCTACTTTGTTTCCGGATAAGCTGTTGAACCGGCGGGATGCTTGAGGCCCCGAAAGGGGCCTCTTTCTTAACTATTTCCTGAAAGCTTCCTTATTGACCACATACGGCATGTTGGCGATGTCGCCGCCGTAGTTCTGCTCCAATACATCGATGAGGCCCTGCACGCAGCGCCCGGCCATTCCCTTTTCGGGATCGGCAGAAAGACGGGTGATCCTGGCCCCGCTGGCAAAATGATGGAAAAGCCGGCAACGATCGGCAATTGCAGGATCGCGAAGGGGAGAATCCGCGGGCAGCGGTTCCTTCTCATATACATCCAGGGCAGCGCCGGCAATCCAGCTTTCCCGCAGCGCCCGCGCCAGGGCGGTTTCGTCTACCACAGGCCCCCGCGAGGTATTGACGAAGTAGGCCGTGGGTTTCATCATGCGAAAGGTGCGCTCGTTGAACAGATGCAGCGTCGGCGGGGTTCCCTCCCCCGGCCGAATCAGGGGAACGTGCACGCTCACATAGTCAGCCTGCGGCAAGGCTTGTTCCAGTGAGACATATTTGATCTCGGTCTTAGGCCTCTGCAGCCCGCGCTCATGGCGAAAATTCATCAGGGCCTGGACCTGTTCCACGAACTTTTCATCCTGATAACCGGGGTCATAACACAGGACGTTCATATCGAATCCCGTGCACTTCTTGATCATGGCCTGCCCGATGCGCCCGGTGCCGATTACGGCGATGGTCTTGCCCGTCACCTCATCTCCGAGAAAGGGCAAGAAAGGATGCCATGTGCCCCAGCGCTGTTCACGGACCTCGAGTTCGCTGGACCAGAGCTTACGGGCGAGTGCCCCCATCATGAAAAAGGCAAACTCGGCGGTGGCATCGGTAAGAACATCGGCTGTATTGGTAAATGGAACCTTGTAGCGGTTGGCATCGGCGCGATTGATATTGTCAAAGCCGACAGCAATCTGGGCAACGACTTTTAAGTGGCCTCTGCCGGCTTCGAAGACCTCGGCATCAATGGAATCGCGCAAGGTGGTAATGAGCCCATCAATTCCCTGCTTAGCTTTTTCCAGGATGAGTTTTTTGGGAGGAGGCTCGGGTCCGGGATAGACCTCAAGTTCATAGCCTCGGCGGCGGAGAACATCGAAGGCTTCGTCTCCAATGTGGCAGGTGGCGAATATGCGAAAGGGTTTAGGCATCTTTTGACTCGTTGTTACAAATACTCTTTCCTTGCCGCTAAAGCGGTGACAATTTTCATCTGTCCCGGTTTTCCTTCCCCTCCCAGGTCGGGGGTGGGGGGTACTTGCTTGTTGGTCGATTTAGCCTTAACTCATTCAAACTAAATGACATCAGCACACCACTAGCCGGGGTAGTGCTGGTCATGTTTTTCTCCTTCAAAAGCTGCTATCCAAATCAATTCTGAAACAGTTCCAGTCCCGAACTGCGGAACATAGCTCAAGAACAATGATGGGCCATAAGGTCGTTAAAACCAATGGTTTGATATCAGAAAAACAGTTCTCAGTTCTCGGTTCCCAGAAAATCGATAAGAGCTAGAGGTTCTTTCTGGCCCAGTCTTCGATACGCGCCAAGGCCTTCTGGATATTTTCAACCGAGTTGGCCACGCTGAAGCGCAGATAGCCTTCGCCAAAGCTGCCAAAGGCAGTGCCGGACAGACAGGCCACACCCGTCTGCTCGAGCAGCGTATCTGCCAGCTTGCCGGAGGGCCAGCCGGTCTTGGTTATGTTTGGAAAGGTGTAGAAGGCGCCTTTGGGCGTGCGGCAAGAGAAGCCGGGAATACGGTTGATGGCGGCCACAAAAACATCGCGGCGGCGTTGGAACTCGGCGCACATGGAATCTACGGAACTCTGGTCGCCGCCCAGAGCCTCGATTCCGGCCATCTGGGTAAAGCTGGCGGTGCAGGAGTTGGAGTTGGTCATCAGGCGCGCGATGTGCGCAGCCAGGTCAGGCCGCATAATGCCATAGCCCATGCGCCATCCGGTCATGGCGTAGGTCTTGGAAAAGCCGTCGAGCAGGATGGTGCGATCTTTCCAGCCGTCAATGGACGCGATAGAAAAATGTTTGCCCTCGAAGAGCAGGCGGCTGTAGATCTCATCGCTCAAAACCATGATGTCGCGGTCGCCGATGGCAGCGGCTACCTGGCGGACGTCGGATTCACTGAGCACGCCGCCGGTCGGGTTCTGCGGCGAGTTCAGGATGATCAGCCGGGTCTTGTCGGTGATGAGTTCGGCCAGTTCATTCGGGTCGAGGGCAAAATCGCGCTCTTCGCGAAGGTGAACCGGTACCGCCCTGGCCCCCAGAAAATGGATGAGGGATTCGTAAATGGGAAAGCCGGGGTTGGGATAGATAACTTCATCCCCTTCTTCAATTAATGCCAACATGGAAAAGAAAATAATAGGCTTGCCACCGGGAACCACCACCACTTCGGCGGGATCAATCTTGATGCCGCGGCGGCTGCCGGCATCGTGGGCGATGGCCTCGCGCAGTTGAGGAAAGCCGGCGGAGGGGCCGTAGTGAGTCCATCCACTGTTCAACGCTTTAGCGGCAGAGCCGATGATGTTGGCGGGAGTATCGAAATCGGGTTCACCGATCTCCAGATGGATAATATCTTTGCCCTTGGCCTCAAGCGCCCGCGCCTTTACCAGCACGTCAAAGGCGGTCTCGGTGCCCAGACGTGACATGCGCCGGGCCAGGCGCAATTCAGTCTGCACAGCTTTGGTCATCGTCATAAGTAAAAAGGATCATCAGCAAAAATTGTGAGTACAACCTTGCCTCTACGGTTCGATTCAAAAACAGCAGATCACAGCAGTATAGAGCAACAGTCCCTGTGATATTTTAGATGCTTGGCTAGTTATTTAATCACCGGAATCGCAGGATTTATTGGTTCCTCGCTGGCGCATGCCCTGGTGGAGCGTGGGGACGAGGTGCGCGGCATCGACAATTTTTCCACGGGCAAGCGCGAAAACCTTGCCGGGATTGAAAAGCGCGTCGATCTGCGGGAGCTGGACCTCAAAACTCCGTCAGCGGCCCTCAATGCTGCCTGCAACGGCGTGGATTATATTTTTCACCAGGCGGCGCTGCCATCCGTTCCGCGCTCGGTGCTCGACCCTATCAGCAGCAATGAATCGAACATAGACGGCACGCTGCATTTGCTGGTGGCCGCGCGCGAGGCGTTGCAACGCGACGGCAGGTTGAAACGCATTGTTTATGCCGCGTCTTCGTCCGCCTACGGCGACACCCCAACGTTGCCAAAACACGAGGCCATGCTGCCGCTGCCCATCTCGCCCTATGCGGTCACCAAGCTGGCAGGCGAGCTTTACATGCAGAGCTTTCACCGGGTTTATGGATTGCCCACGGTTGCGCTACGATATTTCAACGTGTTCGGTCCACGCCAGGACCCGACCTCGCAATATTCTGGGGTCATGGCGAAGTTCATCCGCGCCATGCTGCGCGACGAACAGCCGACCATCTATGGCGATGGCGAACAGAGCCGCGACTTTACCTGCATCGAGGACGTGGTTTCAGCCAACCTGCTGGCCTGCAGCGCTCCCGCGGAAAAAGTAGCAGGACGAGTTTTCAATATTGCCTGCGGCCGGCGCATCACGTTAAACCAGACCTTCCAGGCGCTCAAGAAAATCATCGGCTACAGCGGTGAGGCTGCCTACGGCCCAGAACGCGCGGGCGACATCAAGCATTCACTGGCCGACATTTCGCTGGCGCAGGAATTGCTGGGGTATCAGCCGCAGGTTCCATTTGAGGAAGGGCTCAGGCGCACCGTGGATTGGTATCGGCAAGGAAAAGGTAACGCTAAAGCGGACAAGATCTCGGCTTAACCTGCTGTGACTTCCCTAAGCGCATACCTCTTCAAGATCATCCCGCCGCGCATCACCAGCCCTTGCCCAGATCTTCGCTACATAGCCCGGAACGCTGCGGCCGGCGCACGACAACTGGGTGCTCGTGGTCGTAGCGCACCCGCACCACTATCCAATCGCCCGGATCAGTTTCACCAGCATGTGGGCTGTCGTTCTCGAGGAAACAAGATTGAACGGGGACGAGCCGCGGCCAATACGGCCGGTCTTTGCCGACTCGCTCGATTCGGTACTCGTCAACCAATGGATTCACCGGACCGATGGAGTAGGAAATGATGAGGCTACGCTTGGGATCGACCGCCAGGTTGTAAAGTGATTCCATCTGCTGGGCCAAAGGGTCGCTTCGGGAGAACATAGGCGTCTTGGGGTGGAACAACCAAACACAATATCTTGCCCATTTTGCGCCGTATTCGCGTACACCCCTTAGGTCCAGGTACCCGTCCAGATCAAGGTCTTTCATCTCGAAACGACTGACGAATTCCTTGGCAGCCCCCTTGACTTCCAAATCCGATGGATTTGCCTCATCCTGCAGTAAGGGACACGTCAGGGTTTGCGTCATGGCGCCCAAATGGTTTCGAACTTCAACCCGGCCCTCTCTTCCGCTGACCGAAATGCGGAGCGTATACCCGGGCTGGCCACCTGCGCCTGGGACCATCATGGTTCGAACGGCATCTTTTTCGTTGGCCGCTTGAGGCTCATTGACGGCTTGAGGCACGGTGGAAGCACCCAGCGGCAGGAAAATACAGAGCCATAACCCAACGAGCTGTACCTTACGCCAAGACATGATTGCCCTCCACGGGACCCCTAGGTTCCCTCTTGTTGCGTACGCCTTCACAAAATCATCCCCACCCAGTTTATGAGATTGCTTTGCGTCGAGCACTTAAAGTGCCAAATCATGATTCCCATTCTGAAATTGAGAGATGACTGATTTGCGCCCTGTTCTTGCTATCAGCCAATCATGGACCCATGGAATGACTCCACTGTGATGTAAATATTCCTGCTTGCTCTACGCAATTATTCCCGAAAACGCGGAAGCTGTGCCCTTCCGAAGGTGGCTCTTCCACGACAGCGGATACAGCCGTTGTGAGTAAATGCGCCTGCCAGCGTTGCTACTCGGAGACCGTGGATTGCTCGTTCTTTTCCGTGCGCAGCACCACGTCAACTGAATAGGGCACGCGGCGTGAGGGCTCGTAGTAGTGGCGGACCTGGAGCTCGGCCAGCAATCCCAGGGCCAACAGTTGCACGCCGGCAAGAATCAGGACTGCGGAAAACACGAGCAAAGGGCCGTGCTGCAGCATGTCGGCGGTGTGATGCAGGAGTTTGTCAATTCCCAGGAAAACAGCCACGGCCGCCCCGGTCAGAATGCCAAGCATCCCCATAGTGCCGAAGAAGTGCAGTGGACGCGAAAGATAACGCAGCAGAAAGCGGATGGTGAGCAGGTCAAAGAAGACGCGGAAGGTACGCGAAATTCCGTAGTGCGAGACTCCGCGCTCGCGGTTTACGTTCTTAATGGGAATTTCACAGATGGTGGCTCCGTGCCACGAGGCCAGAGCAGGAATAAAGCGGTGCAGCTCTCCGTAAAGCGTAACCCGGTCAATCAGCTCACGGCGATAGGCTTTGAAGGTGGTGCCGAAGTCATGGATGTTAACCCCGCTGAGCTTGGCCATCAGCCAGTTGGCGCAGCGCGAGGGGATGCGGCGCAGCCAGAAATTATCCACGCGCACTTTGCGCCATCCGCTTACGATGTCGTAGCCCTCAGCGAGTTTTTCAAGGAAAAGCGGAATGTCGGCGGGATCGTGCTGCAGATCGCCATCCATGGCAATCAGATACTCACCGGTGGCGTGATCGAACCCGGCGGCCAGGGCAGAGGTCTGTCCGAAGTTGCGGCGCAACTTCACCACCACCACACGGCTGTCGACGGAGGCGATATCCTGCAGCGCCTTGAAGGTGCGGTCGCGGCTGCCGTCATCCACAAAGACCAATTCAAATTCTTCGCCAGCGGTCTCCATGACGGCCTTCAGCCGGTCGTAGAGCTCGGTGCAGTTCTCTTCCTCGTTGTGAAACGGGACAACAATAGAGTATTTGATCACGACCTTTGATTATAACCTGCAGGTATCTATTTGACGGTCACGAAAGTGACCAATTTGGCACCTGTGAGAGATGCCCAACGCAAAGCTCTGGATTCACTCCCAACCCGTGACTTATGATTAAGGCGTGAGGTGTACCAATGCGCCGCTTTGCAACTGCCTTGATCATGTTGAGTCTTACAGCTTCTGTTTGGGCACAGCAAGCAAGTGACTCCGCCGGCTTAAATCCGCGCGCTTTGTTCGAAAAGGGCATGAATGCCCTGGCCGGCACAGGCACAAGTCGAAATGAACAGACAGCATTGGATTCTATCCGTCGCTCCGCAGAGCTCGGATACGCCCCAGCGCAGGACGCCTTGGGTTATTTTTATGAAACCGGCACGCTAACCGCCGGCGACCCACAAGAAGCGCTGCTCTGGTACCGTAAGGCTGCCGAGCAAGGAGACCGCCTGGGCCAATGGCTGCTGGGCCGCGCGTATTTTACCGGTGCCGGAACCGGTCGCGACCCTCAAAATACAGAGCGATGGTTGCGACAAGCGGCTGATGGCGGTGACCCCTTTGGCCAGTACTTGCTTGGGCTATTCAAGCAGGAGCGCAGTGACTATAAGGCGGCTGCGGAATGGTTTCGCAAGGCAGCAGAGCAGGGGCTGCCCCAGTCGCAAAAGCAACTGGGATTGCTTCTCAAGCAGGGCCGCGGAATACCCGCGAACAAAGTTGAAGCTTACATCTGGCTGCTGCTTAGCTTTGAAGCAGGCAATCACACGGTTGCTGACGATCTGAAACAGTTAGAGGCCGAACTTGGCAGCAATCAGGTGGAACTGGCCAAGACCGAGGCGCGTGACCGGCAACAGGCTGTCTCTCGAGCGGTGGTAGCGCACGGATGCACGGGCTGGGCTGGCGAATTCGGCGATGTACCCGCTCCACCCCCGCCCGGCTTGCAGAGGTTTTGCCGCTAACACATCATCCGAACTGCGAATTAGATGCAAGGTCTTTGGACGGCATTTATATCTTTACTATACTTTACATAATAAAGTACTTGACATTTAAAGACATGCAGGCGATGATGTCCCTAAGTTTATGGCACGAACGAACAACGACCTGGATGAGAACCTGATACGCAGCGGCAGTCCGCAGGACAGCTTGCTCTATATTCGCCGCACGCTGGAGGCCGCCGGAAGGCTCAGCACTGTCTCGGGCAGCGGAATTTTTCTCGTGGGAGTAATGGCCCTGGCGGCGGTCCTGGTAAACATACGAGTCACGGGAACGCCGTGGGATGCGGGCGCTCAACCCTACCGCGCTCTCGCGGTATGGGCGGTGCTGTTGGTTGCCTCCGCAGCCGTGACTGCGGTCAGCATGGCGCGCAAATCGCGCCACACCGGCGTCGCCTTCTGGTCTCCGGTGTTGCGCAAGGCGCTCTGGCCGTTCTCAGCCCCCATGGCCCTCGGAGCAATTTTGTGTGCCGCCGTTCTCCGCGCCCAGAATCTGGAGTTGGTGCCGGTGATCTGGCTGGGCTGCTATGGCGCAGCGCTCACCGCAGCGGGAGTGATGTCAGTCTCTCCGGTGCGCTGGATGGGCATCTCATTTCTTGCGCTCGCGACCTCGGCAGTTTTTCTTCCCGCTTCGGCGGGACTGGCATTGCTGGCCGCGGGTTTTGGCTTGCTCCACATTATTTTTGGCGCTTACATACATTGGAGGCACGATGGCTAAACAACGCCGCTCTTCACCGCCCGCACCGGCCGATCTTGACCAGTTGATCCATGAGCGCCTCCGCCTGGGAATCGTGTGCACGCTGGCCATGCACGAGGCATTGACCTTTACCGAACTGCGCGATCTTCTGCAAACCACCGACGGCAACCTCAGCGTGCAGGCACGCCGGCTCGAAGAAGCCGGCTACATCACCTGCCTGAAGCGCTTTGAGGGCCGCAAGCCCAAAACCACCTACAAACTCACGGCACGAGGGCGCGCGGCACTGGACGATTACCTGGAAGTCCTGTCGGAGATGCTGCCGCATTCCTCGCAGCACTCCAAATCTGCGGCCAACGCCCGCGTCACCCTGCGCACTCTCTCCGCGGAAACTTAAACGGCACGCGCAAACCATGTAAGCAGAAATGAAAAACACGCTCCATATACTTTATTCTGTCAAGTACTTTAAAGAGGACGCATCATGATTCGACGCATTCTGGCTTTGATCCTGATTTTCGGCTGCACCTCAATCGCATGGCTCATCCTGGGCGCCACCATATTCTCCCGCACTGACGACGTGGATAGACGCCTGCACGAGCAGGTGGCCTCCGTCTGGGGCAGCCCACAAGAGCAGACGCCGCCTACAGCTTCCTACACGGTCCTGACCTCAAAAAGAGTACAGACCACATTGCCCGACGGCAAAATTGCGGAGCACACCGAGACCGTGCCCACCGAAGTTTCCCTTCCCCTGAACGGCACCGATGCAGATGTCAACTTAAACCTTGAATACCGCCAGAAAGGGCTGCTCTGGTACAGCCTTTACAAGGTGAACTTCGGGGGAGCGTTTACTTTTCACAATACCAGCAGCAACGCCGAGGCGATGACCTTCCGTTTCAAGTTTCCAGCACAGCAGGCGATCTACGACGACTTTGTGATGTCGATCAATGACATCCCTGTGCCTGTAACCAATGAAGGAGGCATTGCCGTAGCCAGCGCTTCGGTTCCGGCCGGGGCCGATGTCCGGCTGCGCGTAAGTTATCGCTCACAAGGTCTGGATAGCTGGTACTACAGCTTTGGGGGCAGCGTGGAACAGGTGCGCAAGTTCCGTCTGCACATGGCCACCGACTTCAAGCAGATAGATTTTCCTGAAAATACGCTGCCGGCAACGCAGAAACAGGCGACGAGCAACGGATGGGACCTGACCTGGGCCTATAACAACCTGGTCTCCGGCTTCCGCATTGGCATGCCCATGCCGCAGAAGCTGCAACCAGGACCGCTTGCCGGACAGATCAGTCTCTTTGCCCCGGTTTCGTTGTTCTTTTTCTTTTTCCTGATGTTCATCATCACCACCATGCGCGGCATCGATCTGCACCCCATGAATTATTTCTTTCTGGCCGGGGCCTTTTTCGCCTTTCATCTGCTGCTGGCCTACACCGTCGACCTGATCTCGCTGCACCTGGCGTTCATCATCTGCTCGCTGGTCTCAATGTTCCTGGTAATCAGTTATCTGCGGCTGGTGGTGGGCATCCGCTTCGCGGCAATTGAAGCTGGGCTGGCGCAGTTTGTCTATCTAGTGCTGTTTTCTTATGCCTTCTTCTTTAAGGGGCTTACCGGATTGACCATCACCATCGGCGTTATCGTGACGCTGTTTGTGGTAATGCAGATGACAGGAAGGATCCGCTGGTCAGAGAAATTTGCAGAGCAGAAACAGGGGGCGAGGACATTTTAGGAGTATCGTGGAAAGCCAATTCTACGAAATCTGTACTCCCTCCTGCTATGCCACCTCGGGCTGAGCCCCGAGGTGGCAAATGGAACTTGCACCGCGCGTCACAAGCTGCGGGCCTTGAATCAATGAAATCCAATGCCGCTGTAAGTTATACCCGCGCGCCCTGATAGACGTCCAGAACTTCATTCCTTAAAGCTGGTGGAGAACACTCTCTTCTCGGTATTTCACTGCCAGGCGAACCAGTCGAGCTGCAGGTTCTGTCCCCAGCCTGAGGCCACGTCTAACCGTATGATGTTGATCACAAATTGAGTGGTCGAGATGCTTCGCGTTGAAACTGCAAAAACGTCGGCGGCGTTGGGATCTGCAGCGCGCGCCGTGACGATGACATGAGGGATACTGGCGAAGGTGGAAGGGAACGTAACGGTGAATTGCGCTTCCTGGGCGCCGCTGGTGCCGAGCGTTGCCGTTCCCGCCTGAATTGCGCCGATGGCGGTGCCGTTGGTGGTGGCATTGTCTACGCGGACGGTGCCCGAGACGTTGAGCGTCGCTGCGGGAGTGGGAGTACCGATGCCCACGTTGACGGTGCCATTCCCCAGAACTATGGAGTTGCTGGCCGAGACGTGGGCATTCGACCCGATGGCAGCGGCATTGTTCAGTTGAATGGAAGTTCCAGGACCGGCCTGAAAACCAATAAAGGTATTGTTGGAGCCGGAAATATTCGCGTTTGCGATGCTGCCTGTAACTCCGGCAAGCGAACCGACCGCAGTATTCGAGTTTCCTGTGCTGTTGTCGAAGAGCGCAAAGTTGCCAATGGCGGTGTTGTTCGCACCCGACCCGTTCGATTGGAGAGTGGCGGCGCCCATTGCGGTGTTGGAGTTTCCCGACATGCTGAAGTTGCCGGCAAACAGACCAACGAAGGTGTTATTCGACCCAAAGTTGTGCAGGAAGCGTATACCGCCTGCAGTAATCACGCCCACAGCGCCCGAGAACGCGGTACCGGGAAGCGCCAGGTTGGCCTGCAGCGTAAGCGTGTGTGTAGTGAAGTCCCCGTTCGCGTCGCGCTTGACGATGGCGCTGGCGGTATTTGTGTTCGTGGGCGGCACACCCCAGTTCAAGGCCAGCGTGCCGTTGGTGGTCACCGGCGATCCGGTGACAGTGAAATCCGAGGCCGGCGCTGTCAGGCCCACGCT
>WNFJ01185757.1_pt2 | contig 12057 bp, 11 predicted proteins | sample 5400461 | NCBI WGS metagenome assembly WNFJ01 (sample SAMN13153349, study PRJNA577476) | soil metagenome | isolation source: 115 cm saprolite on Douglas fir-dominated hillslope | place: USA:California | collected 2013-09-17
CGCCGCATCATGGAACAGGACCTGCGCAAGGCCCTGGCTGCCGGCGAATTCGAGCTGCACTACCAACCGGTGGTAAATCTCGCGAGCAACGAAATCAGCGGATTCGAGGCCCTGATCCGCTGGAATCATCCGGAAAAAGGAATGGTCGCTCCAGCCACATTCATTCCGCTGGCAGAGGAGATCGGCTTTATTGTTCCGATCGGGGAGTGGGTGATCAGGCAAGCATGTACCACCGCAGCGAAGTGGCCAGCCGATCTCCACGTCGCCGTCAATATTTCAGCGGTTCAGTTCCGCAGCCCAGGCCTGATGCAAGTCATCGTTGGTGCGCTCGCCGCCTCCGGCTTGCAGCCGACGCGACTGGAGATCGAAATTACCGAGACTGTGCTGCTGCAGAATAAGGAAACCACGCTTGCGCTCTTGCATCAGCTGCGCGCGCTCGGCATTCGCATCGCCATGGACGATTTCGGCACCGGCTATTCCTCGCTTACCTATCTGCAGTGTTTTCCGTTCGACAAGATCAAGATCGATCGGTCGTTCGTAAAGGACATCACGGAAAACACCGGCTCGCTCAATATCGTGCGGGCGGTCGCCGCGCTGGCGAATGGAATGGGCATGACGGCGACTGCCGAAGGCGTCGAAACCAACGAGCAGCTCGACAAGATTACGTCGGAAGGCTGCACCGAGATGCAGGGATATCTGTTCAGCAAGCCGCTGCCCGTAGCTGAGATCGAGCGGCTGTTCCTGTCAGGGCGCGAGCCGCGAAAGGCTCCCGGCAGCATTGTCGCGGCCTGATCGAGGGCGTCTCGCGCCTCATTCGCACGCCAAGCACGCGAACAAATGCGCCGTCATTCCGGGACGCGCGATAGCGCGAACCCGGAATCCATAACCACGATCGGGGTATGGATTCCAGGCCTGCGCATCCAAGTCGGCTATTGCCGACCTGGACAATGATATTGCCGAACTCGGGTAAACCCGAGTTCGGTTGGCGCATCCCGGAATGTCGGCGTTGCTCAAAACTCTTTTGCGATCGTGGCCAGCAACGCCTGCAGCGCGGCGCGGTTGGCGGGCCCCAGCAATTCGTTGAGACGGGCTTCATGCTTGGCGGCGACCAGCTTCTTGGCGCGCGCCAGCACCGCGCGGCCCTTGTCGGTCAGAACCAGAATGTGGGAGCGCCGATCGTTGGTCGAACGGATCCGCGCGCACAGATCGCGGCTCTCCAGGCCGTCGAGCATCGCCACGAAATTCGGCCGCAAGATACCAAGCGTATTGGCGATCTCGGTCTGGTTGCGACCGGGGTTCTTGTCGAGCAGCAGCAGCACCGAGAATTGCGCCGGGGTCAGCTGCAGCGGCGCGACGCAGCGCAGAAAATCCTCGAAGATTTTCAGTTGCGCGCGCTTGAGCGCATAGCCCAGATGCTCGGACAATTCCCCGAGCTGCAGCGCGGTGCTTTCCGTGGCAGCGTCGGCGGGCTGCTTGCGGGCGGGCCGGGACGCCTTGGCGGCATTGATGGTGGCGGCTTTGGAAACAGTCATCGCTCGGTGCTCGCAATCCCGGTAGGCTGAAAAGACCCGGCCGAAGCTGACCGGGACTTGATTATATTTTATAACTGTTATAGTTTATACATATCGGCAGAATTTTTCAACTGCCATAATGGACGGTCGAGCGGCTTTCGGGCTGCGATCGGCCCGATCTAGGGAGCGCCTGGTCTTGAACACGACGATCATGCTGTTCCTGGTGCAGGACGGCATTACCAACGGCGCGATCTACGCCTTGCTCGGCCTAGCGCTGGTGCTGGTCTTCGCCGTTACCCGCGTAATTCTGATTCCGCAAGGCGAATTCGTCACCTACGGCGCGCTGACCTACGCTTCGTTGTCCTCCGGCCAGATGCCGGGCACCGCCCGGCTGGCGCTGGCGATGGGAGTCGTGGCGTTTGGCCTCGACCTGTTCGCCGGCCGCAAATCGCTGCATTTGAGGTTTGTCGGCCGGGCGTTCGCGGTCAATATTTTACTGCCCGCCACCGTCTTCGCCCTGACCGCCTGGCTCGCCAGCCGCCACCCCCCGATCGCTATCAACATCGCGCTGTCGCTTCTGATCGTGGCGATGATCGGACTGTTTCTCTACCGCATCGCGTTCCAACCGCTGGCCCACACCTCGGTGCTGGTGCTCTTGATCGCCTCGGTCGGTTGCCATCTTGCGCTGCAAGGTTTTGGCCTGGTGTTTTTCGGCGCGGAGGGCCAGCGCGGCCCGACCTTAGCGGATACCGCCTTCGCCATCGGCCCGCTGCGCTTCACCGGCCAGAGCATCGCGGTTTACGCCATCACCATCGCCTTCATCGTCGGGCTGTGGCTGTTTTTCGGCTTTACCCTTTACGGCAAGGCGCTGCGCGCCACCGCCGTCAATCGCCTCGGCGCGCGCCTGGTCGGCATCAGGACCACGCTGTCGGGACAGATCGCTTTCCTTCTGGCTTCGGTGATCGGGGCGATTTCGGGAATCCTGATCGTGCCGATCACGACGCTGTATTACGACACCGGTTTCCTGATCGGCCTGAAAGGTTTTATTGCCGCGATCATCGGCGGGCTCGTGAGCTATCCCTTGACGGCGGTCGCAGCGCTGCTGGTCGGGTCGGTCGAAGCCTTTTCCTCGTTCTATGCCAGCAATTTCAAGGAGGTCATCGTCTTCACGCTGATCATTCCGGTTCTGCTGCTGCGGTCGCTGGCGGCGCCCGCGGTTGAAGAAGAGAAGGACTGACCGCGATGCCGCAGCGGCTGCCCATCATCGTGTTCGCTTTTGTGATGGCGGCGATCCCGTTCATCCCGGGCGTGCCGCCGTTCTGGATCGTGCTCCTGGACAATATCGGTCTGTCGGCGCTGGTGGCGATGGGGCTCGTGCTGCTGACCGGCGTCGGCGGTCTCACCTCGTTCGGCCAGGCGGCATTTTGCGGCTTCGGGGCCTACACCACGGCGGTGCTGACCACGGCCTACGGCGTGTCGCCTTGGCTGACACTGCCGCTTTCGCTTGTGGTCTCCGGCATCGCCGCGGTCCTGCTCGGCCTCGTCACCGTGCGGCTGTCGGGCCATTACCTGCCGCTTGGCACCCTCGCCTGGGGGCTTGGCCTGTTTTATCTGTTCAGCAAGCTGGAATTCCTCGGCCGCAATGACGGCATTTCCGGCATCCCGCCGCTCTCGATCGGCTCGTTCCGGATGATCGATCCCGGCGCGATCTACTTCGCGATCTGGATCGCGGTCCTGATCTGCGCGCTGCTCACCATGAACCTGTTGGACTCGCGCACCGGCCGCGCGATCCGCGCGCTGCGCCGCGGCCACATCGCCGCCGAAGCCTTCGGCGTGCAAGCGCCCCGCGCCAAGCTTCTGGTTTTCATCTATGCGGCGGTGCTGGCGGGCCTGTCCGGCTGGCTCTATGCGCATTTCCAGCGCGCCGCCAATCCAACACCGTTCGGCGCCCAGTCCGGCATCGAATATCTGTTTATCGCGGTGGTCGGCGGCGCCGGCTACGTGTGGGGCGGCGTGGTGGGAGCCGCCATCGTCGTCATCCTGAAAGAAATCCTTCAGAGCTATCTGCCTTACGTGTTTGGAGGCCAGGGCCAGCTCGAGACCATCGTATTCGGCATCCTCTTGGTGCTGCTGCTGCAACTGGCGCCGACCGGGGTCTGGCCCTGGATAATGGCGCGACTGCCGTTGAAACCAGATCGAAAGCGGCCCGATACTTCGCTTGTGTTGCCCGCGCGCATCGCAGCGCCGGCGGTTGCCGGCGTGCTGCTGCAGATCGAGCAGGCGCGCAAGCGGTTCGGCGGCGTGATCGCCGTCAACGACGTCTCTTTCGACGTCCACAGCCGCGAGATCGTCGCGCTGATCGGCCCCAACGGCGCCGGCAAGAGCACGACCTTCAACCTGATAACCGGCGTGCTCACCTCATCGGGCGGCACCATCTCCGTGCTCGGCAAGAAGATCGACAACGCGCCGCCGCAGGAGGTGGCGAAACTTGGCATCGCCCGCACCTTCCAGCATGTCAAACTGGTGCCCGAGATGAGCGTGTTGGAAAACGTCGCGATCGGCGCGCATCTGCGCGGCCATGCCGGCGCGCTTGCCAGCATGTTCCGGCTCGACCGCGCCGACGAAGCCAGATTGCTGGCGGAAGCGGCGCGCCAGATCGAGCGCGTCGGCCTTGGCAAGGAAATCGACCAGCTCGCCGGCTCTCTCTCGCTCGGCCAGCAGCGCATCGTCGAGATCGCACGCGCGCTGTGCGTCGACCCGATGCTGCTGCTGCTCGACGAGCCGGCCGCGGGCTTGCGGCATATGGAGAAGCGGCAATTGGCGGCGCTGCTGCGCCAGTTGCGCGCCGGTGGCATGTCGGTGCTGCTGGTGGAACACGACATGGGATTTGTGATGGATCTGGCCGACCGCGTCGTGGTGCTCGACTTCGGCACCAAGATTGCCGAAGGCACGCCGGACGCGATCAAGACCAATCCCGAGGTGATCAAGGCCTATCTTGGAGCCGTTTCATGAAGTCTGGCATGAGCGCGCTATTGTCGGTCGCCGATGCGCATATCGCCTACGGCAAGGTCGAAGCCGTCCGTTCGGTATCGCTCGAGGTCGGTGACAACGAGATCGTCACCATCATCGGCGCCAACGGCGCCGGCAAGACCACGCTGCTGAACGCCATCATCGGCAGCCTGCCGCTGAAAGGCCGCGTGGCCTTTGCCGGCGAGGACATGGCGCGGCTCGAGATCGAGGACCGGGTCGCGGCGGGCTTGAGCCTGGTGCCGGAGCATCGCGAACTGTTCGCCACCATGAATGTCGAGGACAATCTGCAACTCGGCGCGTTCCGGATCGCAAAGGCGGTTGCCGCAAACTCGTTCGAGCGGGTCTACACGCTGTTTCCGCGGCTGAAAGAGCGGCGCAAGCAACTCGCAGGAACGCTCTCGGGCGGCGAACAGCAAATGCTGGCGATGGGCCGCGCCCTGATGGGCGCGCCGCGGCTACTCATGCTGGACGAGCCGAGTCTTGGTCTGGCGCCGATCATTGTCGCCGATATTTTCCGGACCATCGGCGAGTTGCGCGCCAGTGGTGTCTCGGTGCTGCTGGTCGAGCAGAACGCGCAGGCCGCGCTGCAAATCGCCGACCGCGGCTATGTGATGGAGCTCGGCGAATTCATCTTGAATGGACCAGCGAAAGATATCGCCAGCAATCAGCGCGTCGCCGCCAGCTACCTCGGCTTCCAACACGAAGGCGCGAGCGCGGTATAGGTCGCAGCCGTCATGCCACGCGAAAGCGGGGCATCCAGTGATCCGCGACGTCGAGATTCAATCTCGGACGACGGCGATTACTGGATCGCCCGCTTTCGCGGGTGATGACGATGGTGTGCCTGGGAAACGCCCGCCCCTCACTTCGCCAGCACGTATTTCCCGTCCTTCACCGTCAGCAGGATGCGCGAGCGGTCGTCGAGGCCGTAGCGGTCTTTTTCGGTGAAGTTGTAGACGCCCTGGCTGGCGGCGATATCGCGTTCGCTCAACAGCGCCTGGCGAATTGCCTCGCGGAACTCCGGCGTTCCGGGTTTTGCGGTCTTCAGCGCCACCGGGATGACGCGTGCGAGCACCAGAAACGCATCGTAGGAGTGGCCGGCGAACTGGCTGCGGCTATTGGCGCCGTATTTTTTCTCGTAGGCCGTATCAAGCGCCAGTCCCGGCTTCTTGGTCAGCGCGCTGTCGGGCTGATCCTCGGGATCCATCACCGGACCCGAGGCCATCAACACACCCTCCGCCGCCGGACCCGCGATGCGAATAAAATCCATGCTGGCCGCGCCATGGGTCTGGTAGATCAGGCCCTTGTAGCCACGCGCCCGCAACTCGGTCTGCGGCAGGCCCGCCGCGGTGCCGGACGCGCCGACCAGAACGGCGTCGGGATTGGCCGCGACCAGCTTCAAAACCTGCCCCGTCACCGACGTGTCCGGCCGCGCAAAGCGCTCTTCGCCGGCCAGCGTCATGCCCATCGCAATGCCCTGTGACTTGAAGTCGTTGAACCAGAGATCGCCGTAGGAATCGGAGTAGCCGATGTAGCCGACGGTCTTGATGTTATGCGCCTTCATGTGCTCGTACAGCACCTTGCCCATGATCGGGATCGGCTGCGGCATCGTCACCGACCATTTTGCGCGTTCCGGCGTGATCGGGAACGGCGAGAGGCCGATATGCGGAATTCCCGCCTCGTTGGCGACGTTGGACACCGCAATCGTTGGCGGCGTGATGGAGGAGCCCATGATGATGTCAGCCTTGGACTCCGTGACGAAGCGCCGCGCATTGGTGGTGGCGTTGGTCGGATCGCCGCCGTCGTCGAGCACGATGACTTTCAACGGAACGCCATTGATTTCCTTCGGCACGAATTCGAGCGCGTTGCGCTCGGGAATCCCGAGGGCCGCCGCGGGTCCGGTGGTCGTGATGGTGATGCCGATGGTGATTTCATTGGTTTGCGCCAGCGCCGGCAGTCCCGGCAGCGCCACGGACGCCGCGATCGCCGCCGCCGACAAATAAAACTTCTTCATTGATACTTTCCTCCCTCGGATTTTGTTGTGTTCAGTCTAGAGCCTTTTCGGTGCTGATTGAATCAGAACCGAAAAGGCTCCAGCTCTTTTGTTTGACGCGTTTTCTTCACGCGACCCGGTATCCACCCCGGATCAAGTCCGGGGCAGGCTTTCGCTCGAAAACGCTATCAATCAAAATTTGATCGATAATTCAGCCCCTTCTTTAGGCGATGCCTTTTCAGCCCTGCATGAACCTCGCAATAATCTCCTCCGGGAACGGTGCCGATTTCAGCCGTGCGGGATCGTCGGGGTGACGTCCAACCAGCACGCGGGTCTCGAACGCCTCGATCGCCAGTGCCTCGCCCTTGAACACCTTGTGGATCACCTCGAAGCTCGAACGCTTGAAACTCTCGATCCGGCTCTCGATGGTAATCCAGTCGCCATGTGTGGACGCAATATAAAATTTCGCCCGCGTATCGACCATGGGAATGCCAACCAGGCCATATTTCCGGATGATGTCCTGCTTGGAGAAACCGGCGGCCTCGAACATGATCGAGGTCGAGTCGTCGAACATCTCGAAGTAGCGCGGATAATAGACGATGTTGGCGGGGTCGCAGTCGCCCCACTGGATCTGCACATCGCGCCGGTGCACGAACATGGCTTACCCAACCCTGATAGCGCAACGACGGCAGTGAGCCCCCTCTCCCGTTGGGAGAGGGTTGGGGTGAGGGGTTACGCTATTCCCGATAGACCTTAACCCCTCACCCGGTCCGCTCAGGCGCGCAAGAGCGCTGCCGAGCGGACCGACCTCTCCCGATGGGAGAGGTGAAGTAGAACTCGCGGCACGTCTCAATGTCATGTTCATGAATCAAATCTAACGCGGCGCCATGCGGAGCGCGGCATCAAGCCGCACCACCTCGCCGTTCAGATAGGGGTTGTCGATCATGTGCAACGCCAGCGAGGCGAACTCGTCGGCCTGCCCGAGCCGGCGCGGAAACGGGATCGACGCGGCCAGTGAGTCTTGCGCCTCCTGCGGCAAATTGGCGAGTAGCGGCGTCAGGAACAGCCCCGGCGCGATCGTGAGCACGCGAATGCCGAATTGCGCCAGTTCGCGCGCGATCGGCAGCGTCATGGCAACGATGCCGCCTTTTGAGGCCGAATAGGCCGACTGTCCGATCTGGCCGTCATAGGCCGCGACCGAGGCGGTGGAAATCACGACACCGCGCTCACCGGTCGCAAGCGGCTCCAGCTTCGACATTTCCGCGGTCGCAAGCCGCAGCATGTTGAAGGAGCCGATCAGATTGACCCTGATCACCTTGTCGAAATCGGCGAGCGGCATCGGGCCCTCGCGGCCGATCACACGCTTGGCGACGCCGATGCCGGCGCAGTTCACCAGCACCCGGGCTGGGCCATGGGCCCTGGAAGCCGTCGCAACGGCGGCCTCGGCGGAGGCTGCGTCGGAGACGTCGCAGACCACCGCGACGCCCTTGATCTCGGCGGCGACGCTCTCCGCCAGCTTGGCATTGAGGTCGCACACAGCGACCTTGGCGCCCTGCGCCGCGAGCCGGCGCGCGGTCGCCGCGCCCAATCCCGATGCACCCCCGGTGACGATGGCGGCCTGATCCTTCAACTGCATGGTCTTCTCCCTGAATGCGTTCTTCGAATTAGCTAAAGCGTTATCACGTGTGCCGCCGGTGTTGGCGAATAAAGCTCGTCGATCAGGCCACTGCGGTGATCCAGCACCGCGCGCTGATTGATCGAGCCCTTGTCGGTGACTTCGCCGCGGTCGATCGATAGCGGCGTATCGATGAGCACCGCGCGCGTGATCCGGGTCGAAGACCCCGTCGAGGTCGCCAGAAATTTTGTCAGCCGTTGGCGAAACGCCTCGCGGATCAGCGGATCGCCTGCCATCGCGGCAAGGTCGTCGACCGCAAGCGACGGGTTGACAAGACGGCAGCCGTCGAGATCGAGAATGACCAGCGCCGATACCTCGTCGCGGTTGATGCCGGCAATCACCACGTCCCGCACCAATGGTGCGCAGGCCGCGATGAACCGGGCGCGGAGCGGACCGACGCTGACCCAGGTACCGCTTGCGAGCTTGAAATCCTCGGCAATGCGGCCATCGAAATCGAACCCGGCGCCGAGGTCACCGGGGTCGACCGGCTTGATCGCATCGCCGAATTTATAAAAATCTTCCTCGTCGAACGCGGCAGCGGTCAGTTCGGGCTGACGCCAATAGCCCGGCGTGACGTTCGGCCCCCTGGCGCGAACCTCAAGTTTACCGTTGTTCGGAACAAGCTTGGCATCGTTGCCGGAAACGGGAAGCCCGACATGGCCGGAGCGGCTGGTGGCAGGCTTGACCGACATGAAGAACGGCGCCGTCTCGGTGGCGCCAAGGCCGGTCAGCACAGGCACGCGAAAACCTGTCTCCTGCACCGCGAGTTCGTCGAGACTGTTCCAGACATAGGGCGACAACGCCGCGCCGGAGAAGAACATCGCATGCAGCCGATAAAAGAATTTTGCACGCAGCGCCTTGTCGTCGCGCAAATACGGCAGCAGCGATTCATAACCTTTCGGCACGTTGAAATAGACCGTCGGCGAAATCTCGCGGAGATTGCGCACGGTTTCCTCGATGCCGCCGGGCATCGGCTTGCCCGCGTCGAGATACATCGAGCCGCCGTTGTAAAGCGTCAGCCCGATATTGTGATTGCCGCCAAAGGTGTGATTCCATGGCAGCCAGTCGACGATGACGGGCGGCTCGTCCTTCAGGAAGGCCAGCGTCTCCCGCAGCATCACCTGATTGGCGCAAAGCATGCGCTGGGTGTTGATGACAGCTTTGGGATTGCCGGTCGAGCCCGACGTCAGCAGGAATTTTGCGATGGTATCTGGGCCGATGGCGTCATGCGCGGCGTCGAGGCGGTGATGCTCCGGTGTCGCTAGCAAATCCGCGAGCATCGTCACATCGCGGCCGGGCACGTCGCCATGCGAGGCGACGATCTCGGTTTCATCGGGAACATTGGCGGAGAGCGCATCGGCGAATTTCGCCGCGTCGTCGGCGAACACCAGACCGGGCGTCAATAGCTTCATCACAAAGCCGAGCTTGCCGTAATCCTTGGAGATCAGCGAATAGGCCGGCGACACCGGACAGAACGGGATCCCCGCATAGAGCGCGCCGAACGCAAGCAGCGCGTGGTCGATCGAATTGCCGGAGAGAATGACAATCGGCTTCCCGGCGGAGAGACCGCGCGCCAGCAAACTCGAGGCGATATGCCGGCTTGAGGCCAGCAATTGCGCGTAGCTGACCTGCCGCCACATGCCGCCTGTATCGCGCTCCGCCATGAAGATGCGGTTCGGCTCGGCCTTGGCCCAATGGTGCAGGCGGTCAGTGAGCCGACGGGGATATTCGCCGAGCGTCATCTTCGGCCGCAGATAAATGGTGCCGTCGTCGCGGCGATCGATCGACACGGCGGGATCGCCGAACGAGATCGGGCGCAGCGGCGCGTCGCTGCCTGCCGTCGGGATCGACATGTCAGGTTTCGCGCTCATGTCAGGCGGGTTTCACCTTTGCGGTCTTGCGATCGAGGAACGCGCGGATGCGAAGTTTTGCCTCTTTGTCGCTCTGCGCCACCGTGGCCATCAGGGACTCCATCAAAAGCCCGGTCTGCGGATTGGCTTCGGCGATCATCGGCAGCGCCTGCAGGACGGCAAAATTCGTCAGCGGCGCATTGTTGGCGACTTTTGTCGCGAGCTCCACTGCCTTCACCAGCGCATTGCCTTCTTCGGTAAGGTACTGCGCAAAGCCGTAGGACGCACCTTCCGTCGCGGAATAAACCCGTCCGGTCAGCATCATGTCGGTCATCCGGGCGACCCCGATCAGGCGGGGCAGCCGCACCGATCCGCCGCCACCGACGAAAATGCCGCGTTGGCCCTCGGGCAGCGCGAAATAGGCCGAAGGCTCGGCGACGCGAATATGCGCCGCGCAGGCAAGCTCCAGCCCGCCGCCGATCACCGCGCCCTTGAGCGCGGCGATCACGGGCACGCGGCAATACTGAACCCGGTCGAACCCGCGGTGCCACATCTGCGAATGCCGCAAGCCTTCGGTGGCGTCGTGCTCGGTCAGTTCCGACAGATCGAGGCCGGATGAAAAATGATCGCCAATGCCGTGGATCACCACCGCGCCGATCCCCTCCGGGATATTCGAGAAGCAATCCTGGATCGCAAGGATAATGCCGTCGTTCAGCGCATTGCGCTTGGCCGGGCGGTTGAGGCCGACGCTCAGCACCGCGCCCGTTTTCTCGACCTTCAGCAGCGCGGATGGGTCCGAAGGGGCGGCGGCAGCGGCGTTTCCCATTGATATATTTATGTCCTGTGTAGAATAGTTATATATTATAACCATTTCCGGGAGAGTCAACAACGAAACTCGTGTCCCGGGCGCGGTGCGGCGTCCTTGACGCTGCTCCGCAGAACCGGGACCCACGGTGGACCCGGATCAGCAGCGCACCGCAAAGGGCGCTGCTGATCCAGGGAACGGACCTTGGCGATTTGCTCACAACACCTGATGCACCTCGATCTCGACGCGGTCGGGATGCCGGGCGCCGACGCCGACGAACAGGTTTTCCATCAGCCAGCGATACTTTTCGGCACCGGTTTCGAACTTCGGCACCGTGCGAAAATAAATCAGCGCGGGATCGACGATCTCGCCGTTGGCGATCCGGTCCAGCATCTCCTTCGGGCCGAACCGGATCCCGATATTCTCGATGTAGACGATCGCGCCGTCGTCCAACTGGAAGGCGTATTTCGCCTCCAGTTCAGTAAAACCGTTCGGGCGAATGATCTGGAAGTCCGCACCATACGGAAAGATCGTCCCCTTGATGCCTTCGCGCCGTAGTTCGCCGCCGATGATTGGAATGATCCGCCGCATACCGTAGCCGAAATCGCCGGCGACGATCGGGGCGCCGACCTTGATGGCAAGGCTGAAGACGTATTTGGTCCGAAGCGCGGGTGCCATGGATCACCGCAACCTTCCTTATCAGTCGTAGCGGATTGGCGAAGCGTAACCCGTCAATTATCGCCGCGATGGTGAATTATGCTATGCTAATCCGCCCGACAGCGCTGCGACAATGTTTCCCGCCGTCATTGCGAGGAGCGCACGCGACGAAGCAATCCAGCTTTCCTTGCTGAGCTATGGATTGCTTCGCTTCGCTCGCAATGACGGGAGCTGGGGAAGGCAATCTAGTGAGCCATCATGCGTTGCGGCAGCCAGGTCGCCAGCAACGGAAAGGCAATCAGGATGACCAGCCGGATGAGGTCGGTCGCGACGAACGGAATCACGCCCTTGAAAATCGTGGCAAACGACACGTCCTTGACGACACTTTTGATCACGAAGACATTCATTCCAACCGGCGGATGGATCAGGCCAAGCTCCACTGTCATCACGATGATCACGCCGAACCAGATCGGATCAAAACCGAGATGGGAGATCACCGGAAAGATGATCGGCACCGTCAGGATGATCATGGCCATCGC
>WNFJ01668439.1_pt1 | contig 12056 bp, 11 predicted proteins | sample 5400461 | NCBI WGS metagenome assembly WNFJ01 (sample SAMN13153349, study PRJNA577476) | soil metagenome | isolation source: 115 cm saprolite on Douglas fir-dominated hillslope | place: USA:California | collected 2013-09-17
ACGCCCGGCGGCTGGCAGGGTTGCTGACGTTACTGGCGGAAAATGCCACCATCGTGATCAGCGGGGCGCGAATCGCAAAAGAGATTGGAGTTTCGCGGTCGACCGTATGGCGGTGGGTAGTGCGGCTGCGCGGGATGGGCGTGAAAGTGAAGGGCCAGCCGGCTACGGGATACTTCCTGGAGCAAGTTCCCGATATTTTGACTCCAGACATGCTGAACCAGCGGCTGAAAGGAAGTCTTTTCGGAAAGCGAATCTTTCATTTCTTCAAGACCGATTCGACGAATCGCGTCGCGCTGGATTTGGGCCATGCCGGTGAGCCGGAAGGCGCCGTCGTTTTGGCCGAAGAGCAAACCGCAGGACGCGGGCGCGCGGGACGGAAGTGGCATTCCGAGCGCGCGGCAGGAATTTACGTGACGTTGTTGCTTCGTCCGAAGCTGGCGCCGGTGCAGGCTCCCCTGCTGACCATGATGGCGGGACTTTCGGCGCATTCCGCAGTGCAGGCGGTGACGGGGCTCGCGGTGGACCTGAAGTGGCCGAATGACCTGCTCGTCCGGGGGAAGAAAGTGGGCGGCCTCCTGACGGAAATGCACGCGGAGCCGAATCAGGTGCGATTTGTGATCGTGGGAATCGGGCTGAACGTGAATCAGGAGAAGTTTCCCGGCGAGCTTGCGAGCGCAGCAACTTCGCTGCGCGCGGAAACCGGTAAATCGCAATCGCGCATGGAGCTATTGGTGCGGTTGCTGCGCGAATTCGAGGGCGATTACAATCGATTCGTGCGAGAGGGCGTGGCCAGCGTGGTTGCGCGCTTCGAGTCGGTATCGAGCTATGCGAGAGGCAAGCGCGTGCGCGTAACCAACGGAACGGAAAGCTACGCCGGCACGACGGCGGGGCTTGGGCCTGAAGGATTGCTGCAAGTAGAGCGGGAAGACGGGCGAATCACCGCGGTGATTTCAGGCGACGTCACGGAGGCACGCTAGATGCTGCTGACCATTGACGTGGGGAACACCAACTCCGTGCTGGGCGTTTTTCGCGGCGAAGAGTTGGTCGCGAATTGGCGACTGACGACGGCGCGCGAACAGACGGTTGACGAGTATGGCGTGCTGACGAGGAATCTTTTCACCCTGGCGGGACTGGACAGGGACGCCATCACAGGGGTGATCATTAGCTCCGTCGTGCCGCCGGTGAACCGGACACTGGCGGAGATGTCGCGCGTTTATTTTGGGAAGAAGGCATTGTTCGTGGAAATGGGCGTGAAGACCGGGATGGCCGTGCTCGTGGACAACCCGTCGGAGGTGGGCGCGGACCGGATTGTGAACGGCGTGGCGGCGTTTCATCGGTACGGCGGGCCGTGCATTGTGGTGGATTTTGGGACGGCGATTACGTTCGACGCGATCTCGGCAAAGGGTGAGTATCTTGGCGGGGTCATCGCCCCTGGATTGGGGATTTCGTCGGAAGCATTGTTCGCGCGAGCGGCGCGGCTACCGCGCGTGGAAATCAAGGACCCGGGAAAAGTGATCGGGACGAACACCGTCACCCACATGCAGGCGGGCCTGTACTACGGCGCGGTGGACATGGTGGACGGGATGCTTGCTCGGATGAAAAAGGAATTGGGCGAAGATGTAAAGGTTGTTGCAACCGGCGGGCAGGCGAGGCTCGTGTCGAAGGGTTCGAAGCATATTCAGCATACGGATGAGTTTCTTACGCTGACGGGCCTGCGATTGATCTGGGAGAAAAACCAGCCGGCGGAACACAGCAAAAGCGCGGCCATGGCGCCGGCAAAGAAAGCGCAGAGTTAATCTGCGGGCAGCGGCAACACAGACGAGATCGCGACCAGCGTTCGGACATCCTGGGCGCTTCACGGACGAAATGGACGGCTGGAACTACTTCAACTACTTCACGGAAATCGAAGAATATTTCTGGAAGAAGCGCGGGGCGCATCTCTTGGTGTCACCGCTGGACTGGGCGATCATGGAGGCGTGGCAGAAAGCGGGCGTGCCGCTGGAAGCTGCTCTGAAAGGGATCGATAAGGCATTTGAAAGCTATCAGAGATCGCGGCGGGGAGCGGGCAAGCCCTTAAAAAACCTGGCGTATTGCACGGACGCCGTGCTGGAAGCAGCGGAGGAACAGCAGGAGGCGGCTGCGGGGAGCGCCCCGAAAATCGCGCGCCCGGCCGCCAGCGAAGCATTTTCGCGGGACGAGCTGAAAGCGTATTTGGCGAAAAATGCGGTGCGATTGAAACGTGCGGCGGAAAAGAGTCTGCCGCAACGGCCGGAGATTGCCGGCCGGTTGACGGAAATTGCAGAATCGCTGGAATCCAGTGGTCAACTCATCGAAACGCCGGACAAATTGGACCTGGAAGACTTGGAGCGCCGGCTGACGATTCTGGATGAGAAGATACACGCGGCGCTCACAAGTCATGCGCCGGAAGAGCTTATGCTCAAGATCCGGCGCGAAGTGGATGGGCAACTGGCGACGTACAGGCGGAAGATGAAGGCAGAACAACTGGCAATGGTCGAAAAACAATATTTACAGAAACGGCTGCTGGAAGAATTCGGCATCCCGCGCCTCAGCCTTTTCTACTTCTCGTAGTGTTGGTCAGCAGGATTGCTCGGTATTCGCAGGCAAGAACGGTTTGATTTCACACCTACGTCAGCAAATTATCTTAGAATAGGACAACAGTATGCCTGATGAGTTAAGATTATCGATTGAGAAGCTTGTTTACGGCGGTGATGGTTTGGCGCACGCCGATGGAAACACGGTTTTCGTGCCTTATGTTCTGCCCGGAGAAGAGGTGCGAGCGAACACGAAATCGAAAAAGAAAAAATTGATCTGGGCTGAACTGCTGGAGGTTACTTCACCAGCAAAAGAGCGCGAAAAGGCAAAGTGCCCGCATTTTCAGAAATGCGGCGGCTGCCACTACCAGCACATTCCGGCCGCGGAGCAACTTAGACTCAAGAAGGACATTTTGCGCGAAACTCTTTCACGGCTCGGAGGAGTCACGTGGGACGGCGCGATCGTGGAACACTCAGCGGAACCGTATGGCTATCGCAACCGCGCGCAGTGGGCGGTGCGTAGCGGGATGCCGCGGGCGCTGGGATACTTCTTGCCTGAAAGTTCGGTAGTCATACCGATCGACGAATGTCCCGTGCTGTCGCCCCGCCTTGCGCAAACTTTCGCACAACTTCAGGAAATGGCCCGCTCCGGCGCGTTGCCAGCGGGAATTCAAGAGATCGAGGCTTTTGCCGATTCGGCGGACGAAAAGATTGCCTTGAATGTGGCGTTCGATAAATTTTCCAAGCCTGCCGCCGAGCTGGCATCGTCTTTCCGAGAAGCTCTGCCGCAGATTGAAAGTTTGTTGCTGCTGGACCAGAAGAAAGACCGCTTTGAATTGACGGGGCCGGGTTACCTGACGCACGAAGCCAGCGGATACAAATACCGGGTCAGTCATCTTTCGTTCTTTCAGGTGAACCGCTTCCTGATTGAGGACCTGCTGAAGACTGTGACCGCGAATGCGCAAGGCGCACTGGCGTTGGACCTGTATTCAGGAGTTGGTTTCTTCACGTTGCCTCTGGCAAGGACATTCCAGAGAGTGGTGAGTGTGGATGCCAATCTTGCCGCTACACGGGATCTCTACGCCAATGCGGAGGCTGCGGGCGTCTCGATCACGTCGCACAACGAACATGCCGAAGAGTTCTTGAAAAAAACGGAAGAAAAACCTGGCTTCGTGATCCTAGACCCGCCCAGAGCAGGATTAGGCGCGGAAGCTGCAGAGAAACTCGCCGAGCTGGGCGCCGAGCAGATCGTTTATCTTTCCTGCGATCCATCCACGTTGGCTCGCGATTTGGCGGTACTGACGGGCTCACCCAGAAAGCCGAAAGAAATCACTGGGCCAAGCGTCCGCTATGAGATCACGGAAATGCATTTGTTCGACCTATTTCCGCAGACGTTTCACATCGAGACCTTCGTGAGGCTGCGAAGATTGCCATGAGACTACCGGCCGTAGCGATCGCCGCAGCGTTTGCCTGCGGCATCGCCTTCGGCCTGCAGCCCGCGGTTGCACGAAATGCTTCCTCGCACATTCTTCTTTCCTCTTTTTTCATTCTCGTAGGTGTCCTCGTCCTGACCGGAATTATTCTCGTGAGAATTGGGCGCATTTTCCTTGCAAGCATCGCCTCCATTCTTGGCTGGGTTTTGCTCGGGTCGCTGGGAGTCTGCATTGCGGAACAGCCGCGGGATGCAGATCACGTGATCTCACTCCTTGAGCGAGGACGCCTCCCTTTGAAGACTCCTCTGCGATGGCATGGCCGCGTGCGCGATGAACCGGCGCGCTTGCCATGGGGTTATGGATACGAAATCGAGCTTTCCGGTGTCGAATTTGAAGAGGCTCTGCATCCCGCGCGAGGCGGGTTACGCCTGAGCTTCGCGGCGCTTCCCGGCGCGGCGCTGCCGCCTAATGTCCATGCGGGAGACGAAGTGGCCGTCCTAACGGAAGCAAAGCGCCCCCAAGTTTTTAGGGATGAGGGCGCGTTCGATAGGCGTGCATATCTGGAGCAACAGAATATCGATCTGGTTGCGACTCTAAGAGCCCCGCAGTTAATCGAACAGATGGCCTCGTCACCTCCAACCCTCGGAACTGCTCTCGCGCGAGTACGAAGGCAATTGCGCGATGAAATTGATGAGCTATTTGTAGGCACTCCGCAGGTTGCTGGCGTATTGCGGGCCATGCTTCTGGGTGACCGCAGTTTCGTCGACCGTGAAGAAGGAGCAGATTTTCAGAAGACCGGAGTGTTTCACGTACTCGTCGTGGCAGGTTTGCACGTGGGGGCTCTTGCGTTTGCACTTTACTGGGTGGGGCGCAGGCTGCAGCTGCCGCGAGTGTGGACAGCGCTGTTCACGATTACACTGCTTTCGGCTTATGTGGCAGTGGTCGAGCAACGCGCCCCAGTACTACGGGCCGCAACGATGGCGGCGATTGTTGTGCTTGGCGGATTTTTCTTTCGCCGATTGGAGCTGCTCAATTCTGCAGCAGTGGCGGCTGTGATTCTGCTCGTGGCAAAACCGCTCGCTTTGAGAGATTCCAGCTTTCAATTGACCTTTGTCGCTCTCGGATGCATTGCGGGTCTGGCGTTGCCCTGGCTGGAGAATACCGTGCAGCCATATGTACATGCGTTGCGAGGCTGGCAAGACTTAACGCGCGACGCCGCTCACGAACCACGTGCCATCCAATTCAGAATTGATCTGCGTTCGTTGGTGCAATGGCTCTCCGTGGGATTGCCGCAACAGCTGAGTAAGCCAGCAGGTGACGTTCTCGTTGGAGGACTGTCTCTGACCTTTCGCCTGTGGGAACTGTTGGTGCTCACGATAGCGCTGCAAGCGGGAATGTTGCCATTGATGGCGCGCGATTTTCACCGTATCCCGTTGTCGGCGCCAATCGTAAACCTGGTTGCTGTTCCGCTTACGGGCATCATCGTCCCACTTGGCTTTCTGACTTTGGCTTTCGGGCTGATTCTCCCAGCGGTTGGAAAACTTCTTTCTGTGCCGCTTGCGTGGCTAACGGCACTACTCTTGCACGTCGTCCAATGGTTCGCGCATTTCCCGAGATGGAGTTACCGGGTTCCCGGTCCCCCGTTCTGGCTGACCGTTTTGTTCTTCGTCGTGGCCGTTCTGATGGCGGTTGCGACGCGGCTGAAGCATTGGCTCAGAGGAACAGTAGTCTGGGGACTGTGTGGCGTATTCATCGCCTGCGCGCTGACGATCGCTATCTATCCTTTTGGCAAAAGATGGACTAAGGGCAGGCTGGAGTTGACGGTCCTGGATGTGGGCCAGGGGGATTCCCTGTTTGTGATTTCACCGGGTGGAAAAACCCTGTTGATCGATGGCGGCGGCGCGTTCGGTGGTTATCCCGGCCACGAGGAACATAATGGCGTTGACCCTGGTGAAGAGGCGGTATCGCCGTATTTGTGGTCGCGCGGTTTTCAGAAACTGGATGTTGTCGCGCTGACGCACGCTCACCAGGATCACCTAGGCGGGCTGACGGCAATCCTGGAAAATTTTCACGTCGCAAAAATATGGATCGGACGTGAAGTATCCATCCCGTCCCTGGCAAGGCTGGAAGAACTCGCGCGCGAGCGAAAAATCCCTATCGAACACGCGCTTCGTGGCAAGTCCTTTCGCTGGGATGGCACAGACGGCGACTTTCTGTGGCCGGAGATCGCTTCCGAAGAGGTCGCGCCTTCCGCAAAGAACAACGACTCTCTTGTGCTTCGGATGCATTACGGCAATGAAACGTTCTTGCTGCCGGGAGATGCCGAAAAACAAGTGGAGCGCGACATCCTATCCGAGAATAGTGCAGAGGCAATGCGCGCTGATGTGCTAAAGGTGGGCCATCATGGAAGCAAGAACTCGACGACGCCGGAATTTCTCGCGGCGGTACGGCCACGTTTCGGAATCATATCCGCCGGCGAAGACAACCTTTTCGGTCATCCCAGTCCGGAGCTACTCGAACGATTGGAGAATGCGGGCGTGCGGATCTTGAGAACAGATCGAGACGGGGCGGTCCATGTTCTGACAGATGGCGAGCGGTTGGAGATTACCTGCTTCGTTGCATGCCCAAGCACAGCGAACGCTGCTACATCAGTGCAGGCGGAAGCGCCAGGTCGCAAGCAAGACTAAAATAAGAAATAGAAAACCAAGGGCGGCCTGCCATTCATGATTCTTTTTGTACTGGGCGAACGAGAAGACACCGGCTGAGTTTCCAGGTAATCTCGCGGCAGTCAGGCGCGGAATAAAAAGCGGGACGATGCGCGCGTACTCTTCGAAGGATGCCCCGTGGCGAATGAGAAGTTGATTCGCTTCCCGCTGCATCACTATGGAATAAAAGAGCGCGAAGTAGGCAACAAGGAGCGCAGCGGAAATCCACGAGCGTGTAGCAATCGCTGCCCCAAGAGCCAGAATGGCGCTGCCTAAGTAGAGTGGGTTTCGGGTGTAAGCATAGGGCCCCGTGACGGTAAGGACTTCCTGCTTGTGAAGATAGCCAGCCGCATATGCGCGCAGACACAGGCCCCCAACTCCTACGAGAGCCCCGAGCAAAATAGCGCGAGGCGTGGGGCGCGAAAGGTAAACCACCACTATTGCAAGTGGATAACCGAGGCGAACCCGCCAGCGAACGAAAAAACTGCCAGCCGCGCTCATTGGCGAACCTCAACCTGGCGGCGAACGGCATCGAAGACCGTCTCGACATCAATTTCGAGAATGGAGGAAGCAGGTTGATCGCCCCGCTTGTAGGTGGTTTCCGCATCCGGACTGCGCAGAACGATGTCCACTGTAGCGCTGGAGGAACCGCCGGGCGAGCGATAGGGACCGTTCCTGGCCGGATCGGTCGGACCGAAGATGGCAACCGTAGGCGTTCCAAGAGCGGCAGCCAGATGTAGCGGGCCCGTATCACCGCCAACGATGCAGACCGCGTTGCGAAGTAGGGCCATCAGCTGGATGAGCGAGCCATTGTAAGCGATAGGGTCCGAGTCGCCACTCGCCACTTTGATCGAGGGGACTATATCCTCTTCGCCAGGACCATAATTGAGAACGCAACGCAAGCCTAGATTGGCACGGATTTTCCGGCAGAGCGCGCCGTAGCGGTCCAGCGGCCAGCATTTCGAGCGCCAGCCCCCAGCAGGGCTCAATACGACGTACCGTTCAATAGCAAAGCCGCGCAGGAGTTGCAGGACGAAGGCCTCCTGAATCGTAGGTACAGCAAGCGTCACGGGCGCCACGCCATTTCGTGCCCCGGCGCGCAGCGAGAGTTCTCCATTCTGATCGGCAATGTGTGTTTGGGTACAGGGCACGCGATCGGTGTAAAGGATCGGAACGCCTAACTCCCGAATGGTTTGTGAGGAAAACCCAATCCGGCGCGAAACGCCGCCGAAGAACGGAAGGGACGCGGACTTCCACAACCCTTGATAGTCGATGGCGGCGGTGAAGTTTCGTCTGCGGATTTTCCCGATGATTTCGCGCAAAGAGTTGTATGAGCGCGTGTCCGTCTCCCAGATTTCCGTCGCTAATTCGCTGCACTCAATAAGTTCTTTCCAGCGTGGATGAGTCAGCCAAACGATTTCGGCTTTCGGAAACGATTCGCGCAGCCCGGCGGCAGCAGGAAAAGTGTGGACGATATCTCCTAAGGAACCGAGACGCACGACCAGGAAGCGCTGCTCAGGCATGCGGGGCCTTGCGAATGGAATCCAGGAGTTCTCGCGTGGAGTGGTCCTTGGGGTCGCCCACGATGGCAACGCGAATGCCAAGCCGTGAAGCGATGGCGCGTTCCGGCACGGTCTCAAGAGTGTAATCGGTGCCTTTGGCGTGGACATCCGGTCGCAATTCCTCGAGAAGAGCTTCGACGTTGGGTTCGGCGAAGAGCACGACGTAATCCACACAGCGAAGCGCGGCAACGAGTTGCGCGCGGGCGTTTTCGTCGAGCACGGGGCGGCCGGCCCCTTTCAGATTGCACACGCTGGAATCAGCATTCACGCCGACAACAAGGACGTCGCCTTCGCGGCGCGCACCTTCAAGGTAGCGGATGTGTCCGACGTGCAGCGTATCGAAGCACCCGTTGGCAAAGACGATGCATTGCCCCTGACGCTTATGTTCGGCGAGTTTCTCGCGCAGCACATCTCGCGCGACGATTTTGGAAGCAGCCTCGCGCATGACTTATGTGGCAGCCCCGGAGGCCTCGCCTCGGATGGCGTCGAGAAGCTCTTGCCGTGAGACAGTTGCCGTGCCTCGTTTCATGACCACCAGGCCACCAGCAATGTTGGCAATGTGCGCGGCTTCCAGAGGAGATGCCCCGCAGGCGAGCGCAAGGGTATACGCGGCAAGAACGGTGTCGCCAGCGCCGGTGACGTCAACGGCTTGATCGCTGCCGTGAACGGGTATTTGTGCGAAGCGATCGGCCGGTTCGAACAAGGACGCGCCGTGCCGCCCGCGGGTGACCAGGAGCGATTGCAATTTCATTTCGGAAAGGGTCGCGTGGCCCGCGCGCATGAGTTCAGTGGCATCTTGGCCTATCGACGTGTGCTGCTCCGCCTCGAGCTCGGCCTCGTTTGGCGTGGCGGAAGTAATGCCCGCTTTCGCGTAGCGGTGCAAATGGTAGCGCGCGTCAAGCGTGACAGGCAGCGCACGCTTGCGCTTTGCAGATGCCTGCTGAACAAGTTCCGGAGTGGCGACGCCAAACCCGTAGTCAGACACCGCGAGTGCGTGTGCGACGCGCAGATTTGCGAAAAGCCGTAGCTGAAGCTTTTTTTGAACCGCGTCCGGCAGAGGCGATTTTGGTTCGTAGTCAACGCGCAGCACCTGTTGTCCCACGGTGTGCGTCCAACCGGCAAGAAAGCGGCTTTTCGTCGGAGTCGTCCAGCCTTTCACTCGAACAATACCGGAAACGTTGACGCGCAGGCGGCGGAAATGGGCAATCAGCGCGTCTCCCGCGGCATCATCGCCTACAGCCGTGACGGGCAGGACACGCGCACCGAGCGAAGCGAGGTTGTTGGCGGCGTTGGCGCCACCGCCGGGAACAATCTGAGTTTCGCGGTGTTTGAGAATCAGGACCGGCGCCTCGCGCGAGACGCGCGAGATCTCGCCATATTGGAATTCATCGGCCACGAAATCGCCGAGAAGCACGATTGTTTTCGAACTGAACTGTTCAACGCACTCGCGAAGAGCGAGAAGATCGACAGAGGTTGACGTTGGCTGTTGCGTGCGGGAACGCTTCATTTTGGTTGCCTTAAGATCCAGTCTGCTGCCTGCGCGAGATCCCCGGCGATAAAATCAGGTTGAAACGGCCACTTTGCTGCGTGCCAGGCAAGTTCACCTTCACCGTAGCCAGTGCGCACGAGGATACCCCGAGCGGAGACATTTCGAGCAAGTTCCAGGTCGCCATAGCGATCGCCAACTACGATGGAGCGCGCCAAATCTAGCGCATGCTCCACCGCCGCGCGCTCCAGCATGCCTGTTTTTGGTTTGCGGCAATTGCAACCGTTTGCGGAGGTATGCGGGCAATAATAAATCGCATCGAGCTTCGCGCCTGCTTCGGCAAGTTGTTGGGTCATCAATTCGTTCACACTGCGCACGAGCGATTCTGGAAAGTACCCGCGGCCGACACCCGACTGATTGGTGACGACGATAACGGGCAAGCCTGCTTCGTTGAGCCGGCGAATGGCCGTCGCGGCAAAGGGAAACATACGAAAACGGCTGGCGTGATTCAAGTAGCCTACTTCCTCGGCGATCGTCCCATCGCGATCGAGGAAGACGGCGGGGCGCAGGGAGGGTGGCTCAAGCACGCTGCACCTGGGTCGCAGAAAGCCAGGGCCTTGCTGCTGCCTCCACCATGTCGGCCGTGATTGCGGTCATGCAACGGTGATCGGTCGGGCAACGGCGAAGAAAACAAGGACTGCAGTAAGGCTTCTGTTGAAGAATGCTGCAGCGCTGCGTAACAGGAGATGTACCAAACGGATCCGTCGGACCAAACACCGCGATGACTGGAAGTCCAACAGCAGCGGCGACATGCATCGCGCCGGAATCATTACCGATGAAGAGATGGCATTGCGAGAGCAGAGCGGGCAGATCGGCAATTGCGGTTTTCCCCGTGAGATCGATCGGAGGCTGACGCATTTCAGCGGAGATGGCCGCGGAAACGTTTGCCTCGCTGGCAGTCCCAAAGAGAATGACGTCGGCACCGGCTGCCGCTTGCAGTCGATTTTTGCTACTTCGGCAAAGCGCGAAGGCGGCCAACACTTCGCCGATCCGTAGGATGCGCCGGCTCCAATGGCAATGCGCAACGCGCCTTCGCGCATGCCCGAGTTACAAAGAAATTCATCGGCGCTCCGCCGCTTCTCCTCTGGAACGTGGAGGCCAATGAATGTTTCGTCCAGCAAACTATCCAACCATCCGGCACGACGAAGAAGTTCCAGATAATAATACTTTTCATGCGCGGGAATTTCTCCATGCCGGGGAACAGGCACGGCCTTGGTCAGAAGAAAACTGCGGCCATCGCGCGCGTAGCCTACGCGTTCCGGAATATTCGCGCGCCAGGCTAGCCACGCGGCGCCGAACGCATTCTGCAGCAGCAAGGCCACGTCGAACTTCTGCGCGCGGAGTCCTGCGGCCAGCCGCTCGCGTCCGAAAAAACCCGCATCCAAGCCTTCCGGATCATATGGCATGAGTTGATTGCAGATTTCCTGATCGCGATAAATATCAGCGACATACGGCCGCGCCACGATCGCAATCTGCGCATCGGGAAAACGCATGCGCACCGCGCGAAGCGCGGGCAGTGCCAAAATCGCGTCGCCGACCCAGTTCGTCGCGCGAATGAGAATTTTCACGCGGCCGCTCCTGAGGCAGCGGCAAGCGTTCCTTCAAGCACGTTTCGGAAATCGGCCTCGGGGGTCACAACCAGATTGATTACCGCGATGTAAAGCGGAGTTTCGCCGAACTCAAGCCCAGCCAGGTTCTGCGCGTCCTTTTCGGTCGTGACAATAGCGTTCGCGCCTGCCCGTTTCGCTGCTTGCTTGACGGCTAAAATGTCCCGCTGTGTGTAATGGTGATGATCTGCAAAGACGGCTTGGCCGCAAATGGCGAGCCCCCAATTCCCAAGATCTCGGAAGAAGGCATCTGGATTGCCAAGACCGCAGAATGCAAAAAAAGAGCCAGCGCCGATTTCATTGGCGGAGACAGGAGTGACCTCGCCGCCAAAGCGGCGGAACCCGACGAGCCGAGTCGAAGCCGCGAACACCGGATACTGAGTGAGCTTCCCGATCGCGTCGATCGCTCCCGATCCCGTTTCAGCGCGCGTAAAAATAATCAAATTTGCGCGGCTCATTGCGGTTACCGGTTCGCGAAGACTGCCGGCCGGCAGTAAGGACTCTCCAGCAAGCGGCCGGGAAACATCCATCAAAAGTATATCCAGGTCGCGAGCAAGCTGGAGATGCTGAAAACCGTCATCCAGAAGAAATACGTCTATCGGCTGCTGCGATTCGAGCCGGCGGCCCTCGGCGAAGCGATCCTTGCCGACG
>WNFJ01158542.1_pt1 | contig 12055 bp, 14 predicted proteins | sample 5400461 | NCBI WGS metagenome assembly WNFJ01 (sample SAMN13153349, study PRJNA577476) | soil metagenome | isolation source: 115 cm saprolite on Douglas fir-dominated hillslope | place: USA:California | collected 2013-09-17
CCCGGGCGGACGGCGCGGAGCCGCCGACCGAGAAGATCCAGTTACCGATGTGGGTCCGCAGCAAGATCCACGTCGCGATGGCGACGAAGACGATCCAGTAGATCACTGTGATCCGGACGTTCACCCCGCCGATGGTGAAGCTGGAGGCGAACACCTTCTGCGCGGAGCTGAAGCCCTGCAGGCTGGCGATGTCCGGGCTGGCCACCTGGTTGGTGATGGTCTGGGTCAGGGCCAGGTTGAGCCCCTGCAGCATGAAGAAGGTACCCAGGGTGACCAGGAAGCTCGGGATGCCCGTCTTGACCACGATCCAGCCGTTCAGGAAACCGATCAGCAGGGCCAGGGCCAGCCCGACCAGCACCCCGACCCACACGTTGGTGGTGAACTCGTAGCTGAACAGCGAGGCGGTCAGGGCCGAGCTGGTGACGGCGACGCCGGCGGACAGGTCGAACTCGCCGCCGATCATCAGCAGTGCGACGGGCGTGGCCATCAGGCCGTAGGTCGAGGTGACGTACAGGGTGGTCGAGAACGAACTGGCGTTTCGGAACGGCGGCGCGATGATGAAGAAGAAAATGTAGATGACGATGGCGCCGGCCAGCGCGCCGGCCTCGGGGCGGGCGAGCAGCCGGGCCAACGTGGACTTCCGCCCGATCCGCTCGTCGCGTATCGGCGGCGGGGTGACGGGGGCTTCGGCGGTCTGAGCCATGAGAACCTCTCTTTCTGTGCCCAGGGGGCCGGGGGGGTCTGGGGGGAAGGTTCCCCCCAGGATCGGGGGATCCCGGGGGGTCGCCCCCCCGGGGTCAGCACCTTCCCCCCGGGGAAACTCAGCGGGTGCCCCGCTCCGCGTACTGCGCCACCTTGGCGACGTTGCTGGCGTCGATGAACGACGGGCCGGTCAGCACGGTCACGTTGCCGCCGAGGACGTTGGCGTTGGTCAGGTACAGCCACAGCGAGTCGACCGACTCATACCCCTGCAGGTACGGCTGCTGGTCCACCGCCCACTGCACCGCCCCGGACTTGATCTTGGCGATCTCCGCGGCATTGGTGTCGAATGTGTAGAGCTTGGCGCTACTGTGCGCGGCGGGGATCGCCTGGACGCCGACGAGGGCCTCCGGCGCGCCAAGCGTGATGACGGCGTCGATGGTCTTGTCCTGGGTGAGCTTGGCCGTCATGGACGACAGCATCGCGGACTGGTCTCTGCCATTCACGTAGACCTTGGTCATCGTGCCCTCGGAGCCGAGGCCCTGCTGCACGCCCGCGCACCGGGCCTCGAGCTGGACCTGGCCCTGCTCCTGCAGGACGCACAGGACGTGCTTGGCGCCCGCCGTCGCGAGCCGCTTGCCCGCGGCCTGCCCGGCGATGCTCTCGTCCTGCCCGAAGTACTCCATCCCGCCGCACTGTTGCCAGTTGCCGACGCCCGCGTTGAACATGACCACCGGGATCCCGGCGGCCACGGCCTTCTGTATCGCCGGGCAGAGGGCCGCCGGGTTCGGGTCGGTGACTGCGATGCCGTCGACATGGCTGTTGATCGCGTCCTGGATCAGGCTGGCCTGCTTGGTGGGGTCCGGGTCAGCGGAGTAGTTGAGCGTGATGTTGTCCTTGGCGGCCGCGGCCTGGGCGCCATGGCGGATGATGTCCCAGAAGGTGTCGCCGGGCGCCTGGTGCGTGATCATCGCGATCGTGTAGTGCGGCGTGTTGGCGTGGCCGGCCGCGACGCTCGCCGACTGCTGGGTGGCCTTCTTCCCGCCGGTGTTGCTGCAGGCGGCCAGGACGAGTATGAGGACCATGAGCAGCGCGGCGCCCGCGGCCGGACCGTTCGACTTTCTGGATCTGAACATCTGCGATACCTCCGTCTGAGGATGAGCTGCTGAGTTACTGGGTGTCGCCGACCTGGTCAGGTGGCAGTCGGGAAATGCATGTGCGCGCGGTGGTGGTCTTGGTACTCGGCGTCCGGCCAGCGACTGGTGATGGCCTTGGCGCGGGTGTAGAAGCGGATGCCTTCGGGGCCGTGGATGTGGGTGTCGCCGAACAGCGAGTCCTTCCACCCGCCGAAGGAGTAGAAGGCCATCGGCACCGGGATCGGGACGTTGATGCCGATCATCCCGACCTGGCCTGACCGCTGGAGGTGAAGATCGCGGTGCCGTTGCCGTAGGGGTTGGCGTTGACGATGTCGATGGCCTCGCCGAAGGTCCCGGCCCGGAGGACGACGAGCACCGGGCCGAAGATCTCGTCGGTGTAGATGTCCATATCGGTGGTGACGTGGTCGAACAGGCACGGGCCGACGAAGAAGCCGTTCTCGTGCCCGTCGACGACCAGGCCGCGGCCGTCGACGACGAGCGTGGCGCCGGCCTGCGCGCCGCGGTCGACGTAGCCGGTGATGCGGTCCCTGGCCTGCGGCGTGACCACCGGGCCCATGTCGGAGGACATGTCGCGGCCGGGGCCGACCTTGACCTCCTCGGCCTTCTGCTTCAGCTTCGCGACCAGGGCGTCGCCCGCGTCGCCCACGGCGACCACCGCGGAGATCGCCATGCACCGCTGGCCGGCCGATCCGTAGCCCGCCGCCGTGATGTGGTTGGCGGTGAACTCCATGTCCGCGTCGGGCAGCACGACGGCGTGGTTCTTCGCGCCGCCGAGGGCCTGCACGCGCTTGCCGCTGGCCGACGCGCGCTGGTGCACGTAGCTGGCGATCGGCGTCGAGCCGACGAACGACACGGCCGCGATGTCCGGGTGGTCCAGGATCGCGTCGACGGCGACCTTGTCCCCGTGCACCACGTTGAAGACGCCCTCGGGCAGCCCGGCGTCGGCGTAGAGGCGGGCGATGAAGTTCGACGCGGACGGGTCGCGCTCGCTCGGCTTGAGGATGAAGGTGTTCCCGGCGGCGATCGCGACGGGATGCATCCACATGGGCACCATGACCGGGAAGTTGAACGGCGTGATCCCCGCGCAGATGCCGAGCGGCTGCCGGAACGAGTAGGCGTCCACGTCGGTGGAGACCTGCTCGGAGTACTCGCCCTTGAGCAGGGTGGGGATGCCGCACGCGTACTCCACGACCTCCAGGCCGCGGATGACCTCGCCCTTGGCGTCGGAGACGACCTTGCCGTGCTCGTCGGCGACGAGTTCAGACAGCTTGTCCAGGTGCCGCTCGATGAGGTCGCGCAGGGCGAACATGATGCGCGCCCGGCGGATGAGCGATACGTCGCGCCACTCCTCGAACGCCTTCTTCGCCGCCGCTGCGGCGGCGTCGATGTCGGCCGGCTCGGCCAGCGCGACCTGGGCCTGTTCCGCACCGGTCGCGGGATTGTAGACCAGGCCGAACCTCGTCGATGCCCCGGTCGTCTCCGAGCCGGCGATCCAGTGCTGGATAGCGCGCATAACTTGTTTTGCTCCTTCTACAGGTACAGTCGCTGATCGCGCTTGGCCGCCTCGTAGGCCGTGCGGGCCTTCTGCGTGCTCTCCAGCGCGGAGGTCTCCGACACGGGCACGTCCCACCAGCTTTCGGAGGACGGGACGGGGGCGAGCGGGTCGGTCTCGATGTACACCACGGTGGTCCGGTCGGACGCCCTGGCGCGGCCGAGGGCTTCGGTGAACTCCTTGACCGTCGCTGTTTTCAGCACATCCGCGCCGAGGCTGGCCGCGTTGGCCGCCAGGTCGACGGGGAGGACGCCGCCGTCCAGCAGCCCGGTGGCTGAGTCGCGGTAGCGGTAGCTGGTGCCGAACCGCTGCGAGCCGACGGACTCCGACAGCGCGCCGATGGAGCCGAAGCCCTGGTTCTGCACCAGGATGATGTTCAGCTTGACCCGCTCGGGCAGTGGGCGGGGCACGTACCAGACCCGTTCGGAAAAAAGGTCTTCTGGCCAGTCGTGGGCCTCGGCCTGCACGTCCTGCGGCAGCGCGAGCGTCACCGCGCCGGTTTCTGCCGGGTCGGTGAGCACGCGCATCGCCGCCAGCAACGCCGACGGCAGCTGCTCCGGCCGGTTGATCCGGTCCCAGAACACCGACACCGGCTTGAACGCGTCGTTGACGCTCACGTCGTAGGACCGCGGGTCCTCGAGTTCCTGCAGCACCGGGCTGGCGGCTCGGGTGGCGAAGAAGTCGCTGGGCAGCAGCAGGACCGGGATGCGGTTGACCGTGGCGAGCGCGGCTCCGGTCACCATGTTGGTCGAGCCGGGGCCGATCGAGGCGGTGCAGGCGAAGGTCTGCAGCCGGTTCCTCATCCGGGCGAAGCCGACCGACGCGTGCACCATTGCCTGCTCGTTGCGGGCCATGTAATAGCGCAACTCCGCCTCGCGCGTTTCGTGTGCCTGGAGCAGGGCCTGGGCGACGCCCGCCACGTTGCCGTGCCCGAAGATGCCGAAGCAGCCTTCGATGAGCCGGTGCTGCACGCCGTCACGCTCGCTGCGCTGGCTGGCCAGGAAGCGCACCAGGGCCTGGGCCACGGTAAGGCGGACGGTGCTCACGCTCATCTCTCCCGTTCTGTCGTTTCTGTCGCTGACGTCATCGGCAGCCGCGGGTCGATCTCCTGGCCGGCCCAGGTGCCGCGGATCCAGGCGTGGGCCGGGTCGTCGCAGAAACGCCAGGCGCGTTCGGCCGCCGGGCCCGCCATGACATTGAGGTAGTAGAGGTCGTAGCCGGGGGCGGCGATCGACGGCCCGTGCCAGCCGTGCGGGACGAGCACGACGTCCCCGGCGCTGACCTCGGCCAGCACGTCGATCGGCCGGCCGGGAGTGCCGTAGACCCGCTGGTAGCCGAGCCCCGGGGTCTCGAAGTAGTAGATCTCCTCGAGCTCGGCCTCGCCGTCCCGCGTCTCGTCGTGCTTGTGCGGCGGGTAGGACGACCAGTTCCCGCCCGGCGTGAGCACCTCGACGGCGATGAGCTTGTCGCACTCGAAAGCCTCGGGGGAGCAGAAGTTGTTGACCTGCCGGCTGGCCTGGCCGGCGCCGCGCAGTTCCACCGGCACGTCTTCGGCCGGGCCGAAACGCGGCGGCAGGCGGTTCGCGCAGCGGCTGCTTGGCAGGGCGAACACGCCGCCGCCAGCTGAGGTCACGGTCACGGTGGCGTCGCGCGGCGCGTAGCAGAAGTCGCTGACGCGAGAGAACACGCTACGCCGTCCCTCTAGTTCGAAGTTCTGGCCCTCGCAGGTCACCTCGGCGGATCCGGCCAGCGGCAGGACCAGCAGCTCGTCGTCGCCGGTGGCCCAGGTGTGCGTCCCGCCGGCCGGCAGCGTTAGCACCTTCAGGCCGCTGTAGGTCCAGCCGGCCCGCTCGGGCGTCACCACGAGGGAGAAGGCTTTGTCACCGCTGCTGCCGTCGGCGATATAGAGCTTCTCGTCCATTTGCTCACCCCCGCATCAGGCTGACCGCGGTGTCCACGGCGCCGGCCACGTCGTCGTCGGGCGGGAAGAGCAGCGTCCGGCCCACCACGAGCCCGTGCACGGACGGCATCTGCAGCGCCTTGTGCCAGCGGTCGAAGGCGGCGTTCTGATCGGCGCTGACCTCCCCGCCGAGCAGCAGGGCCGGCAGCGTGGACGCGGCCAGGACCCGTTCCATGTCGTCCACGACCGGCACCTTGAGCCAGGTGTAGGCCGAGGTGGTGCCCAGGCCCGAGGCGACCACGATGGACCGGATCACCGCCTCGGGCGACAGGTCGTTGCGCACCCGCCCCTCGACCTGGTGCGAGATGAACGGCTCGACCATCGCCATTAGGCCGTGGGACGCCAGGTCGCTGACCGCCCGGGCGCAGGCCTCCATGGTGGGGGCGGTGGCGGGATCGTCCGGGTCGATGCGGAAGAGCATCTTGCCGCCGTCGAACCCCATCCGCGCGATCGAGGCCGCGTCGTACCCGGTGAACCTGTCGTCGATCTCGAAGACGGTTCCGGCCAGGCCGCCGCGGTTCATCGAGCCGATGACCACCTTGTCATCGAGCACGCCGAGCAGCAGCAGGTCCTCGATGATGTCCGCGGTGCCGAGCACGCCGTCGACGCCGGGCCGGGACAGGGCCAGCGACATCCGCTCGAGCAGGTCCGGCAGCGCGCCGCGCGCGGGGTGGTCGGCGGCGATGATGAACAGCTGATTGTCCTCGCCCAGCAGTGACGCCCGGCGTTTGCGCCGCCCAGCCGCCTCGGCGACGGCCTGCGGGCGACGCGTGCGCACGTCGAGGATGGCCCGGAGCTGATCACGCACTGGTAGCCTCCCGTGGTCCGTCGGCCAGGAGTCCGTTGACCTCGGCCGCCGTCGGCATGGCGTCCGAGCAGGCGAGCCGCGACGCCACGATGGCCCCGGCGGCGTTCGCGAAGCGCATCACGCGCTCGATGTCCCAGCCGGCCAGCAGCCCGTGGCACAGGGCTCCGCCGAACGCGTCACCGGCGCCGAGGCCGTTCAGGACGTTGACCGGCACCGGCGGCACATCGACCGCCAAATTCCTGTCGTGCGCGAGCACGCCTTTCGGGCCCCGCTTGACGACCGCGAGGCCGACGCCGAATTCGTGCAGGGCCTGCGCCGCGGCCAGCGGCTCCCGCTCCTCCACCGCCGTATCGCACTCGTCGAGGTTGCCCACCGCGACGGTCACGTGCGGCAGCGCCTGCTGCACCCAGTGCCGGGCCACCTCCCGCGACGGCCAGAACATCGGCCGGTAGTCCAGGTCCAGGACCGTGATCTCCCGCCTGCCCCGCGCCTCGAGCGCGGCCAGGGTCGCGGTGCGGCTCGGCTCCTGGGACAGCCCGGTGACGGGCGCCCAGAAGACGCCCGCCTCACCGATGGCGTTCAGGTCCAGTTCCTCGCGGTAGATCTCCAGGTCCGGCGCCTTCGGCCAGCGGTAGAAGTACAGCGGGAAGTCGTCGGGCGGGAAGATCTCGCAGAAGGTCACCGGCGTGGGCAGCCCACTGACCGGGGTGACGTAGCGGTCGTCGACGCCGTAGCCGCGCAGCGCCGTGTGGATGAACCGGCCGAACTGCGCCGTCCGTACCTAGCCGCCGCGACCGCGACGTTAGACGCGCTGCCGCCGAGATACTTGCCGAAGGTCTCCACCTCGTCCAGCCCCACGCCGATCTGCTGCGGGTACAGGTCGACGCCGATCCGGCCCATGGTGAGGACCTCCAGGGCAGTCATGCCAGCCCCCAGGCCAGGCGGGCGCTTCCGGGCGTTCGGGTCTCTTGGGGTTCTAGGGTTTCCCGGGATCTCAGGGTTCGTCGGGTTTCTCGGGGTTTCAGGGTTCCCCAGGGTTCCGGGGTCGCAGTCGCAGCCAAGACGGCATCGCTCCGCCCGTTGCCTGCCAGCCTCACGCGCATCTCCGCTGCCTCCCTGAACGTTCCGCCTGGAAATCTGGCGAGTTGCTAAGTTTTTACGCCTGTCTTTCGGGCAGGTCAAGAGTATGTCCAGACATATTTACGTCTAGATCTGTTAGCAACCTGTTGACCTGGTAACGTCATGGGAGCGTCCCCCATGTGGCCCCCGCGAAAGAGTGAGCCAGTGAACCGTGCCGTCCTGCCCATCCAGGTGGACCGAAACAGTCCGGTCCCTCTCTACTTCCAGGTGGCGCAGCACCTGGAGCAGATGATCGAGTCCGGCGAACTGGCGACGGGGACGCGGCTCGAGAACGAGATCGATCTGGCCGATCAGCTCGGCCTTTCCCGGCCGACGATGCGCCGGGCGATCGAGTACCTCGTCGGCCGCGGGTTGCTGATCCGCAAGCGCGGGGTAGGGACGCAGGTCGTCCAGGCCAAGGTCAAGCGCCAGATCGAGCTGACCAGCCTGTATGACGACCTGGCCAAGAGCCACCGCGATCCGTCGACGCGGGTCGTCAGCTTCCGGACGGAACCGGCTCCCGACGCCCTCGCGCTCGAGCTCGGCATCCCTGAGGGAACCGAGGTCTACGTCTTCGAACGGCTGCGATCAGCCGACGCCGAGCCGCTCGCCCTTATGCGCAACCATGTTCCAGCGGACCTGCTGCGCCTGACCCCGGCGGATCTGGAGGTGCAGGGGCTGTACAACCTGCTCCGCGCCAACGGCATCAACCTGAGGATCGCGAAGCAGGCGATCGGGGCCCGTGCCGCGACCGCCGCCGAGGCGCGCGCGCTTGGCGAAGCCAAGGGAGCGCCGCTGCTGACCATGGAGCGCGCGGTCTACGACGATCACGGACGTGCAGTGGAACACGGCAAACATATCTACCGGGCTTCGCGATACAGCTTCGATCTCACTCTCACTGCCTGGTAAGCCGTCAGGTCACTCAGATCCCCGCCGCCGCCCCGGCGGCCTTCAGATTCTCCGCGGCCAGGCGAAGGCCTTCGATCTGACCCAGTTCCCGGTCTTCATGCTCGATGTTGACGGCGGTATCGGGGTCGACCGCGTTGAGCGCCTGGAGGAAGGGCATCCAGAATTCCTGGCCGTGACCGCGGCCGACGGCGACAAACTCCCAGGAAGCGTCCGCCGGCCACCGGGTCAGCGTGTTCCGCCCGCCGAGGCCAACGGGATTCTCATCAGCCGGGACCCGCTGGAAGCGGTCATCGAGCACGCATGCGCCGGCTCGGCTTCGCCGGCCACATGTGGATCATCCCCGGCGACCACACCGAGGAGGAAGGCATGCGTGCCGCTGCAACGCCGCTCGGCGCCGGCAGCCAGCCCACCGCGGCAATTGCTGCCAATGACCGCTGCGCCGTCGGGCTCCTTGACGCGCTGGTCCGGCTGGGCGTGAAGGTTCCCGGTTATCTTTCGGTCGTGGAATATGACGACAGCATGCTGGCTCGGCTTGCCCACGTGGACCTCACGCCGGTCAGCCAGGATGCAAGCCAGCAGGCCGAGCGGGCCGTCGCGCTCGCGGTAGAGCGGCTGGAGGGCGGCCGGACGGCGCCGCGTGAGGTTCGTGCTCACACCTCACCTGGTCGTGCGAAGCACCATGGCTCCGCCCGCTGCTTACGCAGCGACACCATCAGCTCAACGGCACGGGCGCGGCGATCTCGCTGGACCTTACTAGCGCCTGAAGCGCACGAGCCTGGGCGACGGCATCCCCGCTTAGAGTGCTCGCTGCGGGGCGGTTGCCGTCCTGGCGCCGCCCCGCTGCCTGGTCGTCGGTCATCGCTGGCCGGTCCCGTGGGGTATCGCGTTGACAGGGTCTCTCTGCGCCCGTAAGGTTAGACCGCTCCAATAATACGAAGGAGGGGCGCGATGGCATCCCCGGTCATCGGGCGGGCCGGCCAAAGGCCGACCCTGGAGACCGTCGGGGCCCGGGCCGGCGTGTCGAAGTCGCTGGTGTCGCTGGTGCTCCGAGATTCGCCGAAGGTCAGCACGGCGAGCCGTGAGGCCGTGATGCGGGCCGTCGCGGAGCTCGGGTATCGGCCTAACGCGGCGGCCCGGCTGCTCGCTGAGCGCCGGTCACGTACTGTCGGCGTGCTGCTGAACGATATTCGTCAGCCCTGGTTCGCGGACATGCTCGACGGCCTGACGCTGGCCCTGCACGTGGGCGGCAAGCACATCCTGCTGGGTGACGGCCGGATCGACCGGATGATGGACGAGACCCTGACCTGGTCGTTCCTCGAACTCGGCGTCGACGGTTTCGTCCTGGCGGGGACGATCCCGGTCTCACAGGCCATCACGGATGTAGCCAGCAAGATCCCGACCGTCGCGGTCGGCGGCATGGATTTGGATCTCCCGCACGTGGACGTCGTCGCCAACGACAACCACCTGGGCGGGACGATGGCCGTCCGGCACCTGATCGAGTTCGGGCATACCAGGATTGCCCACATCTCTGGCCTGCCCGGCATGAACGGCAACCTGCGGATGCAGGCCTACGAGGACACGATGCGCGCGGCCGGTCTCGGCGGGCACATTCTCATCGAGACCGGGGACATGTCCGAGGAGGGCGGTTACCGGGCGGCGGTCCGGCTGCTGAGCAGGGCTGAGCGGCCGACTGCCATCTTCGCGGCTAACGACATGTCCTGCGTCGGAGCTCTGTCCGCCGCCGCGGCGCTTGGCGTCAGGGTTCCGGAGGAGCTATCTTTGGTCGGTTTCGACAACTCCGCCCTAGCCCGCCTGCGGGCGTTGTGGCTGACCAGCGTCGACGGCACCGCCTACGCGATGGGACAGCGGGCCGCCCGCATTCTGCTGGCGCGTATCGAGCGGCCCGACGCCCCCGGACAGACCCAGCTGATGCCGCCGCGGCTTGAGGTGCGCGGATCCAGCGGTCCGGCTCCGGCCTAGGGGCCGGACCCCTGTGTCTGTCCGCTCATCGCGATTCGCCCGCCAGGGCGGAGCCGCGGTCGTCGGGCCTGAGGCCGCAAGAACGGCCTTGTCATAGCGGGGCGTGAATAGCGCTACGCGGCCACTGGCGAGCGGAGAGGGACTTCAGCGCGACGGCGGGATCGGCGAGCATCATCGGGTCCGGTGCTGCGCGGCGCGCGATGAGCATCTCGGCGAGCCGGATGTCCCGCGCGACCGCGTTCCCTGGCCCCACCCCGGCCGCGGCCACCAGCCGGCCGTTTGCGTCAAGGCCGAACCAGATCTCGACGCCGTCCGGGCGTACCCGGACGACCTCGCCCGCGGCTGCGTCAGCTAGACCCGCGACCTGCAGCGACAGGTCGTGCTGGTCGCTCCAGAACCAGGGGACGCCCGCATAGGGTTCCGCGGCGCCGAGCATGGCCCGGGCCGCGGCGGTGCCGTGCTCCTGCGCCGCCCGCCACGACTCAAGGCGGAGCTGCCTTCCGTCGTAGAGCGGGTGCGGGTAGCAGCAGCAGTCACCGGCCGCGAAGACGTCCTGAGCCGACGTGGCGAACCGTGAGTCGACCACGATGCCATCGCCGGTCTCGATGCCCGCCGAGGCGGCGAGCGAGATCTCCGGCACCGCGCCTACGCCGGCCACGACCACGTCGGCCTCGATCCTCTCGCCGCCTGCCAGCGCGATCGCCACGCCGGAGTCGACTCTGGCCAGTCCGGTCACGCCGGTTCCGCAGCGGACGTCGATCCCTGCCGCTACGTGCCGCCTCGCCACGGTGGCGGCGATCCGGGCGGGAACGACGCGGCCCATCAGCCGCGGCCCGAGTTCCACGACGGTCACCGCGCAGCCCAGCGCCACGGCGGAGCTGGCCAGCTCAAGACCGATGAACCCGCCGCCGATCACACCGACCCGGGTGCTGGGCGCCAGCCGCGCCCGCAGTGCGGCGGCGTCGTCGCAGGTGCGCAGCACGTGCACGCGGGTCCCGCCGACCGGCAGCCGCCGCGCCCGCGCGCCGGTGGCGAGCAGGAGCGAGCGGTACTCAAGACGCCGGCCGTCGGCCAGCTCGAGGGCATGCGCCGCGACGTCCAGGCCAGTGGCCTCGACGCCGCAGAGCAGGGTGATATCCGCCTCCCACAGCATGCCGTCATCGCAGAGCGGCTTGAACTCCCAGGTCTTCGACAAAGGCGGCCGCTCATACGGCGGCGCCAGCTCGGCTCCGACCACGATGATCCGGCCGTCCCAGCCCTCCTCACGCAAGGTGAACGCCGCCCGGGTACCGCACTCGCCAGCGCCGACGATCACCATGGCCGGCGCGGGCATCAGCTGACCTCGAAATAAATAGTGTCGTTGACTACCTTGACCGGGTAGGTGCGGATGTCGACCAGCACCGGAGCGCCGAGCGCCTTGCCGCTGGTGTAGTTGAACCGCCCGTTGTGCTTAGGGCATTCGATGATGCCGTCCATGACCAGGCCGTCGCAGAGCAGCGTCTTCTCGTGCGTGCAGTGGCCATCGGTGGCGTAGTAGACGTCGTCCGGAGACCGGTAGATCGCGTAGTCGCTGCCGTCGTACTCGAACGGGATGACGTCTTCGGGATCGATGTCGTCCGCCTGGCAGGCGGCAATCCAATGGGCCATCATTTATCTCCTCAGGCTGCGGTCGCGCTGGCCAGCGGCAGCGCGCGGCCGTCGTTAAGGGGCGTGAGCTCGTTGAACGGCGCGGCGCCGGGCAGCAGCGCGCGGCGCAGGTAGTACTCCTGGTTCCTGAGCTGGCGCAGGATCGCCGGGATGATTTCCTTGTAGGCCGCCCACAGCGACGGGTAGGCGGGCGCGCAGTCGTGCCTGATCTCCTCGTGCAGCTC
>WNFJ01224874.1_pt1 | contig 12055 bp, 14 predicted proteins | sample 5400461 | NCBI WGS metagenome assembly WNFJ01 (sample SAMN13153349, study PRJNA577476) | soil metagenome | isolation source: 115 cm saprolite on Douglas fir-dominated hillslope | place: USA:California | collected 2013-09-17
AAAAACGATTTCAGATCGTAGATTTGAGATTGCAGATTGATCGAAATCTAAAATCTGCAATCTCAAATCTTCAATTCCCGAGTGCCTCATTCACGTCCCTCACCAAATTCCTGATATAGCTGCGGCGGTTCAATAGGTTCACCATCTGGTCACGGACACGGCGGATTTCGGCTCCATTGCCGGAATCTGCGGCGGCATCCCAGGCATTCCAGTAGCCTTGTAATTCATCGAACAGCGCTCCGAATTTCGCTTCCAGGGTGGTTTTGTGCTGCTGCAGTTCTGCGATCAGAGCTGGATCTTCTTCGCCCCGCTTCTTGTTTGCGCGAAGCTCTTCGAGCTGCATATTCAATTCAAAAACTTCTTCCAGGAGGTCGGGCGGGACGATTTGTTTCTTCTCGCCCGTCTTGCGTGCTGCTTCCGTTGCGGCCTTCGACTGGCCTTCGAGTTCGACGCCTTCCAGCTTCAGCAGATATTCCGTCCGGCGGATCGGGTCTTTCAGAATGCGGTAGGCGTCGTTCAGGCGCGAACTTTGTTCCAGGCTCCACTCCTGCTCCCGTGGATCGTGTCCGGCATTAGCGTCAGGATGCAGCTTGCGGCTCAATGCGTAGAACTCCCGCTCCAGAACCACGGTGTTGATGTTCAACTTTCGCGGCAATCCGAAGAACGTGAAGTAGTCCACCGGCTTCGGTGGCTGCACTCTGCCGCAAGACTGGCAGAACTGCGCCGCGCGCATGTCGCCGCACGACCAGCAGTTTTGCTCTGCTGCGAGCACCGTCATGTTGGTTTCAGTGGCCATGAAAATCTTTTCAACCGACACATCTTCCTGCTCAACAGCTGTATCTGGGAGCGGGCCTCGCGGGCGAGGCGCCCGCGCTACACAAGCACTACGAGAACGACGTTCCGCAGCCGCAGGATTTATTGGCATTCGGATTCACGAAGGCGAAGCCTTGCTGCATCAGGGTTTCCTGATAATCGAGCGTCATTCCGTGCAGGTAGATAAACGATTTCGGATCGACAAAGACCCGGATATCAGCGAACTGGAAGATGCGGTCGCGCTCGCGGGGCTGGGAATCGAAGCGAATGTTGTAGCTCAGGCCCGAACAGCCACCGCCCTGCACGCCCACGCGCAAACCGCCCTGCTCCGGGGACACGCCTTCCTTGGCCATCGCAGAGCGGATCTTCGCGATCGCCCGGTCGGTGACCTGGATGCCCTTGGCGGGCGTTGTCGCTTTTGCGGGTTCTGCAGTTATCGTGGTCATCATTTACTCAGTTTACTCATGTACTCAGTTTACTCAGTTTACTCATGTACTCAGTTTACTCATGCTCAAATGCGCTTTACTCAAACGCGCACCGGTGCTCCGCCCATTTCGCGCTCTTGCGAAAGGGCGGAACAGACTACTTCGCTTCGACTGCGACCGGCACGGCCGACGTCTGCTTCTTCTTCCAGTCGCCGATGGCCGCGCGGATTGCGTCTTCCGCCAGCACCGAACAGTGAATCTTGACCGGAGGCAGCGCAAGTTCTTTCACGATCTCGGTATTCTTGATGGTGAGGGCTTCGTCGATGGTTTTGCCCTTGACCCATTCGGTCGCGAGCGAAGACGAAGCAATCGCTGAGCCGCAGCCGAAGGTCTTGAACTTGGCATCTTCAATGACGTTGGTTTCGGGGTTGACCTTGATCTGCAGCTTCATAACGTCGCCGCATTCGGGTGCGCCCACTAGGCCGGTGCCCACGTCAGAACTCTGCTTGTCCATGGAACCGACGTTGCGCGGATTGTTGTAGTGATCAATTACCTTTTCGCTATATGACATTCGCTTCTCCTAATTCAAGAATCTTGATGCTGCAAAAGCTTTCGGGACTTACTCTCCTGCCCACTTTACTGATTTCAAATCAATTCCTTCTTTCGCCATTTCGTAGAGTGGCGAGAGTTCACGCAGCCGCTGCACTGTCTCCGTGACACGCGCAGCAACGTAATCCACTTCCGCTTCAGTATTGAAGCGGCCGAGTCCGAAGCGGATCGAACTGTGTGCCAGATCATCTCCAGTACCCAGAGCCTTCAATACATATGATGGTTCCAGTGTCGCAGAGGTGCAGGCGGAACCGCTCGAAACCGCGATGTCATTGATACCCATCAGCAAGGACTCGCCTTCTACGTAAGCAAAGCTGATGTTGAGATTATTAGGCAGCCGATGCTCTATGGAGCCGTTGATGTAAACCTCGTCCAGACTCGACATGATCTTGTCGCGAAGCCGGTTGCGTAGTCCGGCCATACGGCAGGATTCTTGCGGCATCTCTTCGGAACAGATAGCGCACGCCTTGCCGAGGCCAGCGATGCCGGGAACGTTCAGCGTGCCTGATCGCATGCCACGTTCGTGGCCGCCGCCGTCAATGAGGGGCGAAAGCTGCACTCGCGGATTCTTGCGGCGCACGTAAAGCGCTCCCACACCTTTGGGTCCGTACATTTTGTGGCCTGAAATCGAAACCAGGTCAAGGTTCTGCTTGATTACATCCATCGGAACCTTGCCAACGTACTGGGTTGCGTCGGTATGGAAGATCACACCCTTCTCATGACAAAGCTTTCCGATTTCTGCGATCGGCTGCACTACTCCAATTTCGTTGTTCGCCGCCATGATGGTTACTAGAATGGTTTTCTCGTCCATGGCGCGCTTGAGATCGTCGAGATCAACCAGGCCGTCTTTCTGCACCGGCAGATACGTCACGCGAAAGCCGGATTTTTCCAGGCGCTTGCAGGTATCAAGGACCGCTTTGTGCTCGGTGACAGCGGTAATGATGTGGTTGCCCTTTTCGCGATACATTTCGGCGACGCCCTTGATCGCCAGGTTGTCACTTTCTGTCGCGCCTGAAGTAAAGATGATCTCTTTCGGAGTCGCGCCGATCAGCTTCGCAATGCGCTCGCGCGCGGTCTCGATGGCCTCTTCACCCGCCCACCCGAAAGAATGGTTGCGGCTGGCGGCATTGCCGAACTTGTTGGTGAAATACGGCAGCATCTCTTCGAGGACGCGTGGGTCTACCGGCGTGGTGGCGTGGTTGTCCATGTAAATAGGCAGGGTTACGCCGTGGCCATTGGTCGGCTGCGTCCTGGTTTGTGCGTCGGTTTGTACGCCGGCTTCTACCGGGGGGAAAGTCGTCACTTGCGTGCTCATGATTGCCTCTCTGCTTAGTTTCTGATTCTTACCAGTTCCGCGCTCATCTGAGCCGCGGGTCCGCTGACTTCGTCTTCTTCTTTCATGTGCGATATCTTGATGCGCCGCAGGACCTGTTCGATGCTGTCGTTCACCCGGCGCAACGGTTCGCGAATGGTGCAGCGATCGACTTGACCGCACTCACCGCGGACGGTGATGCACGATGTGATAAACAAAGGTCCATCAATGGCGCGGATGACTTCGAACGCCGAAATGGTTTCCGCACTGCGGGCCAAAACGTATCCGCCATTGGTGCCGTGCTGCGAGTGCAGCAGTCCGGCTTTCACCAGACGCTGCAGAATTTTGGCCAGCGCCTCGGGCGGAATGCCGTAGCTTGCGGCGACATCTTTGGCACTGCACGCACCTTCGTGCGCATGCTCGGCCAAATGCTTCATGGCCATCAACCCGTAATCGGCCTTTTTGGTCAGCTTGAGCATGTCGGTTTCAGCACAGCCATATCCGACCTAACTAGTCGGATATCTGAATTGTAGCGCCCTTATCCGACACACACAAGCGCCGCCAGCGAACGGCGGTAAGGCGCAGTGAATGGTAATTCCAAGCAGATGAATGGTTTACGAGTTCACGATGATTTCGGTCGGATATCCAGACTTGCCCTGGACAGACTGGCCGGGATCATTTCTTTAGGGAAGTTCCCGGCGTTGATTTCAGGGCTTGACAATCGCGCGTTTCCGGCTAAGAATACGGCCAATTCCGGCTGTGAAAAGCCTCAGTGCCACTCAGGCGGCTGAGCCAAGGCTGGAATCTATGATTCCATTCCGTCCGTCCATGACTCCATCCCGTTCTCCTCAACCTCCGGAAACTAGCAGCGGTGCAGGGCCGTGCAAGCATCCACGTGTGCGGGTGGTAGCCCGCGAAGAAGATGCCGAATTCGTTGAATGCCTGGAATGCGGAGAGGTGTTCGACTCCAGCGAGTTCAAGGACATGGGAATTGAAGAGAGCACGGTGGAGGAGAGCTAGCTCTTGGCTCTAGTTCTCAGCTGTCAGCTCTCGGCGAACGCGTAGAGACCAGAATGGTTGACCCTCGCTGATGGCTGACAGCTACCTGAGCGCCATCCCTGCTTCCGCCGAAAAATCCATTGCGGCGAAATCTCCGGTCACGAATTTTGGATACGCAGCGGCGGCGATCATCGCTGCATTGTCCGTCGAAAGCGGGCGCGAGGGGAAAAATACCGGCAATCCTTCTGCTGCAGATTCTCGCTCGAAAGTCTGGCGGAGTTCGATGTTGGCCGCCACCCCTCCGGTGACGAACAAGATTGCAACGTCGCAGGCGCGCGCTGCGGCCAGCGTCTTGCCAACCAGGTCTTCGACCATCGCCCGCTGAAAGGACGCAACCAGGTCGAGCGTTTCATGGTCGCAATTCACCAGGTAGTCTTCAAGCTTCGGCTTGGAAATGGAGACCAGCCCCATGCGTCTGGCCTCGATGGATTCTTGCATGTTGTGCGTTTCCACGTATCGGAGAACGGCGGTTTTGATCCCGCTGTAAGAAAAATCAAATCGGGGATGTACGCTATCGCGCATCGCATTCGAAGCCGAGCGTGCCCCATCCTTTCGCCCCTTTTGCGAAAGAGCCTGCCCTGAGCCTGTCGAAGAGGCGGGAGTCCTTCTGTCCGGATGCTTGAGTCGTGAGAGCGGGAACTTCACTGCCCGCGGATCGCCGTGCACGGACAGCCGGTCAATAATCGGGCCCCCGGGATATCCCAACCCAAGCACTCGGGCGACTTTGTCGAAAGCCTCGCCGGCGGCGTCGTCGCGGGTGTGTCCAATGTTTTCGTACGACCAGCTTTCGCCACGCTGCTCGGCTAGATAAAGATGGGTGTGTCCGCCAGAAACCACCAGAGCCAACAGGGGAAAGCGCAAGTCGCGGTTCCCCTTTTGCCGCTCTTCGAGCAACACGGCATGAATGTGGCCTTCGAGATGATTGACGACAATCAGCGGCTTTTCGAGTGCGAACGCCAGCGCTTTGGCGTAGCTGATGCCGACCAAGAGCGCTCCGGCAAGGCCCGGGCCCTGGGTGACGGCGATTGCGTCGACTGACTCGTAGCTTCGGCCCGCATCGGCCAGCGCACGGCGGACGACCGGAACGATGGCACGCAAGTGTTCGCGCGAAGCCAGTTCCGGAACCACGCCGCCGTAGGGCTGATGGATGGCAATCTGCGATGCCACCACGCTCGACAAGATCTGCTCTCCCGATCGCACCACAGCGGCTGCGGTTTCGTCGCAGGAGCTTTCAATGGCAAGGATGAAGGTATCGGGCATGGGGCACCGGAAATGGGTCACTTCTATAATACTTTCCCCTCCAGGCCCTGCGGTAATCTGACTCATCATCATCTCTGCGCCGTTCGCCCTCTTGAATTCCGGCTTCCTTATGTACTATTCTGCGATTACACCGGAAAGGAGGTGGTCTGATGACAAGTTCTGACTGTAGTGGTAGTAGAGGCAAAAGACCAGGTGAGGTGGCTGCGACTTAGGGCGGTTGCTCTGAGAAGCTTCGCAACTCGACCGGTGAGTTGGATTGATCGCGTTCGGCGTAAGGTCGCGCCGGAGGCTTCGATGATTCAGACCCGGAGTTCGTTGAAGTGGCCACGCTTTAGCGCGGTCCCCAGTCGCGGCGATTAGCCGCGGCGGGGCACATAGAGCGACCACCTCTTGGTCAACCCAAACAGTCCACCGGGCGGCCCGCAGGCACAAGCTTGCGGGCCGTTCTATTTTTATGCGACGTGCTTTTATGCGACGTGCTTTCTTTTACGGTTCTCTACGAATATGATTCGCCTCTCATGATTCCTGACAGCTCAAGAGACGAGCAGCGGATATTTGCCAGACACTACTCTCAAATGAGTGATGGGGAGTTGCTGCAAATCGCACTCCAGCCCTGGGCATTGAGCGACGCCGCCTGGGAAGCGCTTGACGACGAATTAGACCGCCGAGATCTGGAACTCCCTGAACCGGAACCCGCACCGGTTGCGCCAGAAAAGAGGAATCTGATCTTGCTACGTAAGTTCCGCGACTTGCCAGAAGCTTTGCTGGCAAAAGGAAGTCTCGATTCGGCCGGAGTTGAATCCTTTCTAGGCGACGACAATACCATACGGGTTGATTGGTTGTGGTCGAATTTGCTGGGAGGAATCAAATTGCTGGTGGACGCGGAAAACGCGGAGACAGCCAACGAAATCCTGAATCAACCCATTCCGGAGAACTTCGACATCGAAGGCGTCGAAGATTATCAGCAGCCGCACTGCCCGCGATGCCAGTCGCTAGATGTCAGTTTCGAGGAACTCTACAAGCCCATCGCTTACGGTAGCCTCTTCGTGGGGTTACCTCTTCCAATTCATCGTAAGGGCTGGATTTGCCAATCCTGCCGTCACACCTGGCAAGAGGACGAGGCCCCGGACAACTCCGAATCTATCTGACTGCTTTCTCTAATCCCAGCCGGATCACCGCCGCCGTGTCCTGCGGCAGCGCCAGTTTGCTCACTTCTTCTAGCGTGAACCATCGGGCATCGGCGGCGTCTCCGGCGGCGTGTAAGTCTCCGGAATTTGGCTCACACAGAAAATCGATCAGCACGTAGTGATACTGGCATCGCTTTTCGTTATCCAGCACCACGCGATCGAATACTCCCAGCAGTTCGGTCGCACGAACCACCAGGCCGGTTTCTTCCATCGCTTCCCTTTCCGCGCCCTGCCGTAGGGTTTCGCCAAGTTCCAGCATGCCGCCAGGGATGGACCACTCCCCAAGCAGCGGAGCCTGGCCGCGCTTTACCAACGCCACCCGGCCGCCCTCGACAATAATGGCGCCGACTCCGACCAGCGGCTGATTCGGGTATTGACGCTGCATAGGAGTCAATTGTGGCGAGGGCCATCACACGACCCACCGCTTCACAATATACGGCAGCCTTCGCGGCTGAAGAAGAAAACGGCTGGGCAGAAATGCCCAGCCGCTCAGTGCGGAACAACCAAGACTAGAACGAGTAACGCGCGCCGATTTGCATGACGCGCGGCTGTCCTTGAACCTGGATAAAATTCGACCAGTCGGGCGGTGCGGTCAATTGGTTGAGGCCTGGATCTTGCGCTACAGCAAAATCAGCAATCCCAGTCAGGCGCTGGGTATTAGTTACGTTGAACACTTCCCATCGGAGCTGTAGTTGCTGGCCCTCGTTCCATGGCATTTTCCAGGTCTTTCCCAGCCCCAGGTCGAGATCAACATAACCGGGGAAGCGGAAGATGTTCCGCGGCCCAGTTTCGCCGGGATATGCGTTTCGGAAGCTCTGATAAACCTTATCGGTGCCACAGGATCCGAAAAGTTTCGGCGCACCACTGGCAGGTTTATTCGGACAGGTGTGGACACGACCGACCGGGGTGGAGTTGGAGCTTTCAAGCTAAATCTCGCCAGCGGAGCCGGAGAAGGTAGGCCCTGACTAAGGCCGCCGATCTAGTCTTGGACGGGCTCGCTGCGAAAACGTTTGTCAAAACGTTGCAGGTTCCGGGGACTATAATTCTCTGGTCAATCTTCCCAGTTTGACAGGGCGCCTGAATCTTCCCCGCCGCAGGCTGTTCGTCGAGCTGTTCGGCGACGGGCCATGTCATTCACCTTCCAGCCATGCGAAAGGAGAATCGCTATGTTTACCCGCATCGTGGAATGCTACGTAAAACGGGAAAAGAGACAAGAATTCGCCGACAAACTTCAAAAACACGTATTGCCGATACTGCAATCGCAAGCCGGCTTCGTGGATACCCTGAACCTCAGCTCAGACGAAGAACCCGAGCGCATGCTGGCCATCAGCCTGTGGAAGTCGCGGGCCGATGCCGAACGCTACCACCGCGACCACTTCTCAGGGATCCTGGAAACCCTCCGTCCTTTCCTGAGAGATGAGCCATCGGTCGAGTTCTACAACGTAGAAACTTCCACCGCCCACCGGATTACGACCAAAGCAGCATGAGCAAATCGGGTGATCGGATGATCGGGTCATCGGGTGATCTGAAACCCTGACGACTTTTTGGATTGCCCGATCACCCGATCACCAGATCACCCGATTTACAATGTTCCTCGTGGCCCTCGAGGAATACCAACGCAAGCGACGCTTTTCGGAGACTCCCGAACCTCCGCCGAAGGTAGAGAAGAAAAAGGGCAATCGTTTTGTAGTCCAGAAACATCGCGCTACCCGCCTGCATTACGATTTCCGGCTGGAAATGGATGGAGTGTTGAAGTCCTGGGCCGTTCCCAAAGGCCCTTCGCTCGATCCCGCAGACAAACGGCTGGCCATGCAGGTCGAGGACCATCCGGTTTCGTATTTCGATTTTGAAGGAATCATCCCAGAAGGCAATTACGGCGCCGGCACCGTGATGGTATGGGACGTGGGCAGGTGGGAACCGCTGTCGCCTGTAACTGTCAAAGGGAAATACGTTCCGGCAACTGACGCTGAAGCTGATGTCATGCTCAAGAAAGGCGATTTGAAATTTCGTCTGCGCGGCAAGCGGCTTAGCGGAGACTTTGCGCTTGTCCACATCAAGTCTCGCCGACCGGGAAGCAAAGGCAACGAGTGGCTGCTGATCAAGAAACATGACGACTCGGTCGAGCCTGGCTTTGACATTGATCGCTACGACTCGTCGGTGTTGAGCAAGAGAAGCATGGCACAGATTGCCGGAGACGAAGACTCTGCCGAGTGGAAGAGCAGCCGCAAAGCCTCGCGCGGCGGGGTAAAGGCCGCCTGGCTGGCGGAAAGCATTGCTAAGGCTGAAAAAAAAAGACTAACCGCCGAGCACGCCGAGGATAAGAAGTCAAAGAAGCGTAGCAGCGGTAAGGCGACTGCCAGCTCGACTCACGAAGAGAAATCAGGTTCCTCGGCGGTCTCGGCGGTGAAAACCTCTTCTGTCTCCTCTGTGGCTAAGGACTTAGCAGGCGCAGTGAAGCGTTCCATGCCTGCATCCATCCAACCCATGCTGGCTTCGGTGATCGAAAAGCCATTCGACGACCCCAACTGGCTCTTCGAAATCAAATGGGACGGCTACCGCGCCACTGCGTTCCTCGAGAACGGGAAGGTCCGCCTGGTTTCGCGCAATCAGAACGATTTGACACCGCGCTATCCCGAGTTGCGGGACCTCGCGAAATTCGTCAATGCTAAGACAGCGATCCTGGACGGCGAAGTAGTAGTACTGGACGAACAAGGCCGCTCCTCATTCAGCCTGATGCAGCAGCGGACCGGCATCCGCAGCCATGGCCGCCAGGCAACACCGCGTTCGGAACTGCCCATCCTCTATTATGCGTTCGATCTTTTATATCTCGACGGCTATGACCTGCGGCGGGTCTCGCTCGAGGAACGCAAGCGCGTGCTCAAAGAAATTCTCACCGCCGGAGAAATGGTCCGCTACTCGGACCACTATGCCGGCCAAGGGATTGCTCTATTTGACGCGGCGAAACAAAAAGGACTCGAAGGCATCCTTGCCAAGCATCGTAACAGCACTTACGAAGAACGCCGCAGCCACGAATGGCTCAAGATTAAAATCACGCAGACGGTGGATTGCGTCATCGGCGGCTACACCGATCCTGAGGGCACGCGGCAATACTTCGGTTCGCTGGTCCTCGGACTCTACGACAAGAAGAGAAAGTTGATTCACGTAGGCCAGGCGGGAACCGGTTTTGACCACGCCGCGCTCAAGGAGATTTCGAATGTCCTGAAGGCGATTGAAACCAGCAAGAATCCATTCACTGGCCCGGTCGAAGCCCGCAACGTGCATTGGGTGAAAGCGCTCCGCGTGGCGGAAGTAAAATTCTCGGAGTGGACTCACGAGACGGGCGAGGGCGGACTCAAACTTCGCGCGCCTGTGTTCATGGGATTGCGCGAGGATAAAGACCCGGAGGATTGCACGTTCGCAGGGCAGAGTTAGAACAGCGGTCAATGGTGAGCAGTCAATGGTGAGTGGTCAGTGGGCAGTCGGCCAGCTGAATGAGTGACTGACCGCCGCGCGACAACTGACCAAGCCACTGCTTTAAGGAGGATCCATGCAGCACGCTCCGCGATTTCTGAAAATTGTTGACGAAGCTCGCTCCCACATAAAGGAAACCAATGTTGACGACGTAAAGCAGAGACTGGACGGTGGCGAGAAGTTCGTGCTGGTGGATGTTCGCGAGGAAAGCGAATTCGCCAAAGATCACCTGCCGGGAGCAATCCATCTGGGCAAAGGCGTGATTGAGCGCGATATCGAGGCTCGCGTACCCAACCTTAGTACGCCGATCGTCCTTTATTGCGGCGGTGGATTCCGGTCCGCCCTGGCAGCCGACAACCTGCAGAAAATGGGCTACTCCAACGTGCTGTCGATGGATGGCGGCATACGGACTTGGCGCGAAAAAGGCTTCCCACTCACTCAAAAATAAGGCCTCTCGGGGACTGAGCACTTCCGTAACTTGCCGCTCGGGTTTCCAGCCTTCAGCATGAAACTTGCAGGGAATGTCTTCCGCCTGCAGGAGGCGTATGGCGAAATCTGTGGCTAGTTCCGGCGGTGGTTCCGCAGCTGCTGCAGCCCGCGCCCTGGCGCCTCATGCCCGGATTGAGCAGAGCCTTTCCGGCGCGGCCACTCCCGAAATTGCCTGTGCCGCATTGGCCGACCTGTTCCGCGTCGGTCGCGCCGAAGTCGCGCTACTACGAGCTGAGAACGATGTCCTGAATTTTCTTTTCCCTGGAGCATTAAAGGCAGCGGGTTTTATTCCTCTTTCTAGCGCTTCTGCGGTCGCGGCTCGAACGGCAAGTAGCCGGAAAGTCGAGCTGTTCAATAATTTCGTGATTGTGCAGCACGCGAATGTTTTCGAAACCATCAAGCTAAGCACCCTCGGACAGTCCGACAAGCCGGGATCGAACACCATTCAAAAACTTATGACCACGCCGGTGGTTGACCCGCAGCAACACGTGCTGGGCGTGATCCAGATCTGTCGCAAAGGCATTACGCAGGATGACGCCGGCCCCGACTTCACATTAAATGACTTGCAGAACCTGGAAGCCGCGGCCCGGGTTCTCGCCAAACTTCCGTTCATGAATTCGTCTTCGAACTAACCGCCGTCCAATCCAGCGCGGCCTTTTCCTTCTGGGTAAGTTCTCGAACTTTTCCTTTTCCCAGATCACCCAATTGCAGGGGCCCAATGGCGATGCGCACCAGCCTCACTACCTCAATTCCCAGGGCAGCCAGCAGTCGACGGATTTGACGATTCTTTCCTTCGTCCAGCACAATCTCCAGCCAGGAATTTTTCTTGCCGGTGCGAACAATCGCCGCCCGCTTCACGCGTAAGAAATCCCCGTCCTTGATCCTGATTCCCAAAGTCAGGCGCTGAATCAAGTCCCCATCGGCAACCCTCGCGACCTGGACGTGGTACGTTTTCTCGACGTGCATTTGCGGAGATGCGATCCGCGCGCCCCATTCAGAATCGTTAGAGAGCAACAGCAGTCCCTCGCTGGCTTTGTCCAGCCGCCCCACAGGGGCCACCCATTTCTCAGATTCCGGCAGCAGCGAATAAACGGTGCCGCGGCCCTTCTCATCCTGGGCCGTCGTCACGATGCCGCGTGGCTTGTTCATCACGAAATAGAGTTTCGTCGCGGGACCAAGTTTGTGCCCATCAACTTCAATCGAGTCTTGCCCGAGCACGACCGGCTTCTCGGGATCGCGCAGTACGCGACCGTTCAGTCGCACGCGACCGCTGCGAATTAATGTGCACGCCACAGATCGGGAGCAGTAACCGGATTTCGAAAGCGCGCGCGCCAGCCCCGTACGAGGGATAGATTTTCCCAGCATTTACCTCCGCATTGGAAGGGCAACAGTGTAAGTCTGTGGTCGATCATTGCACCATTTTAGGTGCA
>WNFJ01189776.1_pt1 | contig 12054 bp, 9 predicted proteins | sample 5400461 | NCBI WGS metagenome assembly WNFJ01 (sample SAMN13153349, study PRJNA577476) | soil metagenome | isolation source: 115 cm saprolite on Douglas fir-dominated hillslope | place: USA:California | collected 2013-09-17
ATTCGAGACATTTTACTTGGTAAAAAGTAACTTAGGCGGGTAAATTTTATACCATTGCGACCTTGGGCAATGTCCTAACAGCACTGACGACACAAGTTAGGGTTCCAGTACCTTTGGTCCGTCAAATGCATCGCTATGCACTCACCGTTTAAAAAGCGAATACCTGAGGGGAGAGTATACCTGAGGAGCAAAAGACAAAATCTTAGGCAGTACTCGCACAAACGAACACTGTATAGATCATTTATTCTTAAGGATGTTAATCACCGGGCCGGGAGAGTTTTAACACACTTTCCTCGTGTTTGTCGTCGTCGTGCTCACCAGAAACAAACCAACCGAAAGCCCAAAATTCTAGGTGAAAAACTCTATTACTATTAGTGCTCAAGTACTGTACATAACAGTGTGAAGACAATTTTGCAGATCGACCAGAGACAATTTTGCAGATCGACCAGAAAGATTTTAAATGAGAATGACCAAACCTACATGTCTCCTGAAACCAGGGATTACCGGAAATGAAATGAGTTCATTATCATGTTATCCTTCCGTGGGTTCAGGCAATCTTCGCGCAGGCCGCTCTCCTACTGTGGGTAGGTCAATGCTCCTGCTGTCGCTGTTGGCGCTCGGCGCAACCTTGGCGTTCGGCCAAGGTGACGTGAATCGGACGATAATCGACAACGAATTTGCGCAGTACTATGGCTACGCTCCCGATCCGACAGCGGTGGGCGTCGAGATGTTGCAGCCACACGATGCATTCTTCGCCAGCATGACTGGAGAGGAGATTAAAGCTCCGCACGGGCATATGCAGCATTTCGCCCTCGCGGACCCGGGGGATAGCTTCCCTTTTAACGAATTGAAAGCTTTCGAAACGGCGGAAGTAGCCGCCGGCCGGCCTCCCATTTTCGTGACTGCCACTTACGCGGGCAAGAAACGACCCGTATATTTCGCCTGGCACCTGCAACTCGACGGCAGTAACCGCCCAACCGCTCCATCGAGCGAATGGTCGCAGGCTGTAAACCTCCGCGATGACCGCTTCATCAAGTTCTATACCAATATCTATTTGCACAAAACCCTGTGGCAGCCTCTATATCAGAGCGAATGGCAGGGGGTCGACAACGGCGCCTTCCGCTATGACAACTATGGTGTCCTCGACGACAGTGGTGTCTTCGTCGGCTCCGTCATCTGGGACCCGCCTTTCGCGCAGAACGACACCGATTTCCTGAATACGGTCATTTACTTCCTGAACCACCTCTCACAAGTTGCCCCAGATGTTCATATCATGATCAATGAGGGTAGTATGGCGCAGGAAAACCTGTTCTCCCAGGTTTTCGCAGGTTTCGCCGGCACCGTCCGGGAGGAGATCAACTACTACTTCTATCCCGAAGCCTATTACCGAGGCCAAGTTTTTCTCTTTTTCCAGCGCTTCCAATATGAAGGCCCTTCTGGCAAGGCCGCCCTATTGCGCTCTCTATTACCGGACGAAACCGATCCCGCATTTCCCGGCCACTTGCGCACTGGCCTGATGACCTACCTCATCTTCCGCGGCCCTAACTTCTTCTGGGGTCCGCGTTTTGACAACGGTAGCACGGCAGGCGTGCCGGTCTCACTCTACGCCTCCATGCGCGACAGCTTGGGACTACCTACCGCAACCGCGCAAACTCAGAGCGCCACCAACGATGGTTATCGTCTCTACTGGCGCAATTGCGAGGGCGGCATCGCCTTTCTCAACTGGACCGGCCAAACACAGACCGTCAGTTTGGGGGGAACCTATTATGACCGCGCCGGCAACCCCATCACTTCCCTAGCCATCCCCGATCTCACCGGCGATTATGTGCTGCTCCAAGCGGGTTCTCGCGCCCAGAGACCCACGATCAACCCACGCCGCTCCGCGCCGGTGAGCGGTCCGTTAGCGGTCACTCTGGCCACGGATTCTGCCCAAACGATACGATACACTCTGGACGGCAGCGATCCGACAGCCTCCTCACCACTCTACACGGGGCCGATCACCCTGACAGGCAGCGCCAGCGTGAAGGCTAAAGCGTTCTGCTCGGGTTGCGCAGCCAGCTTCACATCCGTCGCCAACTATACGATTCAGTCCAGTCCGCCCACCGTCGCATTCTACGCGACCGCCGACAGCGGCACGCCGTACTTGTCGGCGAACTACCCGCTGGTGGCGCTCAGCAGCCCCTCAGCCACGCCCGTGACAGTGGCCTACGCGATTATCGGAGGCACCGCCCAGAATGCTGTTGATTACACCCTCGCGAACGGGACGCTGACGTTCAACCCCGGCCAGATTTATGGGTCTTTTCCCATTACGATCATCAACGCGGGCCAGACGGTGGACAAGACGATTGTTATTAGCCTCTCCAGTCCCGCTGGAGCCGTCCTGGGAAGCAATGTCACTTTCACATACACTATTGGGGCCGGGACGTCTCCACCGCCAAATCCACCGAGCCGGTCGGGTGGCTCGCCGTCGGGAACGCTGCCGGCATCCACCACCTCAACAACGCTTTCGCTGGTTACCGATCAAGCCGCGACTTGTAAGTATTCGAGCACGGCTGGTTTAAGTTATTCCGCGATGACGAACGTGTTTGCAGTGACGGGTGGAACCAGTCATTCCACAACTCTCACGAGTTTGCGAGCCGGTACAACGCGGCTAATACAGACGACTACGGGATCACGTTCACGATTGCAGCCGCGACTCCGCCGCCTGTCCGGTCGGGCGGTTCGCCGTCGGGAATGCTGCCGACATCCACCACCTCAACAACGCTTTCGCTGGTTACGGATCAAGCCGCGACCTGTAAGTATTCGAGCACCGCCGGTTTAGGTTATTCCGCGATGACGAACGTGTTTACGGTCACGGGCGGAATCAGTCATTCCACAACTCTCACGAGTTTGCGAGCCGGTACAACGTACAATTATTATGTCCGATGCCAAAGCTCTGCCGGCGCGGCCAATACAGACGACTACGGGATCACATTCACGATTGCAGCCACGACTCCGCCGCCAGTTCGCTCGAGTGGCTCGCCGTCGGGCACGCTGCCGGCATCCACCACCTCGACAACCCTTTCGCTGGTTACGGATCAAGCCGCGACCTGTAAATATTCAAGCGCCGCTGGCGTAAGTTATTCCACGATGACGAACGTGTTTGCGGTGACCGGCGGAACCAGTCATTCCACAACTCTCACGAGTTTGCGAGCCGGTACAACGTACAATTATTATGTCCGATGCCAAAGCTCTGCCGGCGCCGCCAATACAGACGACTACGGGATCACGTTTTCTATCGCAGGCGCTTCGACAGGTCCCGTCATGCGGATCAATTCCGGTGGTCCGGCTTATGTCGATAGCGCCGGCAATAGCTGGGACGTGGACCACAATTATTGGGGCGGCGACACGATTAGCACTGGAACGGCAATAACAGGCGCGACACCTCCCGCTATTTATCAGTCTGCGCGTGTGGGTACCAATGGGTACGATATTCCAATGCCGAACGGCAGTTACACAGTACATCTCAAGTTCGCCGAGCTTCAATATTCATTAGTAGGCGACAGAGTCTTCGATATCTCACTGAACGACCAGTATGTGATTCGTAACTTCGACATCCTTGCGGCGGCGGGTGGTAAGTATCGCGCGGTTGACCTGACATTTACCACGACTGTTACGTATGGCTCGTTGTCTATCATCCTCGTGAGTGAGAACGGGCCGACTGCGATCAACGCTATCGAGATCTTCGGGAACTAAGAAACCGATCGTGATGGTAAGTCGCCACAGTATGCATCGGTGATGCAGACTATGTGCAAAATCAAGCCAGGCATAACTAGAAACAGGTAACCCAGGAGAGTGGCTGTGAGCCATGCAAATCCAGCAATTTGCCCCCTGTAGATCTGCCCGGCGCCCGGGATAATAAGACTCAGCGCAGCGGCTAGGACTGGGCTGGGCGGTTGAGCCTTCGAGGCCGTTGTTGACCCGCAATACGGACACCTCTTGGCTTGGGCCTCCGAGCAGATTGGATAGGCCTTCGTAGCTTTCAGATTGGATTCGGACATCTCAAAGGCTCCTAAGAAACCGCTTCGATAAATACAGATCAATGCCGATAGATTAGTACTTTGTGTGCGATCAGGCCGGCTATTCGGAAGACGAAGCGCGGAATCGATTTTGAAGTTTGTCGGCCAGGAGTTTGCCCGTCTGGATGGATGGCAGCTCCACGAACCGGTAGCAAACTTGCGCGCCGATCAATGCCAGCGACACGTACACGATTCCGATGACTGGCCAAGGCGCACGCGGATAAAAGAGATACACGAGCGAAAAGAGTATGGTTCCATGCACCAGATAGAGGCTATAGGAAACGCGGCCAAGAAAGCCGCACCATGACGGCGCGAGGAAACTTCGCGCCCGTGGCGATGCGAGTGCTGTGACGACAAGAATTCCCGCGCCCACGCCATTTGCCTCGTCTCCATTGATCGCGACGCTTGAAAACGCCAGGAACCGCCCGTAAAGGTAGAGCAAAAATCCCGTGAGAACAAGCCAAGTCCTGGCCACCCCGCTGCTCGCTGCATAGATCCGGCAGAGCTTAACCCGGTTTTGTGCAATAAGGGCTCCGATGCCGAATAGCGCACAATAATGCACGGAGGCGAAATAACCAGCTTCGCTGGCGTCGACCATGGTATTGAGCAACGTACCACTAATCGAGAGAATGCCGAACACGGCCAACGCATATCGCAGGCGTAATCCCGCAATCAGGATGATGGCCGGAAACACGAGCGAGATGCGCATTTCGTGCACCAGCGACCAAATTGCCGTGTTGAACTGATAGAAGTCGTATGTCCCCAGGAACAGAAAGTGTCTGGCGACCTCGCTGGCTGTCACCGGAAGGCGCCAGGTTTGGTTGAACCATTCGTTCAGGCTGGGGATGCCGCCATGGGAGAGGGTCGCATTCAGAAACATTGCGAACAGGATGGCGACCGCATACGGAATGTATATTCGGCAGATTCGCTTGGTGAGGAACGCACTGTATGAGAGGGCGCGTCCACGGTAGAAGGGTAACGCGAGGACGAAACCACTGAGCACGAAAAACAGGACTACCGGTTCATGGCCCGCAAGGATAAGGTAAACCGGCGTCAAGTCGAGCAGCCGGATGGGCCCGATCGCCTGCGCGAAGGCATGGAAATCATGTCCATGCAGCAAATTCAAGAAAGCGTTTCTGAGCATGCCCGCTGACTCATGCGATGGCCGCAGTAAACACTCGAGGTGATGAAACACGACGGTCAGCGCGGCTAAGCCACGGAGAGCGTCGAGTTCCTGCAGCCGGCCTCGATCTAGAGTGGCTGGGGCCTGCGGAGCTGCCTCGGGCTCATGGAGGGGAGAGGGAGTCTGAATGGCGGCGGAAGCCATGATTCATACCTTGTAAGTGACTCCGGCGGCAATCTATTCTACGAAGGATGCGGCAATCGCGATCTTTCCATTGAACGATTTGCTTGTGCTGGTCTTGCCGTTGATCACCACTTCGGTGTTTCCATCGGCAAAAATCCCGCCTAGAGATTGGCTACCAACATAGACATCCGCGCCGTTCAGATTCGTCACCTGTTGGATCAGAATAAGCGGGTACTCTACGCTATTTCCCCCGACCGTGGTCTTAACGGAGACGAGCGGCTGTTGATCCGTGGCAACGCTCAAGGTCAAGGCCACATACGTGAGGGCAAGCCGGTGTCCCGCCGGCACGACGAACGACGGGCTCACCGAAGAGACAAAGTCCAACGTGCGCTGGAAAGCCGCCTTCCCAGGATCTCTTACATCGCGCACCGGCCTGGCCACCAGACCTCCACTCAAACCCGCCAGGACACCCGTGACGAGAAAAAGCAGAAATCCAAAAGCAAAACGGGAATTGATGGGTCTAGTCATTTCTATCTCCTTGCGAATAATCTATTTCCAAATATTCTGTATGTGCGAAAAACCGTAGTTCGTGGCGGTTCCATTTACTCACGGCCGCCCGAAGCTTCGAACTGCTTTCACATAGAAACACGCGGATGAATTGAAGTAGGCTAATCGTCAAGGGTCATGTAAGGACTCTAGATTATTCTTCTTCGCACTCTTTTGTCTAACTGTGCACCAACTCTTACTCAAGACCGCTCCTGCGCGTGAAATATACATCCTGATCGGGACGCGTTCCGCCGGGCGTGGTGACGATACGTTTGAAATCACCCCAAGCCAGCAGGAAGTCCGTTCCGCGGCCGTCCACGGTCGTTTCGGCCTTGATGTCGATGTAGTCTCCCATATAGGTCAGCACGGTTTCAGGATCATAGCCGACGGCCGGGAACGACGCCGAGCCAACGTTCACCCTTATGTTCGGCCGGAACGAAGCGCCTCCGTCGCTGGAAACGGTGGTGAACAACTCGATGAGTAGATTGTTAGGGTCGTTCCTCCGGTCGTACCAGATGGCGCGAATACCTCCGTTGCGGTTTACCGAGAGCACTGGGAAAAACTGGTCATGGCTCGGATCGTCGTTCATACGCAGGGGCACAGACCAAGCCGAGCCGCCATTGGTTGAGCGAACGAAATAGACATCGCTACCATCTGGATTTGGGGCCGGGAACGCATTCGGCATGCTCGCGTAGGTGATGTAGGTTTGACCGTTGGTATGGTTCACATCCATGTTCGGAAATGAATTCACGCGAAAGTTGCCGAACAGATTCCCGCTTCCGAACCCAATGATATTAACGGGAGTTGCAAAGACCGGGGCGCCGAAACTTACTCCTCCATTGGTCGATTTGGTCACGACAATACCGCTCAAGGGCGCGAACTGCAGCCAGGCGACGTAGATTTCGCCTGCAGCTCCCACCGCGATTGTCGATCCCTGGTTAATGCTTGCGGATGATGAAATGCGAATTGGAGTACTGAACGAGGTGCCGCCGTTAGTCGAGCGTGAGAAGAAGATGGGCAGAGTGAATGGCGCCGCCCCAGCGGGAGGAAAACTGGTCCAGGCGACATATACGTTGCCGTCGGTCGCGGTGCGCGAGTTATCCACGGCTATAGACTCTTTATCCTGAAAACCTCTAGGGACCACTCCCCCTGCGGGAATGAACACCGGGTTGCCGAACGTGAGACCGCCGTTTGTGGATTTCGAAATACTGACGGTGTTGGAGAATCCCGGCGCACGGAGTGGGTCAGGGTCGAAAGCGATCGCCGAAGCGTAGAACTGCCCGGCGCGGTTGGCAACCAAGCCCGGGTCCCCTAAGTTGGCTGCTCCGCGTATCGGACCTTCCGGAACCCGGCCCAGGTCCGTGAACGTGTGCCCACCGTTCGTGGAGCGACTGTAACCCATAAAACTATTCGAGGTAAAAAATTCGCTCGAGTCGTTGAATGTTACAACGACGATGTTACCAATGCCAGCAACCGCTGTTTCGCTTTGACTGGTGATGTCGTTGGCTATGGCTGACGGGCCATCCTGTGCTGGGTCATTTACTAGCACTTGAGCATCGCTGGATTCGAAAGGAGATACCTCGATAGAAGGTGTGGCGGCAATCCCAGCCACAGCGGTAGCTTCGCCGCCACCCAATATTTTCAGTGCATTCTCTCCGGAGCCGGAGAGATATTTGGCGGCTTCGGATCGTAGGAGCGCGTTCGCGACGTCTTGCACGTCCTGTGGAAATCTGCCATTCCCCTGCGCGTGCGCAGTCCAGAGTGCAAAGTGCATGGACACGGCGACTGTGGCAACCGCAGCGGTTGCAAGCAAGAGCTTTTGTGACATTTCTCTACTCCTCCCTACTCTCGAGTCTAGTTCAGAATCAATTCTTAGCCTGCCTGCTTCGAGCAACTACGCAGTTGCCTGAACACAGGCGAAGCTGCTGGACGGAATAAGAGAGCGCCGAGTTCATCCGGTCGCTCCCCCGCCGGAACAAGTTGGAAAATCTTGATACATTCTTGACTTAAGTATTCGATCTGTCCTCGCGCTCTCTGGAGTCCAATAAATACCCGGCTTCGGCCGCAGCGTAACTTCGCCTGCCCAAAAAATAATTAAGCAGTATGTGTTGCCAGAGTCCGCTCTGACCCAGCCGGCCAGTCCAGAGCGGCTCGTTCCTGCGGACACCCTACTAGTACGAGTTGGGATTTACCGTGGCTGAAGCCGGTACGGAAAGCGCACCAAAAGCATGGAAGAAGCCATTCGGTGTCCTCCCGATCCCCGCAATCGAGCCAGAGTTGTTGATCGCATTCACAGTGACGATCTCCAAACCGGTCGGATTGGACACTATCAGGGAATTGATATCCTTCATGCCGGTGGCAGCCGACCAGAAAAAGCCGTGCTGATTGCCGTCGGCTGTTTCCGCGGCCCCAACCACAGAGCCAAAATCGTTGATCGCATTGCCGAAGCTATTGTTTCCCCCGAGTGCGCCGAGGTCTCTGATCGGCTGACCCGGAGTGGACAGGAACGCGTGGTCGTTGGTGTTCCCTGCTATGGCGGAGGTGCCTGCCACTTGGTCCGAGCTGTTAATGCCGTTGCCGGTGCTGTTTGCGCCGCCCAGAGTACCGATGTCGGCCATGCTGGTTGTATATCGGAAGGCGTGCCAGGCTCCGCCTGCGACGTTGGAAAGACCCGTCACGTGGCCGGCATTATTGATTCCATACGCCTGGCTGTTGGTTCCGCCCGCCAGCGTACCCAGATCCGTCAAAGTCGTTCCCGGGTTCGCAGCGGAACGGACAGCATGGTAGGCGAGGTTGGCAGTCAAATAGGAATACCCAGCGACTTGGCCGGTAGCGTTGATTCCATAGCCCTCGCTACCATTTCCACCTAACGTACCCAGATCTGTCAAAGCAGTTCCAAACGCCGGAGCGGAACGGAAGGCGCGGAAGCCGATGTTTTCTGGCGCATCTGAAGTGCCGGCAACTTGGCCGAGACCGTTAATGCCGCGACCAATGCTATTCGTGCCGCCGAGTGTACCTAGGTCCTGTAGACTGGTCAAACCCAACGTACGAAAGGCGTGAGTGGCAATGTCATCGTTCACAGTCATTGTGCCCGACAGAAGACTTTGTACTCCATTGCCTTCACTCTGGGTACCCGTTGGTGACGTACCCAAATCGATGATGGCATAGTGCGGCTGCGCCCCGGCGCGAACAGCTGCCACCCCAGCTAACAGCAGCACGCCTATGCTGCCCTTGAATCGAACATCTATGTGGGTCATTCTTGTGTCCCTTTACTTGCACCAGACTCAAGCCTATGCAAGCTTTTTTGGCTATCACATGATTTAGTTACGGCAAACGGATACGCCACTAACGTGGTGGCCCGTTCACCGCGTTGAGTCATCGAGTTGGGAGTGCAACATACCTTTCCTTGCACCGGCCTCACGCCCATGCAGTCTCTTGGCTGTCACGTAAGGAACGGCTGGGGCACTTTCCACAACGGAGCGCCGCCCGCGCGCGGCTGGTCAACTTGGGGACGTCCGTTCTGTGGTGAGAAACACGCTATGAGGTTGACATAGCTTAACCGGTCGTCACGATCTCCGTAGACTCCGCGCGTGCGCGTCTGCGGCTATCGGGCCCTCCTATGCTGGATCATTTACTAACACTTGAGCATCGCTGGGTTCGAAAAGAGATACCTGGGCAGAAGATATGGCGGCAATCCCAACCAGAGCCGCAGTTTCGTCGCGGCCCCGCTGCTCAGGGTCAATTCTTAGCCTGCCTGCTTCTAGCAACCACGCGGTTGCCGGAACACAGGCGAAGCTGGTGGACGGAATAAAAGCGCGCCGAGTGAATTCGGTCGCTCCTCCGCCAGAACAAGTTGGAAAATTTTCAAATATTCAGTTGTTTTGAGTAGTTCTAGAGTCCTGGTGGCCAGAAGTGGCGGCCGCCTCGGCCTTAGGTACGTCAGGAATCGCCCACTGGGCCGGCGCGGCGTTGTCCGGCGCCGGAATGTTGGTCAGCGTAACTGAAGCGCCGCTTGCGTCATACGTGAGGTTGTCAAGTGCAAACCGGAGAGAGGGTATCGAGCGGTTATCAAAATTGATCACCGCGCGCTTGACAGCTCCGCTGAACCAACTGAATTTTCCTTCCGTAAATGGGAATTGGCCAGGGTCTGTAGCCAGGCCGTTCGTCTCAACTGCGAATAGACCCAGCGAAACGAGTGAAGCGTTGAACAGTTCCACGGTTATTACCCGATGACCTACCGTAGACATGGCCACACCGAACTCCAGAAAGGGAGTGGGATTTGCAAAATCGAGCACGAGTGTCCCGGCAGCATTGCCTTCGAGTGAAGGATCCTGGACATAGATGATCTTCCCTGGCCCGAATGCGTTATAGTGCGCGTCCGTGGATGGAATGCCATTGACCTGAAACTGGAAAGTGACGCCCATGAACGTCAGGTTGTTTATTGGCACGAACGGAAGTTCATCAAACGTTAGAGTGTGGGTGGCGGCCCAGGTGGGGACGCTCATCACAATTGACGCTAGTGTTAGCCACAATGGCGATTTCATATAATCCTCCATCGGTTACCGAGCAAGTCCACTGGCGAAAAACGAACATCTTAAAGCATGATATCACATTTTCCGATTTAGCCGTCTGATGTAGCGATGTGAAAGTGTCAAGTTTACGGGTAGGGATTTTTCGAGGGTTTCGCCTTCCTTTCTTTGGCTCTATGGCGCTTCCGTTCTTTTTTGACGTGTTCTCTCCGTTACCTTAACGGTGCTTTAGGTGGGACACTCGCCTATGTAACTCATCGACGTGTTCCCAGTTTCGAGACGCCGGAAAATGAAGCCGGGCCGGGGTATCAACTTTTCGCATGGATTGATACCCCGTTCTCCAGGAATGCCTTGGTCTCTAGAGGAAAACCATGACCGCAGGGCTGCCTACCGCCGTGTACTGGCCAGTGAATTCGAGGACGGCGCCATCGTATAGGCGGAAGGAGGTGACACTGTCACCTCTGTGATTACATACGTACATGTAGCTACTCGAAGGATCGATCGTGAAGCTACGCGGATAGTCACCGCGGGTCCACTCTTCGCCGATCATAGTCAGCATACCCGACGCCTCAATAGAAAATACGGCAATGGTGTCGTGAAGCCGGTTAGCGGCATATACGTAATTTCCGTTTTGCGAAATCCGCACCTCGGAGGTGAAATTGGTGCCTACGAAGGCGAGAGGCAAGGTTTGAATCTCCTGCAACAAAGTGAGCGCTCCTGTAGCAGCGTTGTAAGCCATGAACGCCAGCGTAGAAGCCTCTTCGTTGAGTGAGTAAAACCACCTGCCGTTAGGATGGAACGCAAAATGCCGTGGCCCGGCTCCGGGTGAAGACGGGAAAGTCTGAGGACTGGAAAGTTGACCCGTCGTCTTGTTGAATGCCCAAACAATGGTAAGATCGAGTCCCAGATCGTTCACAATAACGAAGTTTCCGCCGGGATCGGTCTGGATCATGTGGGCATGCGGCGCATCGTGACCGCTAATTGCAAAACTTCCGGGCGGAGCTTTCGCAGCTTTCGTTGGTCCGATCACGCAAGCAGGCGAGCAAGCGCCGATATCCGCTTTCACATCGGTGGCAGCCCCCAACGATCCATTGGAAAGGATTTGAATTACGGCCACGTTACCGCTGCCATAATTAGCCACCAGCGCATACTGCCCGGAAGGATCGACGCTCATGTGGGCAGGGCCGTTACCCTGCGCAGAAACGGTATTGAGGAACGTCAGATTGCCGTTAGCGCCAATGCTGAACGCACTCACGGTTCCTGGGCTATTCTCATTCACGGCGTAAAGGTATTTCTTGCTGGAATGAAGCGCGAGCCACGATGGGTTGGACGTACCCGGGCCCGTGAAAACAGTAACCTGGGAGAGAACCCCACTGAAGGGGTTCATACTAAAGAGATAGATGCCCTGCCCATTCGGAGTGTAGCAGCCGATATATGCCAAGGCTGCGCCATTCTGCGCAGGAGCCACAGCCGACCCAGCCGCTGCCAACGCTGCAGCGCCTCTCAATAAGCCGCGACGCGAGACCAAGCCAACGGTGTCGCGCCGATGTTGCACATCGTTTGATCTCATTTTGAATTCTCCTTGTGTAGTTCAACTTGGAATTACCAACTAACA
>WNFJ01283723.1_pt2 | contig 12049 bp, 11 predicted proteins | sample 5400461 | NCBI WGS metagenome assembly WNFJ01 (sample SAMN13153349, study PRJNA577476) | soil metagenome | isolation source: 115 cm saprolite on Douglas fir-dominated hillslope | place: USA:California | collected 2013-09-17
GCGCCGAGCACGCTGCGCGGATCGACGTCCTCGAAGCCGGCGACCACTTCGTGGGGAGGTTTGCAGGCGGCGTGGACCATCACGTTCAAACGGCCGCGATGGCTCATGGCCATGACGGATTCGAGGGCGCCGTGCTCGCCGACGGTGTCGAGAATGGAGTCGAGCAGTGGGATCAGCGCGGTGACACCCTCAAGCGAAAATCGCTTCGTGCCCAGATAGCGCGATTGCAAGACCTGCTCGAAAAGGTCGGCGCGGATCAGGCGTTCCAGAATTTTTCCCTGGTTGACTTCGGATTGCGGGCCTTCCATGCGTTCCGCGATCCAGCGGCGCCGCTCCAGCTGAGGCAGGTGCATGAAGTCTGCGCCGATTGTGCCGCAATAAATGCGGCGAGCTTCTTCGGCAGCTTGGCCGGTCAGCCCTTCCAGATCAGGCTGAGGGAATGGCCCGAAAAAGCCGAGCGGATCAAGCTTGGCTTCGTTGTAACCCCAGCGGCGAAACGCGTCAAAGATGCGCTCGCGATCATCAAAAATAGCCGGTTTTTCGGCGGATGATTTCTTGCCGGGTTTTGCGGTTTTAGCGGGTCGTTCTGCTTCGAGAGTGGTTCTGTGAGCCATAAAGTCGCGCCTGCAAACTTCTATTTTGCCATAGAACAAGAAGTCACGCTTTCGACGCTGAAGTCACGCCTATACCAAGCGCACAGCGGATTCCAAGGACCGCGCAATTTCGTGTGGAGGCGCGGCGGGCGGAAACGTGATCGGCGCTCCGATGCGCACGGTGATTTCGCCCATGCGCGCCAGGCGGCGGTGCTGGCGCTTCATTTGCCACACGCCATCCAGGCGCACCGGCACGATGGGGATGCGGAGATTTTCCGCCAGCACGCCAATCCCGGATTGAAATGGCGCCATCTCACCCGTCTCCGTGTTGTTGACCTCTCCTTCCGGAAAAACCAGGACGCTGTAGCCGCGGTCGACCGATTCTCCCGCGTAGCGAAAGCTTTCCCGGAAGCCGGAGAGCTGCGGCAGCGGAAAGACGTTGAACAACGCAATGACCAGCCAGTATCCGATTTGGTATGCCCAGCGCCTGACGAAGAGCCAGTCGCGCGGCGGCCGCCGCATGCGTTGCAGGGATTCGCCGCCCATCGCCGTGGCCAGCCGGTGGCGAAAACGCATGGGTAGCGCAGTGAGAATCAAGCCCATGTCGGCGCGTCGCGTGACATGGTTGGAAACGACAAGAACTGGACCGCGGACATTTTTTAGATTTTCGCGGCCGATGATTCTAGGATGACCCAGAATTTGCGTGGCCGGCCACACCAGCGCGTAGTAAACCGCCAGGCGCAGCCAGCGGACGGGTCCGCGCTGCGCCCACCCCGGGTAGACGTATTCGGTGCGGCGCGGGCCGGGCTCGCGCAGCAAGCGCTGCACATCGGCGACAGTTTTGGTTTCCGCGAACGCCGTTTCACTTAATTCCACCTGATAACGCTGCTCCAGGGCGCTCATTAGTTCCACGCGATCGAGGGAACTGAGGTTCAGATCGTGGTCCAGATCGGGCGACTGCCTTCGCGTTGCGATATTTGCGAGTAGAGCCGATACGCCGTCCTTTGAGTCTGACGAAAAGCGCCCGCCACGGTCGGCGGCCGCTACATTCGCTGCCTCATCATTTGGCTGCCCACTCAAGAGTGCGGCGGCGCGGGCGGCTATTTCGGCTAGTTTCGGCTTGCCTGTTGGCGTTCTGGGGAAATCGGATTCGGGCCAGATGATCCAGTGGCGCATGTGCTGATACTCCGCCAGCGAGCGATTCGCGCCTTCAACCGCGTGGCGAGCGGCTGCTTCGCTCGGCTCCTGCAACAACAAAGCCGCGAGAGGCTCGGCATTTCCGTCGCGCTGCTCTGGAGTCACCACGCAATCCCGCACGCCCGGCTGCTTGCGCAGCGAAGCTTCCAGGTCCTCCGGGTACACGTTAAGTCCCGCCGGCGTAACGATGACGCTTTTCTTGCGGCCGCGGAAGCGCAGGTTTCCTTCGGCATCGAGCTCGCCAAGGTCACCGGTGCGCAGCCACCCGCCGTTTTCCTGCGCCGGATTCGAATCACTCAGCGCGCCCCCTTGCCAGTAACCGCTCGCGACGTTTTCCCCGCGCACCAGGATCTCGCCGTCTTCCGCGAGACGAAATTCGCGGCCGGGCAGGACTTTGCCGATGGAACCTTGCGCGGCGCGAAACGGATGATTGAGACTGATGAGCGAGGCCGTCTCTGTCATGCCGTAGCCTTGCACCACGGCATATCCCAGGCGTCTGAAAAATTCTTCAGTTTCCGCGGAGAGCGCAGCGCCGCCGGAGATGAACGCCCAAAATTTCCATCCGAAGCGGTGATGAATGCGGCGGAACATCCACGCACGGCGAAGAAATTTTTGGCCATTGGCGGCGGCGAACGTTCGCTCGAACCATTCCCTCTCGCTACGCGCTTCAAGGTCGCGCACGATGCCATTGCGCAAAATGTCGAGCATGTGGGGAACTGTGATCAGCGCCGTGGCTCGCTCGCGCTTCACGGTACGGATCACTTCGGCGGCATTTGCGGAGGGCTCGAAAACCACGGCGGCACCGAGCAGCGGCGGCACGAAGAGCGTCATGAACTGCCCGAAGACATGACTGAGCGGCACGAGCGAGACGAAACGAAGCGGGTGCCACCAGCGCTCGTACTTGCGGTACGGGTCGATGCCGCGCTCGAGAGGTTCGAGGTTCGCCAGGAAATTGCCGTGCGTAAGGACGACGCCACGGGGCTCGGCGGTGGTGCCGGAGGTGAAGAGGATTTGCGCGACGTGGTTGCGGGTAATGGGTTCGTCGGCAAGGGATTGGTGGATTGGCGGGGGCGTATGGCGGCCATCGTGGTGTGTGATAACGACATATGGCTCTTCGGACTTGTCGGCCAAATCCTCCAGATTCAGTGTGGGGATGGCGGCGTCGAGGCTGGGTTTTCCCTCCGAGGCGATGATCAGTTTAGCGGATGTTTCACGTGCAACGCGTGCCGCGAAATCGAAAGTAGCGCCGTCATCGATGGGCACTGCCACGGCCCCTCGAAGAAGGCAGCCCCAGAAGGCGGCCATCCATTCGGCGCTGTTCGGGCTCCACAGGAGAACGCGATCTCCAGTGCGAACGCCGTGCTGTCTCAAGTCGTGTTCGAGGCGGAAAGCGATTTTCGCTAATTTGGCGTAAGTCGAAGACTCGCGGCGGTAACCGCGGCGCTGCACGACGGCGATGTCGCGCGAGTAGCGGTGGAAATCGTCAAAGAGTGAGAGGAGATTGGATCGCGGCATTGAGCTTGCGTCCGCCTGGAAGCAGTTTACGCCATCGCTACGCGCCGTGTGGCTGCAGTACCCGAAAGGCACGCAGCGTGCCAGTCAGGAACATTGTTCTTATCGCCGAAAACGAGTGGCGCCGAATTGCCGCGTTGTCGGTTACAATAAGAAGGCTGGGGGGGCGGTCGCACTATTCCCCTGTCAAACTGGAGAGAAGCAGGCACAATGCCCGTACCGATATCACAAGCTTGGACGGTCGCCACCTATGTGCTGAAGCAGAAACTGATGGGGCGGAGGCGCTACCCGTTCGTGTTGATGCTCGAGCCGCTGTTTCGGTGCAATCTGGCGTGCGCGGGCTGCGGAAAGATTCAGTATCCACCACACATTCTGAAGAAGGAATTGACGCCTGAGGAGTGTTTTAAGGCGGTGGACGAGTGCGGGACGCCGATGGTTTCGATTCCCGGCGGCGAGCCGCTGATGCACTCGCAGATCGACAAGATTGTCGAAGGCCTCGTCGCTCGCAAGAAATACATTTATCTGTGCACCAACGCGCTGCTGCTGAAGGAAAAGCTCGATTTATTCAAGCCCAGCAAATATCTGACGTTTTCCGTGCACATGGACGGGCAGCGCGAGCACCACGACTTTTCGGTGTGCCGCGAGGGTGGCTACGACCTGGCGATGGAAGGCATCCGGGAAGCCGTCCAGCGCGGATTCCGCGTAACGACCAACACCACGCTCTTCGATGGCGCCGACCCCAACAGCGTGCGCGCCTTTTTCGACGAAATGATGGAGCTGGGCGTCGAGGGCATGATGCTCTCGCCCGGCTATTCCTACGATAAAGCGCCGGATCAGAAGCACTTCCTGGGACGCGCACGGACACGCCGGCTGTTCCGCGCGATTCTGTCGAATCGCAAGAAGAACTGGCAGTTCAACCAATCGCCATTGTTCCTGGAATTCCTGATGGGCAAGCAGCAGTACGCCTGCACGCCCTGGGGCATGCCCACATACAACATTTTCGGCTGGCAAAAGCCCTGCTATTTGCTGCAAGACGGCTACGCGGACACCTTCCAGGAATTGTTGGACTCCGTGGAGTGGCAGAATTACGGCACGGAATCGGGCAATCCCAAGTGTGCCAATTGCATGGTGCACAGCGGCTATGAAGCGAGCGCCGTCGACCACACCTTCGGCGGATTGAGTGGACTTTGGGCCGCCGCCAAAGCGACATTTTCAGGCAGCTACAAGGATCCGGACGCGTTGGCCCTGCTAAACGAGCCCGCGAAACCGGTGCACACATACAATCCGCTGGTGCAGATCAATTCCAGCGGCAAGACGCAACTCGAGGAGACGCCCGCGTGAGCGCCCCGGCGCATGCCGACCGCCACGGCGCGGCGAACGCGGCCCTCGACCCGGAAACGCTCGAGGTCGCGCCGGGAACCGTTCACGAAAGCGTGGAAGGCTGGGTCCCTGCGCTGGCCACCGAAGACGATCTGCGCGTGGCGTTGGAAAAAGCTTTCGACTACCGCGGCGACGTGGCCGTCACCAAGAAAGATGGCAGCAAGATCGACGGTTATATTTTCGACCGCGTGACCGGCGCCACCCTGGAAAGCTCCTTCGTCCGCATCTTGCCGCGCGATTCCAACCAGCGTGTCAAAATTTCCTATGCCGAAATCGCGGCACTGGCTTTTTCCGGGCGCGATCCAGCCGCAGGCAAGAGCTGGGAAGCGTGGGTGCGTAAATACTGGGAGAAAAAGTCTTCCGGCGAGGGCAATTTGACCCTTCAGCCGGAGTCCCTCGAGTAAGTGCTTCGCTCTGTTTTCTTCCGTCCGAGTATCCCCAAAATCTGTCTGTAAGCCCATCATTGTAAATGGTTTACAATAATAACCGCCAGTCGATTCCCCTTCCCCGCGCGTGGACAAACCGCGGTTTTCGTGTTATGCTTCTAACCAGCGTTTGTTGCTCTTGTATTACCTTTTGACTCGTTCAGGGGGCTGCAAGGACAAACTTTGCGGCCTTTTTTTGCGGGCTGGATTTTTTTGCGGGCTGGAGGATGTCACGGCGCTTGGGAGACCGAGGCGTTCACCGCTTAGTCGACCAGCAGACGGACCAAGAGAAGCAAAACAATCCCAACTCGAGGTCGGCAGCAGTGTCAAAGGAACAAGGTACCGTGAAGTGGTTCAATGCTTCGAAGGGTTATGGTTTCATCCAGCGACAAACCGGGGAAGACGTTTTCGTGCACTTCTCCGCGATCATGATGGATGGCTATAAGTCACTGAACGAGGGCCAAGCGGTTGAATTTGAAGTGAAAAAGGGTCCCAAGGGCCTTCAGGCGGAGAACGTCACAGGTCTCTAGCCTGTAAATTGGGGTGCTTCGACTTCCCAGCCGGGGCACCCACCAAAAAAGTTTATTCCGCGTCGAGTGCGTGACCAGGAGGACGTTGTGCAAGCAATGCAAGAAGGACAAACGATCAAACATGGTGTGTACGGCCTGGGAATCGTGACCGCATCGGACCAGGAGCGTACTTCGGTTGATTTTGATGACCACGGGCCCAAGCTGTTCGTTACCAGCATGATGACGGCCGAGCTCATCGGCGAAGCCCCAGCCACGCCTCCGAAGACCAAGAGGCGCCGCAAAGCGTCCACGGCCGCAAAAGCCGCCAAAGCCGCTAAGAAAGTTGCTGCCGCCGCTGCCACTAGCCGTTCGTAGTATCTTCCCTGCCTTTCGAACCATTCCCCGCACCCACGTGGTGTAGGGGTGTGTCTGCGAAGCACTGGCAAATGGACGGCGCGACTTTGTGTTAAGTTTGTCGTGCCAAGGTTTGTCCCATGAAGCGCGCACTCATAATCATCGGCGTTGTGCTCATACTCCTGGGCATCGCCGCCGTTTTGCATCCTACCTACACCTACCATCAGCAACAGCAAGTCGCCAAAGTCGGCCCGTTTCAGGCCACGGTCGACGAAGAAAAGACCGCGCAAATTCCCGTCGCCGCAACCGCTGCGGCGCTCATCGCCGGTTTGGCGCTGGTTTTGATTGGGGCAAGAATGAAACCCTAATTCTTGGCCTGCGAACTTTCTTCCACCCAGTCTTTGCCTATTCTCACTTTACCGCTTGGCCTCACCGCCTGCCGACCCGCATTGACAACCCTCCGGTGCAGATTCAGTATGGCTGCAACGTCTGCCGGATTCGCCGGCGTGTCGGTTGCGCGAGGTGGTGTGATGAAGAAGCACTTGCGGTCCGTCCTGCGGTTCAGTTTCGCGAGTCTGTTTCTTTTTGGAACAGCGCTCTCTGCGCGCTCTCAAAATCCTCCCGGCGTCACCGATAAGACGATCGTCATTGGTTCATGCTCGGCGCTCGAGGGACCGTCGCATTCGCTCGGCGTAGAAACGGTGGCCGGCGCAAGCGCCTATTTCAGCCTGACCAACGAAGAAGGCGGAGTGAACGGCCGCAAGCTCAAGTTAATTGCCTATGACGACAGTTACGATCCGGCTAAAACGCAAGCCTGTTTCAACCGGCTGCTCAGCGACAAGGTCTTCGCTATGGGATTCTTCGTCGGCACTCCGACGGCAGTCAAGTACCTGCCGCTCGCCGAAAGCAACAAGATACCGCTGATCGGCCTGTTCACCGGCGCGCAGACGCTCTATACCCCGCTGCGCCATTGGATTGTGAACGTGCGCGCCTCCTACTACGACGAAACGCGCGAGCAGATGGACGGCGTGTGGGATAAGCTCGGCTATCACAAAGTGGGGGTCATCTACCCGGAGGATGCCTTCGGCTCTGCGGTGCTCGCCGGCGTTACGGAAGCACTCAAAGCGCATGGCGCGGAGCCGGTTAAGGTCGCTTCCTACGAGCGGCAAACCGCGAATGTGGGCGGTGCGATCGACACCGTGCGCTCGGCAAACCCCCAAGCCGTCGTGGTGGTCGGTCCCCCGAACACCGTTACGCCAATCTTGAAGCAATCGCATGCTAAAGGATGGAAGCCGCTGTTTCTGACGGTTTCTTTTGTGGGTACGGATGAGCTCATCACGGAAGCCGGCGATGACGCCGAAGGCATGGTCATTACGCAAGTGGTGCCGCCGTATTATCTGACGGACTTGAAGACCGTGGCGCTCTACCGGCGCTCTCTGTCGAAGTATGCGCCTTCGGCAACGCCGAATTTCGTGAGCCTGGAGGGTTTCGTGGATGCCATGGTCATGGTGGAAGGACTCAGGCGCGCCGGCAAGGATTTGACCCGCGAGGGACTAATCCACGGCATCGAGTCCATCCACGAGATGGATCTAGGGCTCGGCCCGCAACTCAAATTGGATTATTCGGCCAAGGATCACAAAGGGTTTGATCACGTGATTTCGACCGTGGTGCGCGGCGGCCGAGCCGTGCCCTTCACCGACTGGTCGGCAGTCGGCCTAAAATAGCCAGCTGCATCCGCAACCCGGCAAACGCGCGCTCGTTCGTTGACTCGCCTTTCCGTCCCGCACTAAGATGGCCCGTCAGGTTCCGGCAGTCCGTAGCTGTCAGTGCAGAGATGCCAACCTTCAGGGAAGGACGCGATCATGTCCCACAATTGCCTCCGCTATCAAAACGTTGTAATCCTCACGGTTCTCCTTGCGGCCTTGGCGCTGGTAACCGGCGCTGACTCCAACAAGGCGGATTCGTCAGCTCCTCCGGTGGCCGCCGTTCGCGCGGTAACCGACGAATACTTCGGCGTTAAAGTCGCCGATCCCTATCGCTACATGGAAGACCTGACGAACCCCGAGGTGACTGCGTGGTTCAAGGGGCAGAACGATTACACGCGTGGCGTCTTGGGCCGGATTCCGGGCCGAGCTGCACTGTTAGCGCGGATCAAGACTTTGGATGAGGGCGCGCCCGCACGAATCACCGACTTGCGGCGCTTGCCCGCCGACCGCTATTTCTACCAAAAGCGGCTGGCCTCGGAGGATGTGGCCAAGCTGTACGTCCGCGACGGACTCAAAAGTGATGAGCGGCTCCTCGTGGATCCCACAAAGTTCGCGACCGCGGGTGGGCCTCACTATGTAATCAGCTACTACGCGCCTTCCTTCGATGGAAAGTATGTCGCCGCCGGTATTTCCGCTGCGGGATCGGAGGACGCGGTGCTCCGCGTATTTGATACCAGCACCGGGAAAGAAACCGGCGACGTGATCGATCGGGCCCAGTTCGGCAGTCCTACCTGGATGCCTGACGGTCGATCGTTGTTATACAACCGCTTGCAACAGCTCACGTCTACTTCCGCTCCGACAGACCGCTATCTCAACAGCCGCACGTACCTGCATGTCCTGGGCACGCAGCCCGACAAGGACCGGCTGGTCTTTGGTGTCGGCACACCGAACGTGAACATCGACGCCGCGGATATCCCGTTTGTGGCCACGTGGCCCGGCACTTCGTTTGCCTTGGGGGTGATTGCGCACGGTGTCCGCAATGAGATCACGGCTTATGTCGCGCCGCTCGATTCACTGAACGGCGCAACCGTGCCGTGGAAGCGCTTCTGCGATGTCGACGATGACGTGACCGGGTTTGATGTTCACGGCGGTGACCTCTACCTGCTATCCCATCATCAAGCATCCCGCTATAAGGTCCTGCACACCAAGCTTTCCGATCCCGACGTGGCTCGCGCGGAACTCGTAGTGCCATCAGGTGAGCCGGTTATTCAAAACATCGCGGCCGCCAGTGACGCCCTCTACATCCAAGAGCTGGATGGAGGCCTGGGGCGCTTGGTTCAGCTATCGTATTCCGGCAGCAAGCCCGAAAAGATTCAACTGCCGTTCGATGGCAGTGTGGGACTCTCGGCAACGGACCTGCGTGTTCCCGGCACCTTGATAGAACTGACCTCGTGGACGAGGGCTCGCAAGGTCTACGCCTATGACCCGAGCCGCAAAAATGTCACGGATACACAACTACAACCGGTGGGAAAATTTGATGCGCCTGCAGACCTCGAGTCGGTAGAAGTCAAAGCCAAAAGCTACGACGGAACGCTAATTCCGCTTTCCATCGTTTATCGCAAAGGCGTGAAACTGGATAGCTCGAATCCCACGCTCCTTAAAGGCTACGGCGCCTATGGCATCACTTTTGATCCTGAGTTCGACCCCAAGCTAATAGCCTGGTTCGAGCGCGGCGGTGTGATCGCTGTAGCCCATGTTCGAGGCGGTGGCGAATATGGCGAGGACTGGCATCTCGCGGGAAAACTCTTGAATAAGCCGAATACCTGGAAGGATTTCATCGCCTGCGCGGAATATCTGATCAATCAGAAATACACCTCGCCGTCCCGCCTGGCAATCCAGGGGGGAAGCGCAGGCGGCATCACCATAGGTCGCTCAATTACCTCGCGCCCTGAACTATTCGCCGTGGCCATTGATGGGGTGCCGATGTCAGACGTAGTGCGCGCCGAGTTTACTCCCAATGGCCCTCCAAACATTCCTGAATTCGGGACGGTTAAAGAAGCAGACGGCTTCAAAGCTCTGTATGAAATGAGCGGCTATCATCACGTGAAGGATGGAACTGCGTATCCAGCCGTGATGGTGACCACTGGCTGGAATGACCCGCGCGTGGTTTCCTGGGAGCCCGGGAAGATGGCTGCGCGCCTGCAGGCGGCAACGTCGAGCGGCAAGCCAATTCTGTTGCGCGTGGACTATGACGCCGGGCACGGAATCGGATCAACCAAGACTCAGAGGGAAGAAGAGCTCGCCGATGAATGGAGTTTCGCGCTGTGGCAATTCGGCGTAGCAGACTTTCAGCCCGCAAAACCTTGATAGCGACCAAGGTTTTTATGGGAGTGCGGCGGTCTTGCCGCCGCTTTTTCGGTTTCCGCCGTATTTTGAAGTGAGCACACAGCTCGAACTGAGAAATCCTATCCAACAGCCGATTCCGTTTGCTCGAAAGCGTGGTACGACGACCGCACCAGCGGCCCCGCTTCGACGTGCTTGAATCCCATGGCTTCGCCGCGGACCTTGAATTCAGCAAATTCGTCGGGATGCACGTAGCGAACGATGGGCAGGTGCTCCTTCGTGGGCTGTAGATACTGGCCAAGCGTAAGAATGTCGGTGCCCTGCGCTGCCAAATCCTGCAAGGTTGCCAGCACTTCCTCTTTTTCCTCGCCTAATCCCAGCATCAATCCGGTCTTCGTCGGCACTTCTGGATGCGCCTCTTTTGAACGCCGCAGCAATTCCAAAGAGCGCTCGTAGAGCGCACCTTTGCGCACCTGCCGGTAAAGCCGCGGCACGGTTTCCGTGTTGTGGTTGAGCACATCCGGCTTTGTCGCGAGGACCACGTTCAGCGCCTCCCAGTTGCCGCGAAAATCCGGAATCAGCACTTCCACCTTGCAGCCCGGCACGCGCCGGCGAATCTCTTTGATCGTGCGCGCGAATATGTGCGCGCCACCGTCCGGCTGGTCATCGCGGTTGACCGAAGTCACCACCGCGTAGCGCAATCCCATCCGCGCAACGGCCTCCGCCACGCGAAGCGGCTCTTCTTCATCCGGCGGCCCAACCGGTTTGCCCGAAGGCACCGCACAAAATCCGCAAGCCCGCGTGCAAATGTCCCCCAAAATCATGAACGTGGCGGTGCCATGCTCCCAGCACTCGCCCATGTTCGGGCAGCGCGCGCTCTCGCACACGGTGTGCAAATCCAGCGTCCGCATGATGCGCTTCAAATCCTGGTAGCGCTCCCCGCCAAAAAACTTCACGCGCAGCCATTCCGGCCGCGGATGCGCGCTGGGAGGCGGCACCGGCAGGGCCGCCGAGTTGGAAATGATATTGAACGGGGAAGCCATATGGCTCGTTTCAGCTTCTAGTTTATGAGGTTTCGGACTTGCGTACAAATGGCCCCGAAGGCGTTGCGTCGCGGAGATCTAGAAATCCCCGATGTTAATTGATGCGGGCGATGCGGCCTGGCGTGGTGAATTTTTGAAATTGCAGCGCGTCGTGGCCGGGGATCATGCGGTCGATCGAACCCGCCAGCTCGGTCATGCGCGCTTGATTTTTGTGGAAATAGCAGCGCAATGAAGGTTTTACAGCGGCTGCCGCGACGACCGCACGAAGTCGCGCAGCACCGTCACATTGGGGCCATAAGCGCCGATGCGTCCCGCGTCGACCGGCAAGCCCAGCCGCTCCGCGAGATCCAGGTCGACACCGGCGTCGTCCAGTTCCGACAAGCTAAAACCCTGCGCCGGCAGCACGCGATTAATCCCCGTGGGATACACCGGCCGCGGCGGCCGATGACGCTGCCACGGGCGGCGCGCCAGTTCATAAAACTGTTGCCAATCGCGTTTGTGCCAAGTCGTCATTCTGTCTTCTGCCGCTACTACCATTCGACGTAATTCCTGACCGATTGGATGCAAAGCCGACCCTTAAGGTTCGCTGTTTTCTTGCGCGCCGAGCCGCTGCACCCAACCATGCTCCAGGAACGCCTAACGATATACGCCGCCAAGCACGCTGCGAGACATTTCCTCGCCTGATGTATCAAACCCGTTACGGGGTTAATTGTTTCGCGGGCGTGTTGCTGCTTTGGACGCATCCGTCTCGCCCTGGGGAATAGGGCCGAAGGAGTTTGCCAGTCCGGCGCAATGCAGCCGTGCGCCACAACGTTCCCTGCAAAGTGGTTCGCAGGCGGCTGTATACTACGCGCATCCGCCTGTAATGGCCAGTGAGAATGACGCCTGCCTCGCACATTGTCGTTCACTACCACGAGCTGTGGCTCAAGCGCGGCAATCGCGCCTTCTTCCTGCACAAATTGCGCGAAGCTTTGCGCCGCGCGCTGG
>WNFJ01357740.1_pt1 | contig 12049 bp, 9 predicted proteins | sample 5400461 | NCBI WGS metagenome assembly WNFJ01 (sample SAMN13153349, study PRJNA577476) | soil metagenome | isolation source: 115 cm saprolite on Douglas fir-dominated hillslope | place: USA:California | collected 2013-09-17
CCTGGGGAGTGTGGCTCAACTATAAGGATGAGGCGGTGCGGTGAATGGATGGTTTCTAAGGCAGCCCGCCAGGAGCCGACACCAAGAGGATATCACACCAGAACCCGCGTGGCGGCGAGAGAGTCCTGCGCGAAACGATGTGTCCTATCGAGAAAGACGCGGCATAGTAATCCACGCTCACCGTCTCTACAAATTCCGCAGCGCGACGCTAGGATGCAGAGGCGGCTCGCGAAGCCTCTTTGAGGAAACGCGGCCGGTAGTAAACGAGCAAGCCGAGAAGTGCGCCGGCGATAACGAGTCCGCCAGCCATCATCCAGCCGAAATGCTCGGCGAAGTCAAACGAATACGAGGGTGCTTCAGGCAGATGAAAGGAGGCCTGCACTTCCTTCATATAGGAATCCATGACAGCGCTGTAGTTTGGAGTGAGCATGCTTACGACGCCGCTGGCAAGCCAGACAAGCTGAAGACCGATCGTCAGGGAGTAACTCCACGGCTTGAGCTTTAATAGGCCGATGCCGGCGATGGCATAAGCCAGGCTACTGAGCATCAACACTGCCCCACCCGTGCTCCCGGGAAGAACGCGCCCGAATACGAATAGCGGCAAATTGAAGGAAAGCAAGGGAAGAAAGAGGAGGTTCAAGACCGAAGTGACGTAAAACCAGGCGAGCACGGCGATGGGGACAGGGCACCTGGGTTTCTGCTGCAGACCTTGATCGGCGGATCCTGTCGCGCCATCAAACTGCGCCTTGACACTCTTGTGGTTAAAGAGAATGAGCCACCAAACACCAATCGCAAACGGCACGGCGTAAACCAAGAGCAGAATCAAGCGGACCGCTATCACGCCACCCGCGGGCAAGTCGGGAACATTCGAGCCTGGAGAGAGCGGCAGCAGAAAGGCGAACGGCATCCCAACTATGCCGAAAAATGCTGAAAGGCCAGCCCAAATCAAGATGGAAATACGCGCCCACTTGCGAAGATAAATAAGCCCAATGCCTGTGGCGACACCGAAGAGTGACAGGCAAATCATAAAACCTTGCATGCCCAGCATCATGGTTCGCATGGCGGGCGGGAATTCGGAAGCGGGGCCAGGCAGCTTGGCCAGCAGAAATAAGAAAAATGCGACGGAGCAGCACAGAAGAAGAAAGAGGCTCCCCAAAATGTCCACAACCGCGGCAGCGGTCACTGCGGCAGACCGTCTCGGGGAGTAATCCATCAAGGTCTGTATATCACTTCCAGGCGCAGGTGTGGAAGGGAGTGGGGAAGGCAACGCGAAGGGGAAAAGAAAGCTTGACGTTCGCTTTCTTTTCGCCTAAAGTGCCTGTGGAATTCTCTAGCGAGCGGAGGCGGCATATGGCTCTGACCAAACGGCAAAAGGAAGTTCTCGATTACCTCGTGGCGTTCGAGACCAAGCACGGCTACGCGCCGAGCTTTGAAGAAATTGGCAAGGGCCTCAAGCTCACTTCACTAGCCACCGTGCACAAGCACATCACCACGCTCGAGAAAAAAGGTTTCATTCGCCGCGGCTACAACCAGAGCCGTTCCATCGAGATTATTCAATTGCCGAAGTCAGTCAAGGAGCAAGTGACCGATCGCAAGATGCAGGAGCTTCCGCTGGTGGGAAGGATCGCGGCCGGGCGCCCGCTAGAGGCCGTGGAAGAACGCGAGACGATCTCCCTGGGCGACTTCGCGCGTGGCGGCAATTCCTTTGTTCTGCAGGTCAAGGGCACCTCCATGATCGAGGATCACATCATGGATGGAGACTATGTTGTATGCGAACAAACGCAGGTTGCCAATGCCGGTGACATCGTGGTGGCGCTGATCGGCGGCGAAGAGGCAACTCTGAAGCGCTTCTACCGCGAAGGCCCTGGCAAGATTCGTCTGCAGCCGGCAAACTCCGAGATGGCTCCCATCATGGTGGCCGCGAACGACCTCAAGATTCAGGGCCGTGTTATCGGCGTCCTCCGCAAGTACTAATTCCGAATTATCTAGACGTTTTTTGCAGACCATCAACGATTGGCCGGCTTGATCGGTTCTCCCACTCATTTCCGCCAATAAATTGTTTGTGCCACAATCCAGTGGTGTGCATCAGAAGAGTGTTACGGGTATTCTTGTGAAGCCTTACAAGAGAGTGGCGAAAATGAAGCCGAAGGAAGTTTCGACGGAATACTCACAATACCCGAGGTTACGAACTTGTCTGCGAACCGCCAAACCATCCTGATCGTCGAGCCAGACTCGGCTTCGCTGCGCCGCCTTGAGGAACTGGTGCGTTCCGCCGGCTATGAAGTCGCCACATCTTCCTCCCAGGCTGAAGGATTCAAGTTTGTAAGGGACGCCGGCGTCGACCTTCTTCTTCTCTCCGCCGACCTTGCCGACATCCAATGCTGCGATGCCCTCACCGAAGTCAAAGGCAATGCGGCCACCGCAGGGACTCGTGTGATTCTGCTCATTCAGGGTGGGGGAGCGGAGCGGGCGCGGGGTCTCGATCTAGGCGCGGACGACGTGCTGACTTCACCATGGGAGCCGGCGGAATTGCTCGCGCGTATTCGCGCCCATTTGCGCGAAAAACACGGCTTTGACGTACTACGGGAGAAAACTCGTATTGCGGACGAGGGCCGCGAGATTGCGCAGACCGCCTTCCAGGCTCTCGCCGTGACCGAGAAAATGACCCGCGATGCTTTTTCCCTGGAGCGGGCCTTAAAGATTGGCGTGTCTGCCCTGTTCGCCGTGGCCCTCGTGATCGCTGGAATCTTTGTTCTTTACTCCCGGCGTGCCAGCAAGGAAGCGAATCGAGCGTACTCCGTGATCGCGCAACTCGAGCGCGGCGCCCGCCGCCAGGAGCAATTGATGGCGGATGCCCGTAGTGCGCGAGCCGACCTTCAGAAATCCGACGTTCTCACGCAAAAGGAGCAGTTGAAGCAGCAATCGGAAGAGTTGCGACAGAAAATATCCGGCGCCGAGCCAGGCGACGTTTCCTCACTTCGCAAGCAGCTCGAAGAAACGACCACGCGGCTCAAGCGTGTCGAAACCGAGTCGCAATCCGCCGAAGAAGTGATTCGCGCTTATGCCCCAAGCGTGTGCCTCCTCCATGTTTCCGTCTCCTTTGTCGACCGCGCTTCCGGCCGTCCTTTACGCTATGGCGGGATCAACCCGGATGGCGAGCCGCTCCACGACAGTGATGGCAACCCAGTGTATACGTTGGAAGGCCGCGCGCCCGAAGTTCGCGCTGATTTTTTCGGTACCGGATTTATCGTTCGCGAAGGCCGCATTCTCACCAATCACCACGTCGCGCAACCCTGGTGGAAAAATGACGAGCTTGCCGCAGTTTCCGCTCAGGGGCTTAGCCCCTCCGTCGCCGAATTCACGGCGTATTTCCCCGATTCGGCCGCCGGAGTTCCCTTGAGCATTTCCGAGATCTCCGAGCAGGCCGATCTTGCCGTGCTCAAGGGTGATTTGTCCGGCTTGAAAAGACCCGTCCTCAAAATGGATGCACGCAGCGATGCGGCGGTCAGCGGCCAGCCGCTGCTCTCACTCGGTTACGCTACGGGCATTAGCGCTATTCTCGCGCGCGCCGGTGAAGATGCCGTCAAAGACATCGCCAAAAGCACCGGGGGGAATCCGACGGAGATCGTCAACGAACTCCTGCGGCGTAAGCTCATCCGGCCTCTGGTGACTCAGGGCCACATCGGCGACGTTCTTCCAGACAAAATTGTCTACGATGCGCAAACCACTTCCGGAGGGTCCGGCGGACCGCTTTTCAACCGCGATGGAGAGGTAATTGGAGTGACGTTTGCTGTGGTCAAGGGTTTTGGCGGATCCAATTTTGGCGTTCCCATCCGCTTCGCCCAGCCGCTGCTCAAGCCATGAGGGTCCGTTTTGTTTTCCGTTTTGTTTTATTCTAAGGCATGGTGCCGACCCGGCGTCTTCCCTCATCAACCGTAATGATGTATCAAGCGCGCGCAGGCGTTCGCACGATGGTCATTTGCTGGATCGCTGTTCTGCTTGGGTTGCCCTTGCCCGCCCACGCCTACGCTGTCCTTTCTCACGAGGCCATCATCGACGCGGCTTGGGAAACGCACATCAAACCGCTCCTCCTGAAAAAGTTTCCGCAAGCAACCGAGGAAGATCTCAGCCGGGCGCAGGCCTACGCTTACGGCGGCGCGATCATTCAAGATATGGGCTACTATCCTTACGGCAGCCCTTTTTTCAGTGACCTTACGCATTACGTCCGCAGCGGGGATTTCATTCAGGCGCTGTTGCGAAACGCGAAAGATCTCAATGAATACGCGTTTGCCGTCGGCGCGCTCTCCCATTATGCCGCGGACAACATCGGCCACCGCCTTGGCACCAATCGCGCCGTGCCGATTTTGTATCCGCGCCTGCGCAAGAAATACGGCGACAGCGTTTCGTATGAGGACAACCAGCTCGCCCACGCGAAGACCGAATTTGGCTTCGACGTTCTCGAAATTGCCCGGGAACGGTACGCCCCGGACGGTTATCACGACTTCATCGGATTCGAAGTTTCTCGCCCAGTTCTCGAGCAAGCCTTTCGGGAGACATACGGTCTTGAGCTAAAAGACGTGCTCGTGAGCGAAGAGAAGGTTCTCAACTCTTACCGCCGCGACGTTAGCAGGCTCATCCCGAAAGCCACGCGCATCGCCTGGCACCTCAAGAAAGACGAGATCAAAGACGACATTCCGGATGCAACGAAGAGGAAGTTTTTGTTCAACTTGTCCCGCGCAAATTACGAGCGTGAATGGGGCAAGGACTATCGCAAACCCAGTCCTGGAGAGCGTTTTCTTGCCTTTCTCTACAAGTTGATTCCCAAGTTCGGTCCACTCAAGATTCTCCAATTCAGGACGCCCACTCCACAGACGGAACAGATGTTCGAGTCCAGTTTCAATGCCACGCTCGACCACTATCGCGAACTTTTGACGGATCTTCGCGAAGGCCGGCTGGACCTGCCCAACCATAATTTTGATGTGGGTGAGAACACCGGTCCTGGAAAATATCGATTGAATGATGAAGCGCACGCGGAATTGCTGGATAAGCTGGCGGAAAACAAATTCGCGGGCGTCACGTCGGAAGTTAGGACCGAGCTTCTGCGCTTTTTTGCAGAACCGGACGCGCCGTACGCGACGAAACGCAACGCCAAAGCGTGGACAAAAGTCCAAGCCCAGCTGCAACAGCTGAAATCAGCAGCGGCCACGCCCGCTTCCGCCAATTCTGCTTGGCCAGTCATGCCCTAGGCGCAAACCACAGACGCAGAAAAAGAATTGGTTCCCCAAATCGTAAAAACTGTGCCTGAGTCGCGTTCTCTTCATGAAACAATGTAGAATTTTGCGCGACACCTTGATCGCTGCTAAGATGAAGAAAACCAATCCGATCCGTAAACTGCTCGCCGCCAATCGCAGCGAAATCGCCATTCGCATCTTTCGCGCCGCCAATGAGCTCGGCTTGCGCACTGTGGCTATTTATTCGCAGGAAGACCGGCTTGCCCTGCATCGTTTCAAGGCTGACGAAGCGTATCAAGTCGGCGCCGGCAAAGGGCCGGTGGAAGCCTATCTGGATATTGCGGGAATCGTAGCCCTGGCGAAAGAGAAAGGCGTCGACGCTATCCACCCGGGTTACGGTTTTCTTTCGGAGAATCCGGCGTTTGCCCGTGCGTGCGAAAAGGCGGGCATCGCCTTCGTTGGTCCTCCGCCGAAACTTCTCGAATTACTAGGAGACAAGACTTCCGCTCGAAGATTGGCTATGTCGGCGGGCGTGCCTGTTCTGCCGGGAACCGAAAATCGAGTTAGGTCCGTGGCAGATGCCCAACAAATCGCGCTGGAGATCGGCTATCCCCTCATCGTGAAAGCGGCGATGGGCGGCGGCGGCCGCGGCATGCGCGTCGTTCACGACGCCGCGCAGCTCGATACCCTCCTCGAAGAAGCCCAAGGTGAAGCGCGCTCCACCTTCGGTGATGCTTCTGTCTTCATAGAAAAATATTTGCCTCGCGCGCGGCATCTGGAAGTTCAGATTCTCGCTGACCATCACGGCAATTTGATTCATCTTTACGAGCGCGATTGTTCGGTCCAGCGCCGCCATCAAAAGGTCGTCGAAGTCGCTCCCGCGGCCAATCTTCCCGCGAGCGTTCGCGGCGAACTCTGCGATGCAGCGGTTCAGCTCACACGCAAAGCTAATTATCAAAATGCTGGAACTGTAGAGTTTCTCTACGACGCCGATTCGCGGAAGTGGTATTTCATCGAGGTCAATCCCCGCATTCAAGTCGAGCACACCGTAACCGAAATGGTTACGGGCATCGATCTCGTGCGTTCGCAGATTCTCGTCGCGCAAGGCCACAAACTGCACGAGCCGCCGATGGCACTGCCGCAACAAGAAAATATTCCCTTGAACGGCGCGGCTCTCCAGTGCCGCGTCACGACGGAGGACCCGGAGAAAAACTTCGCTCCCGACTACGGGAAAATTTCAACGTATCGTTCTCCCGCGGGATTCGGAATTCGTCTCGATGGCGGTACTGCCTACGCTGGCGCGATGCTCGCCGCCTATTACGATTCGCTTCTCGTCAAAGTCACCGCCTGGGGCGCGAATCTTCCCGAAGCTTGCCAGCGCATGGACCGCGCCCTGCGAGAATTCCGCATTCGCGGCGTGAAAACGAACATCCCCTTCGTCGAAAATGTTGTGAATCATCCGAAATTTCGGGCTGGCGAAGTTACCACCTCATTTCTCGACGAGTCCCCCGAACTTTTCCGCTTCCCAAGCCGTGGCGACCGCGCCACCAAGCTGCTTTCCTATCTCGGCGATGTCATCCTCAATGGCAATCCCGAAGTAAAAGGGAAGCAAACTCCGAAAGAAATCGAACCAGCAGTCGTCCCGGCAACGCCCGTTGGAAAAGCGCCAGCAGGCACCCGTCAGCTCCTGCAAAAGCTCGGACCGGGGAAATTCGCCGCCTGGGCAAGGAAAGAAAAACGTCTGCTGATTACCGACACGACTTTTCGCGACGCCCACCAATCTCTGATGGCTACGCGTGTTCGAACATTCGACCTGCTCGCCACCGCCAACGCCGTCGCGCATCGCCTCCCAAATCTATTCAGTCTAGAGATGTGGGGCGGCGCGACCTTTGACACCGCGATGCGCTTTCTGCACGAGGATCCCTGGCAACGGTTGCGCGAACTCCGCGAGCGCATCCCCAACATCTGTTTTCAGATGCTCCTTCGCGGCGCCAACGCTGTCGGTTACGCTTCTTATCCCGATAACGTCATCATCGAATTTGTCCGCGAAGCGCATGCCCAGGGCATAGACATCTTCCGCATCTTCGATTCGCTCAATTCCATCGAAAACATGCGCGTCTCGATCGACGCCGCGCTGGAAACCGGAGCGGTCTGCGAAGCCGCCATTTGCTACACCGGCGACATCCTCGACAAAGGCCGCCCGAAATATTCGCTCAAGTACTACGTCGCGATGGCCAAGCAACTCGAAAAGCTCGGCACGCACTTCCTGGCGATCAAAGACATGGCCGGACTGTGCAAACCCTACGCGGCATTCGAATTGGTAAAAACGCTGCGCGAGGAAGTCGGCGTCCCGATCCACTTTCACACCCACGACACCAGCGGCATCAACTCAGCCTCTGTGTTAAAAGCCTCCGACGCCGGAGTCGACGTCGCCGACGTCGCCATCGCCGCCATGAGCGGCGGCACCAGCCAGCCCAATCTCAATTCCATCGTCGAAGCCCTCCGCCACACGCCGCGCGACACGCAGCTCGATATCGACATGCTGAACGAGTGGTCCGACTATTGGGAAACCGTTCGCACGTATTATCTTCCGTTCGATTCAGGCCCCAAGGCCGGTTCCGCGCGCCTTTACCAGCACGAAATTCCCGGCGGCCAATTCACCAACCTGCGTGAACAGGCTGCCGCCATGGGTCTCGGTCATCGCTGGCGCGAAGCTGAAAAAATGTATGCTGAGGTGAACCAGCTTTTCGGCGACATCGTGAAAGTCACGCCCTCCAGCAAAGTTGTCGGCGACATGGACTCTTTTTCTCATGGCCAAGGAAATGCAGCCGGCTGACGTTCTCAAGCTCGACGAAAACCACGACGCGTCATTTCCAAATTCAGTCGTCGAAATGTTTTCCGGTGTCCTCGGCGTCCCTCCCGGTGGCTGGCCAAAGAAGTTGCAAAAAATTATCCTGCGCGGCCAGGCCCCTCTCCGTGGCCGTCCAAGCGCAAACCTGGAAGCAGTAAAATTTGAAGAAGAGCAAAACTCCCTCGAGAAAAAACTCGGTCATGCTCTCCGCCGCGACGACCTGCTGAGCTATCTGCTTTACCCCGACGTTTTCACTAAGTTCGACAAATCTCGCCAAACCTATTCCGACGTCAGCGTTTTGCCCACTCCCGCATTTTTCTACGGGTTAAAATCCGGCGAAGAAATCACCGTCGAGATCGAATCCGGCAAATCTCTCATCATCAAGTTCCTGACCATTAGCGAGCCGCATCCCGACGGCACGCGCACGCTTTTTTTTGAGCTGAACGGCCAGCCCCGCGAAGTAAATGTCCGGGATCGCGCCCTGCGCGTGGTCGAACGCGCCCATCCCAAGGCCGACCCCGCCGATCCCGGCCAGGTCGCGGCCCCAACTGCCGGCGTAATCAGCGGCATCGCCGTGCAAGCCAATCACACGGTGGAACGCGGCGCAAAACTTCTCACTCTCGAAGCCATGAAAATGCAGTCCAATATCTATGCGCCCATTTCCGGCCGCATCGTGAAAATTCTCGTGACCTCCGGACAGCATGTCGAAGCGAAAGATCTCCTGGTGGCTATCGCACCGTGAGTTCCGGACAGCTCCGCAAACACGAAAAATTCCGCTCGCGCTTTCTCCGCAACCGGCGCGACCTCATTGTTTACACTCCTCCCGGCTACGATGAGCAAACCGGACGCCGTTTTCCTGTCCTTTATCTTCAAGACGGCCAGAATCTCTTTGACGGCGCCACTTCCTTCATCCCTGGGCAGGACTGGCATGTCGGCCAGACCGCGGACTATGGCATTCAGGTCGGCGCTGTCGCTCCGCTGATCATAGTCGGTATGTACAACACCAAAGCGCGCATTCGCGAATACACTCCCACTCACGTTCCCAAACTCGGCGGCGGCCGCGCCGACCGCTACGCAAAATTTCTCCTCGAAGAAGTGCAGCCTTTCATCGATCGCGAGTACCGCACCCTCTCCGGCTCACAAAACACCGGCATCGGCGGCTCTTCGCTCGGTGGCCTCGTTTCTCTTTATCTTGGACTCAAGCATTCGCGCATCTTCGGGAAGATTGCGGCGCTCTCCCCATCGGTGTGGTGGAACCACCAGGTAATTCACCGCTTTGCGCGCGCTGCAGTGATCGAGCCTCGCCCGCGCATCTGGCTGGATGTCGGCACGCGCGAAGGTCCGCGCATCGTGCCGCAAGTCGAAAAATTCCGCGACGTGCTTCTCGCAAAAGGCTGGAAGCTCGGACAAGATTTGCATTACGAGGTCGTCGAAGGCGCGGAGCACAACGAAGCTGCCTGGGCGCAGCGCGTCGGCCCGTTCCTCCAATTTCTTTATCCCGCGCGCGAGGCCGCTGTATAATCCGCGCTCTACCCTGCGCTTTCCAGGAGGCGTCGCATGCCGGAGGGCCGGCCTCTCACCATTCTCTGCGTCAGCTCCTACGAAAAGGGCCAGGAATTCCTCCGCACCTGCAAAGCGATGGGCTGTGTCGTTCTGCTTCTGACCGTCGAAAAACTTCGCGATGCCGCGTGGCCGTTCGAATGCATCGACGAAGTCTTCACCATGCCCGAAGATCTCCCGCTGCAGGGCCTGATTTATTCCGTAAGTTACGTTGCCAGAACCCATTCCATCGATTGCATCGTGGCGCTCGATGAATTCGACATGGAAAATGTTTCCGCGCTCCGCGAGCATCTCCGCATTCCCGGCATGGGCCTCACCACCGTTCGCTACTTCCGAGACAAGCTGGCCATGCGCGCTCGCGCCCGCGAAGCCGGGATCCTCGTCCCCGAATTCGTCCACGTCCTCAATTACGACCAGCTTCGCGAATTCATGTCCCGCGTTCCCAACCCCTGGTTGCTGAAGCCGCGCTCGCAAGCCTCCGGCATCGGCATGAAGAAGATTCACTACCCCGACCAGTTATGGCACTGGCTCGACCAGCTCGGCGACCAGCAATCCTTTTACTTGCTCGAGCAATTCGTTCCCGGCTCGGTCTTTCACGTCGATAGCGTGGTTTCCGATCGCAGCGTCGCCTTCGCCGAAGCCCACGCCTATGGCACGCCGCCGCTCGACACTTCCCACCAAGGCGGCGTTTTCACCACGCGCACTCTTCCCCGCGAAGCCGAAGAAACCAAATCGCTCCTCGAAATCAACCGCAATTTACTCGAAGGCCTGGGCCTCCTGCGCGGAGTCACCCACGCGGAATTCCTGCGCGCTCACGCCGACGGCAAATTTTATTTCATCGAAGTCGCCGCCCGCGTCGGCGGCGCCTACATCTCGGACGTCATCGAGACCGCCACGGGAGTCAACCTCTGGCGCGAGTGGGCGCGCCTCGAAGTCGGAGCAGGGAACCAGCCTTACCAGCTTCCTCCGTTACGCCGCGACTACGCCGCAGTCATTCTTTCTCTCGCTCGCCAGGAGCACCCCGATACGTCCGCCTACACAGATCCCGAAATCTCCTACCGTGTCACCAAATATCATCACGCCGGCTTCATCCTGAAATCCCAAAGCCCCGAACGCATCCAGCAACTGCTCGATTCCTACGCCACCCGCTTCCAAGCCGATTTCGTCGCCACCCAGCCCGTCCCGGATAAACCGAGCTCCTAGCTTGGTCTTATGCGCACTTCACAATCAGTGTGGAGATGAGGACTTAGAGCGCTTAAACTGCTGCCTATGAGAACTGCGACAGTATTGGCTGTGTTTGTCATGATGTGTTCCCAAACGTCGCTCGGAGCACAGTCCCCTCCCGCTGCGAATCAGCAATACATGGAAAATGCGGCCGTGAAATACCTGCGGGCGGACGCCGCGTTAAGGCAGTCGTATACATTGGCTCCTGATGCGGCGGCGAAGCTTGAAAAAGCGCTGGAGTTGCCTTTGGATGGGGAGGACGAGAAATTGGTAGCAGCCGCAGAGGATGCTCTCGTCGAATTCCACCACGGAACTACTATCAAGCGGTGCGACTGGGCAGTGAGTGCTGAGGACGGCCCGCTCGCCAATACTGCACATCGTGGTGCAATTAAGGAGTTAGTAGCCGTTTCCGGACTCCGCGCACGGCTGCGATTTCGCGATGGGGACATCCCTGGAGCAATGGGTGATGCCCTGGCAGCGATGGCTGCGGCACGGCATTTGTCGGTTGATGGCAGCCTTGCTTCCGTTCTCTTTGCTTACAAACTGGAGAACGCGATTACTGGAGTTCTTGTCCAGAACCTGCTTGGATTTTCTCCAGCAGAACTGAATGAGCTAGCAAGCGGCCTCGACGCCTTGCCGAGTGGTTCCAGCCTTGGCACTGCCTTCGAATCAGAAAAAGTGAGCCGAAACGACCTGTTGGCCATCGTTCAAGTCGCAAAGAGCCGCGACGAACTAATCGAGCGGCTCCTAAACAAAGTTCCAGCGCTGCAGTCGAACAGAGGATTAGCAGGAGAAATCGTCGATGGCTGTGGCGGATCCGTCAAAGGGTTTCTAAACTGTGTCGACCAACGGCAGTCTTTTTACACATCATGGGCTCCCCGCTTTGCCCTGCCACCGGAGCAGTTCGAAAGCGCATACAAAGCCGAGATCGAAGAGGTCTCAAGGTCGAACCCGGTCATCCGGGTATTTACTCCCGCGTTGCCGCGTTTTCGCTGGGCAGAGGCATATAACCAAACTCGTCGTGTCTTGCTGCATGCGGCAATTGCCGTTCGGTTGGACGGTCCCAGGGCATTGAACCAACATCTTGTCAACTCCGGTTGAAAATTCCCCATTGTACCGGTCGAAAATTCCCCACCCCTGAACCTCATGAATGGGCCTCCTTGGCCTCGGACGGAGTGGAGCC
>WNFJ01259600.1_pt1 | contig 12048 bp, 9 predicted proteins | sample 5400461 | NCBI WGS metagenome assembly WNFJ01 (sample SAMN13153349, study PRJNA577476) | soil metagenome | isolation source: 115 cm saprolite on Douglas fir-dominated hillslope | place: USA:California | collected 2013-09-17
AGTTCGAAGGGCATAAGGTCGTCGAAAACACGTAAGGTAGGACAACGCCACTGAGCTAGAGTGCTTGAGAGCTTAACGTCTTGGCAAGCCCGATCGCGCCGGATTGTTTGCAATCTGCGGTCGCACAAGTTTGTCTACGCGTGCCTTCAGTTCTGCGGGCTTGAAAATCGGCGAGGAACAGGTGCGATCGGTGCAAACGAAGGCAGCAGCAGCGTGAAGCTCTGGATACTGTACATCGGCATTTGACAGGGGCCCTTCCCGAGGGTCCCACCATTCGAGCCGCTTGTACGTGGATGGATAGAAGAGCGCGGCCCGGAAGAGGTTGCGCGCGTTGGCGTCGTCCTTTGGGCCTGTGACAGTCAAGTGCAGGGGCGCGCTGCGGAGCTCCAGATCAGCGAGAAGCACGCTTGATGCCGGCCGCCGGTAGACTACCGGTGATGCGGCCAGATAACGCATGGCTTGCCGTGCGAGAACCTGGTAATTCTGTCTGCCGGTGTAATGAAACAGAAGATTGGCAGTCCGCGCTGCCATAACGTTCTCGTCGCGCTGGGCGCGTGGTTTGAGGCTTTGGCTTTCTTCCGGGGGAGCTTTCGATGTGAGGAAGCCGGCGCCGTGAGGGTCGCGAAAGTTATCGCCAATAAATGTCATTGTGGCTTCCGTGCGCGAAAGCCATTGACGGTCCCCAGTTACGCTATACAGAGTGAGAAGAGCTCGTGCCATCGCAATGTTGTCGCCCAGATAAGGCCCGGCGGCATCATTCGCGCCGTGCCGGAAGCCACCGCCAGGAAGCGATCTGTTCGCTAACACCCAGCGAGCGGCGCGAACCGCATCTACCAATGCTTCGTCGTCTCCCGTGGCGGCGTACAAAGTTGCCAGCCCAGTAATGGCCCAGCCGTTTTCCCGGCTGTACATATGCGTATCAATCCGCGGTATGCCGAGCTTTCTCCGCTGCCCATCATCGAGGGCAAAGTAGCTTGCGCTATCCTGGCCATCAATCAGATCAGCATCCTGGCTGGTGTAAAACCCGCCTTCAGGTGAGGTAAGGAATGTCTTGAGATACCGGCGAACCTCCTGAGCGGCATGAAGGTAGGATGGATCCTGCCAGCGAGCGTAGGCGAGTGAATACACGCGCAAATTCTCAGCCTGCATTTGCATGATCTTTTCGAAGTGGGGCGAGTTCCAGTCGCCGCCGGCTGAATACTGGTAAACACCACCCCAGGCTGGATCGAGCAAGTGCAATTGCTCTTTTAGAGTGTGGCGCGCCATCTGTTCCGCGCGAGGGTTACTCTTTATGACCGCCAGAGCCAGCGAATATTCCACGGAGTCCCAATCCAAAAGCTTTTGGTTGGTGCCCCAACTTCCTTGCACCGGATCGTAACCGTCAAGATAGTTCTTGTTCAGCTGTTGGCGCAATGCTGCATCCAAAAGCGGACTGGAGGGCAAACTGAGCTTTCTTTCCGCGCGAACTGAGGGTCCGGGCGTTGGGTCTTTAATAATTGCGCGGAGCATTGAGGCCATCAAGGCCGGAGGCAAATACCCTTGGCGCTTGACGATCTCGCGTCCGTTGGCGTCGAAGACAATCGTCGCTGGCCAACCATAGTCCTCATAGCGGTTGGAAAGGTCGGGACGAGAATCCTGGTCGGCTTTTACAAGAATGTACCGCGATTGGAGCAGGTTGATCACGTCCGGGTCTTTGTACGTCGTTTCGTCCATTACATGGCACCAATGGCACCACACCGCTTCCAGGTCGAGCAGGACGAAACGTTGGTCGCGCTTGGCCTCGGCAAAGACGGCGTCGGACCACGGCTGCCAATTGAGCTGGTTATCGGCCCATGCGCGCCCGGCCACAGCCGGGAGAGAGACGGCCAAGAGCAGGACACAGCCGGGCAAAACGCGCTTCATCAACTAACACTCCTACTAAATCATACGCGGCAGGTTGACCTTCGGATGTTTGCCTAAGGTTACGTTCATGCACAACGCCGCGATGCACAGAAGACAACTGTTCAAAACGTCGCACCCAAATTTGCTGACCGGGACGGCAATCGCCACGATTCCTCCGCCAACAGCAAGATAAAAGAAAAAAAGAAGGGCAAGGTCAATGCAAAGCCTGCTCCCTCAAAAGAAGAGCAGGAGTTTGAGAAGGTGTTGCAGGGAATCTACGGCTGAGCCAGCTCGCCATGCGAAGCATGCTGTCAATGACCGCAGCCGTCGTGCCCGATTCACAAAGAGGCTGAAACAGGTGGAGTAAACTAGGTCCAGATGGGAGAAGAATGAACCGCGTTAGATCGTTTTGGCTGGCGGGCACCTGCCTGGTGCTTAGCGTTCTGCTGGCGCCGAACGGTATCTCAGCGCAACAATCGGGCTCGAAAGGCGCGACGCCTCCTGGAAATAAATCAAGCCTGCCCGAAGCAGGGGCTCCCGCATTCACGAACCGTCTCATTAAGGAAAAGAGCCCTTATCTCCTTCTTCATGCGCACAATCCGGTCGATTGGTATCCCTGGGGCGAGGAGGCGTTTGCCAAGGCGCGGCGCGAGAACAAGCCGATCTTCTTGTCAATCGGATACTTCACCTGCCACTGGTGCCACGTGATGGAGCGGGAGTCGTTCTCGAATCCCGACGTGGCTGGGTTGATGAACCGCTGGTTTGTATCGATCAAGGTGGATCGCGAAGAACGGCCGGACATCGATCGTGTTTATATGGCGTTTGTCGAAGCTACGACGGGAAGCGGCGGCTGGCCCATGACTGTATTCTTGACTCCCGACCTGAAGCCCTTTTTTGGCGGCACTTATTTTGCTCCAAGCGATCAATACGGAAGACCCGGACTGCTCACCCTGCTGCCTAAGCTTGCCGACGTTTGGAAGAGCAAGCAGTCGGACGTCGTAAACTCGGCAAACGACATTAACCAGAAACTTCAGGCCCAAATGAATGCAGCAGCCTCCGATAGGAATGGCTTGAGCCCCGCCGTCCTGGACAAGACTTACCAGCAAATCAAGCAGAGTTATGACTCGAAAAACGCCGGGTTTGGCATCGGGCAGAAATTCCCAAGGCCGGTCACCCTCGAATTCCTATTCCGCGACTGGAAGCGCACGCAGAGAAAAGACTCGCTGGATATGGCCTTGCACACTCTTGAAGCCATGGCCGCAGGAGGCATCCACGACCAGCTGGGCGGGGGCTTTCATCGCTACAGCACGGATGCGGAATGGCGGGTTCCGCATTTTGAGAAGATGCTGTACGACCAGGCGCAATTGGCCATCGCCTACACCGAAGCCTATCAAATCACCCATGAATCCAGCTACGCTAACACTGCGCGCGAGATCCTGGATTTCGCCCTGCGTGAGATGCGTGGCCCTGAAGCGGCGTTCTATTCCGCCCTGGATGCTGACAGCCCGCTGGCAGCTGGGAAATCACAGAGCGGCGAGGGCGTCTTCTATGTATGGACAGCCGCAGACATCGAAAGAATTTTAGGACCCCAGTCCGCGCCTGTTTTCACGTTCCGCTATGGAGTGGAGACCGAGGGCAATGTGCCACCCCAGCAGGACATTGAAGGCGGGCTCAAGGGCAAGAATGTGCTCTACCAGCGCCATTCCCTTGTCGAAACCTCGCGGAAGTTCGGTTTGAGCCAGTCGCAAGCGCAAAGCTTGCTCGCGCAGGCGCGACAAATGCTGCTGGCAGTGCGCCGGGCGCGGCCCAATCCGCCGCGAGATACCAAGGTCATCACGGCATGGAATGGTTTGATGATTTCCGCCTTGGCCAAGGCCAGCCAGGTTTTGGAGGAGCCGAAGTATCTGGCTGCGGCCGTCGAAGTAAGTTCTTTTCTCAAAATGTCAATGTACGACCCAGCGACTGGCCGGCTGAAACGGCGTTTTCGGGAGGGCAGCGCAGGGGTGGACGGATTCGTCGAGGATTACGCGTTTCTCACTCAGGGTCTGTTAGATCTCTACGAAGCGTCCTTTAATATAGCGTACTTCCATTGGGCCCAACACCTCGAAAGCGAACAGGACCGCCTCTTTTGGGATGGCGCTAATTCCGCCTATTTCACCAGCGGCACAGAAAAATCCGTCATTTTGCGGACACGAGAGGCCTACGATGGCGCCGAGCCTTCTCCCAACTCAGTCGCGGTCATGAATCTGTTGCGCTTGTGGCAGTACACGGGTGACGAGGCCTTAAAACAGAGGGCGGATCGCATATTTGCCGTTTTTGCGGCCCAGCTAAAACAGATGCCGGAAGGAAGTCCCTACCTTGCCAGTGCTCTGGATTTCAGCCTCGACAAACACAAACAGATCGTAATTGCCGGTGATCCCGGCCGTAAGGATACCCGCGAGATGCTGAAGCTTGTCTGGTCACAGTTCCTCCCCAATCGAATCCTGATGTTGGCAGATGGAAGCCAAGGCCAAAGGGAGCTTGCATCCATCCAGCCTGTCGTAGCCACCATGTCCCGCAAGGATGGCAAAGCGACGGCCTATGTTTGCGAGAACTTCGTCTGTAAGCTGCCCACAAACGACCCCGCCACCGCCGCTCGGCTGATCGAGGGCAAGTAGCCGGAAGCCGCAAGAACATCACGAACATGCACTATCACTGCCAGCGTTGATTACTTCCTTCTCTATTTCCTTGTCATCAAGAGCTGACAGGCTTTTTCGATACAGACTGCATTTCTTCATCTTCGTTGTTGTTTCCCATTCGCCGATTGAGTGAAGAGCAAGCGGCGAACTCGGCGTCATTCTCGCCGACTTTTCATACTGGAGAGCCAGTTTTAGGTAACATAATCCAATTTTTTAGGTAACATAACGAAGACGAAGACGCGTCTGCAGGCATCTCATTCAGCACGGCTCTGAGGTCGGGAAGTCCCCCCGGCGCGGGAGCAGGGAGAAGGCCAATGTTGTCACACCGTTTCATCTTCATCTGCTTCGTCCTCTTGGCCTGTACCGCGATCACAGCGACCAGCCAAGATCCCGCGCCGCCGTCCGCCCCTGAGTCTTCAGGGGACTCTGTACCTCCGCAGGCCATTGCTTTGGCCGTGGCCAAGAGCACGCCTCTTCAAGTTGCGCTCGATAAGGAGGTGAGAGTCAAGAAGGTTGGCCAACCGGTTCACGGGCGCCTGGTGCAGCCGGTCTATGCTTTCGATCGCCTGGTTGTCCCGGCGGGAACAGAGGTCGGCGGCCGCATCTCCGGAATCGAAGCTATCTCGCGCAAAAAGCGGGTGCTCGGGATCTTGGATGGAGACTTCACGCCTGCGCGCAAGGTTGAGGTTCAGTTCAACGAGCTCGTGCTGCCTGACGGCAAGCAGATTCCGTTCGAGTCGGTGGTCACTCCCGGGTCGGGCCAGGTGATGCAGCTCGTCAGTACGAAAGACGAAAAGAAAAAGAAGACCGCCAAAGACGCCGCATCGGAGAAAGTCGACGAGGCAAAACAGGAGGCCAAGCGACAGTGGCGCGAGGCCCTGAAGCAGGTCAAAGAACCAGGCAAAGTGCACCGCCTCGAACGATATGCAGTCAACCAACTTCCTGCTCGTCCGCAATATATTCCTGCGGGGACCGTCTATTTTGCCGAGCTTCAGGAACCGCTCGACTTCGGTAGCGAGCCGGCGACACCGCAGTTGCTGGCGTCGATCGGGGAGACTCCGCCTTCGGGGAGTTTGATACACGCTTTGCTGGTCACGCCGCTTGATTCCGCCACGACGATGAAGGGCGCGGAAGTCGAGGCGGTCCTGGCGCAGCCGCTCTTTGACGGTAACCGTCTCATCCTCCCGGAAGGAAGCCATTTGAAGGGCTCGGTCATTCAGGTGCGGCCGGCGCGCTTCCTGCATCACAACGGGCAACTGCGAATCACGTTTCGCCAAATCGTCCCGCCGGATGGGGTCGCCCAGAGAGTGGTGGCCGACCTGGAAGGAATTCAAGCAGGAAAGGATGGACACGTGAAACTTGATTCTGAAGGCGGCGCCGAGGCTTCCACACCCAAGACCAGATATCTCTCAACCACGATTTCCCTGGCCCTGACCACCGCAGCCTTCCGTCAGCACACGGACGCGGATGATGTCGGTAAATCGTCGCAGAATGGAGTTGCCGGCGGCGCCGCAGGATTCAAGCTGGTGGGCATCGCCCTGGGCTACGCCATAAAGTCACAGACGTTGGGCATGGCGATGGGAGCCTACGGAGCCAGTAAGTCCGTCTACTCGCATTTCATCGCCCGGGGTCGAGACGTGGTTTTCCCAAAGAACACCCTCATGGAAATAGGAATCGGAGAAAGCGGGAAGACCGTCCTGCCACCCCCAGCGCAAGACAACAGCTCGCCTACAGAGCCAAAGCAACAGTAGCACAGCGCGGCAAGCCGCAAGCATCAAGCGCACCTACTTTAAACGCGGAGACGCGTCTAACGCTTCAAAGCTTTTCTCTCAGAACGCGGCTCAGTTCCGCAACAACGGGATCAAGCCCGCTGAAGGGCTGACGGTGTAAGAGCCAGATCGTTAGGGGAAAATCAAGGCCGTGTACGCGAAGCGGCATCAGTCGGGATCTCAGTCGGCTGCGATTCAGGATGCGCTCAGGCACCAGGCTCAGTCCGCGGTTCTGAGCTACCAATGCGAGCTGGAGCTCATAGTTGTAGGTTTCGACGGTCACAACCATGTCGATGCCTGCTCGCAGAAGCGCCCTCCGCAACGCTGCCCTTGCGCCACAGCCCTCCGGGTTAAGAATCCATTGCACTTCGGCCAAATCTTGAATCTTTCGAACTGGCGGTCGATGTCCGCTGCGTGAAGCCACCAGAACAAGTCGTTCCTTGCCCATCTGGTTGCCCGTCACATCTGCCGGCACATGCTCCCCGGCTGGTAGAAGAATGACGGCTGCATCCAGGGCTCCCAAACGCACACCTTCGAGCAGTTCGCGGCTCCATCCTGTACGCAACTGGAGCGCTATTTTGGGGAACTTGCGGCGCACTTGGCCAACCGGTTCTTTGAGTGTAGGTTCGGTGAGGGCGTGCGCCACTCCGATTCGAATCTCCCCCACAGGGAGCCTGCCATTGGAGGCTGCGGCTCGTACTTCGCGGACGTCGTTTAGCAAACGTCTACATCGCTCCAGTGCCGCCCGCCCCACCCCGGTCAGCATTACCGGTCGTGTTCGTCGATCCAGCAGGGTTGTACCGAGGGATGTCTCCAGTCGCTGCAGGCGCCGCGTCACCGCAGACTGGGTGACATTCAAGTCGCGCGCGGCTCCGCTTACCGAGCCAGTATCCGCGATACTCACAAAAGCACGCACATCATCAAATTCCATATGTGCATACTAGCAATGCATACTATTCACTTGCAACATGAAGGCCCGACAGCTAGAGTGATTTCGTCAGCTGCTGGCGAGGCAAAAAGGAGATCAAAAAGATGACTGCGTTTCTGATCAGCGATATCACCAAGGTAGGCCTTCCCAATGCGTAGCACTAACCAGGCGCCGGCGTTGTCTTTCCGTATTGATCGAGTGGCGAACTCCAGAGCGCAGGAAGTCGACTTCGCTACAGTTCCATTTAGTAGCGTCTTCAGCGACCACATGTTCAGCGCTGAGTTTCACGATGGTCGTTGGAGCGACGGTCTGATTCGACCCTACGGCCCGATTCCCGTACCCCCGAGCATCAGTGCGCTCCACTATGGGATTTCGATCTTCGAAGGCATGAAGGCGCACAAGTCGCCCGACGGACGTCCTCTTCTGTTCCGTCCTCGTGAGAACGCGCGCCGGTTTCAGCGCTCCGCGGCACGGCTCGCGATGCCATCTGTCCCCGAGTCCATGTTCTTAGATGGTCTCCGTGAGCTGGTTCGCTTGGACCAGGCATGGATTCCTCCGGCGGAGATTGGCGCACTTTATATCCGGCCGATTCTTTTTTCGATGGACCCGTCGCTCCGTGTGAAGCCTGCTGATAGATACCAATTCATCATCTTCACTTTTCCGTTTGGCGCATATTTCTCAACGCCCGCCGAGGTGTTGGTTAGCGAACGGTACGTTCGCGCCTTTCCGGGAGGAACCGGCGAGATCAAACCTGCAGGGAATTACGCCGCCGCTCTTCTAGCAGAGCAGGAGGCGCGCGAGGCCGGATGCAACTCGGTTTTGTGGCTGGACGGCCAGGAGCGCCGCTACGTGGAAGAGTGCGGCGTCATGAATGTTTTCTTCGTTATCAGAGAGGAGATCGTGACCCCATCGCTAAGCGGGACCATCCTGCCGGGGATCACACGCGATAGCGTGATCACTCTGCTCCGGGATATGGGATACCCCGTGAAGGAAGAACTTGTGTCTATGGACGAGCTGCTCAGAAGCTACGACCGGGGCGAACTCCAGGAATGCTTCGGAACCGGAACAGCAGCAACAGTGTCGCACGTGAGCCGTATTCGATACAGGGATCGAACTCTCGAGCTGCCGCCAGTCGAACAACGAAAAGTGGGGCCTGGAGTGCGGGAAAAGCTTCTCCGGTTGATGAGCGGTCGCGAGCCGGATGCGTACGGTTGGGTCGAAAGCATCTGACGACAAGCGACTCAGCCCTGGCAGACAGCCACATGAAAGGAACGAAGCACTCGAATGCATTACCTTTTGTTCTACGAAGTTGCTGAGGACTACGTTTCCAGGCGCGCACAATTTCGCGAAGCACACCTCGAAAAAGCGTGGAGGGCACGTGAGCGCGGCGAACTCGTGCTGGCCGGGGCGTTAGCGAATCCGGTGGACGGTGCGGTGTTGCTGTTCAAGGGCGACTCGCCCGAGGTTGCGGAAAAGTTTGCCAAGGCTGATCCTTATGTGACGAGCGGCGCCGTGAAGCGATGGTACGTCCGGGAATGGACTACGGTTGCAGGAGACGACGCGGCGATGCCAATCCGGCCAAAGGCGATGGCCGCAGACAAAGAAACCTTGAGCACAGTGTCGGCTTCTACATCCCGAGATAAGAGCCTGATCTTGCGGATGTGGAGGGCGCGCTCGACGGTCGAGAAGATGGGCAAGTATGTTGAGCACGTAACCAAAAAGGTCTTTCCGAAGCTCCAGGCAATCGAAGGGTACCGCGGAGCCTACCTGCTCCGCCGGGTGGCAGACGGCGCTGTCGAAGTGGTCGTACTTACGCTCTGGGAGTCGATGGAGGCAGTCCGCAGGTTCGCGGGGCTGGAACCGGAGAAGGCCGTTGTGGAGCCGGACGCGCAGGCCAGCCTGACCGACTTCGACGATTTCGTCACGCACTTCGACGTCATTCAACGCGCGATAGGACAAAAGGAGAGCGGCCGCGAGCCGGCTTCACTTATCGCATCGTTACATCAAGAAACGCGTTGACGTCCGCCGCCCACACGGCAATGCCGTCCCGGCGGGAGCCGAATCCCCAATGACCATCTTGGCAATTCGTACCGCCCTGGAGGTAGCTGGAACCGCGCGGCCGGTCGGCGAATCAGATGCCATTCCGAGGTCAGCTGGATGATCCGGCTACCTCCAGAAGAATCTTTCCGCCGCGTTGCGCATGCTCGACGGCATCCTTGATGGACGAGAGGGCGTAGGTTGCGGCCACCGGAATGTGCAGCCGGCCGGACGCGATCATCTCCGCGGCCTGCGCTACGGCTGGCGCAAGTTTGGCGGCAAACTCCGGGTGGTACATGAAAAAGCCCCGCACGGTGACAGGCTTGAAGATAACGTCCAGCGGGCTGATTGACATCGGATCCAGGCTCATGGCCGCAAAGCTGACGAGCGTGCCGCGGGGCGAGAGCGTCGCTGCGAGCACGCCTGTCGCCGGGCCACTGACACCATCAAGCGCCAGGCGGAGCTCAGCCTGACCGACAGCCGCTTTGATCCTTTCTGAAACATCGGGAGAGTCGACGACGACGAGGTCTCCGCCAATCGCCTCAATCTCGGGCACGAGCTCTGGCCGCCGGACGATGTTGACGGTCTTCAGGCCACGCCTTTTCGCGAACGCGATCACCCACCGCCCGACACCGGAATTGGCGGCGTTCTGCACCACCCACTCGCCCGGCTTCAGGTTGACATACTCGCTGAGCAGCAGCGCCGCAGTCGGGGGATTGATCGTCAGCATCGACAGCTGCTGAGGGTCCACGTTAGGAGGCAGGGCGAAAAGGCCGTCTGCAGAAATGACCATTCGCTCCCTCCAGGTGAAGCTGGAGAGCGGGGCCAGAACCCGGTCGCCAACCTTGACGTTCTGCACCCCCGGCCCCAGATGGAGAACGTGGCCGACACCTTCATTGCCGATGACGGTTGGAAGCGCGGGGCGCAATGCATAGATGCCCTTTGCGAGCATGAGATCGCTCGGGTTGATTGGGGAAAACTCGACGCCGATAAGGACCTGGTTCGGGCCGGGAGCGTCGGGCGCGGGAATCTCGACATACTTAAGACCCTCGACAGGGTTGCCATATGCCGTGAGCTGAACCGCGCGCATATTGATACTCCTTGGTTAGGGGCGGCCTCCAGCGCCTGAGCGGTCAATCATGCCTCGCTCAGTGCCAAGGAGCGCCAGCCGTTCTTCTTCGGTGCAGACTGCCACGCGCCTGGTCTCACGCTGCTGCAGAAGGCTGACGCGAGCCTGGTCGGCTTGAAATTGCTGCAACTGTCTTTTGAAATATCTGCGGCTGGTCTTTAAGTTTGAGCGCCAAGTCAGCCTGCGCAACGATTCCTACGCATCGGCCCTGACCGTCAATTACGGGAGCGCGGCGAATTTGGTGGTCTTGCATGGCCTTCTCGCAACTTTCAATGTCATCTTCAGGGCTGCAGGTGACTGGGTTTCGCGTGACAAAACTCGCAATAGTGGTTGTTTTGGCATCGAGACCCTTGGCAAGAACACCGCAACAAAGATCCCGGTCGGTAATGATGCCGGTCGGTAATGATGCCCTCAAGCTGTTGCGACTCGCCCGAGATTACCGGGACCGAACCGATGTCTTTGTCTCTCAGAACACCCGCAACATCCATTGCGCTGTCAGTAGACCGACAACATACCGGGTTCTTAGTCATTACGTCTTTCACCTTCATGACAACCTCCAGCGCATTAGTTGAGCGAGCGTTCACCGAGGTTGCCCGCGCTGCTGCAGATACTCAGGGCCCTCTGCGGGTTGTTTCGAGAGCTAATGGGATGGTCCGCCGCCCCGAATGGGTCCCGACCTGCCCGGCAACCTCTGTTCCAAAAATCCCTCTGCCGGCGCCCTTGCAACCGATTGAGTCGCAAGGCCCGGCGAACCGCTGGCGCGGTGTGCCAAAAGGAAATGTTTGTGGAAGGACAAGCGGCCGGCGACGCGTGAGGTCATTCATCTTCGGTCCTGCATACGGGATTCTCCCGACTCTAAATGACATTGTTCGCCCCATTTACACCAACCGGGATCTCAACGAAGGTGACATCTGGTCGCACGCGGGCACCCGCGATCAAAGGAAGCCCGAGAAAAATGGAGACCTTTTGGCTGTTGGCTGCAATCACCGGCCCGAGGTGTTGGAGTTAGTCAGTCAGGCTCCCAACGAGTGCAGGAGTGCTCGAACTTAATGAAAGAAGGCGATCAAGAACAGGGGAGTTTGAAATCTCCGGCATCCCTTGCTGCCAATCTGCGTAGCGTTACCACTGAATTGCGGACTCTGGACCAGCATCTTAAGGCAAGGCCTTTGCCTGATGGGACCGCCCTGCGCGAATTTCGCCAGGCTCTGGACAACGTTCGCCTGACCGCTTGGACTGTTGATGAGCTGATCAAGGCACGCCGAATCAAGACAGACCCGCAAGCGGTCCTTTTATTTCTTAGCGTCGAACGCCTGCGCCGCTTCAGCCAGATAGTGAACGACCTTTGCAGCGACCTGGAACGCGGTGACTTTAACTGGCCCATCGAAGGCGTCCAAGGAGTCCGAGAATCCCTCAAGTTGCTGCGCGAGCGCCTGGGCCACCTCGACTGAAATCGCGTCACTCCCGAGGGTGGATGAATGAGCGGCGAAGCTATTGCGGGCTATAACCCAGAGAAATCTTGGCCCTGGTGGGTCTCATCTTCGGCGCACCTTGGGGGCGCCGTTCGCAGGGCATCGCTCTCCCGCTCTACCACCCCAGCACGCGAAAACCGCGCGTGCCGGGGACCGC
>WNFJ01186949.1_pt3 | contig 12046 bp, 8 predicted proteins | sample 5400461 | NCBI WGS metagenome assembly WNFJ01 (sample SAMN13153349, study PRJNA577476) | soil metagenome | isolation source: 115 cm saprolite on Douglas fir-dominated hillslope | place: USA:California | collected 2013-09-17
CGGCACCCGCACCTCAAACGCCACCTACAGCTACGACGCGCTCGACCGCACCGCGCAGGAAACCGAACACCACCCGAGCGCGAACATCAACCGCACCACCACCTTCAGCTACGAGGGCCTGACCAACCTGTCCACCAAGGAGGTCCAGGCCAACACCGGCGCCACCACCAGCACCGACACCAAAACCTACGACTACGACACCTACGGCCACCGCATCTCACTGAACGACAGCACCGTCTCGGGCGCCACCACCACCACATCCAACTTCACTTACGGCTACGATGTCCACGGAGATACCTCGCTGCTGGTCAACCAGGCCAACGGCAGCGTTAAAGCCAGCTACGGCTACACCCCCTACGGTGCCAGCGACACGACGTTGTCCAAGGGCGACACGAGCGTCAATGCCCCGTTCAACCCCTACCGCTACACCGCCAAACGCCTCGACTCCGGCTCGCAGACCTACGACATGGGCGCCCGCCGGTTCGACCCGTCCGCGCAGCGGTTCCTGCAGATGGATCAGTTCCAGGGTGCGCTCGCCGACCTCGGCTTGGTCTCCGACCCGCTCACCCAAAACCGCTACGCCCTCGCCGCCAGCAACCCGCTCAGCGCCGTCGAATACGACGGGCACATGCTCGTCGCCGACGGCGGCGGCGGCGCCGCGCCGTCACCGCAGCCGGGGTCACCGAAGACGTCCCAAACCGCCGCGTCCGACGGGAAGGCCGGCCAGAGCCTCTGCGGCTTTACCAGCTATTGCACTGCGCCGTGGCCCCTTCCACCCAAACCGCCGACACAGCGTCCAGCCCCCTCCTATATGTGTTCCGTCGCCGGGCATCCCACCATCTGCGCAACGCAGACCCGCCAATACCAGAACGCGAACAGCGACACAACCCTGCTGTTCAACTTCCTCCTGGGAACCGGGAACCGTGTCCAGTACTTCAATCAGTGGGATCCGATGACTCAAAGCCTCATGCGCGACGGGAACGTACAGGAGACAAAGAGCATAATTACCCGCGATCTGAGGGCGGGCGGCCCTTACCGCGACACCCATAACTACAAAGACAACCCCAACGTTACTGACTTCATCATGGATGGGCTCGGCTTCATCAGCGGCGGGACATTCGGGCACAATTATGCGGACAGCTATACTGGATCATACGACCTCCGCTGGGTCGCGATCCAACGGAACAGCCATACCGCTACCGCGTACTTCACAGCCACGAACGTTACCGACCTGAACTCGCTCGTGCACCCGGAGAAGACATTCCCAGCTATCCCAATCATCGGCGGGTATCTTTCGTTGGCGCACGCAATCCCGAGGTCGATAGACCTACCGTGGGATGCAGGGCCGTTCAGCAACACCCAGCAGGTATTCCAATGGCAGGAGACCATCAGATTCTAGTTTGCCGGCGTACGCTGTGATTACTTCCTTCACTCTGTCTGCTGCAGGGGGCGGCCGCCCTTGAAGCTGCCTACCGGGTATGCTGGCCGCACAGTCTTCCTCACATGAAAGCCGGGAGCAGGGAGTGACGAGGAGATCGGCGAGGACACCGTACCGGCTGGTGCTTTGCGTACTGGTCGGCCTGACGATGCTCGCAGCCTGCAACGTGGGCCAAGCGGCCGATCCACAGCCGATCTTGGGGAAGGCTGACGTCGTAGGATCATGGTCAAGCCCCAAGGGCGGACAGATAACATTTTCCGGAGATCAGCAGTTCACTGCAACGGATTTGCGGCTCGGGCCTTACTATGGTGCTGGCTGCCAACATCTCTCGGTGGCCGGAACTTGGCAGTTCATCGGCCCGCAAGGCGACTCGGGCCGGAGCTTGACGTCATACAAGTCCGGGAATTTTATCTCGCTTAATTTCGTTGCTCCCGGGAGTGGCCCATGCGCTATTGGCATTGAGCTCGCCTCCTGGGAGGTCAATCCGCCGGTAACGTTGTGCCTTAATCTCGATCCAGACAGCCCATGTGCAGGGTACGTCTTTGTGAAAAAAGGTTAAAATACTCGACTTTCGCATTTTGGGTGCAATCGATCGGGCGGCGCGAGCTGGCGTCGCCGCGGCCAGGGTGAGTGAGCGCAGCGGCCGGGGATGCTGCTGCTGGCTTATCTTTTGGCCACGGCGGGGCGCGTTCTCGTGGAGGCCAGCCCAGCAGACCGAGTCTGGGGCATAGGCCTTGCGGCCGACGACCGGCGGGCCGGTCAGCCGTCCCAGTGGAGGGGGCTGAACCTGCTCGGCTTTGCCCTGATGGAGGCGCGAGAGCGCCTTGCCGACGATGGCCACGGGCCGCCGGCTCGCGGGTGACGTACGTCGACACGCGGGTGTTGTGGAAGAATATCCCCAGGCCGAGCGACGCTCCCTGGCCGAGGCCGAGCACGAACATCCAGAACGTCATGGCGCCCATCGGCGCGAACTGCGCCGCGGCGACGCCCACGCCGCTCACGAGCACGGTCGGGATCAGCAGCAGGCGCTGGTCGGCGGCGCGGTGGGCCAGTACGGGGACGGCGAGTGACGTGATGGCGCCGCCGAGGGTAGCCACCGAGATCAGCACCCCGGCGTGCGCGGGCTCGCGCCTCGATCGCGGAACAGGATCGGCAGCCAGGACAGGGTGGAGTAGTACACCAGGCTCTGCAGGCCCATGAACCCCGCCACCTGCCACCCGAGCCAGCGCCGGTGCACCGCGTGCCCCGCACCGGATCTCCGGTGCGGCGCGGCGCCGCGCGTCCCGGCCCCGCACCGCACTGGGCCGCACCGCACTGGGCCGCACCGCACTGGGCCGCACCGCACTGGGCCGCACCGCGCCGGCGCTCGCCGGCGGCAGGCCGTCGCCTGGTGGTACGGGCCTACCCGAGGAGCGTTCTGAGCACATAGGGCATGATGCCACCGTGCCGGAAGTAGGCAGCCTCGCCTGGTGTGTCGATCCTGACCACCGCGCGGAACTCGATGTCGTCCGCCCGCACGGTCACCTCACGCGGTACCTCGCCCGTGTTCAGCGTCTCGACGCCGGTGACGGAGAATTCCTCACACCCGGTCACGCCCAGCGACGCCGCCGACTCGCCCGGCCGGTACTGCAGCGGCAGGACGCCCATGCCGATCAGGTTGGACCGGTGGATCCGCTCGTACGACTCGGCGATGACCGCCCGGACGCCAAGCAGCGCCGTGCCCTTCGCCGCCCAGTCCCGCGACGATCCCGAGCCGTACTCCTTGCCGCCGAGCACCACGAGCGGTGTGCCCTCGGCGGCGTACGCCTGCGCCGCGTCGTAGATCGTCATCTGCTCGCCCTCGGGCAGCTTCACCGTGACCCCGCCCTCCGTGCCCGGCGCGAGCAGGTTACGGAGCCGGATGTTGCCGAAGGTTCCGCGGATCATCACTTCGTGGTTGCCGCGCCTTGATCCGTAGGAGTTGAAGGCGCGGCGCTCCACGCCGTGGCTGCGCAGGTACTCGCCCGCCGGGCTGTCCGCCTTGATCGCCCCGGCCGGGGAGATGTGGTCGGTGGTGACGGAGTCGCCGAGCATCGCCAGCACGCGGGCACCCGTGATGTCGGTCACCTCCGACGGGTCGCGGCTCATGCCGTCGAAGTACGGTGGACGCCGCACATAGGTCGACTCGGGGTCCCAGTCGAAGATGTCGCCCGCCGGGACGGCCAGCGAGCGCCACCGCTCGTCACCCGCGAACACGTCGGCGTAGTCGCGGGCGAACATCTCGGTCGCGACGGCCGACTCGACGACGGCCTCGATCTCGGCCGGGGACGGCCATAGGTCGGCGAGGTAGACCGGCTGGCCGTCGGGCGTGGCGCCGAGCGGCTGCGTGGTCAGGTCGATGTCCATCGTGCCGGCCAGCGCGTAGGCGACCACGAGCGGCGGCGACGCGAGGTAGTTCATCTTCACGTCGGGATTGATCCGGCCCTCGAAGTTACGGTTGCCTGACAGCACGGACACGACCGCGAGGTCGCTGGCGCTCACCGCCTCGCTGATCTCTTCCGGCAGCGGCCCGGAGTTGCCGATGCACGTGGTGCAGCCGTAGCCGACCAGGTTGAATCCGAGCTTGTCGAGGTAGGGCAGCAGCCCCGACCGCTCGTAGTAGTCGATGACGACCTTGGAACCCGGCGCGAGCGTCGTCTTCACCCACGGCTTGCGGGACAGGCCGGCTTCCACGGCCTTCTTCGCCAGCAGGGCGGCGCCGACCATGACCGAGGGGTTGGAGGTGTTCGTGCAGGACGTGATCGCGGCGATCACGACACAGCCGTGGTCCACCCAGGTCTCCGTGCCGTCCTCCAGCTTGACCCGGACCGGCGAGGATGGGCGCGGGAACGCGTCGGCAGCCACCGGATCTGAGGCCGGGAACGTTCCCGCGATGCCGTTGTCGAGCGACGGGCCGCTGGCCGGGACGTAGCTGCGCAGGGCGTCACGGAAAGCGCCCTTGGCGTCGCTGAGCGACACGCGGTCCTGCGGGCGTTTCGGGCCGGCCAGCGACGGGACCACGGTGGACAGGTCCAGTTCGAGGCGCTCGGAGTAGCGCGCCGGCGCGCCGGGCTCGTGCCAGAGGCCCTGCTCCTTGGCGTAGGCCTCGACCAGCGCGACGTGCTCGGCCGGCCGCCCCGTCAGGCGCAGGTAGGTCAGGGTTTCCGCGTCGATGGGAAAGATCGCGCAGGTGGACCCGAACTCCGGGCTCATGTTGCCGATCGTCGCGCGGTTGGCCAGCGGCACCGCGGCCACGCCCTCGCCGTGGAACTCGACGAACTTGCCCACCACACCGTGCCTGCGCAGCCGTTCGGTAATAGTCAGCACGAGGTCCGTCGCGGTTGCGCCGGCGGGGAGCTCACCGGTCAGCCGGAAGCCGACGACGTTCGGGATGAGCATGCTGATCGGCTGGCCGAGCATGGCGGCCTCGGCCTCGATGCCGCCCACGCCCCAGCCGAGTACACCGAGCCCGTTGACCATCGTGGTGTGCGAATCGGTGCCGACGCAGGTGTCCGGGTAGGCCAGCGGCGCGCCGTCACTGTCCGCGGTCATCACGACGCGGGCGAGATGCTCGATGTTCACCTGGTGCACGATGCCGGTGCCCGGCGGCACCACCTTGAACTGGCGGAACGCCCCCTGGCCCCAGCGCAGGAACTGGTAGCGCTCCCGGTTGCGCTCGTACTCGAGGTCCACGTTGCGCTGGAACGCGTCCGGCCGCGCGAACACGTCCGCGATCACCGAGTGGTCGATGACGAGCTCGGCCGGGACCAGCGGGTTGATCTTCGCAGGGTCACCGCCGAGGTCGCGCATGGCCTCGCGCATGGCGGCCAGGTCGACGACCGCGGGCACGCCGGTGAAATCCTGCATGATCACGCGCGCGGGAGTGAACTGGATCTCCGCGTCCGGGTCGGCGGCCGGGTTCCAGTTGGCGACGGCGGTGACGTCGTCCGCGGCGATGCCCACGCTGCCCTCGTTGCGCAGCAGGTTCTCGAGGAGGATCTTCAAGCTGAAGGGGAGACTGGCCGATCCGTCCACCGCGTCCAGGCGGTATATCTCGTGCGTCGCGCCGCCGGCCCGCAGGCTGGCGCGGCTGCCGAAGCTGTTCCCAGCCACAGCCGCCCACCTCCTCGCGTCAGTGTCCGTTCTCTCCGCATCCTGCCCTAGCCCGTCCGGCCGACACACGCCCCAGTTAGCCGGCCCGCCGACGCTCCCTCACGGCTGCCGCGCGCGTGCCGCGAGCAGGTCTCTCGACGTCGAGCTATTTGTCAGCCAACGTACCACTTCTTCTCTCGACATCAAGTTACTGAATAGTAACATATTGTCCTGGCGCCCGCCCGTGTTTGGCCCGCCTGCCTTCGGGCAAACCGCCGTGGTCCGAGGAGGTGGACGATGGTCCACGGAACGGCAAGGCGCCGCGTCCGCGGCGCGAGATACGCAAGCAGGCGCGCCTCAGACAGCCGCCGCATGGAGCTGCTCGCACGGGCTGGGCTGGCCGCTCGCGGGGTCATGTACGTGATCATCGGCTGGCTCGCGCTGCAGATCGGCTTCGGCCACCCTGGCGGCCAGGCCGACCGTAGCGGCGCGTTGCGTCTTGTCGCGCAGACACCATTCGGCTCGGTCGCGCTGTGGCTGCTCCTCATCGGGTTCATCGGCATGACGCTGTGGCGCCTTTCCGAGGCCGCGTACGGCGGCGCGGAACCCGGTGGCCACAAGACGAGCACCCGCCTCGCGGCGCTCGCGCGTGCCGCCTTCTACGGGTTCGTCGCCTACGGAATCTGGAAGTTCGCGCTCGGTATGGGCGCCCCGGCCTCGACCGACACGCAGTCACAGGACCTGACGGCGAGCGCGATGCGCCTGCCCGGCGGCCGGCTGATCGTCGCGCTCATCGGCCTGGCCTTGGTGGCGGGCGGCGTGCACCTCGCCTACGGCGCGCTGAAGCGGAAGTTCCGCAAGAGGCTTGAGCTCGGCCGGATGCGCCCGCGCACCCGGCGAACGGTCGAACGCCTCGGCCAGATCGGTGGAATCGCCCGCGGCACGGTCTTCGCCACCGCGGGGATCTTCCTCGTCGTGGCGGCCGCACGGTACCAGCCGCAGCAGGCCAAGGGCATCGACTCGTCCCTGCGCGCACTCGCGAGCGCGCCGCTCGGCCCATGGCTCCTCGTCCTCGTCGCGCTCGGCCTGGTCACGTTCGGGGTGTACTCGTTCTGCGAGGCACGCTGGCGGCGCGTCTAGCCGTCGGCTGCGCGACCCTGGACGCCCCGGACCACCGTGCTCCCATGGTCCGGGGCCTCGCGCGCGTAAGTGGACCCGATCGGCGCACCACCCAGGGACGGCTGGATGACAGGAAAGCCGGGGCAGGCGTTGTTGGACGGTGCCCGATCTCAGTGGGAGGCTGAGCGGCATGGCTGCTGCATCCTCGCTCCCGCCGCCCGCCTCGATACCGGCGGCCGCTTCGATATCCCGGCCGGACGAGGCCGATCTCCGCGCGGTCATCGAGGAACTCGCCGACATCGACCGGGCGCCGGCCTCGCCGGGCGAACGGGAGGCGGCGCACCTCATCGCGGGGCGGTTCCAGGGAAGCGGGCTGCGCGTGGAGGTCGAGGACGAGCCCGCGTTCGGCTCGTACGCCTGGCCGGTCGGTGTCGCCGCCGCGGCCGCCGCGGCCGCTGGGGTCATGGCCGGGTACAGGCCGCAGCGCACGGACGCGGGACGGCGCGGCAGCCGTTCGGGATCATTGCCCGGATCGTTGCGGCGGGCGGCCGGCACGCTGGGCGGTGCGCTGGCCGCGGCCGGGATAGCGGACGAGATCTCCCTCGGGCGGCAGGCCATCAGGCGGCTGATCAGCCCGCGCCGCACGACCTGCAACGTCGTCGGATACGCGGGTGACCAGAACGCGGCGCGCACGCTCGTGGTGATGGCCCATCACGACGCCGCGCCCAGTGGGATCGTGTTCGACCAGCGGCTGCAGCGCTGGTTCGCCGCCCGCTACCCGGGCGTTGTGGAGCGGATGACGGAGAACCCGCCGCTGTGGTGGCCGGTCGTCGCCGGACCCGCACTCGTCGCGATCGGCAGCGGCACCGGTTCACGCGCCCTGCGCGCGACCGGCACCGTCATGAGTGCGATCGCGGCCGCCGCCTTCGCCGACATCGGCCTGCGCGGCCCGGTGCCCGGGGCCAACGACAACCTGAGCGCCGTCGCCGTGCTTGTGGCGCTTGCGCGCTCCCTCAGCGAGCGGCCAACGGAAGGGCTGCGGGTCATCCTGCTGTCCGCTGGCGCGGAAGAGGCGCTGCAGCAGGGCGCACGCGCCTTCGCGCGCCGTCACTTTCCCGCGCTCCCGCGCGAGCGCACCTCGTTCCTCAATCTGGACACGGTCGGGTCGGGACGGCTCGTGCTGCTCGACGGCGAAGGCCCGCTGCGGATGGAGTGGTACGACACGGGGATGACAGAACTTGTCGCCCGCCTCGCCGACGAACTCGGCATCTTCCTGCACCGTGGGCTGCGCTCGCGCAACAGCACGGACGGCGTGGTGCCGATGCGGGCCGGTTACCCGGCCGCGACGCTCGTATCGGTGGACGGCGCCAGACTGCTGCCCCACTACCACCTGTACTCGGATACTCCGCAGAACGTGGACTACCGGTGCGTCGCCGACGCGGCGCAGCTCACCGAGGCCGTCGTCCGCGCGGGTGGGGCGCCGCTGGTTTAGGGCATGTCCCGTGCCGGACCCGGGGCGGACCCGGGCGGAGGGCAGGCCGGTCAGCTCACGTTGTGACCGACGTCCGCGCCGCCGAGCCCGGCCTGCTCGAAGTACTGGCGGATCAGCTCGTGCTGGCGCCGGCGCAGGTCCTCCCAGTGCGCGGTGAATTCCGCGTCCCCCATCTGCTCGGCCTCACGGTACAGATCCTTGATCTGCGTCATCTTCTGCTGCGCCGGTGCCCGCGCGGCCGTCTCGGGATCAGGGTGGTCCGGCGGCTGCGGGCCGGTCACGTCGAACGGCGCGCGGGAGAACCCGTTCACCGCGGGTGCGGGATGGGCGCCCTGCTGTGGCATGCCGCCCCGCTGCGACGGAGCACGACGTCGCTCCACCGGCCATCCGGCCGGCGCGGCGGCCCGGCCAGCCGGGCCCCGCTGGCCACGCGGCTGCCGCCACTTGATCGACAGCTGCCACGCGGCCACCGCCACGAACAGCGCTGCCCCGCACGACATTCCGGCAACGACGAGACCCTCGGCCGCCACCACGATCGACTGCCAGCCGCGGCCGCCAGCAAGCCGTGCCGTCTCCCCCACCAGTCCCGTGGCCAGGCCGGCGATGACCAGCACGCCGCCCACGACGGTCAGGCCGGTTAACAGCCGCATCCGCCGCCGTGCGGCTGGAATGGGTGACACGTTCCAAAGATTACATTCCGATTACCCTCGCGCAAGATGAGTGACGAAGACCGGACGTCAGGCCTGCGGCATGACGTCGGACGCGATCAAGTCCAGGTGATCATCTTGTCAAGATCGAGAACCTTCAGGTAGATCTGGCCCGCGGGCACGTCCTCGCGCGGTTCCGGCGACGTGTGCCATGCTCACACTCCGAGATGGTCAGGGCACAAGGCGGACGGGAAGATACTGTTCGTGGCCGATGCGGACGATCCCATCGGTCATGGACAGGTGCTCCACGGAAGGTTGGCCGTGCATATCGTGATCATGGGCTGCGGGCGGGTCGGCTCGACGCTCGCCCACATTCTCGAGGACCAGGGGCACACCGTCGCGATCATCGATCAAGACTCAGAGGCGTTCCGTAGGCTGCGCTCCGGATTCAAGGGACGGCGCATCACGGGTATCGGTTTCGACCGCGACGTACTCATGGAGGCGGGCATCGAGGAGGCGGCCGCGTTCGCCGCGGTCAGCAACGGTGACAACTCCAACATCATCTCGGCCCGGGTGGCCAGGGAGACATTCGGCGTGCAGTACGTGGCAGCGCGAATCTATGACCCGCGCCGCGCCGAGGTGTATCAGCGGCTCGGCATACCCACCGTGGCCACGGTGCGGTGGACCGCCGACCAGATGCTCCGCCGGCTGCTTCCCGACGGCGCCGAGCCGCTGTGGCGCGACCCGAGCGGCAAGATTGTGCTCGCGGAGGTCGCCTTCGCCGACACGTGGATGGGGGAGAAGGCGAGCGCGCTCGAAGAGGCCGCGCACACCAGGATCGCGTTCATCTCGCGGCTTGGCGAGGCGATGACGTGCCCGCCGGGCACCGTTTTGCAGGAGGGTGACGTGGTGCACGTCATCGCGCCAGAGGCAGATCTCGAGCGGATTACCGCGGTATTCGCCGCTCGCGGTGAGGGGGAACACTGATGCGCGTCGCCATCGCAGGAGCTGGGGCGGTGGGCAGGTCCATCGCGAGCGAACTGCTCGAAAACGGCCACGAAGTGCTTCTTATCGACAAGAACCCCCGGTCGATCAAGGTAGACAGCGTGCCGCGCGCGGAGTGGCTGCTCGCCGACGCCTGCGAGATCTCCTCGCTCGATGACGCGGCCCTGCACCGCTGCAACGTCGTGGTCGCCGCGACCGGTGACGACAAGTCCAACCTCGTGGTCTCCCTGCTGTCGAAGACCGAGTACGGCGTGCCGCGGGTCGTGGCGCGCATCAACCACCCCAAGAACGAATGGCTCTTCAACGAATCGTGGGGAGTGGATGTCGCGGTATCCACGCCGAGGCTGCTCTCCGCGCTCGTCGAGGAGGCGGTCAGCGTCGGTGACCTGGTCCGGCTCATGACGTTCCGGCAGAGTGAGGTCAACCTGGTCGAGTTGACCCTGCCCGCGGACGCACCGCTCACCGGGCAGCGGGTCGGCGAGATCGAATGGCCGGGCGACACGGCGCTCGTCGCCATCCTGCGTGCGGGCCGGGTCATCGTGCCCGAGGACGATGACCCACTCGAAGCCGGCGATGAGCTGCTTTTCGTCGCCAACGAGAACGTCGAAGAGCAACTCGCCGACCTGCTCTCCGGCCACCTGTCGGGTCACCCACACGGGAACTGACCGCCGCATGAACCAAGCGGATCACCCCGGCCGGCGGCCGCGCGTGGTGGTGACCCACTGGGTGACCCGTCCGCGGGGTCAGGCGCCAGGAGCCGGGGCAGCGGCCGGCGGCCGGGCCGGCCGCGTACGGCTGATGATCAGCCACGTCAGCCAGACGACCAGGGCGTACAGCGGATAGCCGAGCACGATCCGGCCTACTCCGAGCGGCACGAGCAGGTTCGCGAGCCACAGCGGGAACAGCACCGCGATGCGCAGCAGAAACATGCCGAGCCAGAGCACGGTGGTGGCCGTGTAGGCGCGCCGGCGCGGTGGATCGCGGCGCCATTGCGTGCCCTCGCCGATTATCGTGCCGAGCACGACGCCGATGAGCGGCCAGCGAACCGCCAGCGAGACCGCGGACACCGTGGCGTAAGCGGCGTTCAGGCCGAGCGCGGGCAGGAAGTAGTTCTCCGGCTTGCCGGTGAGGACGGCGAGGCCGGCGGCGATCGCGACCCCGATGCAGCCGCCCACCGCGTACCGGAGCGCATCCCGCCTGGCCAGCCGGTATACGAACATCACCAGCGCGGCGCCCGCCGCGACCAGGAGCGGTGTGGTCAGGTTCCTCGTGGCGACATAGACGGCCACAAACAGCGCCCCTGGCACGGCTGAGTCCAGCATCCCGCGCGCGCCGCCAAGCAGCCCGAGCAGCGCCGCCGCCGACTCGGGTGGGTTGCCCCCGGCGTTGCCGCTGGCCTGCGCGGCCGCCGCCTGCCGTATCGCGCCGAGCAGGCCGGAAGCGGGCGCGGAAGGGTTCGCCGCCGGCTCCCGCTCGGCAGGGCCGGAGACGGCGCCGGGCGCGCGAGGGCCCGGTACCGGCTCTTGCTCTGCAGGCCCGGAGACGGCGCCGGGCGCGCGAGGGCCCGGTACCGGCTCTTGCTCTGCAGGCCCGGAGACGGCGCCGGGCACTTCGCCGGTGTCCACCTACCGTGTCTCGGTTATCTCGGGCCCGCGCGCGAGCATCTCAGGGCCCTGGGCGAACGGGCTCACCGGCTCGCCGCCGTCCGCCGCCCTGGCCATCTCCTCCTCCAGCGCCCGCTGTGCCTCGGCGGGCAGGCGCAGTTCGAGCAGATCCCGCGGCGGCATCGGGTGCTCGCCGCGGACGACCACGGTGTCGGCGAAGACGTCCTCGAGCAGTTTCGCCTTTGCCGGATGACCGGCCGCGGGCCCGCTGATCACGCCGCGCAAGAACCAGCGCGGGCCGTCCGCGCCGAGAAATCTCGCCGGCTGCAGGCCGCGAGGCCCGGCTCCTGGCTCCGCGGGCACCCGCGCCCTGACCTCCAGGCCGAACGGGCCTTCCGCCTCCTCGCCGTGCCCGCCCGAGGCGTTGAGCTCATCGATCAGCTCAAGACGGATGTCATCCCACAGCCCGGCTCGCTTCGGCGCGGCGAACGCCTGTAGCTGCAGCATGCTGTCGCCGCGAGCGACGATCACAGCGAGTGCCTGATCGCCGGTGAAGTTCACCTGGATGTCGAGGCCGGGCGCCGCTGGCACCTGCAGGCTGCCGAGATCGATCCGTTCGCGGTCCGGGTAG
>WNFJ01705190.1_pt1 | contig 12045 bp, 2 predicted proteins | sample 5400461 | NCBI WGS metagenome assembly WNFJ01 (sample SAMN13153349, study PRJNA577476) | soil metagenome | isolation source: 115 cm saprolite on Douglas fir-dominated hillslope | place: USA:California | collected 2013-09-17
CTCTCGATGAGCGCCGCACGCCAGCGCTCCGGGGGCAGCCGCTCGAGCGGGTAGCCGAAGCGCAGCAGCCAGTCGACGAAGTCCGGGCCGGCGAGCGGCCGGGGGTTGATCATGTGGAAGGTCTCGCCGATCGACTCGGGCTGCCGCGACAGCCACACGATCGCCTGGGCGACGAAATCGACCGGCGCCAGGTTGACCTCGTCCTGCATGTCCATCGCCGCCCCGAGCTGGATGAAGGACTTGACCAGGCTGATGGCGAAGTCCTTCGGGTTGCCGGCGCCGCTGCGGCTGTCGCCGCTGATGGTGCCTGGGCGGTAGACCGCCACCGGTAAGCCGCGCGCGCCCGCCGCCGCCACCAGCCGCTCGGCCACCCACTTGCTCTGCGCGTAGCCGCCGCGCAGGCCGCGGCAGTCGCCCAGCGGGTCGTCCTCTGCCACCGGACCGGCGCCGGCATGGGCCGCGGAGTCCAGCACCGCCACGGTCGAGACATAGTGCAGGGGCTTGGCGGCGCCGGTGCACGCCAGGCGCAGGATCTCGCGCGTCCCGCGCACGTTGGCCGCCGCGAGCGCCGAGTAGGGGGCCAGGAAGTTGACCCCGGCGCCGTTGTGATAGATGGCGTCGACCGTGCCTGCCAGCTCGGCGAAGGCCGGCGCGGAGAGGCCGAGAGCCGCCTCCGCCAGGTCGCCGATCAGCGGCCGGATCCGCGAGGCGTGTGCCGCATCCCACAGCCCGTACGCCGACAGCTCGCGGCTCAGCCTGGCGAGTCCCTTGTCCGGATCGGCGGCCCGCACCAGGCAGATCACGGTGGCGCGGGTCTGCCGCAGCAGCTCGGCCAGCAGGTAGGTGCCGAGGAAGCCGCTGCCGCCGGTCAGCAGGACCGTCGCCGGCTCGCCGCCGCGGGCCGCCGGCGGGCAGGCGGGGCGCAGCGCCGGGTCGAGCACAGCGTCGCCGCGCAGCTCGTCGTAGCTGGTGGCGGCGAGTGCCAGTGACACGCCGGCGCGGAAGTCGCCGATCGCCCGCGCCACCGCTTCCACCGTGCGGTACTGCAGCAGGTCGGCGAGCGGGAGATCCTGGCCCAGGGCTTCGCGGACCTGGCTCTGTGCGCGCAGCAGCAACAGCGAGTGACCGCCGATGGCGAAGAAATCGTCGCGGACACCGAGGACCTCGATCTGCAGGACCTCGCGCCAGATGCCGGCGATCGTCGCGATCGTCCGCTCCAGCTCTCCGCGCGGCGCCATCAGAGATTCGCTCGCTTCGCTCGGTTGGCCGCCGGCGCCCCCTGTGCCTGCCGGAGCAGTCCCGGGAAGGGCTGCGACCGCGCCGGTCGGCTCGGCCGCGAGCTGGGCCCGCTCGGCGGCGGCCAGCAGCGGCAGCTCGCCGATGGGGCTCTCCGGCGCCGCCGCCGCTGCCTCCGCCAGCCCTTGCAGCAGCGACCCGAGGTGGCCCAGCCGCCGCTCGACGCCGGCGTCGTCGAAGCGGCCGTCGAACAGCAGCCGCAGGTCCAGCTGCCGAGCCGGCGTCACGACCAGCGTCAGCCCGTGGGCGCTGCGCTCGACGAAGCGCAAGCCCTCGATCGTCAAGCTGCCGGCACGCCGCCGCTCGAGCGACTCGGCCACCGGCTGGCTGACGCTTTCGACGACGCTGCCGAACATCCCGGTCCCGCCGCCCACCGCGGCCGCGGCCGGCAGATCGCTCCAGGCCCGCACCCGCCACGGCGCGCTGTGCTCATGCCGGAGGCGCTCGAGGCGGCGCTCCTGCAACTGTCCGAGCCAGGGGCCGACCGCGGCCGCCGGCGCCACCGGCACCCGCGCCGGCAGCGTGGCGCCGAACGGCCCGACCATCGACTCGGCCCCCCTCAGCTCCGCCGGCCGGCCCGGCGACACCACGCCGAAGACCACGTCCTCCTCGCCGCTGGTGCGCGACAGCAGCAGCGCCCAAGCCCCTTCGACCATCGCGGGGAGCGTCACCCGCGATTGCCGCGCCGCGGCCCGCAGCGCCTCGGAGACCGGTTCGGAGAGGCGGCGGCGGCGCTCTCCTCCCGGACCGCTCGCATCGGCCGCCGCATCGCCCGCATCGCCCGCATTGCCCGCATCGCCCACACCGCTCGCATCGCCCGCATCGCCCGCATCGCTAGCATCGCTCGCCAGCAGGGCGACGTGAACCCGGCCAGCGTCGTGCGCCAGTAGGCTTGCGACTCCCCCTGCGGGTGCCGCGCCAGCCACTCGACGTAGTCGCGGAACGGCTGCGGTCGCGGCGGCTCTCCCGTGTCCCCCTGCCGGAGCCGCTCGTAGAGGTCCAGCAGCTCATCGATCGCCAGCGCCGCCGACTCGCGGTCGAGCAGCAGCAAATGGTGGCCGAAGAGCAGCTCGTGCCGGTTCTCGGCGAGGCGCCGCAGCTCCACCCGCAGCAGCGGCGCCTGCTCGAGGTCCACTCCGCGCCGCTGGTCCCAGGCAAGGAGATCCGCCAGCTCCCGCTCCCTGTCCTCCTCGCCGAGCGCCGCCCAGTCCCCGGTCGCCAGCGGCAGCTCCACCTGCTGCGCGACACCTTGCAACGGACGCTCGAGCCCCTGCCAGAGGAACGCCGAGCGCAGGATCGGGTGGCGCGCCAGCAGGCGCCGCCACGCGGCGGCGAACAGCGCCGGATCGAGCTCCCCATCCAGGGTGCAGAGCACCTGCCGCCAGCCTGTCCCGGAGCGCGGCGCCTGCAGCTGGCGGAACAGCAGGACCTGCTGCGCCGGGGAGAGCGGATAGAGGTCCTCGAGCCGCGGGCCGCCCGCAACCACCCGCGCCAGGGCCGCCTGGTCGAGCGCGGTGAGCGGGAAGTCGGACGGCGAGACGCCCCAGGAGTCCGGCAGGCCGCAGTGCGCCAGCAGCCGGCGCAGCTCGTCGACGAAGCCGGCGGCCAGGCGCTCGACGGTTGCCGCACGGTGCAGGGCGGTGCTGTAGGCGAAGCTCACCCACAGCCGCCCCTCGGAGACCGCCGCCAGCACCTCGAGAGCATGGCGCCGCCGCTGTCGCGCGCCGCGAGGCGGGCCCGACCCCTCCGCCGCCGCGGCAAAGCGCGTTCCCGCCGCCGCTCCGTCCAGCTGGCCCAGGTAGTTGAACACGACCTGCGGTGCCGGCTGCGCCGCCAGGCTCTCCCGGACCTCCCGCCGCGGCGCGAGGTAGCGCAGCAGCCCGTAGCCCACGCCCCGCCCGGGCACGGCGCGCAGCTGCTCCTTGACGGCGAGGATCGTCTCCCCGAGCGCTTCGTCCGAGCCGCGCAGGTCGAGCAGCACCGGATAGATCGCCGTCAACCAGCCGACGGTGCGGGACAGGTCCACCGCGCCCTCGCCGCCGACTCCGGCGGGCACCTCGCGGCCGTGCCCCTCGAGGTCGAGGAGCAGGCGGGGCTCTCCCGTCCAGGCCGCGAAGGCGCGCGCCAGCGCCGCCAGCAGCAGCTCCTCGGTGCGCGTCCGGTAGGCCCGTCCCGCTTCCTGCAGCAGCTGCCGGGTCTCGCCGGCCGAGAGGGCCGCCCGCGCGCTGGCTTCGCTGGCGACCAGGCCCGCCCAGCGTGGATCGGCGGCCGGCGGCGGCAGATCGACCGGCAGCGCCGCCGCCACCAGGCGTTCCGGCGCCTGCCAGAATTGCATCTCCTCGGCCAGGCGCGGCGATCCGGCCCACTCCGCCAGCATCTCGGTCCAGCGGCGCAACGACGTCGTCTTGGCGGGCAGGCTGACGGCATCCCCGGCGGCCAGCTGCGCGTAGGCCGACTCGAGGTCCTCGAGCAGCACACGCCAGGACACCCCGTCGACTGCCAGGTGATGGATCACCAGCTGCAGCCGTCCCGGACGGCCGGCCCCCAGCGGAAAGGCGACGGCGCGCAGCAGGGGTCCCGTCGCGAGATCGAAGCTCGCTTGCACCGCCGCCGCCGCCGCCGCGAGCGCGGCCGGCTGTGCCGCCGGCGGCAACGGCGCCAGGTCCACCCACACGACCGCGGGTCCGCCGCCGGCCGATGCCTCCGCGGGCTCCGCGATGCGCAGGCGCCGCCGGCCGGGGTCGCCGTCCACTGGCTCCGACCGCAGCCGCAGCGCGTCGTGATGGTCCAGCAGCGCGTGGACGGCCCCGGCCAGCAGCCTGGGTGCGAGCGGCTGGCGCGTCTCGAGGAGCAGCGACTGGTTGAAGTGCCAGGGCTCTTCCAGCTCCTGGGCGAAGAACCACTCGGCGGCCGGCGTCGGCCCGAGCGGACCCGTGACCGGCCCCTGCTCGGCGGCGGTCACCGTCCCGGCGCCGGCGTCGAGCGCCGCCGCCAGCCGCTCTACCGTAGGGTGATCGAACAGCTGGCGCGGCGCCACCCGCAGGCCGGCACGGCTCGCCTTCGACACCACCTGCAGGGTGAGGATGGAGTCGCCGCCCAGCTCGAAGAAGTTCTCGTCCACTCCCACTCGCTCGACGCGCAGCACCGCCGCCCAGATCGCCGCCAGCTCCCGCTCCACCGGCGTGCGCGGCGGCACGTACTCGCCCGCGCCCGGCGCCGCGTCCGGCGCCGGCAGCGCCTTGCGGTCCAGCTTGCCGTTGGCCGTCAGCGGCAGCCGCGGCAGCACCACCCAGGCGGCCGGCAGCATGTACTCCGGCAGCCGCTCGCCGAGGAAAGCCCGCAGCTCCGCGGGCGCCGGCGGCGCGCTCCCATCCCTGCCCACCAGGTAGGCGACCAGCCGGCGGTGGCCGTCCTGCTCCCGCACCTCGACCACCACCTCCCGCACCGCCGGGTGGAGCGCCAACGCCGCTTCGATCTCGCCCAGCTCGATGCGGTAGCCGCGCACCTTGACCTGGGTGTCGGCGCGTCCTAGGAACTCCATGACGCCGTCCTGCCGCAGGCGCACGCGGTCGCCGGTGGCATACAGGCGCTCGCCCGGCTGTTCGCCGAAGGCGCAGGGCACGTACTGCGCGGCGGTGAGTCCCGGCTCCTGGGCGTAGCCCGACGACAGGCAGTCGTCGCCGCCGATGTGCAGGTCACCGGCGACGCCGACCGGACAGGGGTTGCCGTCGGCATCCAGGATCAGGTAGCGCGCGTCGTCGATCGGCCGGCCGTAGGGGATGCTCGCCCAGGCCGGATCGACCGCCCGCACCGGGTAGAAATTGGACCAGACCGTCGCCTCCGTCGCGCCCCCCAGGCTGATGAAACGCGCCCGCGGGAACGCCTCGCGCACGCGGTCGGGGAGCGTGACGGGGATCCAGTCGCCGCTCTGGAAGACCAGCCGCAGCGCCGGCGGCCCGCCCGGCGCGCCGGGCGCCGGGAAGAAGGGCGCCAGCTGCTGTAGCGCCGCGGGCGCCGAGTCCCAGAAGGTGATCGGCTCGCAGCAGAGGGCGCGCACCTGTGCCTCGGGGTCCCGGAGCTCCGCGGCGGAGGCGATGCGCACCGTGGCGCCGGCGGCCAGCATGCCGAAGACGTCGTAGACCGAGAGGTCGAACGAAAGCGCGGTGATGAACAGCAGGCGGTCGCCGGGACCCACGGCGAAGGTGCGGTTCACCCACTCGATCAGGTGCACGGCCGGCGCATGGCGGACCATCACCCCCTTGGGTGTGCCAGTCGATCCCGAGGTGAAGATGATGTACGCCAGGTCGTCCGGACCGCAGCGCGGCGGCAGCCCGGCAGCCGGCAGCACCTCGAAGTCGGCGGCCGACCAGACCTCCGGCGCCCTGCCGGCGACCGACGCGCCCGCCGCGTCCGCCCCGCCCGCGCCCGCCGCCGGCAGCCGCTGCCGCCAGTCGACGCAGACCACGTGCGCCAGGACCGCCTCCAGCGCGGCCAGCGCCTCGACCCTCGCCGCCTCGGTCACGACGTGGGCGATCCCCTGGCTGGCGAGGATCCAGCGGATGCGCGCGGCCGGCCAGCTGAGCTCGATGGGCACGTAGGCGCCGCCCGCTTTGTGGATCGCCAGGACCGCCGTCACCATGTCGGCCGAGCGCTCGAGGTGGACCCCGACCAGCGTGCCCGGCCCGACGCCCGTCGCCACCAGCAGCCGCGCGAGCTGGTTGGCCCGCGCGTCGAGCTCGCCGTAGGTCCAGGTCCGGTCCGCGAAGATCAGGGCCGGGGCGCCCGGGGTGCGGGCTACCCAGGACTCGAAGGGCTGGTGGAGGCATCCAAAACCCGCTGCCAGCGCTGTCCTCGCAGCCACCCCCGGCGCTACCCGCGCCTGCGCGGTGTCGTTCCACTCCCGCAGCAGCTGCTGGCGCTCTGCCGCCGAGACCAGCGGCAGGTCGGCCAGCCGGCGCTCGGGGGCGGCGCCGGCCATCGCCTCGAGCAGCGTCTCGAGGTGGCGCAGCAGGCGCAGCATGGCGGCGGCGCCGAAACGCCCCGGCTCGTAGCCGATGCGCAGCAGCAGCTGATTGCCGGGCGAAGCGGTCAGAGTGAGCGGGTAGTTGGTGCGCTGGAAGGTCCCGGAGTGGGTCATCTCGAAGGCCGAGTCGGCGGTGAAGCCCTCGAAGACGACGATGCTCTCGAACAGCGGCAGCTGGCGCGGCACCGCGCTCCACCCCAGCACCTGCTGCAGCGGGCTGTGCTCGAAGCGGCGCAGCTCGAGGCCGCTCCCCTGCAGCTCCTTGAGCCAGGCCCCGAGCTCCGCCGCCCCCGGCACCCGCACCCGCGCCGGCAGCGTGTTGATGAAGCACCCGAGCATCGAGTCCACGCCCCGGAGCGCCGGCGGGCGGCCCGACACCGTCACCCCGAAGACCACGTCGCGGCTGCCGCCGTAGCGGCAGAGCAGCAACGCCCAGGCGCCCTGCACCAGGGTGCTCGAGGTCAGGCGGTTGCGCTGGGCGAACGACTTCAGCCGCGCCGTCGCCGCGGCACCCAGGCGCGCCAGGCGGAGCTCGTAGGCGGCCTCGGCATCCCCTGCGGCCCCACCGGCCAGCCCGCCGGGCGATCCCGCCAGCCCGCCGGCCGGCGCGTCCACACCCAAGGGCGTCGCCTCGGCGAAGCCCGCGAGCACCCGGCGCCAGTACGCCTCGGCCTCGGCGAGGTCCTGCTGCCGCAGCCAGAGGACGTAGTCCTTGTACGGGCGGCGAGGCTCGAGCCGCGCCGCCTGGCCGCGCGCCGCCGCCTGGTAAACCGCGAAGACCTCGCGCATCACCAACCCGGCGGACCAGCCGTCGAGCAGCAGGTGGTGGTAGCTCCACACCACCCGCCAATCCTCGTCGCCGAGCCGGATCATCCCCAGCCGCAGCAGCGGCGGCCGCGACAGCTCGAAGCCGCGCCGCCGGTCCGCCGCCATGTAGTCGGCCAGCCGCTGCCGCTGCTCGGCGGCGGGGAGCCCACGCCAGTCCTGGCGGTCGACCGGCAGCTCGACCCGGCGGTGCACCACCTGCACCGGCTCCTCGAGATCCTCCCAGAGGAAGGCCGTGCGGAGCACCGGATGGCGATCGAGGGTCTGCTGCCAGGCGCGCTCGAACGCGCCGGGATCGAACCCCTTGCCATAGGCCGGGCAGAACTGCTCGAAGTAGACCCCGGTCTCCGGCGCGTAGAGCGTGTGGAACAGCATGCCATGCTGCACCGGCGACAGGCGGTAGAGGTCGGCGACGTTCTCGAGGCTCATTCCGGCTCCCTGCCCAGGCTACTCGGCCGCCAGCGCCAGCACCGGGTCGAGCCGCGACGCCCGGCGCGCCGGCAGCCAGCTGGCGACGATCGCCAGCGCCACCAGCAGCAGCGCGCCGCCGGCGAAGCTCCCGAGGTCGGTGGCGCTGACCCCGAACAGCAGGCTGGCGGCGACGCGCACCAGGACCAGCGCCGCCGCCAGGCCCAGCGCCACCCCCAGGCCGGCGAGCAGCAGGGCCTGCCCCAGCACCAGCCCCAGCACGCTGCCGCGCCGCGCCCCGAGCGCCATGCGGATGCCGATCTCGCGGCGGCGCTGCGCCACCGAGAAGGCGGTGACGCCGTAGACGCCGACCATCGCCAGCGCCAGCGCCACCACCGCGAAGCAGCCCAGCAGCGCGGTGTAGAAGCGGCGCCAGGCCGTGGTGATCGCCACCTTCTCGTCCATGCTCTCGACCCGGAACACCGCCTGGTCGCGGTCGATCTCGCGCACCGCGGCGCGCGCCGCCGGCGCCAGCGCGGCGGGATCGGCGGTAGTGCGGATGACGACGTACTGGAACAGCCGCGGGTACTGGCCGAGCGGCGCGTAGACGTGCGGCGGCGAGTCGGTGTCGAAGGAGACATGCTTGACATCGCCGACGACGCCGACGATGGTGCGCCACTCGCCGGCCGAGTCCTGCCCGGTCATCTTCAGCCGCTTGCCGATCGGGCTCGAGCCCGGCCAGAAACGCCTGGCCACGCCGCGGTCGACGATCGCCACCGCCTGCGCCTTGTCGTTGTCGAGCGGGGTGAAGAAGCGCCCCTCGACGAGCGGCGTGCCCATGGTGCGGAAGTAGTCGGGGCTGCACATCCGCCAGGCCGCCTGCGGCGCCGGCTGGCCGGGCTTGAGCGCCAGCCCCTCGATCTCGAGGTCCCCGGTCTCCTGCACCTTGCCGAGCGGCACGGCGTTGACGGTGGCGGCGGAGACCACCCCCGGCAGCGCGTCCAGGCGCTCGACCAGGCGGTTCCAGAAGGTCACCCACTGCGTCTTGTCGGGATACTTCGGCGCGGGTAGGAAGAGCTCGAGGGTGAGGACGTCGTGGGGGTTGTAGCCGGGCTTGATCCGCGCCATGCGCACGAAGCTCTGCACCAGCAGGCCGGCTCCCACCAGCACCATCAGCGCCACCGCCACCTCCAACACCACCAGCAGCCGCCGCGGCAGCTGCCGCTCGGCGCCTTCGGAGCCGCCACGGCCGCCCTGCTTGAGCGAGTGCAGGAGGTTGCTGCGCAGCGCCTGCAGCGCCGGCGCGAAGCCAAAGAGAACGCCGGTGAGCACGGTCACCAGCAGGGTGAAAAGCAGCACGTTGGCGTCGATCGACACCTCGTCGAGGCGCGGCAGCTTGGCGATGTTCAGGTGCGCGGTCAGCCGCACGCCCCAGGCGGCGAGCACCAGGCCGAGCGCGCCGCCGGCGAGCGCCAGCAGCAGGCTCTCGACCAGGAACTGGCGCAGCAGCGCCGGCCGGCCGGCGCCGAAGGCGATGCGGACGGCGACCTCGCGGTCGCGGGTGGTGGCGCGAGCCATCAGCAGGTTGGCGACGTTGGCGCAGGCGATGAGCAGCACCAGCGCGACCGCGCCGCCGACTTCGTCGCGATAGGAGGCCAGCTTCATGCCGTAGCCGCTGCTCGCGGGATATAACTCGGGATGGTCGCGCGCGAGCTGCCGCGCGATGGCGTTGAGCTCGGCCTGCGCCGCCGCCGGCGCCACCCCCTCCCGGGGACGGGCATAGACCTCGTAGTTGCGGTCGTCGCGCTTCGGCTGCGCGGCGCGGTCGATGGTGAGCGGCAGCCAGAGATCGCGCCCCTTGCGCCGGAAGTAGAAGCCCTCGGCGGTCACTCCCACCACCGTGTAGGGCTGGCCGTCGATGATCACCTTGCGCCCGATCACCCCGGGATCGGAGCTGAAGTGGCGCTGCCACAGCTCGTGGGAGAGGATGGCCACCCGGTCGCGGCCTGGCCGCTCCTCGTCGGGCAGGAACCAGCGGCCGAGCCCCGGCGACACGCCGAGCAGCCGGAAGAGATCGGGCGAGACGCGGACGGTCACTAGCAGCTCGGGATCGCCGTCGCCGGTCAGGCTGGAGAGCCCGGGACGGGTGGCGGCGAGCTCGGCGAAGCTCTTCGCCTGCTCGCGGAGGTCGAGGAACTCGGGGATCGAGAAGTCTTCCTTGGGGTCGTTGTTGGCCAGGAACTGGTTCCAGACGATGAAGATCCGCGCGGCGTCGCGATAGGGCAGGCCGCGCAGCAGCACGGCGTTCTCGAAGCTGAACACGGCGGTGGTGGCGCCGATGGCCAGCGCCAGGCAGAGGACCGCCGCCGCCGAGGAGCCGGGGCTCCTGGCCAGCATGCGCAGGCCGAATCGCAGGTCCCGGAGCAGCTTCTCCATCTCGATCTCCTGTGTGCGCGCCCGGCCGTGAATCGCGCCGCGGTCAGCCGGCGCCGGCCAGCTTGGAGAGGACCTTCTCGAGGTCGGCGGCGCTCACCCCGGAGTCGGCGAAGGCGTCCTCGGGGGCCGCCCCCTCGGCAGCAGCGTCGGCGGCATCCGCTTCGGCGCCGGCGCCCGCGACGGCGGCCGCGGCGCCCCCCTCGGCCGTCATGGGTGTCCCCGCGGGAGGGGCGGCCGGAATTGGCTGCTCGATGTCGCCGGCGCCGGCGGGCAGCAGCGCCGCCAGCTCGGCGATGGTCTGGTGCTCGAACAGCTGGTCGGGCGACAGCTGCAGCTGCATCTCGTTGGCGCGCGCCACCACCTGGATGCCGACCATCGAGTCGCCGCCGAGATCGAAGAAGTTGTCGTGGATGCCTACCTCGTCGATGCCCAGGGCGCCCTTGAAGATCGCCGCCAACCGGGTCTCGACCTCGGTGCGCGGCGCGGCATAGGGGGTCGAGAGCTGCGGCCGAGGGTGTGAGGGGCGGGCCGCTCCCGCACCGCTCCCGCCGCGGCCCGACCCCGCGGTCATGCCGGACGGATCGAGGCCGGCCACCTGCGCCATGAGCGCCGCGAGGTCCTTCGCCGAGACCGCCACCTGCGGCAGGGTCCGGCCGCGCTCCAGCACCCGCCGCAGCACCTCGACCCCCTCGCGCGACAGGATGCCCTCCGCGCCGCCGGCGCCGGGGAATTGGGGCGTCGCGGCGGCGACCGCCGCCGGTCCCGATGCCGCCATCCCCGCCGCCGCTCCCGCCGCCGCCGCTCCCGCCGCTGCCGCCGTGTCCGGAGCCGCGGCATCTGTCCCAGCCACTGCCTCGAGGGCCGCCGCCGCCGCTTCGGTGGTCGCCGCACCCTCCGTGCTTGCCGTGCCCGTCCCAGCCGCTGTCGCCGGGGCGGCTTCGACTCTAGCCCCGGCCCTCGCGGCCGGCGGCCGCTTGAACGCCGCCGCCGCGTCGATCCGCTTCAGCACGAAGCGCTCGATCTCGACCAGCGGCTCCCCCTGCTCGTCGAGCAGGGTGACGTCCACCGCCACCGTCTCCTTGCTCGCGCCGCCCTCGCCGGCCTCGCGGACCCAGCTGAGGATGCGGGAGGGCAGCGGCCGCCACTGCACGACGCGGCGATAGGACAGCGGCACGTGGGTGCCCTCCGCGAAGAAGCCGACCAGCCCGGTGGCGACGTCGAGCAGCGCGGGGTGCAGGGCGAAGCGCGACAGGTCGCTCGCGAACTCGGCGGGCAGCTCCAGGGTCGCCAGCCACTCGCCGTCGCCCACCTCCACCTTGCGCAGGCTCTGCCAGCGGGGGCCCCAGAAGATCGGCCCCTCGCCGGCACTCATCAGCGGCCCTTCCGGCACGATCTCGCGGACGCCGCAGCGCCGCCGGATGCCGGCGACGTCGAGCGGCGGCGGCGGCTCGGCGGTCATCCCGCGCACGCGGCCACGAGAGTGGACTTGCCAGGCTGCTTCACCCACCTCGCCCCGGATGCCGGCGGCCCCGGCGGACCCGGCGGTCATCGACCGGCTGGACATCCGGAACCCGTAGCCGTCCGGCTCGCGGGTGAGCGCCAGGCGCACCGTGCGGCTCTCGGCCTCGTCGAGCATCAGCGGCGTCAGGAACAGCACCTCCCGCAGCTCGGCCGCCGGAGCGACCTGGGCCTCGAACGCGGCGGCATGATGCTCGAAGGCCGCCCGCGCCATCTCGAGGTAGCTGGTGCCGGGCAGCGCCGGGCGGCCCAGGATCTTGTGCTCGGCGAGCGGCCAGTGGCGGGCGGCGCTGAAGTCGGTTTCGTACACCGCCTCCTCCGCGGTCTCGCGCTCGCAGCGGTCGAGCAGCGGATGGATGTCGAGGCGCTCGACGGCGGCGGGCGCCGCGGATTCGGGCCTGGGGCCGCCCATCATCCCGCTTGCCACCGCCATCCCGACCTCCTCCCAGGCGCCCCAGTTGATCGACACGGTGGGCGGTCCGCCGGCCGCGGCCGCAGCATGGGCGAAGGCGTCGAGGAACGAGTTGGCGGCGCAGTAG
>WNFJ01187067.1_pt1 | contig 12044 bp, 15 predicted proteins | sample 5400461 | NCBI WGS metagenome assembly WNFJ01 (sample SAMN13153349, study PRJNA577476) | soil metagenome | isolation source: 115 cm saprolite on Douglas fir-dominated hillslope | place: USA:California | collected 2013-09-17
CGAAGGCCGCGGCGTTGAGATTGAGGGCCGCGCGCGCGGCCAGGCCATAAACGAGGCAATCCAAGGCCTCGGCGCGGCGGCCAGGAATACGCTCGAACCTCACCGTGGGCCTCCCCCTGGCAAGGCGGACCACCCTGCGCTCGCTAGAAAGGGTTTCGAAGTACTCGGGCCCCAGCGTCGCCGCAAATCGTATGCTGCGCCCGCTAGCGAGGCGGGTGATTATCCCGGACTTGAGCCCGTCAACTCCGACTACAAACAGCCTCCCGCGCCTTGTCTTCGCGAGTTGCACCGCCGGGCGGCCAAACCCTGCCGCCCCCTTGCCCGCGAGCACCCTGCGCCCGATGCGCGCGGCGCAGAACGCCAGCACTCGATCATAGAGGCCAGCCATCCCGCCGCTGTCAATAATGGCGCAATCCACCTTGAGCCAGCCTCCGTGCGGGTGCTTCCAACGTTGCTGCAGGAGGGCGTCCAGGTCTTGCCAGACGCCGTCGTCGTCGACGGGGCTGCCCCAATGGGTGATATGGGCGAGCACGAAGACAGTGCCGTCTCGAGCATGGCCAAGGATTGACGTTTGCAAGTTGTCGATGCCGCAATCGGTGCCGCACGTGATATGCAGCACTTCGGCGGGGATATGGTCCAAGTCGAAGTCTTCAACTCTCTTTGCCAACTCGAGCGTGTCGACCTGCTCGCTTTCGTCGCGCCAAGGCTCGCCCAGTGCCGTGTTGACGAAAACTCTCAGCGCGTTCGTGTCGTCCTTGGCGCGCACAAACTCCGCGGCGAGTTTCCCCCATGCCGCGTTCGGAAGCGTGCTTATCAAAGCATTAACCTTGAAGCCCGCGTGCCCCTTTATCTCGGGTTTCGTCACAACCCATGATCCCGCGGCCACCATCGCGGCCTTTTCGCGCTCGTGCACCTCCGTGCCGCACTTGGGGCAGTTCCAAACGGCCAGCTCGGGCTTTCCCTCGGGCCAACTTAAGTCTCGCCACATCACCTCGGAGCACTCCGAGCATTCGGGACACGGTACCTTGAACACGCGCTGGTCGGATTGCGAGTAGGCGCGGCAAACGTGAGACGTGCTCTCGTCCAATGGCGTGCTGCCCAGAATGATTTTGCGATTTGCAAACGACATTGTGCGCCGCTCGGCCAGCGACACGGGGTCGCCCTCCGCGCTCACCTCTATCGCGTCGCTCTCGTCGATGCAGAGGATGCGGCACGTGTGGCGGCGCAGATTGCGTGGTGCCTTGCCAGCAACGGCCTTCAGACTTCCGCCCTTGTAGAGCCGATGCAGTAGCGTGTTGCGGCTCGAGCGGCCAGCGTTCGTCGGATTTGGCAGTCGCCCTTGCAGCGTAGGCGATGCATCGAAGAGCGGCTCTATGTCTGATACGAAGAAATCTCGGCAGTCCGCTTCTGTCGGCAACAAAAACAAAATTGGGGCGGGATCCTCGACCACGTGAAATGCAACCGCGGCCGTGAGCACGGTCGAATATCCGATGCGCGCACTCTTGAGTACTGTCACACGCTCGTGCTCGCTGTCGCCAATGCAATCAGAGATTTCTCGCATGTAGGGAGCAAGCCGGATTTTCCCTGGCGATGCAGTCAGCCCCTCGGGCAGGTAAACATGCTTCTCAATCCACTCGGACAACGGAAGGACGCGCTTGCGTTTTGGCAAGTGACACCTCGATGGGTTGAAAGGAAAAAGGCGACGGTGGAAAGGACCAGAAACCACCGTCGCCGCTCGCCCTGGCTCGTGCGGGGGTGAGACCCGCGAGCCAAGGGAGATTGCTTCAGTCTTCTTTGCGCGGAGACTTCGTCACTAATCGGAGAACGTCGCCGCCCTCCTGGAAGATGTAGTTCATCCAGGCTTCCATCGCTGCTCGCGTCTCAAAGAACTGACATCGCGCAAGTCCTTCGGGTGACCGTTCAATCATCTGTGCCGTGCTCATCAGTTCCAGCGGATAGGGAGACCCCCCGCCCGCGCTGTCGAACTGGACGAGATATTGGTAAGGCGTGATTTGCTCGACCAACTCTCCAGAAAGACACTTGCCGCCCTCGTCGAACGTGATGAACATTCCGACCAGTGTTTTCATGCTCTATCCCCCGCGGCGAAGAGGGCGGCCGCTGTAACGCCTATACTCGCGCCCGCAGACGCACCCAACAACACGATGATGATGAGCGAAAGCGTGTTGAAGCAAAACATCACGGCCTCCTACGCTTGAGAGGCTCGATGTCCGCGATGCACTCCATGATCGCGTCGGTGGTGTCGTCCCACAGAACCAGTGCGCAATCCTGCAGGTCCTGCTTGCGCGGGATGAGCACGACGGTGCCCGTCCTGTGGGGGGCGGCCTTGCCGCGTACTCGGCGGCCCTTTTTGAGGCCGTGGGCCGCCTGGCGGCGGCGGGGAGTGTCTTTCATAAGCATGTCTTCGCTCCTGCTGTGGCGCAGGGCGGACAGGCCGATGATTTTTGCTAGGATGCTTGAGGTCATGACGCGCCGCCCTAACGGCCGTTGTGACAAGTCGTCGGCCCCAGCGTTCTCGCGCTGGGGTCGGCGCATAATGGGCGCCGCTGCGGCCGCAGTCAAATAGGGTGGCCAGAGGCTAGGAGACCCCATGCCGTACGCGATGGGGTTTTCCTTAAAAATTGGTCCCACTTTTGCGACCAATTTAACCTGTTGATTTGACTACGTTTGTGCACACCGATTGAAATATCGAGGGTGCGCGCAACCCTTTCGCCATGGTTACCGTCCAGAACCTAAATCGCCGCGGCGGGGGTGGTGACCATCCGAGCGGGATCAGCCCATTGCTTCATCCGTGCTGGCCTCGCTTCACCACATTGGGCCAAGTACAGCGCGAGCCGAGCATGACCGCAACCTCGGGCGTGAGGCCGTCACTGCGCGCCACCAGCATGGCCATGAAGGCAGGGCACCATCCGTCGCCGTCGGGGGATGTGGCCTCTTGCACGTCGGCGCAGGCGCGGACCGTGCTGCCACACACAACGCATTTCGATTGCGAACTCATAGGGATAGCCTCCGATAGATGGGCGGGGAAGCGAACGACGCCGATCGAGCCCGCCCTATGCGGGCGTGGATGGGCGTCGGCTCGCGAGCCGCCGAGGTGTGTCGCTTTGTGTCGGGGTATGTCGGGGAGCGAAACAGACTTGTCCCCGCAATCTCAAACACTTAACCGCTTGTGTCGCTTGTGTCGCTTTGGCGGGTCACTCGCCCAGGATTTTGCCCAGCCTCCCTGAAGCATAGCGATATATCTCTTTTAAGTGACACAAGTGACACAAGTAGTATAAGCGCTTGAGCTCTCTCGATTTTTGGTGTGTCAGGAGCCGACGCACAAGCGGCACAAAGCGACACACAAAGCGTCACTCTTCCTCGACGTTGTTGACAACGACAACCGGGCTCTCGAACCGCCATTGGGCAAAGGCGGCCACGCCGTCGTGCCATTTCCAATCGGGGAAGCGCTTGAGCCACTCGTTGCGGCACTTCGCCAGGGGCGGGAACGTCCAGCCGCGCCGTCGGCTTGGTCGACTGGTCTTGCAGCCCTGATCGCGCAAGTAGGCGCCAAGCAAGTGGTCGCTGCGGGCTTTCAAGCGGGGCTCGATTGTACGCGCCTGATCGTAGAGGCCGTTCCTCTTGATGATGCGCTGTCCCCCGAAGTTGTCGATTTTGGTAAGTTCGTAGGTGTTTGAGATTGCGCTTGCGGGGTTGCCCACGCTTGCGCCTTCGAGCACGCCGCCCTCGAGCAACTCAACCCACCAAGCATCATAGGCATCAAGGCTACGGCGTTGCTGGTCGACGAGAGCGCTCGTTCTCGGAAGGCGTCGCGGATGCCAGCCCGCTGGCAATTTGTGGCGCAAGAGGTCGTAGAGCATTCCACTGTAGCCGCTCGTTTCGAGCTGCTCGTAGAGCGGTCCAAACCAAGCCTCGTCTTGCAAGTGGCAGGGGTCGACGTCGAAGCAGCCATAGCGGCGCTCGTGTTCGCCAGCGGGGACGGTCCAGTCCTCATTGCTCGCCATCATCACGTGCAGCATGTTCTGCACGGTAATGCCGTCGCGCCCCTTGGGCTCGATGAAGAGGTCGGGCTCGGTGAGGATGCGCTTCAGCGTGCCCTCTGCGCTCTTGTCACCAGGCCAGAAGGCTTCGTCTGCAAACAGCAGACAGCAATCCCTCAGATGCATATTGAAACGCCCAGCGAGATGGACGGCGCTAGAGATGTGGACCGCGTGCTGTCCAAACATTCTGCAGAGCGCGTTGCCGAGCGTGCCCTTGCCCGTGCCTGGCTTACCGCGAAAGACGAGCGCGACCTCGGCCTGCTCGTTGGGGTGCTGCACGGTCCACGCCATCCAGTTGATGATGTAGACGTAGACCTCGTCGTCCCCCGATGCGAGCACGGTGCGGATATGCTCGCGCATAAGCGACCAGTCGCCCTGCTTTACCTCGACACCCCAGCCGCGCCATAGGTTCAGGCGATTGTCGACGATGGCCTCGCCATTGGGTTGGAAAATCACACCATCATATTGCCGCCGCCCTATATTCTTCAGCCACCAATGTCCGAGCGGCATCGACTTGTCTTCGCTAATCCTCACATGCTTGTGTAGATGCAGATTGCGAAAGTCCTCAAAGGTGAGAAATGTCGGGATATGGCGCTCGTACTTGAAGCGTCCGACTTGGCGGGTGAAGCGGTCAAACGTGAGAACACGCGCCCTGCCCCCGTCTAGCACGACGCAATAGCGCTCGTTCATCTCGGCGAGCAACTGCTCGGTATCGCTGCCCTTGCCGTTGCCATTGCGCTTGCGCTTCTGCTTCTCGATGCCGCGGTCAATGCGTGTGTCTATGTCGGTCATGAGCGGCCCCCTACGAGTTTGAAGGCCGACGCAATGGTCAACTTCACCTCACTGCTCGGCAGGCCAGTGCGGGCCGCCGCCTTAACCAGAAAGTCCCACGCCTTCGCCTCCTCGACCAAGCCGTCGTCCACCAGCTCGGCGAAGCGGCAGGCCGCCCAGTGCAGCGTGCTGTTGCGTTGTCCCACTGGCGCAGTCGCCACGGTAGCGGCGAGACCATCAATCCTAGCCTCGATGAAGGCCCTATCGGCATAGCGCTGAAAGTAATCGCGGGGCTCGATGCGCGGAGGCGGAGGCTCCTTGAGCGCCGGCTCGAGTATCCACTTCGGCATGGCCGCGAGCGTCCTCGGGCTTATGACCGCGAGGCCCTGCGCTGGCCACCAGATGACGTAACCGCCCTTCGCCCGAATATCGACGTGCTTCGCCAGCCTCGAGGCGCTATTGCGCAACCCCTCCGTCGGCCTGAAGAGGAGATGAAGGCCGCCAGAGCGCGTGACGTGCGTGCGCGTCTTCGGCACGGGCGTGGCCGACAGCCAGGCTTTCGCCTCCCCGTGCTGCAGGTCGACGTCGAGCACGTCGAACGTCAGTCCCGTTGGCGTGCCGATGAGAGCGCGGTTGCTCCAGCCAGGGCCCCACCATCGGCGGATTTGGTTCTCGTCGGTGGTTGCGTCCTTGAAGCCGTTGCGCGTCAGCGGCGACTTGTCCGCCTTGCACGGGAATACGGCGATACCCTTGCGCGCAAGTCCAAGCGCATGCTCGAGAATAATGGTTGAGGGGAAGGATTGCGCTCGGGGCGCGCTCGTGCTATTTATCATTGGTCGGTCCTTTGCAAGGGGATTGACTTAGCAACTTGGTTTTGAAAGCCCCGCCCTCGACGGCGGGGTTTTCGTTTTTCGACTCGACGCGGCCAGATATACGCCCGCCCCGCCGCGCTGGAAAGGTTTTCGTAACCGCGGCGGCGCACCATGGCGGCCCCACGGGAGTGCATCGCCATGCCGCTGACCTTCGCCGCCGCCGCCGCGCTCTGCGGCGTCGACAAGTCCACCATACGGCGAGCCGCGCGCGCGGGGCGGATATCGGCGAGCCGCGACGACAACGGCGTGTGGCACGTCGAGCCCGTCGAACTGCACCGCGTCTTCCCGCCCCTGGCGAGCCCCGAGGCGATGCCGCGCAACGCCCCAGCGGATGCCGCGACCGACGCCCTGGTTGCCGAATTGCGGGCCGTGGTGGCCGATCTCAGAGCCGACCGCGATGCCTGGAGGGCGCAGGCCGAACGCCTGGCGCTTCCGCCGCCGCGCCGTCGCTGGTGGTCGTTCTCCTGATCACTCGCCCCTACCGTCCCACCAGGCCGCCGCGGCATCGTCGGCGTCGATCACTTCGACCCCATCCGCCTGATACTTCCCTCGCGTGGCGTCGAAGCGGCGAGTAAACGATACGCGCTGGCCCGACTCCAACTCGCGCGCGCCCTTAATGTGTCGGGCGTGAAAAAAGACGTCGTCGCCGCCGTCGTTCGGTTTGATGAAGCCAAAGCCCTTCTCGGAAAAAAACTTAACCTCGCCCTCAACTCTGTCGTCGCTCATTTTCATCACCTCGTTGAAAAGAAAAATGCGGCCGACGCAATCCCCGAGCATTCAGAGATTTTGGCGAGCCTCGAGGATTGCTCCAAGACGCGGCCGCGCGCCTCGGCTTTTGCTCGCTCAAATGATTTACCAGCCCCCTTGCGCACGGGGTGTGACGACGCGCACGGGCGTCATCCCGAGCGCCGCCTCGAGGCTCTGGATTGCGCGCATCATGCTGTCCATGTCGCGGTAGGTCACTTGTTTGCCTTCATAACTGCAGGACAAGTAGCCACCGCGATATGCAGCACGAAGCGCGTCGAGTTGCACTTGCAAAGATGCTGTTGTGTCTGTCATCACGCACCCGGATTTTTCCACCAGCTACGAAAGTCAACGAAGCCGCAGCCGAAGTCCTCGCGGACCTTGATTGCGAGCGCGTCGTCATCGAAGCGGATTTGCGATTGCGTCTGCGGGCCTGGCGCGCCAGCGAGATAGGCATACTCGAGGCCGTCATGCAGGCGCGGGTCGCCGAGCAAATACCAGGAAATCGCAGAGGCCGTGTCGAGACGTGGCTCAACGGCCAGCGTCAGGATGTCGGGCCACACGATGACGTTGTCGACGATGACGGGCTGGATGGTCGTCAAATATTTTTGCCCCGTCGTTTCTAATGCGGCGGGCACGAGCAGATATTTCGGAGCGATGGAAATCAGCCCGCCGCCTGGCCCAACCTGCTTGCGCAGCCCAAGACGCGCCGCGGTAAGCGAAGCGTCGCTGATGACCGCGCCCGAGCCCGCAAGGTTGCCGTGCGCTGTAGTAAAGAGATTGGTACCGTCGTCCATCACCGGGCCAAGGCCCGAGTTGCTCACGAGCAGCGTTGCGAGTTGTTGCGCCTCCCACGCGACGACGGCCGCACCCAGTCGGCGTGTGACGTCCGAAAATGCGGCCATGTCGTCGTTGACTAAAATATTTCGCGAAAGTTCGAGGATGGCCCCATAAGTTTTGACGGCGTAACTCTCCTTCGCGTCCGTGAGCGAGATGCGACGGTACTCGCCGCTCTCGAGCAGTGGTTGAAGCACGACACCCGAAGCGTCGAGCATGATGCGGTACTTCGTGCGGAAGTCCGCGGCCGTGGTTTCACGCGCCAACTGGCGCAGATTGTTCGGCTGCAACAAGTATGCGTCGCGCAGCGACTTGTTGAAGACGTTGAGAAGCACGGCGGGATAGTCGCCCGTCGTGTTCATTGCACGCGTGATGAGTTCTGCGGGCGACACTCCAGCAACGGAAATGCCCGCTCGGCGCAGGCACTCCCGCGCCAGGTCGGCATTGGTGATGTGGGCATAGGCCTGCCCAGCGGGCGAGGGCTTGTGCCTTCCGTCTACCCGCGAGTACATCCCGTCGGCCGCCGCACGGATGAAGGCCTCGGGATTGTCCATGGTGTTGGTGTTGTAACTGCTGGTCATAATCGCCGTCCTTCCCCTCGATACAATGTCAAATAGCATCGCGGTCTTGGCCTCCTCGATGGAAGCCCCGCGATCAATCAAGTCGTCAATGGCCGCCACCGTCGCGCCAACCTGGCGTCCGAGCGTGCGTATTTGCCGCGCGCGCGTATGCAGCGTGCGCTCGTCCGTGCGCGTGCGTGCGTTCCTGTCGGCGGGCACGCTGACAAAACTCACTTCGCGGATAACCCAACTTTGGGCGGTCTTGGTGCGCGTTGCGCCAACCTGGCCATCCGCCCACTTCGAAACCTCATACCCAACCGACAAATGCCTGATGACGCCATTGCGCACGTCCGTCACCATCGGCTCGATTTCGGCGCGCTCGCTAAAGCGGATAGTGCCGACAACTTCGTCGCCGTCGACGCGCAAGTCGTCCAGCACGCCGAGCACGTTATCGAGCCCGTGCTGGTTATGACTGTCGAGCACGGACGCACCGCGGCTTCCCGCGACGTCCAGCCCAGCGGGGTCTAGGATTTCGTGGAAGGCACCGCGCGCGTCCTGCCGCGGCACGGGCGCGCTCGAGGCAATGACGGCCTCAACGGTGCGATTGGCCTCGTCGAAGGTTGACGGGCGAGGCACGGCATAGCGTGTCTCGAGGGCGGCGTTGCTTTCACGAAGCAGAAGATTATGCGTTTGCATTGTCGTTAACCTCCGGTTGGGCAAGAGCTGCGCTTGCGGTTTGGGTTAGGTCTGGAGCGAGCAGGTCATTTTCGATTTCGGCGTTAATTTCCGAAATATCGCGACCGTGCTCCGCGGCAATCTCCGTGCGAGAGCGAAGTTTGCCGTTCAACTCGAGCACGTCGGCCTTCGCCTGCTTCAGCGGATCGAGCGCGGGCCAGCCAGGGAAAATCCACTTGGCCGTGAGATAGCTCGCGGGGTCGGCCTCGAAGTTGCGCGCCTCTATGCGCCCCATCAGCACCTCGAGCAAAACAAATCGCCGCCATATCGGTGCCAGCACTTGCGCAACTAAATTGTTCTGCTGGAATGCCCGAATGCGCCGCTTGAAGTTTTGGATGCCGACCTGCGCCGATGAGAAGTTCGTTTCGGACAAGTCGCCGCTGGCCAGAATAAAAGGCACTGCAGCACCAGCGCACGCCGAGCGGCCCATATGTTTGATGATGTCCGTGATCGTTGTCATGTCGATTGTGGGCGTGAACGTGACGTCGGTGCCAAATGGGAGCACCCGCAACGCGCCAGGCTCCATCGACAGTTGCGAAGGATCAAAGCCCGTGGTGGCATCGCCCGCGGTCAGGCCTCCGAAATTGTCCGCGTTGTCACCTCTTATAAAACCCGTCATTAACGCGTTGATGAGGACCTTTTGACATGCTGCGTCCTCAGTCTGGTCGAGTTGCAATAACCTCGGAGCGACGGGGGCAAGCGGCGACATGCCCCGCAGTTGCCCTGCGAAGGCGGGCTCGTGCATGTGGCAGATGTCGGCCGCGGGGAAGAACGTCGGAGGGCCGACGACTGCCCACGCAACGTCGAGCTGGCTCGGTAAAATCCAATAGCCAACGCGTCGTCCCTGCTCGTCGACTTCGATGCCGCGGATGATGCGGGGAGAGGTTCCGCTCACCATGCTCCCGAGCACACGCGTGTAGTTCGAGTCGACTTGGTCGGCGGCGAGATAGCGCAACTTCAACTCGTCATCGAGCACCACGAGATGCGTGAAGGCCTCGCCATCAATCAGCCAGCCCTGCACGATGCGCGAGAGGTAGCCGCCAAGGTCGCAGATGCCCTCGACGTCGCACTGCGCGGCCCACGCGTTCCAGCGGCGCTCGAGGTCGGCAGCCTCGTCGGCGTCTGCAAGGTTGCTCTTCGCCGTCGGTCCGTCGGCCACGGCCGCCGTGACGAACGTGAGGATGATGCTCGCGCAGAGCGGGCTGTTCTTCGCGATATAGGCGACGCGGTGACGGGCGAGCCTTGCCGCGGCCTCCGTTTGATTTACGGGTGCCCACAGCGAGGCGTTCATCGGCCAGCGGCCAGAGCCGCCAGCGACCTGGTGCGCCGACGAGAAACTTGCCCCGAGGCCCGCGCCCGACGGAGCGTCCTCGAAAAAGCCGCGCCAGGCCCGCTTGAAACGTTTGACGATAGGCATGCAACCTCCATGGCGCGAGCCCGCGCTCAGCGGGAGAAAAGGGGGGTAGGGTGATGAAGGCCCGAGGCTGGAAACGCCTGTACGGGCTCCGCTCGGGCTCGGATGCCGAGCACAACCGGGAAATCGTGGTAAAAAGGAACCCGCGCCCGTGCGGTTACTTTTGCCGAAAAGGGCTAGTTGTCCTGCCCGATGAGCGCGAGCAGTGCGCCGACGTCGACGCTTCCATCGGGAAGCCGAAATGCTTCGTGCATGACGATATCAATGCGGCCATCGGGCCGCCGCAGCAGCCGGATTGGTGGATGCAGCTCGCCGGGCTCGAGATCGTCGTCATCAATGAAGCAGGTATCGCCGCGTTTCATGGCAAATCACTCCAAATCCGCAACCGTTGCGGATTTGCCCGCCGCCCGCCCTTCGGCGTGGCAGGTGCTGCAAACCTCGGGAACGCAGACGCCGTGGCGATGGAATATCGAGGAGAAGCCCCTCTCGAGGTTGGCGCAGGTTACCGCGTCCTGGAGGCTCCAGTCGCGCGCATCCTCGGGAAGACTGGCCCTCATGGTGTTGGAGTGCGCGGTCCAGAGCCGAAGCTCGGCGTCGAATTCCTCTCGCCAGTGCCGCTGGGGGATGGCCAACTCTCTGAGAGCGTCGCGGATAGTTGAGCCTTCCTTAAGTTCGTGAGTACCACGCTTGGCAAGGCGCATGTATCCTTGCGCGCTGCGTTCTGAAAATGTGACGTGCTGCTGAAGCCACGGCAGCCACTTGCCGTGTCCCACCTTGCTCTTGGCTTCCAAGAGCATTTCGCCACACGCAATCGCTTGCCCAACGGCCTCACCAGCATGGTGCATTGTCAGATGATGGGCCTCATTGATGCGCCCCGCGAGGTCAGCGAGGGAATTCGAGCGGTCTAACTCTTTCATGGTACTCACTGTCGGCTCTCAAGCCAGGCCTTCGCGATAGCCCAGCGGGGATCAGACGCAAGGCAATACATGCTCCAGGCCTTTGCCTGGTCGTCGAGCATCAACTCCAGCATTTGCCAGGCAAGTTTTTCTTTTTTGGTCATTGCAATCGCTCCATCATTGTAACCGCTCGCCAATGTGTGTCTCTGCGAACTTGCGGCAGCGTTCGCCGTCACGCCGCGCGCGCGCCTCGTTCATAGCGTCGTCCCACTTGTCGGACGATCGCTTGATCAACTCCTGCGTCTCGTGGTGGTCGAGGGCGGGCAAAAACGCCCCGCTCAAGTCGATGTTGTGCTTCGCCGCTTGCTTCCGCATGAAGCCAATGAGGCGGGTAACGTCGACCGTCGTTAGCATCACCTCGCCGTCGCTGTAGGAGCGCGCGCGCTCGAGCAGAGCGGCGTCAACGTTGCCCTCGGCGACCGCGCAGAGATGCGCCGTTTTCCCGTTGGGCAACTCAAACTGGAGCACTGCGAAGTAGACCGGCGGGGGCTCGCGCTCCTCTTCGGATTTGGCGACGCACTGCAGCCAAATATGCCACCAGCACCGCACAATTTGCCCCGCGATCTTGCGCCCGAAGCGGGGACGTAAGGCCTCGGCGATAAGGAGGGCCATCGCGTCGACCTCCCAGAAGGCCATCTTCGCGAAGAGATGCGGGCGCGACCACGCCAGCGCGAGTTGGCCGCGCTCCTCCATCTTCTTCAGCCGCAAGTAACTCAGGTCCGTCAACTTGATGACGTGATGCATCGTGATACGTCGCATAGTCGCCCTCCGTCGGGTCTCGTCAGGCGCGGCAGCACCGCGCGACGAAAGCGGCCCATGCGAGCCGTTTTCGTTTCGACCTTGAATTCCGATGTCGGAAACCAGAGGGAGCCCGTCACTCCAGCAATACGCCGCGGTGTCAACGCAATGTATTCGGCCTAACCCCAACCCTACCGATCAACGTGCGGCGTGTGTTACGCCCGCCAAACGCTCGTCCAATGCTGCCAATATAACGCGGCGAGGGGGGAGTTGACAGGCAGTCACGGGAAAAGTTGCCACGCAGGAGGGGCGGGTGCGGGATTTCCCCTTATGGCGCACGCGCTTACAGCGTCCCCGCC
>WNFJ01004819.1_pt1 | contig 12043 bp, 8 predicted proteins | sample 5400461 | NCBI WGS metagenome assembly WNFJ01 (sample SAMN13153349, study PRJNA577476) | soil metagenome | isolation source: 115 cm saprolite on Douglas fir-dominated hillslope | place: USA:California | collected 2013-09-17
GATTATCGCGCCTTGCTGGAGAACAAGGGAATTTCGGCTGTTTTTGTATGTGCGACGCCTGAGACGACACACTTTCCGATGGCGAGAGATTTTCTGCGCGCGGGAAAGCACGTCTTTCTAGAAAAGCCAATCGCGCTGGAGCTCGAAGAGGCTGACGAACTTATCTCCATCGCCAGCTCCAATGGGCTCAAATTCACGATCGGCTATTCGCAGCGGTTCAATCCGAAGTTCGCTTACGTCAAACAGTGCGTCAGCAACGGTACGATCGGCAAGCCCGTCAGCGTTCTGGTGAGCCGACATATTTCGCGCAGCCTCGGCAAGAAAATCAGTGGCCGCGTCAAACTTTCGCCAGCCGCCATGGAATCGACCCACGATCTTGACTTCGTCCTCTGGTGTCTCGAGCCGGCAAAGCCGGTACGCGTTTATTCGCAGGTGAACTACGGCGCGATGCGCGAATCGACCGGAAGCGATATTCCCGATCTTCAATGGATTACCGTGACCATGGACAGTGGTCTCACCTTCGTCGTCGGTGGCGGCTGGAGCCTGCCACCCGGCTATCCCAACTTCTCGTCGACGTGGATCGAGATGGTAGGAACCGAAGGCGCTCTGATGGTTGACGACACCCATCGCGACGTGATGTTGAACACCGTGAAGAATGGAGCCGTCTTTCCGATGTCGACGATGCCCGGCGAATCGGTTGGGCATGTCTATGCCGGCCCTATGGCGTCCGAAACGGTGCATTTCGTCGAAGCCGTGGCCTTGGACCGACCGGTCCTCGTTACGCCCGAACAGGCACGTCGCGTAATGGAGCTTTATATCGCCGCCGACCTGTCAGCCGAACTCAACGAGCCGGTGACGCTTCCGCTTGAGAACAAACGACCGGCCGGGCTCGCTGCCGGCATATAGGTTTTTTATTTTGACGTAAGTTGTTTCGCGCAGCGGAGACCTTGCCGGGAACCGACCGCAAAAACGGGGACATAACCCATCGACCAAAATAAAGGGAGGATTGATGCCCGCGGACATCACCGCAGCGAATAGCCCGGCGGGCAAGCTCCTCGGCGCCAAGCGCAGCCATGTACGGTGGTACGTTCTTCTGCTGATCAGCCTCATGTACATGATCACCTACATGGATCGCAGCAACATCTCCATTGCGGCGCCCGCGATTGCCAAGGAGTTCAGCTTCAGCAAGACCGAAATCGCGCTGTTCTTCAGCGCATTCGCCTGGGCGTATGCGGCGGGTCAGGTCCCCGGCGGCTGGCTCGCCGATTTCTTCGGGCCGAAGCGGGTGCTGCTGGCAATCGTTCCGTTCTGGTCCTTGATGACGGCAGCAACCGCCTTGGGATCAGGCGCCACCTCTTTTTTTATAATCCGCTTCGCCTTTGGATTGGGAGAAGCCGGTGCCTTCCCAACGGCAAGCCGCGCGATGCAGCTTTGGTTTCCAAAATCCGAGCGCGGATTCGTCCAGGGCATGACCCATTGTTTCAGCCGCCTCGCCGTCGTGATCACGCCGCCGCTCGCCGTTATGATCCTGAACACATGGGGCTGGCGCTGGATTTTCTATAGTTTCGCACTGCTGGGCATCGTCTGGTCCCTGGTCTTCTTTTTCTTCTATCGCAATCGCCCCGAGGATGAAGCGCGCGTCAATGCCGAAGAACTCGCCCATATTCGCGGCACATTGCCGAGCGGAGCGATCAACCCCTTCGCAGCGCCGCTCCGATCGGAGGTTCCGTGGAGAGCGATTTTTACTTCACCGAACATGTGGTTTATCGCGGCGGCCTATGGCTGCTTCTTCTACGGGTCTTATTTTTATGTCAGCTGGTTTCCAACCTACCTGCTTGAATTTCGCCATCTCTCCCTAAACTCGGTCGGCTATCTGGCCTCCCTTCCGCTGATCTCCGCAATGGTCGGCGATTTGGCCGGCGGCCTTCTGACCGACCACGTCCTTCGCAAGACCGGCAATTTGAGACTGGCGCGCCGCATCGTGGCGGCGCCGGGCCTGTTTCTTGCCGCACTGCTCCTCATTCCGGCCGGCACCACTGACAATGCAATAACCGCAATCCTCTGTCTGACAGCCTCCAACTTCTTTCTGGAGTTGGTGCTCGGCCCGGCCTGGGCGGTGCCGATGGACGTTGGCGGCACTTCCAGCGGAACCGTTACGGCTGTCATGAACATGGTAGGCGCCGTCGGCGCCTCGATTTCTCCGCTGGTGTTCGGTTTACTGGTAGAGCAGGGCTCCTGGGTCGCCCCTTTCTACGTCACCGCCGGAGTTTTGGCTTCCGGTTCGCTGATCTGGATTTTGTTGATCGATCCTGAAAAATCCGTCGTCGACGGTCATCGATTCAACACCGCCCGCTGACTTTATCAGGTGTTCGCTGCCAATCGATATCAATGGGGAAGCCGACAAGGAGGTTCTCCCTCCGCCACGTACCCTTCGCTCACGCTTCGGCGCGGCGAGCCCCGCTCAGCCCTCCGAAGCCTTCACCAGCGCCAGCAATTCCGCTCCGTAATGCTCCAGCTTCTTGTCGCCGATGCCGGCGATGCCGCGGAGTTGTGCGAGCGTGGTCGGGCGCGCCGTCGCGATGCCGTCGATGGTGGAATCGTGCAGCACCACATAGGCCGGCACGCCGTGCTGGCGCGCCACGTTCGAACGCCACGCCCTGAGAGCGGTGACCAGCGCCGGATTGCCGGCCGCAGCCTGGCCAGGGGGTAGCGGCGCAAGGTCGCCGCGGCGCGATTTTGCCCTGACAGCGCGATTGCGGGAGCCGGGGATTTCCTCGCGCAGCATCACCTCGGTCTCGCCCTTCAAGACGCCGCGCGCGGTCTCCGTCAGTTTTAGCGCGCCAAAGGCCTCGGTGTCGGGCCGGAGGTGGCCCATCGCCACCAGCTGGCGCAAAGCGGCGCGCCATTGCTTTTCGTTGAGCTCGCGGCCGACGCCGAACACGGACAATCTGTCATGTCCGAACTGTTTGACGCGCTCGGTCTCGCGGCCGACCAGGACGTCGATCAGGTGCATTGCCCCAAACCGCTGTCCGGTGCGATAAGCGCAGGACAACAGTTTTTGCGCGATGATCTTGCCGTCGCGCATGGCCGGCGGCGACAGGCAGTTGTCGCAATTGCCGCACGTTTCGGCCGCGAGCGTCTCGCCGAAATAGCCGAGCAGGCGGGTGCGGCGGCAGTTCGCGGTTTCGGCGAGCGCGACCAGCGCGTCGAGTTTTGAGATCGACACCCGCTTGAACGCGTCCGAGCCCGCGGACTCCTCGATCATGCGCCGCTGCTGCACGATGTCGGACAGGCCATAGGCCATCCAGGCGCTCGACGGCTTGCCGTCGCGCCCGGCGCGTCCGGTCTCCTGATAATAGGCCTCGATGCTCTTCGGCAAATCGAGATGCGCCACAAAACGCACGTCTGGCTTGTCGATGCCCATGCCGAACGCGATCGTGGCGACGATCACGACGCCGTCCTCATTGATAAAGCGATCCTGGTGGCCCGCGCGCTTGGCGGCGTCGAGCCCCGCGTGATAGGGCAGCGCCGTGATGCCGGAAGCGGTCAGCGCGGCGGCGGTATCTTCCACTTTGGCGCGCGACAGGCAGTAGACGATGCCGGCGTCGCCTGAATGGCGTTCGGCGATGAAAGTTTTGAGCTGTGCCGGCGCGTTGTGCTTGTCGACGATCTCATATCGGATATTCGGGCGATCGAAACTGAAAGCCGCTCGATGATCTCCTTGCGGGTGAGCTCATCGGCGGTCGCGGTCAGCGCGATCCGCGGCACGTTGGGAAAACGTTCCGCGATGACCGACAGGCCGATATATTCGGGGCGAAAATCGTGCCCCCATTGCGACACGCAATGCGCCTCGTCGATCGCAAACAAAGCGATTTTCGCGCGATCGAGCAGGGCAAGGCAGCGCGGCGTCAACAGCCGCTCCGGCGCGATGTACAAGAGGTCGAGATCGCCGGCGATCAGCCGCGCTTCTACCGCTGAGGCTTCGGCAAACGACAACGTGGAATTCAGCACCGCCGCCTTGACGCCGGCCTCGAGCAGGCCCGCGACCTGGTCGCGCATCAGCGCGATCAGCGGCGACACCACGATGCCGCAGCCCTCGCGCAACAGAGATGGCAATTGATAGCACAGCGACTTGCCGCCGCCGGTCGGCATCAGCACCAGGCAATTGCCGCCCTCGGTGACATGCCGGACGATCTCTTCCTGCGCGCCGCGAAAGGCGGGCAGGCCGAATACCGAATTCAGCACCGAAAGCGCGGCGCCGGCGATGTCGGCCTCTTGATTGCGGGCTGAGGTCATGGAGGACAGGTTACTCATAAAAATCTCACCGCCACATCCCGCGCATGCGGGCGCCGACGTCGACGCGCGGGCCGGCGCTCGCAGCACGCGCCGCACCGGCTACCGCAATCGGCCATACCGTCTTTTCGAACAGGCCGAGCAGGCGATCCGGAATGAACCGTGTCCGTGCGGCATAGACGTGGCGGTCGCCTCGCGCATGCTGGCCGTGGGTGAAGAACCGCTGCGGCACCATGAGATGCAGATCGTCTTTGGCGCGGGTCATGGCGACATAAAGCAGCCGGCGTTCCTCCTCGATCTCCGGCGAAGTGCCGGTGCCGAGATCGGAGGGCATGCAGCCATCGACCACATTGAGCACGAACACCGACTTCCATTCCTGGCCCTTGGCGGAGTGGATCGTCGAGAGGATAAGGTAATCCTCGTCGAGCAGCGGCACGCCTGCCTGGTCGCTGGTCGCATCCGGCGGGTCGAGCGTCAATTCGGTGAGGAAGCGTTGGCGCGATGGATAGCCGCTCGCGATCTGTTCGAGCTGGATCAGGTCGGCGCGCCGGGTCTCGGCGTCCTCGTGGATGCGCTCCAGATGCGGCTCATACCAGAGGCGGGCGCGTTCGAGCTCGGCCGGCCAGCTCGAATGGCTAATGTCCGCGACGGCGCTCACAAAAATTTTCCACTCGTCGCCGGCGCGCGGCGGGGATGGCGCTGTTGCGAGCGCGGCGATCGGGTCGATGCTGTCTGCCATATGATCGAGCACCCGCTGCGCCGAGGTGGGACCCACTCCCGGGATCAGGTGCATCAGCCGGAAGCCGGCCACGCGGTCGCGCGGATTCTCGACAAAACGCAACAGCGCCAGCATGTCCTTGATGTGGGCGGCATCGAGGAATTTTAAGCCGCCGAACTTTACAAAAGGGATATTGCGGCGGGTCAGTTCGACTTCCAGCGGGCCGCTGTGGCTGGACGTCCGAAACAGCACGGCCTGCTGCTTCAGCGGCGTGCCGCATTCGCGGTTCTCCAGCACGCGTTCGACGATGCAGCGGGCCTGTTCGGCCTCGCCGCGGACGCTGACAAGCTGAGGTTTCGTCCCGGACGTCCGGTCGGTCCACAGATTCTTCGTAAAACGCTCGCGTGCCAATTCGATCACGCCATTGGCAGCGGCGAGGATCGCCTGCGTCGAGCGATAGTTGCGATCGAGCGTGATGATCTCGGCCGGCGGCGAGAATTGCTGGGGGAAATCGAGGATGTTGCGCACGGTGGCGGCGCGAAATGAATAGATCGATTGCGCATCGTCGCCGACCACGGTGAGGCCGTGACCGTCGGGTTTTAGTGCCAGCAGGATCGACGACTGAAGCCGGTTGGTGTCTTGATATTCGTCGACCAGGACATGGTCGAAACGGCCGCCAATGTCTTCGGCCAGTGCCGGATCGCTCATGGTCTGCGCCCAGTAGAGCAGCAGATCGTCATAATCGAGCACGTTCTGCCGCTGTTTTGCCTCCACATAGGCCGCGAACAGTTCTTTCAGCTCGACGGCCCATCCCGAGCACCATGGAAATGCCGACCCAAGCACTTCTTCGATTGGCATCTCCGCGTTGACGCAGCGCGAGTAGATCGCGAGACATGTTCCCTTGGTCGGAAACCGCTCTTTGGTTTTCGAAAATCCCTTCTCGTGCCGGATCAGGTTCATCACGTCGGCGGAATCCTCGCGGTCATGAATGGTGAACGCGGGATCAAGTCCGATCTGCTCGGCGTAGTCGCGCAACAGCCGCGCCCCGATGCCATGAAAAGTGCCGGCCCAGGCCAGCGCGTCCGTCATCACGCCCGCTCTGTCGCCCAAAACCTTGCGCGCGATCCGCCCGACGCGTGCGGTCATCTCGGAAGCGGCCCGGCGCGAGAACGTCATCAGAAGAATGCGCCGGGGATCGGCGCCGCCAACGATCAGATGCGCCACGCGATGGGCGAGGGTGTTGGTCTTGCCGGACCCCGCGCCGGCGATCACCAGAAGCGGCGTAAATGGCCCTTCGCCCGCCGCGCCATGCTCGACGGCGCGCCGCTGTTCCGGATTGAGGTTTTCGAGATAGGCGGCTGCCGCTGGCACGGAACGATGGTCCTTGGATAAAGATCAAACTCCGTGATTCCCGCTGCGCCGACAATGGCTTCGGAGGCCCCCGTCCCGAGAAACAACCGTGCCATCGCCGGCTCCTGTTCAATTCTTGGCCGAATTAGATGAACAAATCAAGAACAATACATAGACTCCGGTTGTGAAGGACAATAAGCTCCCCTTCTGGGAGAGGGGCCCGTGATGAAGCTTAAACTCGTCGTCGCCACGCTGTTATCGAGCCTGATCGCAATTTCGGCCGCGCAGGCGCGAGGGCCCTATGGGTCGATCAACGTTGGCAACTGGAAGGGCGGTGCCTACACCAACGATCAAACCGGGGAATTTACCCACTGCGCCGTGGGAGCAGGCTACGACAGCGGCATCTATTTCATGGTCACGATCGACCAGGGCGCGGGATGGTCGCTCGGTTTCTACAATCCGAAATGGACGCTTGCGAATAATCAGGCTTTCCAGATCGCGCTGACATTCGATGGTCAGCGTCCGTTCAATGTTCAAGGCGTGGCCCTGAACGAGAACTTGATTCGCGTGCCGATGCCGGTCGACTCGACGCTGATCGCCCAGTTTCGCAAGGCGAAGGCGATGACCGCCTTCACGCAAGGACAGCTCTTCCAGTTCAAACTCGATCAGACTGCATTGTTGCTGCCCGCCTTGGCCAATTGTGTCGCGGTCGTCAAGCAACAGGGCATCGCGAATGCGGGCGATTTTTCGGTCAAGCTGGCGCCGAAGGCGGCCGCCGCGGCAACGCCGGCAGTCGCTGCGGGCGGCAGCATGAGGGTGGGCTCACCGCAAAATCTTTCATCGGAAATGCAAATCGAAGCCATCGAATTGGCGTCGAATTTCATTCTCAAGACCACGCTGCACAATCCAAGGGTTTTGAGCCGGACTGAAACACCGATTGCCGTGGCATCAACCGGCGCCGCATGGCAATCCGACGAAGCGATTGGCTTCGTCAGGATCATCCCGCCCAAAGACGGCATCAAAGGCCTCGACGTCGCCTCCGCGGTCGTCGCGATGGACGCGCAAGATTGCAAGGGCAAATTTGCGTCCGGCCGCACCAGCGAATTGGTCGATAGCGACGTGGTGTTCCGGGGATTTTGCTCGTGCGATGATTCCGGCGGCGCGCGTATCTCGCAGTATTTTATCGTGTCGAGAAAGAAGGGCGGTTTTGTCTTGTTTTCGGTTGTTTCCAACATGAAGACCGAAGACGCCAAAACCGTTGCCAAGGAAGAACGGCTGGCGGATTTCAGAAAGGCCGCGCTAGTGGTGGTCGATCACTAGGGCGCACAAACAGCCAATGAAGTAGGGCTCGGTAGCGAAGCTCGTCATGCCCGGCCTTGTGCCGGGCATCCACGTCTTTGCTGCACGAGAAAGAAAGACGTGGATGGCCGGGACAAGCCCGGCCATGACGGAAAAAAGAATCACTTCTAGCTTCGCTGATCGGTCCGCTACGCCCCGGCCCGCTGCAATGCCTCCGCGACACTCAAGACAGGGATGTTCCGGCGCGATGCCGCATCGAGCGCATGGCGCAGCAGCGACGGGGAGCATCCGTAGGAGCTCGGCGCCGGCTTCACGTCATGGGTATAGAAGATCAGCCAGCCGTTTTTGGCGGCGGCTTCGTCGAACGTATGATCTATTCTCTCGCGGTCGATTTCCACCTCGATCAAAGGCGTGGCGCGCAGATACTGCAGGTCCACGGTGCCGCTGTTGACGCCGGGAAGAATGCCGCGGGACGAACGGAAGGTTTTGCCGAGCTTCCGCTTGTGCGAGAGCGATCCGAAGCCATAGGGATACGCGAAATTCTCGATTCTGATCGAGGGGTCGAGCGCCGAGAAGTAACGGCGGTTTTTCTCCATCTCCGCCGTCATCGCCGCGGCGTCGAGATCGATCGACCTGGTATGCGAGAACGTATGGCAGGCGAGTTCATGGCCCTTGCGGTGAAGGCCGATGATGTCATCGGCGCTGACGCCGGTCCAATGGCCGGACCACTTATCCACCAGCCCGCCCGAAATATAGAAGGTGCCGTGCGCGCCGTGCTCCTCGAGCATGGGGGCGCCGATGGTTGCGGCACTTTTGGGAGCGTCGTCGAATGTGAAGCTGACCATCGGGCTTGTATTTTGCAGCCGAAATGGCGTGGCGCAAAGATGCCGGGCCAACCGGTTGCTGACGCGCGCTCTGAATGCCGACCAACCCGGGTGCATGAATAAACCTGCTTTCGCGAAAGTCAGACGAGCGTCGCCACGCCAATCATGCGCCTCGCCCGGGACGGATAGCTTCGCCGGCACTGAACCATTTGCGGCTCGCTGCGCGCAAGCGCCGTCCATCATTATGCATAACGGGAAAACTGAGCTCCGGCGAATTCCTATTGGCGCGTGGTTGCAACGGCATTAACCAGCATCGATGGTACGAGATCAGGACAAGTTTGCTGCCGGCCGATACGGCCTGCGATCAGGCCGTTCGCTCTTCGCCTTGCCCTGTCGTGGTATTGTCACAGAGATATCCAAGCCAGTTGCGGAAGATCGCAGTCGCAGCAGTCCCGGCCGCGATATCAGGACGAAGCGTGAGGCCAGGCAATTCGACGCTCAACGGAAGCTTGCGTTCGGCGCGCGCGCGTTGCTCGAAGCTTGCAAGCTTTCTTTCGGTCCAGACGTCGAAATAGCCGGCAGGGAAGGCCGGAAAGGTCTGCCGCTCGCCGGCGAGAAAGCGCGTGATGTCGCGCAGATATTCCCGCTGCAATGACAAGGCCTCGTATTCCGGATGGCCCTGAAAAAAAATAAATTGGCTGCGCAGCGCTTTGGCGAAGATATCGGCGCCGGCTTCCGGCGAACGGGTCAGCAGTTGATAACCCTTCGCAACGAGATCGTCCGCGCGCAGCTCGTTGAGGCGCGAATGCGCGATTTTGAGCGGCGATGGAACGTCCTTGGTCAGCCAGTCGTCGGTAATCGTCGCGCAGTCGTAGACACCGGAACATTTTGTCGTGAGCCGATGCCGCTCGATGCCGTCGAGATGCAGGACCGCGGCGTGCGCGGCAAGACACGACCAGATCGTCGAGCGGGTGTTGTTTTCCGCCCAGTCGATGATGTCGACGAGGTCCTGCCAGAACGGCTCCTCGGGGAGCGTTGCGGCGTTCGGCTCGGCGCCGGTCACGATCAATCCGTCGATATGCAGGCGGGGGAGATCGGCGATGTCCGTATATTGTTGGTCGACGCGCCATTTCGCGGTCTGCGACCGTTGCACTGAGGGCAGCGAGAAGCAGTGGAAGCGGATATGATTGTTGCCGGCGGCCTGCTCCAAAAGCCGCATGAACTGGCGCTCGGTCGCCTGCAGTGCCGCGTCCGGCATATTGTTGACGAGCCCGATGGTGAGGACTGCGCCGGCATTCCGCTCGCCGCCGAATTCTTCCGGCTCACGCAGCTCCGTGGGCGCAAGGCCGGGACTGACGATGAGCTTGTCGAACAGGAGGGTCATGCCGGGCCTGACCGATCTATTCCGCGGCCTCGAGCCGCTGATGCCGCGCGCAGGCGATCGCGAGCGCCTGGTCGATATCCTCGATGATGTCGGCGGAGTGCTCGATGCCGATCGAGAGCCGGATGGTTTCCGGCAGGACGCCGGCCATGCGCTGCTCTTCGGCGGACATCTGGCGGTGGGTGGTCGAGGCCGGATGGCAGGCGAGCGATTTCGCATCGCCGATATTGACCAGGCGGGTGATCAGCTTCAGCTGGTCATAAAAAGTCTTGCCGGCCTCCAGGCCGCCCTTGATGCCGAAGGTGAACAGCGATGAAGCATTGCCATCAAGATATTTCTGGACCAGCGCGTAATAGGGACTATCCGGGAAACCGGCATAGTTGACCCAGGCGACGCGCGGGTCGTTACGCAAAAATTCCGCGACCTTGCGCGCGTTCTCGACATGCCGCTCGACCCGTAGCGCGACGGTTTCGATGCCCTGCAAAAGCAGAAATGCATTGAACGGCGAAAGCACCGATCCCATGGTGCGCTGATAGACGCTGCGCGCGCGCTGGATGTAGGCGCTGGCGCCGAATTGTTTTGTGTAGACCAGACCGTGGTAGGACGCGTCGGGCTCGTTGAAGGCAGCAAAGCGCTGTGCGTGCTCGGTCCACGGAAACCGCCCGCTGTCAACGATCGCGCCGCCAAGCGTGGTGCCGTGGCCGCCCAAGAATTTCGTCAATGAATGAACCGCGATATCGGCGCCGTAATCGAACGGTTTCAGCAGGATCGGGGTCGCGACCGTATTGTCCACCACCAGCGGCACGCCATGGCGGTGCGCGACTTTTGCCAGCGCTTCGATGTCGCAGACATTGCCGGCGGGGTTGCCGATGGTTTCGGAAAACACCGCCTTGGTATTCTCGTCGATCAGTCTCTCGATCGCATCCGCCTTGTCGCTGTCGGCAAAACGGGTCGTGATGCCCTGGCGCGGCAGGACGTGGGAAAGCAAAGTGTGCGTCGTTCCATAGAGCTGCGGGACGGAGACGATGTTGCCGCCATAGTCGGCGAGGTTGACGAGGGCAAAATGCAGCGCGGCCTGGCCGGTCGCGACCGCGAGCGCGCCGACGCCGCCTTCGAGCTCGGTGATGCGCTTTTCGAGAACTGCCGTCGTTGGGTTGGCAATTCTAGAGTAGCGAAAGCCTTCGGCTTCGAGATTGAACAGAGCGGCACCGTGATCGGCGCTGTCGAAGGCGTAGGCTACCGTCTGGTAGATCGGAACGGCGACGGATTTGGTCGTCGGATCGGGGTCGTAGCCGGCGTGAATTGCAATCGTTTCGTTGCGCATTGTTCACCTCTGCGTTCGCACTTGCGTGTGCGTTCTGTACGCCCGGTGACTTTGTTAGAGGGGAGCCGTCAAGCGAGCAATAATTCGCGCAAACATTGAGGAAATAACCCTAATGAACCTCAATGAATTGATTAAAATTTTATTCAATTGCCGAGCGCGCGCCGCACCTGTTCGCCGATCTGATGCAGCACCAGCCGGCCTTGCGGAAGCACGCCGCCCATGGCGTGGAAATTATGGATCATGCCGTCGTGACAGACGTGTTCGACGGCAACGCCCGCCGCCACCAATTTTCCCGCATAGGCATTGCCTTCATCCCGCATCGGGTCGAACTCGGCGGTATGGATAATGGCGGCCGGAAGCCCGGCGAATTTTACCGCGCGAAGCGGCGAAATCCTGGGGTCGGCGAGCTCCGCCCCGTCGGGCAGATAATCGGCAAGGTCTGCTTCCAGCGTGGCCCTGTCGAGTAGATGATTTTCGGCGAATGCCTCACGCGACGGTGATGTCTCCTCGAAATCGAGCACGGGGCATATCAGGCATTGCGCCGATATCGCGGGTCCGGCGTTGCGCAAGCTCTCCTGGCAGACCACGGCCGCGAGCGTCGCACCGGCGGAATCGCCGCCAACCACGAGCTTTGTCGCATCGATGCCAAGCGAAGAGGCATTTCCGGCAACCCATCTGGTCGCCGCGATCGCATCCTCGATCGCGGCGGGAAATTTGTATTCCGGCGCGAGGCGGTAGCCGACGGAGATCAGGCGGCATCCGGTCGTTTGCGCCAGCGCCGCGCAGATGCGGTCGTGGGTCTCGATACTGCCGGCAACCATGCCGCCGCCATGGAAGAAGACAAAACCCGGCGC
>WNFJ01269586.1_pt3 | contig 12043 bp, 11 predicted proteins | sample 5400461 | NCBI WGS metagenome assembly WNFJ01 (sample SAMN13153349, study PRJNA577476) | soil metagenome | isolation source: 115 cm saprolite on Douglas fir-dominated hillslope | place: USA:California | collected 2013-09-17
AACTCGGCGGCGTTGCATTTCATTCCCGTCGAAAAAATGAAGGCCGAAGGCTACGCCGAATATCTCTCCCTGTTTCCGAAGGAAGAGACCACAGAGCAAAAAGCAAAAGATAAGTAGGACAAAACTACGTTCAGAGCTCTTATCTGACGGATTTCTCGACGGCTCGACAGAGTCTCGATCTTGCGCGGAGAAGTGCTTGGACTTGTAGGCGAATCCGGCTGCATTGTCCTGCCGGGTGATCCGCCGTCGCCGACGAATCCGCCCATCGGCTGCCGATTTCATCCGCGCTGCCCGTACATGATCGAAGCATGCAAAGCGGAGGTGCCTTCGCTCGTCGACTGGGGCGAAAAACATTTTGCAGCCTGTATCCGCGTTCCGGAAATTAATAGCCTGTAGGGGAAGCCGCTAGCTTTCCCATCGGACGCTAACAGCGTCCCCTACAATTTGCTCGCGCTCGCAAAAACTTTTTCCGGCTCGAGGCCGATTCGTTTCAGGATCGCGGTGAATCGCGGATCGCTGCGCATTGGCGCGAACTCGGGAGCGATGCCGACCATATGCAGCGACGAGGACCGCTCCTCGCATGCGCGCTGCAGTTCGCGAATGGCAGCATCGTGTTCGTGCAGCGCAACGTGTACATGGGCAATGGCGTCGCCCGGTAGGTAGCGGCGGTTCGCTGTTGCGGCTTTGAGAGTTTGCCGCGCCTCCTCGCGCCGGTCCATTCGCGCGTAAGTTATCGCCAAACCAAATGCGGCTTTGCCAGTGATGCTGCGCGCTTTGTTATATAGCGCGATCGCATCATCGAAGTGGCCCATCTCGCGATAAAGCGCCGCCAGCAGTGGCTCGCCATAGGCGAACGTCGGATCAAGTTGCAATGCGCGTTCACCAGCCGCCATCGCTTCATCGTACAGGCCGAAATAACGGTAAAGCTCGCAAGCGAAGTTACTCACCCATAGTGACGCCGGATCGATCTTCGATGTACGCTGCAAAAACACGAGCGCTTTGTGGCGATCGCCGCGTGCTGCATGCAGCGCGGCGACGAAATAATTCGACGGCGTGGAGTTCGGCTCTAGCTCGCACGCGCGATTGAATTCTGCTTCCGCTCCGTCGAGGTCCCAATCGAGAATGCGCTTTGTCTCCGCGAGATACACGTGCGCCTCGGCCTCGTTGTCATTCAACTGCAACGCGCGAACTGCGGCATCGCGGACCTTCGGATACGCTTCAAGCGGTGGCACGTACGCGTCCGCGAGCCAAAGCCACGACTTCGCGATGCCTGTCCATGCCCGACTGAATTGCGGATCTTTCTCCAGCGCGCGAGCAAAAAATTCCAAACTTCTCCGCAGGTCATCCTCGGTCGTTTTGTCGGAATAAAAGAGGCCTTGTAAATACGCGTCGTAAGCATCGAGACTGCGCGAGGGTGGCGGCGGCGAGATCGCCAGCTTGAGCTTGAGCGCATCGACAATCGCACGCGTAATTTCGTCTTGCAGCGCAAAGATTCCCTGCATTTCTCGCTCGAATGTATCAGACCAAATTGTGAACCCGTCGCCCGCGTCGATCAGCTCGGCAGTGACCCGCAGGCGGTTGCCGTCGCGTCGCACCGTTCCTTCCAGCACATTCAACTTACGCGCGATTTCGCTGAGTTGTGCCTCTTTTCCTTTGAACCAAAACGACGATCGCCGTGCCGCAACACGCAAACCCTCGATCTTCGCCAGTGCCGCGAGAATTTCCTCCGCAATCCCGTCGCTGAAATAATCGTGATCTTTTGCCGGACTTAGATCGGCGAAAGGCAAAACGGCGATTGATTTCTCGTTCGAGCCGATCGGTCGAACGACGTCGATCTCAATTTCGGGCCGATCCGGCGTCCGCACGATCCCGTACCGAGTGAGATCGAAAAACCACGAGAGAATTAGCGCCACTGGAAAGCCGAGCACGATAAGGAGCACGATGAGACGTACAACCAAATTCGAAATGTCGAAAACCGGAAAAACCTGGGCGATGCCTTGAGCGAGGGCCCAGCCGGCGACCGCGTACGCGACCGCGACGCTGTAAACTTTTCGCCGCTTGAGTTCGGCGAAGAAATTCCGCATTCCAAAGCTTACTTAACAGATTTAATCAGGAAAACAGGAAAGCAGGAAATTAAGTTCTATTCCGTCGTCGGGCATTTCAATCTCTTCTCCTTCCTTCTTTCCTGCGTTCCTGATTCGTTTGGTTTAATGGAGATTTGCTCACGCGTGCGAACCATGAAATAGGAAACGCCAGCATGTCGATCTTGCAGAAAAATAAATCACATGAGACATCCGCCCTCATCGCCGGCATCGCCGCGTTCACCACATGGGGACTTGTTCCAATCTACTGGAAGCTGCTCAAGGCGGTGCCAGCCACTGAGATTCTCGCGCACCGTTTTGTCTGGACGTCGATCTTCTTAATCGCGTTGCTCACGTGGCAGCGCCGCTGGACAGAAGTTGCAGCTAACGTTCGGTCGCGACGCGCCAGATTCTATTGTCTGGCAAGCGGCTCGATGATCGGGATCACTTGGTTTTTGTACATCTGGGCCGTAATCATCGGTCGCGTCATTGAGACAAGCCTTGGGTATTTCATGACGCCGCTCATGAACGTTTTGCTCGGAGCGGTTTTTCTGCGCGAACGGCTCACCCGCTGGCAATTCGTTTCCGTTCTGCTCGGAACAGTGGGCGTCTTCAATCTGACCTTCGGTTATGGGCGCCTTCCGTGGGTGGCGTTGTCATTGTGCACGACATTCGGTCTTTACGGATTGCTCCGAAAGAAATCCGGCACGGCGGCAATTCCCGGTTTGTTTATCGAGACGATTTTGCTCGTTCCACTCGCCATTGCCTACTTCATTTCCCTAAAGACGAACGGCCAATTAATTTTCGGGCCGCCGCACATTTCATTGTCGATCTTGTTAGCGGCCACCGGCATTGTCACTGCATTGCCGCAGGTTTGGTTTGGGTATGCCGCCCGGCATTTGCGCCTCACGACGCTTGGTTTCTTGCAGTATCTCGCGCCGACCAGCACATTTTTCCTCGGCGTATTTCTTTATCATGAACCATTCACGCGCGGTCATCTCATCACCTTCGGTTTGATCTGGATCGGCCTCGCCATTTTTACCGCCGATACGCTACTGCGCTGGCGTTCGACGCACCTACGCGAAGCACCCACGCCGCTCGCGAGGCCTGTGTAATTTGGCCAGGCCAGATTCTGTCGAGCCGACAAAGCAATTTCACTGCTCCGCAGAGCGTCGCCCTACCGATGTATTTGCGATAAGATGTCGATCTTATATTTTTAATTCAGTGAACAAGGACAACTTTGATTACGCGATCGATAATACGCAGGTGATTCTGGCGCCACAGCGTCAGATTGCGACCTTCGGCAGCACGAGCTTTCACTTTTATCTCATCTCGGAATTGATGGATCGCGTGAATGAAGTGCGTGTGCGCAACGGAAAGATTCACGCCGACCGTCCGCAGATTCTGACGCCGGAACATTTCAGCCGCCTATTGCTTGAGGGATTCGGCGACAAGGCGCAGCGCTATGTCGATCAACTGCGCGAGCAGGCGCGCAACTTCGCGGTGCTTCGCTACGGCTTTCAATTCCGGAAGACTGATGTGACCGAGCGCATGTTTCGCGATCCGCTCGCCGCCGTCATCGCGCGCACAAAATCACAAGTCGAAGACATGCAGGAACCGCTCAGCGCCGTCATTCAAGGCGTCGACGACGCCTGGGAAGTTTGCCTGCTCAAATTCACCATCGACATGATCGAGCGCTCGAGCGGCGGCAACATCGGCGACTTTCGCAAGCACGGATTGATCTGAATGAAAGCGAACGCGAACACGATAAGTAGTTTCAAAGATGGTGTGCAGTACGATCGCGTTCGAGACTTTTGTCCCGCTTGTCTACACTCGGTTCATTCGTTGCAAATTGCTGACCGAGTGATCTGCTGCGATCCGAACGGCTGAATTCACCGCCGCGCGCGAGAATCTGATCTGGGAGCCCCTAGCCCGGACGAAATAATCGTGGCTGAACTTTCGGCTTTCGTCATTGCGCGCGTCTTGTCATTCTGCGCGTTCGGCTTTGAAAAACTATCTTCACCTTAATCTCAGCCTGCTTTACTGGGTATTTGTCGCGCCGTTCACCGGACGGTTTTTCAAAATCTCGCCGATTTTTCGCCAAATGGTCTTCATTGGCGTGCGGGCGGCGCCGATGGTTGCGCTGACCGCATTTAGCGTCGGTGTGACGCTCGCCATGCAGGCCGCGCATTCGCTCCAGCAACTCGGCGCGGAAATGTACGTGCCCGATCTCGTGATGGTGACGCTGTTGCGCGAAATGGGGCCGGTCTTGATCGCCGTAATTGTGATCGGCCGCAGCGGCTCGGCCGTCGCGGCCGAGTTGGGCACAATGAAAGTTTCCGAGGAAATTGAGGCGCTCGAAGTCATGGCCATCAACCCGGTCGAGTATTTGGTCGTGCCACGCTTCCTCGCCATGCTCGTCATGTTGCCGGCGCTGACGATCATGGGAAATTACGTCGGCGTATTCGGCGGCTGGGCCGTTTGCCATTTCGCGCTCGATTTCAACACTGCCGGTTACATCTTGCGCGCGTTGCAGAGCGCCGACACTTGGGATTTGTACTCGGGCATGATCAAGAGCGGTGTCTTCGCGTGGCTTATCATTACGATCGCTTGCAACGCCGGTTTACGTGTCGAGGGTGGCGCGGAAGGCGTCGGGCAAGCCACCACGGCCTCCGTTGTCCAAGCGCTGCTCGCGATGCTAGTGATGAACGCAGTGCTCACTGGGATTTTCTTTTTCGGCGCATGAACTCTAACGGCGAGCCCATCATCGAAGTTGTCGATCTTGTCCGAAGGTTTGGAGACCGCGCGGTGATCAACGACATTTCGTTTAGCGTCCATCGCGGCGAGACGCTCGTGATTATGGGCGGGAGCGGTTGCGGCAAGAGCACATTGCTTCGGCATGTCATCGGTTCAATGAAGCCGACCTCCGGTTTTGTAAAAGTTTTTGGCGAGGAAATCACCACGATGCAGGAACGCGAGATCGCGCGCGTCCGGCGACGGTTCGGAATGCTTTTTCAATCGGGCGCGCTGCTGGCGTCGTTGACGGTCGGGGAAAATGTGGCGCTGCCACTTTCGCAGCACACCGACCTGTCGCCGGATGAGATCGAAGAGATCGTGGAGCGAAAACTTCAAATGGTCGGGCTGAGTGGGTTTGAAAATCTCAAACCGGCGGAGATCAGCGGTGGAATGAAAAAGCGAGTCGGCCTGGCGCGCGCGCTCGCGCTCGATCCGGAATTGCTCTTCAGCGACGAGCCGACCTCCGGGCTCGATCCGATCATGACGGCGGTTGTCGATCAGCTAACGCTCAAACTGACTCATGGAAGCCACATGACTGCGGTCGTCGTCACGCACGACATGACGAGTGCCTTTCGTATCGCCACGCGGATGATTATGCTCGGACACGGCGACATTATCGCGCAAGGTACCCCAGACGAAATCCGCACAAGCTCCAATCCCGAAGTACAACATGTTATCAACGGCGAAGCTGATGGTCCAATACCTTTGAATCTTTCGCAAGATGAGCACGAACATCATCGGCACGTAAAGCCTCGTCCATTCCTCGCCGCGCGCGACAGATTTCACCATAAAACGCAATGAAACGAAATCTCTCGGATTACATCGTCGCCATTTCGGTCATCGTGTGCAGCATTATCCTGCTCGGCGCACTGACCATCGCGCTTTCCGGTTACCGCCTGAAAAAACCAACGCGCACGTTGCAAATCAACTATGAGGACGTTACCGGGATCAAAGTGCATTCCGAAGTGCGCTATGCCGGCGCGCCCGCCGGACGCGTGATCGCGATGCGTCACTTGACCGCGGCCGAGCGCACCGCGGCAGCCAACAAAAAAGATGCGGTGCGAATAACGATCAGCCTTGACGAAAACGTTCCGTCGCTGCCTGTCGATGTTACGGCCACGCTTAGCTCCGACACATTGCCGAGCAACTCTGCCATCGAAGGCCATCCGGCCTACGGCATCGAACAAATCACGGCCGCGGCTGGTCCGCTTTTCGAAAACGCGAACAGATTATTGGACAATCTCAATCTCACGGTCACCGATTTAAAAGGGAACCTGGGGGAGTTCATGCCCAAGCTCGGGCCGCTCGCCGATTCGCTCAAAATCGACGTGGACAATTTGCAGAACGTGGTCAAAAGCCTGGAGAGCGTATCCAAGGATGCAGATACAGTTTTGGGAACCGCCAACACATTCATCAGCACGACGGACAGGCAGCTCCAGCAACAAATGAGAGAGTTGCACGTAATTCTGCTAAACTTGAAAGTGGCCACGACGCACGCCAAAGTGCTCGTCGAATCGCTCGCTGAAAAACCAAACCGCGTGATTTTCAGCGGCAAACCAGCCAAGCTCACTCCCGAAGCCGAAATCCTCAAAAGTCACGAACCCCTGCCGGGGAAAAAACCGTGAGTCAATGCGCTAAGATTTTCGATAGCGCCGCATCAATTTAAAGAAACGGAGTGTATCGCGCACGGGATGAATGCTGCTGACTTCGTCGGAGTAAACGGTGCTGATCGAGACCGAGTCGATGCGAAAACCCTTGCGGCTGGCGATAATGAGCATTTCGCTTTCGTATTCGAAGCGATCTGCGCCTTCGAGCAAGTCTGGGATTAATTGTCGATGTAGCATGCGAAAGCCGCATTGCGTATCGGGAATATCCTGTCGGCAAACGCGGCTGATTTTTTTGCTCATGTAACGATTGACGGCACGCCTGGCGAGCGGCATCGACGAAACGTCGTTCATTCGGTTGCCGAGAATCAATTTCGGTTCTGCCGCCGAAACGGCGGCGGCTAGTCGGCATCGAGAATGAAAACCCAATCAAATTGTCGATTTAAAAAATGGCGCAAGCCGGTTTTGATCGCTTCGCCTTTGCCGCGATTTTGCGGGTGAACGATCACTTCCGCGCCTGCTTCGCGTGCCCGTTCCGTAGTCTTATCATTCGATCCATCATCGACAACGAGCACATTGTCGATCTTGTCGCGCGTTCGGCGCACGACATCGCCGATATGTTTTTTCTCCTGATACGCCGGAATGACGGCCGCGATTTTATGTCGGTCTGGCGCGCGCGCGGGGGCTTGCTCCATCGTCAGCGGACAATCGGATGAAAGTCGGCCGCGTGATAAGAGCTGCGGACGAGCGGACCGGAAGCAACATGCTCGAACCCTTTGGCGCGCGCGATCTCGCCGTATGCTTCAAAACGCTCTGGCGTGACAAACCCAACGACCGGCAAATGTTTCGGCGTCGGCCGCAGATACTGCCCCATCGTCAAAACCTGGCAGCCCACTTCGCGCAAATCGTCCAGGGTTTGAAATAGCTCCGGCTCGGTTTCGCCCAGCCCGAGCATGACGCCGCTTTTAGTGACAACAGTCGGCGACAATTCTTTCGCGCGCCGTAAGACTTGCAGCGAAGTGCGATATCTCGCGCGCGAACGCACAAACGGTGTAAGCCGCTCAACCGTTTCCATGTTGTGATTGTAAATATCTGGCGCAGCATCGAGCACGATTTGGATGCACCAATCCTGCGCATGAAAATCGGGCACGAGAACTTCGACAATCACCGACGGATCCATTTGGCGGACCGCTGCGATGACGCGCGCAAAATGATTTGCGCCGCCGTCTTTAAGATCGTCGCGCGCCACCGCGGTGATGACAACGTGTTTTAATCTCATCCGGCGCACCGCTTCGGCCACGCGCTGCGGTTCGTCTTCTTCGAGCGCAAACGGTTTCGCCGTCGTCACCGCGCAAAATCCGCAGGCACGTGTGCAGCGATCGCCCGCGATCATCATCGTCGCCGTGCCCTGGCTCCAGCATTCCCAACGATTCGGGCATTGCGCGCTTTCGCAAACGGTATGCAGGCGGAGATCGGAAATGAGCGCCTTGGTAGAAAAGAACACCGGATTCGAGGGCAGACGCACCTTAATCCAAGGCGGCTTGTGCGCCTGGTGCAGCGCCGGATCAATTTTTGCGCAGGACATTTCGCAAACCTAACGCAACGTTGAAACATTGAAAAGTTAAAGCGTTGAAGAGGACGACACGATCCGCTGTGGGTAGCGCGCGTGTCTCGCGGAGCAATTTCTGAGCTGCGCCGGACGAAACGTCCGCCGTCAGCGCGCGAGACACGCGCTCTAACCTAACTTCGTCCTTCCCGATAACGCCTGATAGAGCGTCAATTCATCCGCCGATTCCAAACCGCCGCCGGCGGGAAGGCCGTGCGCGATGCGTGTCAAAGTCACCGGTTTATTTCTCAAAAGATCGACAAGGTAGTTTGTGGTTGCTTCGCCTTCGACATCGGCGGCCAGCGCAAAAATGATCTCGGAGAACTTCTCCTTCTCAATGCGATCAAGCAGTTCTTTGATGCGCAAATCTTCCGGGCCGATGTGATCGAGCGGCGAAATGCGGCCGCCTAACGAGTGATAGCGCCCGCGAAAGGCGCCCGTTTTCTCCAGCGGAAGAATATCGGTCGACTGCTCGACCACACAGAGCAAATCGGAGGAGCGCGATGAATCGGCACAGATCTCGCAGATTTCCGCGCTTGCGAAATATCCGCACAGCTTGCAGGGATGAATCGCCCGCCGCGTTTCGCCAATGGCGCGGGCGATTTGCTCCGGTTGATCTCCCCGCGCTTGGATAATCCAAAGTGCGATGCGTTCAGCCGCGCGGGGCCCAATTCCGGGCATCCTCCGCAGTTGCGCAATCAAATCCCGGAGCGCGGCCGGGTATTCGGTCTTTCTCAAAACGCGCGCTGGTTAACCGGAGGGCGTTTCGGCCGAATGCAGCGCGAGCGGCTCGAGCCGGCGCAGATACAATTGCAGCGGCGCATCGTTCTCTGCGTCCGGACCGCGCGCCTTTTGAAATTCCGTGTAGGCTTCGGCCCAGCGTTTTTCTCGATAAAGCACGACGCCGTTCCAGAAAAAGTCGCGCCGCTCAAGATGCTCTGGTTTGGCCTCCGCCGCCAGCCAAAGCGGCTCGTAAATCTCATGCCGCTCCTGTGAATCTACGCCGCTGAGAAAATCGATCCGTCGCGCGACGATTGCCTTGCTCGTAAGTTCGAACGTGCGTGGGCCGATCAAGATGCGGGACCCATAAAAACGATTCGCGACACAAAACCGCCGCGCGAGCTCGACCGGCTCGCCGCTGGTCAAGAGTCCCGGGCGTTGCCCATCCTTCAGCGGCGCCACAATGATGGTGCCGGAGCTGATGCCGAGATGCACGTCGCAGTTTCCAAAAATGTCTCCGTTATTCTGCTGGCGCGAATCGTGAACGGCCTGCACCAGACCGAGGGTGACGCGCACGGCTTTATCAGCATGCCCGCCATTGCCATCGGGAAATCCAAAAATGGCGATCACACCTTCGCCACCAGCCGCCTCTATATAACCACCGGCTTCCAGAAAAAGTTCAGTCGTGCGGCGAATGAACTTCTCCGTCGTCTCAGCAAAAGCGGCAGGATTGGAGTCCTCGGCAAGATCGTATTTATTGGCGATATCGCAGACGATGACGGTGGCTTCGTAAGTCTTGGCTTCTGTCTCGAGAGGGAGCTCACCCGCTATGACACGATCGACTTGCACCTTCGACAACTTTCCTGCGAAGAACGATTTGGCCAGACCGGACGCGATCGATCGCTCAGCGGCGACAAAGGCAAAGACGACCGCGAAGATCGAAGGCAGCGGTTGGAAAAACACACGATAAAGCAAGCAAATCCAGAAAAAAACCAGCAGCTCGATCAACAAGGCAAGCAGCAGCCATCCCACGCGGCCACGGTGAGAACTCGTTAAAGTGAACCCCACGACACCGAAAGACAGGAGTGCAACGAAAAGATACTGCCATTTGCCGCCCATCAATTTCGTGGTCCCGCCACGGTGTGAGATGAAGTCCGCAATTGGCCGCTCCAAATGCAGCAAAAGACCGCTCGCGTGCAGCGCACCGATGATTCCGGCGACGAGGAAACCAATGATCAGCGTTGCGACAAGGGGACGTTTCATCGACAAACTAGGCCTTCTGAACCGACGCGACCGGATAATATGACTGCACAACAAGTTCGCTCAAAAATTTGTCCGGAGCATCCACCGCCGCGGCATCCAGTAAAAACTTTTTCTGACCGGTATTTTTGGAAATGAGGCTTAGCCCGAACTGATAATCCTTGAACAAATGGGCGCACAGATCCGCCATCGTCATCCGTTCCATCTGCGCGCGCTCGATCAAACGTTGAATCGCCGCATCATTAAACACAATTTCGAGTCCATGTTCGCGCTTGAATTTATCGGCAAAGTGACGCGCGTTCGCCTCGAGCGCTTTCGCTTCGTGTTTATGACCTTCGGCCATCAGGCGATCGAGAACGCGCTTTGGTTCGCGCACCAGTTCAGCCGAGACGCGTAACTGGCTCAGCCCAGATCCCGCGAGATAATATTTATAATCGCGAAACAGTTTCTCAAACACTGTGAGCAAGCCGCGCGCGCCGGTTTTTTCCAGCGCCGCCGCTTCCGCCATGAGCCGCAGGGCCTCGTCGTCGAAGCTGATCTCGATACCATAGGCGTGAAACGCGCGCTCGTATTGTCGCAGAAGACTGCCCTCCGAAAACTTCATGATCTTGTAAAGATCATCGGCGTCGAGATCTTCGCAGACCACACGCACCGGCAACCGTCCGATGAATTCCGGCTCAAAACCGTACTCCACGAAATCCTGCGTCGTGACGTGTTGAAATAATTCGTTGTCCATCACCTGAACAGGCTCGGCGCTAAATCCGATCTGGCCGTGCTGAACGCGCCGCGAGACCTGCTGTTTCAACCGCTCGAACGCGCCGCTCACGACAAAAAGAATGTGACGCGTGTTGATGGTTTCGCGTTTTGCCTTGCCGCGCTTCTGGAATTCGAAGGCTGCCTGCAATTGCGCCTGCAAATCGTTAATGCTCCGCACCGGCACCTCGGTTTCTTCCATCAGTTTCAGCAACGTTGTCTGCACGCCGCGGCCACTCACATCGCGCCCAATCAAGTTTCCGGCGGCAGCGATCTTGTCGATCTCATCGATGTAAATGATACCGAATTGGGCGAGATTGACGTCGCCGTCCGCTTTGTGCACGAGCTCACGCACCAGGTCTTCCACGTCGCCACCCACATAACCGGTCTCGCTAAACTTGGTCGCGTCCGCTTTCACAAACGGCACTTTAATCAAATCGGCGATGTGCTTGATGAGATAGGTTTTGCCGACGCCGGTTGGTCCAACCAAAATCACATTTTGCTTCGCATACTCCGTCTCTTCCGCCCGCTCCGGATTTTCCTTCTGCAGCCGGCGCAGATAATTCGCGTGGTTGTAATGATCGCACACCGCGATCGAGAGGACCTTTTTCGCTTCGTCCTGCTTGATCACGAACCGGTCGAGATGCGCTTTGATGTCACGCGGCAAAAAATTGAAGACGAACTCTTCATTGTCGATCTTGTCCGGTTTTTCCTCGACGCCCGCTTCGGCCGGGTCCGGTTGAGTGAAAGTCGCGACGGAAACGCGATCGCCGAAGTTCGATTTCATGAACTCGGTAATCTTCGCCTTCAATTCTTCCGGTGAAGGAAACGGTGGCGGGTTTTGTTCCATTTGCGGGTCGGGCTTACCTCGAGGGCTGGAATCTAACACTGAGGTTTGCGCTGTAAAACTCTGGCGTGCAACAATTCAAGCATGGCGAACTGTGGACGGCAGCCTGAGCAGCGCTGCGTTTATCGGCTGGCAGCGACCTGAGCTGAAGAAGCGCCTGCAAAGATCGCGTCCAGATCGGTGAGGACTTTAGCCGGCCCGAGGTATTCCTTGCCGGCGAAACTATCGGAAATGACTTTGCCGCTTGCATCGACAAGGACGAGGCAGGGAATCCCCTCACCGGCGTATTTCCGGATCGCCTCTTTTCCTGGGACCTTGGCGAAATCGATCGCCGGCCAGGGCATGTTTGCCTCACGCATGTAGGTGTCCATAGCGA
>WNFJ01749639.1_pt4 | contig 12043 bp, 9 predicted proteins | sample 5400461 | NCBI WGS metagenome assembly WNFJ01 (sample SAMN13153349, study PRJNA577476) | soil metagenome | isolation source: 115 cm saprolite on Douglas fir-dominated hillslope | place: USA:California | collected 2013-09-17
ACCAGGAACGACTGGTTGCCTTCCGGGTCTACACCGAGCGCCTGGATGGCAAGGCACTGGTCGGTCACTGACACAGCCTGATCCCGGTCGGCAACCGAGCCGCCAATCAGGCCTACATCCGCGTCGGTGGCCTCGTCTACAAAGAAGTTGGTGTACGCCGATGTTGCGTTGATGATGATGGTCTGCCCCATCGTGTCTAGCAGGAGCACGTCAAGGAAGCGGTCGGCGGTGTTACTGTCCGTCAGGGTGAGGACAAACTGCGCCTGCAGATTCTCGGCGGCCAGTCTCCGTATCGGCAGCGTGATCTCGCCGAGCACGACGATGCCGTTAGGCGACACGTCCGGGTCGGTGGACGGCACGAACGTCTTGACCGGCGTCGAGAGAGACACCGATGCGCCGCTGGTGCCCTGCTCGTACTGCTTGATTGTGGCGAACAGGGTCCGGGAGTTAGCCGGGTTGTTCCAGCTGAGGTTGACGGCAACCACGCTGTAGGTGCCAGAGAAGCGGGCAGGCAGCCCGGGAATCAGCGACGGGACCAGGTACTCAGTAGTTCCATCTGGCAGGTCAGCAACCGGGATCTGTACGAACGGGCACAGCGTGTCAGGCTGGTCAAATCCGGGCCGGTGCGCGATCAGGTTAGTCATCCCGGGCGGCAGCAGGTAAGTGAGCTGCACCAGGCCGCCCTTGCCGAACACCAGGCTGCCAGACGACCCGGCCGGGGATCCCCCGGCGCCGGCGCCATATCCGACGGTGGGGACCTGCCCGTTGCCGACGCCGAAGGTGCCGCCACGGCCCGCAGTGCCACCACCGGCAACCGCCGCCCCGGGCGTGCCGCCCGTACCCCCCGCTGCCGCGCCGCCCGGGTTCCCGGCTGCGCCAGTACCGCCAGAGCCACCCCCCGCGCCGCCTCCGCCCGATCCGCCTGCGCCGCCTGCGCCGCTCGCGCCGCCCGCGAACCCTCCGGGTCCGGCCGCACCTCCGGCTACGCCTGCGGCCGTGGTGGCATTCAGCCCGTGCGGCGCGGTGATGGTGCCCGAGTCACCGGTAAAGCTGCTGTCGGTAGCCGCGATGTTGAGGAATCCACCTGCACCTCCTGACCCGGGCGAGCCAACCGTGACCGGATACAGCTTGCCTGCCGTGACCGGGACGGCGGCATTCGCTGCAGACCCTGCACCGCTGCCCCCGGCAGTGCCGCTGGCGAGCAGCCCGATCATGCCGCTGCCAGTAGCGCCGATCTCGAACAGTGCGACCGAGGTGACGCCAGGCGGGCACGTCCAGTAGGTCGTGCCCGGGTTGGTGAAGGTCTGGGTCACCAGAACGGACGTGCCGGCCTGCTGGAACTGCCACGATGCGGGAGCCCTCGCGGTGCCCTGGATGCCGTGGAATCTGGCGACGGTGCCGCGCTGTGGCGATACGCCGGGGATGACCGGCGGTGGCACGGCATCGAGCTTGTCGATATACAGATCGGTGTATACGAGATCGCCCGTGGCACGGTTGTTGACCGTGAGGCTATACCCGTTCACGGCGCGGTAATTGAAGCCGGGCACGTACGGGACCGGCATCGAGACATGAGCCCACACCGGGGTGCCCGCGTTGTTGCTGCCCTTGACCTTCCTCAGCGTGCGCGCCCACTTGATGGTCGTCGTGCCATCCGTGAGCGTCATGGCGAACTTGACCGGGCCGCCCGCCTTGCCCCAGTTGCCGAAGTACCGGGATGAGCCGAAGCCGGCGAAGAAGCTGATCGCCGACCGCTGCGGTGGCCCTACCTGGATCATCACCTGGCCGGCGACTGGGTTGGCCGCCGCATTGGGCGTGAAGTTGACGCCGGTGTAGCCAATAGAAGGCGGTATCAGCGAGGAGACGGTAAATATCTGCCCGCTGTTGATCGGTACCGACCCCCGGCCGGCGATCACGAAGTCATCCCAGTAATGCCCCTCGGCGGCTCCTCCTGTGGCAAGCACCTGCCCGACTGGCTGCGCCCACACGGCGTTAGCCGGCGCGATCTGCTGGGTGACAGGATTTACCCAGCCAGCTGTAGTGTTGGCGATAGAGCTGGCGCCGAAGATGACCGCCCCGTAGGCGATTGAGCCAATCTGGACAAAGTTCTGATCGAGGAACAGGACGCCGATCTGCACCTGCCGGGCCGACGCCACGGCACGGGACCACCCGGAGACGTACACCATATCCCCGGGAGCGCATGACATCAGCGGCACGGTCGGCACGTTCATGACGGTGGACATGTCCCCGGCTGCCACGGAACTGGTCAGCATCGAGTGGGTACCGGAGTGAGCCTGCGCTACTGAGTTGGCGACGGTGCAATTGGCACGCGAGCCCCAGTTGCCGGTCGTGCCGCCCTCGAATCCGGCGTTGTCGCCAGTCAGGAAGTTGAGCGCGAACTGGAACGTATCGCCAACGTTCACCACCCTGGCGCCATAGGAGGCGTCAAACAGGGTCACCTGGTTGTTGCTACTCGAGTTGGCCTGGCTGATCAGCGCCCATCCGGCAGCCAGGTCAGCCGGCACGCCGAACCCGGTGCGAACGTAGGAGGCGACCTGCCCGGCACCGGTTGGCGTGCCGGTACCTGGCGTGTAGTGCGCGCTGTGCGGCCCGGGACCAACAAGGCTCTGCGACCAGTTGGCCTGCGATACGGATGAGAAGTCATCGAAAGGCAATATGGAGGGCGGCGCCGTGCGACCGGCGAGCGCGCTCGGGAAGTCGATCACCTGCGGCACGTCCGAGCGCCCGTACGGGCCGGCCGGGAATGTCAGCACCAGGTCTGATACCAGCGCCTTGTCGCGCTTGATCGAGTGGTTGATCGTGACCGTGTCGGCGCGCTGGCAGTCGAACAGCAGCGGCAATGGCGTGCCCGCGCCCGGGTCACGGACATAGCGCATGGTCCACTGCTCGGCGTCGATGGCCTGCATGAGCACTTCGCGCGCCGCATCCAGCGTGAGCCGGTCGGGCGCGCGGATCGTGACCGGCAGGACGATGGTCCGGTTCGACGCCCCGCGCCCCGACTTGCGCTCGCCATCGAGGATCATCTTCGCGGTCAGGTCCGTGTCCGGCACCGGCGCGCCGAAGCTGAACGGGTCCGCCAGCGTGAAAACGGCCCCCGTGCAGCGCGGGTCCGTGGATGCCACGCCGCCGCTCAGAAGCTCGATGTTGTCGGCCAGGGTGAGGATGTCCATCAGCCCGTCACCCCGTAATACGCCTGGAGGCTGCTGCGCTGCGCAGCCGCCCCGGCGGCAATCCCCTGCGCGCCCACGGCCGCCGCCAGCCCCTCGATCGCGCCCAGGATGGCGCCCAGGTGGCCTTCCAGTCCGGTGTCAACCGGACTGGGCCCATCCTGCGCAGCTGCGCCAGATGGCGCAGCTGGAAGCGGACGGCTGCCCATCGGCACAACCTGCTCGCCGCCGCGGAAGTTGACCAGCTCGCGGCCGAACTCGCCGACCCACGCCCAGCCGGGTAGCGCACTCGCGGTGCCGAGGCCGTAGCCGTGACCGGAGCCGAGGCCACGGCCGCCCGCCATCAGGCTGGGACCGTAGACGGCCTGGGCGTACTTGATCGCGGCGAAGATGTTCGCCAGCGGATCCCAGATACCGCGGCCGGCTAGCGACCCGGCGAACGCCCGGAAGGTTGGATCGATGACCTGCATGAGCTAAAAGCCCCTTGCTTGGGATTCCGGCAGCAGCGTTGGAGTTCCCAGTCAAGAAGGGCAAGTCATCACCTCCTCTCGTCGTCCAGGTGCCTAGCTCGGTGGTGACACACCACACGGGCTGGCGCTCCAGGACTTCATGGGAAGCGAACATGACCGGAGCGATATGCGGGCGAGCCATGCCAATCATGCCCGCAGGCTGGTATCCGTTTCGCTCGGCAGAGTTCGCCGAGAATGTTGGCCGGTACCCCTCCAGGTAAACCGCGAGCTTGATGGCGTCCTGAAGCAGCCCATTGACCTGCGCGATGCGGATGAACTCGCCGCTGGCGCCACGCCTGGCGCCGATCGCAGCGACCGGCTGCCGGTGGCCTTCGGCGTCGATCATGGAATCAAGCCACGCGGCGCGCTGGTCTGGGGACAGCGCCAGCACGAACGCCTCCGGCCCCATGTCGAGCACGCCAGAACGCTTCATCAGATCGGTCACGTAAGCCCGGCGCAGGTTGAACTGGTGCGCGGGCAAGTGACGCGAGTTACGGTGCCGGACGTGCTCCGTGTGCTCGACGTGTGCGAGCAGTGCCCGGAGCTTGGTGACCATCGGCGGCTTGGACTGGTAGATCGCACCGTCGTAGCCAGCTAGCTCGCCGTGCGTCGTCCGGTCCTTGGTCATGTCGTGCCTCTTGGCACGATGCACAGCCACGCTATTGCCGGGCTGCGCAACTGGACCCCGGAACGGCTTGCGGCCGGTGCCTGGCACCCAGCCACACTCAGGGCACACCACAGGCTTGGCAAGCACGGGCTCCAGGTGACCGTCGCCCTGAAGCCAGGCAATGACGCGCACGTCCTCCAGGGACAGCCCTGGCAGGCCAGCCGTGTCAGCCACAGCGGCAACGCGGATGCGATGGTTGCCGCACATCTCGCTGGTGCGGACGAACTCTCCGCGATACGCCGTCACCTTGTCATCCGCGAAAAGGCCATGGATGCGTGAACGGTGATTCTGCACCGACTTGCCGAGATCCTTGACCGGGACAAAATGAGGGTTGCGGTTAGTGCCAGGCAGCCATCCGCACTCAGGGCAGTCCGTCAGGCCGCGAGCAGACTTTGTCGTCACAGTGTCGGACCACCAGCGGTGATTGGGTGTGACGTCGGCGCGCCAGTGCTTGTTGCCGATACGCCACACCTCGGCGTCGTCGTAGTGCACGACGCGGATAATCGGTGTCCACTCGTTCCGCTGGGTCTCCGGGTTGTACCCGATCGTCTCATCGCCGGCCTGAACCTGGTCATGGCGCAGCCATCCGCGCCTGGTAAGGATCCCGTAGTCGAGTGTCAGGCAATCGGTCAGGTTGATCGCGTTCGGATTACCGGATGATTCGGTCTGCATCTGGAACAGGACCTGGCCGGCCAGGCTGGCGGGCGCGCCCGCCAGCCGCAGCGCCTGTGCGACGACGGACGCCCACTGCTGCACGCCTGCGCCAACCTTGTAGGCAACGTTGGACGCCGCACTCTGGGCCTTGTGCGCGTGATCCTTGATGCCCGCCGCCAGGCCCTCCATCAGCGCCTTGCCGCCCTCGTACATCACAGAGGAGGGCGAGAACCAGCCCCAGACCTTCTTGAAAATGCCGACAATGCCCTTGGCGAAGTTACCGATCCAGCCGGTGATACTGGTTGCGCCCGCCTTCAGCCCGTCCCACAGCATGCGGATGACGGCGATGCCAAGGTTCCTCAGGTCGGTACCCCAGTTGGACATGGCGGCTATCGTGCGGCCAGGCAGCGCTTTGAAGAATGCAACCAGGCCATCAAGGACAGGCCGTCGAGAAATACCTCGACATCGTGGATCCCCTTCTCCGTGCGGCCCACCGTGTTATTCCAGACCTGATTCCAGTGCGTGACGATAAACAGCGTGGCAGCACCGATCGGCCCGGTCAGGATGTCGAATAGCAGGTGCCAGTGCGACTTGATCCAGTCGAAGACCGTTGTCAGGATCGTCCAGAGCCCGCGCCAGTGCGCGGCGAGCAGGATGATCCCCGCTATCAGCGGGAAGATCGGCGCCAGCAGGACGACGAAGATCTGGTGCGCCCGCACCCAGGCCCAGAGCTTGTCGAACGTCTCCTTGACCCGGTCCCAGTGCTTGATCAACTCCACGACTCCGATGACCAGCAGCGCGACAGCGGCGATGATGCCCAACGAGGCGGCATTGGCGGCTATGAACGACGCGGCGACCGCGATCATGGCGGCGGCCAGGCCGCCGAGCAGGGTGATGACGAGCGGCATCAGCGTGCCTGACTTCTGCAGCCATTCGAGGATCCTCACCAGCACAGGCAGGACCTTGGCTCCGACCTTTGCGGCGATGTCCGTGAACTGCGCCTTCAGTGCCTCGAACGCACCGGAGGCCGTCTTGGCCGCCGCCGCTGCCTGTCCGCCGAGCCGGTGGTTGAGCGCTTCGACAATCTGGGCATACCGCTGCGCTGCCGTGGCGGACTTGGGCAGCACGACGATGCCCAGCTGGTTGAGCGCCGGGATGCTGGAGGATGTGGCCTCGCCGACCAGCTTCTGCGCCTGCGCCAGCGTGAAGCCCATCTTGGCCAGTTCGGTCACGGCCTTCGCGTCGCCGCCGCGCGCCTCGGCCAGCTTCTTTGTCACGGCCGCCAGGGTTGTGCCGTGCCCGGCAAGCGTGGACTGCGCCGCCGTCGCCGCCCCGCTAGCGGCGGCAACCAGCCTTTCCGCCTGCGCCAGTCCCAGGTGCCGCTGCCTGGCGAACTCCGTGATGCCGCCCGCGTTCTTGACCTGGTCGGCCAGGATCGTCTGCGCGGCACCCATCGCCTTTGAGGACGTGGCACCCGTGGCGATCGTCAGGTCGAGGCCCTTCAGCGCCTTCGCGTTGCCCGAGAACGCCTTGGCCAGGACATCGGAGGCTGACGCCAGGTCGATATGCCGGAAACGGGCCAGGTTGGCGGCCGTCGTCTCGGATGCCATCGCGTCCTTAGCGCTCCCGGTCGCGGTGACGAGGGTACCCAGCGACTTGTTGACCTGGACGTTACTGAAACCCCACTTCTCCATGCGTGCCCGGACGGCCTCGAGCTGCGGCGCGATCGCCCGCGCGTCGCCACCCGTATTCTTGATGGCCACATCCAACCGGACCTGGGAGTCCTCCAGTTCGTTGCCTGCCTTGAGCGCCTCGAACGCGATGGCGGCGAAGCCGAGGACCCCCGCCTTGCCGGCGATGTCCGAAAACTTCCCCAGCGCGCCCGACATCTTCGAGCCGAATGTCTTGCCGGCCTTCTCGCCCTCCTTGGCGGCCACGCCGCCCGCGCCGGAGACGGCCGCCATCTGTGCCGTCGCCTCGCCCTTGAAGGTGGCGAGGTCAGGCCTGATGCGAACAAAGGCCGTGGCCAGGGGACGGCCAGCCATAACTCCTCCTCCCCGTCGCTCATGATCCGCGCGAACAGCGACTCGTTGGCCGCCGCCCAGCCGCCGGCCGGCGCGTACACCTCGCGCTCGATGTGCTCACGGCCCTCCTTGTCCTGGCCCTCGAGCAGCGCTGCCCAGACCAGGTTGCAGAACAGGCGCGGGTCTACGCCGTCGAGAGGAGACGCTTGTCGTGCATATCGACCGGAATCAGGTCCCTGGCCTCCGGCGGCACCACCGATCCACGCGACGGCGAGGCGCGCTTCGATTTCAGCGAGGATGAAGCATCCGGTGGCGAGGAGCCGGAGGGCGGCGTAGTAGGGCGGGCGGTGATGACCTCCATGACGGTTTCGACCACCGTCATCAGGTCCTCGCCTTCGGCCCGGCTGTCGATCGCGGTCCGCTCGAAACGGTCCCAGTCGCTGGGCACGTATTCGCATCCGCTGAGGTGGCGCCGCCCTTCGCCCGGCTTCATGTTGCAGGTGCACTCGTGGCCGGGGTGGATGCAGTCGCGGATCATCGCATACATAGCGCTCATGCCCTCCATCGAGTCCTCGGTGAGACCCGACGAGGCGGCGTGGGCGAACTTCAGCAGTGGCATGAGGCCGACCGACTCCGCAATGCGGAAGTGACCGACTACCTTGCCGCCGACCGTGAGCGGCACAGACTCGATGTTGACGGGGACGCCTTCGATCCCCGCCTGCAGCGCCCATACCGTACCTTCGGCGGCCAGCGCGCCGTGCGCCTGGCCGCTGCCGTCGCCGGTCATCCGCGAATCGTCCCTGCGGTGTAGTACCGGAACGGGAAGCCAGATGCGGGCAGTTCGGCGGTGAACTGGACCGGCAGCGTGGCGTTCGCGGAGCCTTTCTGGCGCAGGATGGCCAGCGAGCCGGTCTGGAAGACCTGCTCCATGACCAGGCGCTCGGTATTATCCGTCGACTCCCAGCCGAGCATGGTGCGGACCTCGGAGCCCGGCGCCGGCGGCGTGTAGGCATTCAGCTGGGTCGTGCCGGATCCTGTGACGGTCAGCGTGCCGCCGTTCAGCGAGTTCTTCATGTTGGTCGCGTGGACCTGCATGAGGTCGAACTTGGCCGCAGCCAGCCTGGAGTCGGTCACGATCTGCAGCGGGTCGAAGTACTCAGCCGCCTCGATGTTGGACGTCGAGATCGTGTAGTCGAACTCGTGCCCGATCTTGGTGATGCCCAGCAGGTTCCAGCCTGCGGGCCAGGCGTCGGTGAAGACGGAGCCGACCACGGTGTTCGCGGGCAGCGAGGTGCCGAGGGCAGCCAGGTACAGGTACCCGGGGCCGGTGGCTAGCGCATTCTTCGGAACGGTGGCAGCAGGCACACCGGCCTCCCTCAGCGGGCTCGCTGGCGGACGGTTACACGGGCGGCGACCCGCCCCTCGCGTGCCTGGCCACGCGGACTACTTGAGCGGCAGTCTAGCGGTAACTATGCGCTACGAAAGAGCCGCCTGCTTGTGACGGATAGTAAATAGCCCTAGACGGCCCTGAGCGCCACGCTGACGGCCTCAAGTCGGGGGTATACCGTCATACCAGGGCACTCGACTTCGGCGTGATTCGCAGGTGTGTGCGAGATTCTTCGGACATTACCGACTTCCTGCTGCCGCTCGAACTTCAATACGAACAGACGTGCGGTTTCGGGCCTGGATTACGCAATGGCTCATCTTGGCCACGCTTGCCTGCTCGGTACCTGCGCGAGGCGGCGGCGGCCGACGCTGGCTCCTCGACGTATCGAGGGCGGTCACTGTCCGCTTCAAGATCGGAAGACCACCACCCAAGCGCGGGGCGCTGATCGGTGCGAAACTCTATCGCGGGCCACGGCTGATTTTTAAAATACGGCTCATCATCACGCACGCGCGGCGGTGGATGGTTCTTCGGGTTGCGTCGCGAGTGCACGATATTCCACTCAGGGTCCTCATCCCATATCGCCTGGCGCTCGGCTACGAGAGCCGCCGCGATCGTCGGATGCCCCTCGTATGCCACATGATCGACTTCGCGCCAACGTTCCTCGCGCTTGTGCGAATCGAGGCGCCCATCCAGACCAATCGTGCTACCCACCTAGAGCAGGCGATCATCGACAGCGAAGGCGCGGTAGACACATGGGCGCGGGCTCATGAATCCAGACTAGTCCTTGTGCTCGAAGCGCAGTTCGGCCTTCTTGCAGCACCTCTGGTACTGGACCCCGTGCTTCGGGCAGTACCAGATCGTTATGCCCATCACGGCACCGTTACCCGCTAGCTGGCAACCAGCGAGAACGTGAGCCCGCTGCCGGTGAGGTACGCGTCATCGCAGTACGTTGGCGGGATGATGCCGCAACTCGCGGTGTAGGCGTCGAGGTACTTGCCGAAGTGCTGGTTCTCGTACTTCCACGCCCCGTTAGAGCCCGGCCGTGCCCACTGTTCCAGCGTGTCATTCTGGATGCACGCATCAGCGTAGACAAGAAGGTTGCTGGCCGCGTTCAGGCACAGCCCCGACTGATCTTCGATGCGGCACCAGTCACGACCGCCGATGGACTGGCAGCCGACCTCGCTGAAGTCGGTTCCGCCATCGCCGCTGTGCCAGAAGTACGGGACATTGTGCCCCTCGTCCGTGAGATAAGAACCGCCGCCTGTGACGATATCCACATGGGACGAGAAGGCCGGAATCGTGGTAGCCACATGCGCGGCCGGGGCCGCTGGCGCGACGGATGCTGCGGTGACACTGAACGCCAGCGCTGCCGCTGCGAGGGCGGAGATGATGCTCCTGATTTTCATGCTGCTTCTGTTCCCTCCCGTACTACGGCACCGTTATCCAGTCGGCAGCGACCGCCTGCCGCGCCTGCGCCAGCGTCAACTCGCCCGTGCATACGTCCGTCTTGAGGTCGTTCTCAACCGGGTCCTTCGCGTTGGGGATCGCGCCCACCTCGGGCCACAGGTTGGTGATATCATTCGACCCGCCCAGCTCGAGCGGCACCAGGTGATCCAGTTCACTAGTCGTCCCGGCCGGGATCGAGTAGGCAGGATAGGCGACGCTGAACTTGAGCGAGCTGGTCTCCGTAGCTGGCGGGCGGACGGTCGCCGTCCATCCGCGTACGCAGATCGTCTGATGGATCGTGGCCTGGGTGACGGCCGGGTCTATGCTGCCCGGGGTGCAGGACGGGTCCTGTAGTTTGCCGCCGTCCCGCGCGTGGCACTCGCCCGGGTGCAGTATCACGCTCTGGCTCGTGCGGCCCTCGTCTGCAATCGCGGCCAGCGTGCCCGGCGATGGCGACGGCTGAGGCGGATGCGCCGGCGTCGGGCTTTCCGGTCCGGGTGCCGGTGCGGGCGAATGCACAGGCGAGGTGATCGAGGATTGCGGAGACGAGGTAACGCTCGTGCATGACGCCACGAACGGCGCCCACATCAGGCATACGAGGAAGATCGCCGCGAGGCTCGCGTAGTTTCGTCTGGTCATTCGGTCAGGATATTACGGATGTCGCGCAGCGCCGGAACAAGGCTGCGGTGCGGACGGCGGTCGCGGATCTTCCGCGCCTCGTGCATGATCGCATACGGGAAGCCGGACTGGGGATTCTGGACGGGCGAGATGATATCCGCGTACAGGCCCAGCTCGTCCTCGCCGAGCACCGAGTACATCGCCTCCTCCATGCGGCCCGTCTTGTGCAGCGCCCGGCGCTTCGCGCCCTCGAGCACCACCTCGCCCAGGCGGCCGATCAGTTCCTCGCCAAGCGGGCCTAGCGGGTCACGGTAGAACTTCTCGAGCGTGAACGTATCCCACTCGACAAGTACCGGCGCGGCAGCCATCAGCGCCTCAACTTCGCGGCGATGCCAGCCCCGATACCTGCGCCCAGCACGACAACTGCTGCCACGCACAGCACGGCTGTTGGCAGTACCCAGCCGGGCGCCGAGAATCCGCTCACTACGGACGCGAGGAAGGCGATCGCCGCGAGCACAAGACCCGCTAGTGCAAGGATGATGATCACGATGCTCCCTCGGCGGCGGCATTGGCCTCGCTGTCGTTTGCGGGTGCCTTGTGCTCGTGCCCGTACTTGCGGATCAGCGCGGCGCGTGACAACCCTTCGGCCTCAGCCGTCGGCGCCGCGTGCACAGCAACGGCGTACGCGGCCCAGGCGGGCTGAGATGCACTGTCGGCTGGCCGGGGTATCGTAGTGCCAGGGCGCGGCGCCACGTCCTCGCCGACCACGAGCCAGGCATCCGGTCCTTCGACTGCTTCGGCGCCGACCGTGTCCCCGATCCGGTAGGCGGCCACGTTGTTAAACGTGATGTCGCGTGTGGCGACGTAGATCTGCTCGATGGCTTCCACGTCATGCGCTCCGATAACTAGACTTGACGTTATGACAGGCAAACATGGCCCGGTAGATGAGCGGTTGCATGCAAAGCTTACGCCCGTACCGCCGCCGAACCCGGTGGACCGCCTTGGTTGCCCGCTGACCGAACCGTGTCAGCTGTGGGGCAATGCTATCCGTAAAGACGGATACGCGATGATCAACATGGGCGATGGCAGGCGACGGCTTATTCATCGAGTTGCCTACGCGCTGGCTACAGGTCAAGACGTTGACGCATTCGGCGAACTGGACCATCGGTGTCGTGTCCGTCATTGTGCCGAGGTGACACACCTGGAGGAGGCGACGCACGCGGAGAATGTTCGACGAGGCGATGTCGGCGCGACCAACCGAGCGAAGAAACACTGTCCGCAAGGTCATCGCTACACGGAAGCAAACACGTACGTCAATCCGGTTGGCAGCCGGGTCTGTCGGCAATGTACGCGTACAGCTGGTCGCGCCTATGAAAGCCGGCATCCCGAACGTCGACATCGTCCGCATTAGGCACCAATTATGCTATATTTTATTTCGGCCGCCGTAGCGTCCACGCTGAGCGTGCACCGGCCGTTAGCGTCCCCGTACGAAATGGGCACGCGGACCAGCATCACCTGGCCGGTCAGCAGCGTGTAGGTCCGCGCGGCGGCGG
>WNFJ01731951.1_pt2 | contig 12040 bp, 15 predicted proteins | sample 5400461 | NCBI WGS metagenome assembly WNFJ01 (sample SAMN13153349, study PRJNA577476) | soil metagenome | isolation source: 115 cm saprolite on Douglas fir-dominated hillslope | place: USA:California | collected 2013-09-17
CTCCACTTGACGTCGGAAATGTTGGCCGGCCTGGACCTGACGGCGCACCAATTCAGCCTGGGCGGCAGAAACAAAGCGAGATTCGGTTCGCCCCCCGACTCCTCGGGTGAGACTGAAATACGGGCCGTGGCGTGCGTCGGGGTCGCTGGCACAGGGACAGCCAGGCTTACTGCACTTGACGTAGCGTTCCGAGAGCGAGCCTCGGCGCATGGGCTTAGCTTGCGCCAGCTGCGTAGCGAGATCACGAATACGTTCCGGAATTTCGCGAGAATCGGGCATGGTCCCTCCTTACGGATATAATAGCCGTAAGAATACCTTCTTACCACCCCATTCTCACGCAGTTCTCACTTCTATGGGGTGCACCCCGCCCGCGTTCCTTCGTTGACCGCATGCCCGGTTCACCCTTATAATCAACGTTTGTCTTTACAGCTTGGAGGGCAGATGTACGCCGTTATTCAAACCGGGGGTAAGCAATACCGCGTCGCACCGGGCGACACCATTCGTATCGAGCGCGTCACAGGCGAAGTGGGCGAGAAAGTGACGTTTGGCAAGGTTCTGGCCGTGCACACCGACGAAAAGAAGGTGGTTCTCGGCAATGATGCTTCGAAAGCCAGCGTGAGCGGGAAGATCGTTGCGCAGGGCCGCGCCAAGAAGATCACCGTGCTCAAGTTCAAGAAGGGCAATCAATACAAGATTTCTCGCGGCCACCGTCAGAACTTCACGTCGGTCGAGGTCAACGAAATTAAGCTGTAATCTCTTCAAGCCAAGGGTTTCTCTTCCTTAGGTTTTCAGAGAAAAAAGTCTTCAAGAAAAAAGGAAATTCGTCATGGCACATAAGAAAGGCGGCGGCTCCTCTACAAACGGCCGCGATTCCCACGGGCAGAGGCTGGGCGTAAAGCGCTTTGGCGGACAACTCGTAAACGCGGGCACGATTCTGGTGCGGCAGCGCGGCACCAAGCACCAGGCCGGCGAAAATGTGGGCCAGGGGAATTCGCTCTCGTCACCGGCGTCGTGAAGTTCACCGACCGGGGCCGACACGGCCGCTTCATCAGTGTCGAGCCCACCAAGCAAGCCGAGCCCGCTCACGCAGTCAATTAACCGTCCGCGCGTCGTATTGGTGGATTTTCCGTCCGGTCAGATTCTGCTGCCGTCCGGTTTCTAACGGACGGCATTTTTCTTCGCAGAAGACTTGTTCAGCGAAGTCACTGAGCGCACTCACTGTGCCGCTACGCAGCTCAACGGGCCGCCGGAAAAGAACTTTTTATACGCGCTGCGTCCATGCGCGGGGATGATCGCCAGCTCCGGCAACTTTTCGTGCAGGTCGTTAAGCCTGGCAACAACTCGATTGGAGAGCGCTTCATCGTTGTCGCTGTCTCGCAGAATCGAGGACTTGCCGACACGCTCCTCGAAGCCGCGCTCGTCGTCGACGGCGTCGCCCACGTAGAAGAGGCGCCGGTTGGGCGTCAGATTCACAAAGACGCCTACGCTTCCGGGCGTATGTCCCCGCAGCGGCACGACCACTACGGATCCGTCCTTATAAAGGTCAGCGCTCTCGTCGAAAGTTTCGTAAGGCTGGGGTTGCAAGCGCAGCGTAGGAGCATCGGGCTCAGGAAATTTTTGCACGTACGCGGCGATGACGTATCCCTTGGCTTGCACGCTAGGGTCGGCGGCGAATTGCAATTCCTCCTGCAAAAGAAGGACAGGTAGGCGCGGCAAGTCCATCAACCCGCCGGAATGATCGAGGTGTGCGTGAGAAAGAATAACCCAGCGCAACTTCGCGGGGTCTTCTTTCACCCTGCGGAGCATCTCGGAAAGGGGCACGTCGGGCTTCAACTGCCCGGCAAGGAATCTGAGTTTGAGCCAGGTTCGGAAAGGGTAGCTGCGAATCTCGTCGTCAAAATGGCTTGAGTTGCCGGTGTCGATCAGCAAGTCGCCCGCAGGATGCCGGACAAGAATGCTTCCCGCGGTCGAGCCAAACGAAAAGTTGCTGAATGTTTTTCCAGTCTCGATCCAGCAAGCCGAGAGTCCCGGCAAAGACGCGACTGAAGGCGTGACAAGGGCATGTGACGCAGCGGGTGGCAAGGGAGCTCGCCGGAAATAGAGAGCATAAAGAGCCACACCGACGGCGGCAACGGCGATCACAAACAGAAGCAGTAGTCGCTTCAGCCATTTGCTGGCGGCAGACATTGTTTTGGGCGCGGCCCCGTTCTTACAGCCTTGGCTGGTTATGCAGTATCGATCGTTCGCTTATGCTATCGTTTTTAATGGCGGCCGCCTAGCGGCCAGCTTTTTGGGGGTGTGATTCTCGTGTTTGTTGACGAAGCTAAAATCCTGGTGAAGGCCGGCAACGGCGGCAACGGCTGCGTCGCGTTTCGCCGCGAGAAATATGTTCCGCGCGGCGGCCCGTCTGGCGGCGACGGCGGCCATGGCGGCAGTATTTATCTCGAAGCGAATCCCAACGACAACACGCTTCTGCGCTACCGCTACAATCGCGAATTCAAAGCCGACCGTAACTGCACCGGCCACTCCGGCGAGGACATGATTCTTCAAGTTCCCGTCGGCACGTTCGCTTACGACGAACAAACCGGCGAAACTATCGCCGACCTGGCCGTTCCCGGCCAACGCGTTCTCGTTGCACAAGGCGGTCGCGGTGGCCGCGGCAACCAAAATTTTGCCAAGCCCTGGCACCAAGCCCCTCGAGAACACGAAGATGGATTCCCCGGTGAAGAGCGGCATCTCCGCCTCGAACTCAAGCTTCTCGCCGACGTCGGCTTGGTCGGTTTCCCGAACGCAGGCAAATCCACGCTGATTTCCGTCATTTCTGCTGCGCGTCCCAAAATCGCAAATTATCCGTTCACGACGCTGGAACCCAACCTTGGTGTAGTCAATGCGGATGGCGGCACCGGCGGACACGGTACCGAGCTCGGCCGCACGTTCGTCGTCGCCGATCTCCCCGGACTCATCGAAGGCGCGCACCTGGGTGCCGGTCTCGGCATCCGTTTTCTTCGCCACGTTGAGCGCACTCGCCTCATCGTGCATTTAATCGATACGAGCGACTCGAGCGTGGATGATCCGGTCCACTCGTTTCAAGTCATCAACGGAGAGCTGGAAGCCTTTAGCCCTTCCCTTGTCGAAAAACCGATGATCGTCGTCGCCACGAAGCTGGATGCCACTACCGACCGCACGCGGCTCGAAGAGCTTCAGGACTTTTGCAAAGAGCGAAACCTTGAATTTCATTCCATTTCCGCTGTTGCCGGCGACGGCGTAAAAGAACTGGTCCGTTCCATCGCCGATGCTCTCGACAAAATTCCACGCCCGGCGCACGAAACCACTTTGGACTTGCCAGCCACCTCAGGAGAAATTGACGAGAACGCGCCAGCACACGATTCCCTGCCTGCGCCAATCAAGAATTCGTGAGAAAATTAACTACAGCCACCTCTCGGGAGGCGCATTGACCACCGCGCAGGCGCATCGCACCGCCACAAAACATCATCCGCGTCGTATCGCGCTGTTCGGCGGCTCCTTTGATCCGATCCACAACGGCCACCTCGCCGTGGCCCGCGCCGCCGACCGCCGCTTCAATTTCGACGAAATCCATTTTATCCCCGCGAGCCGGCCGCCGCATAAGCTCAAGCAACACCTCGCTCCCTTCCCGCACCGCTTCGCTATGACTTCGCTCGCTTGCTCTGAGCATCCGCATTTTGTTCCTTCGCTGGCCGAAGCGGGCGACGACTTCAGCGGCACGCAGCTTCACTATTCCGTGGACACTGTGCGCTACTTCCGCCACGCCTACAACGGCCACGGCGACCGCATCTTCTTCATCATCGGCGCCGACGCTTTTCTCGATATTCCTGTTTGGAAGGAATACGAAACGCTTCTCGGTCTCTGCGATTTCATCGTCGCCAACCGTCCCGGTATTCGCGCGGAAGCGCTTCGGCTGGTGATTCCCCCGGATTTAATCGGCCGCCGCGACCTCAAGAAAAATGGAGAAGCTCCGCCATCGCAAGTCGTCGCGCAGTTAGAAAACACATCCGTCTATCTGCTGGAATCAGTTTCCATCGATGTTTCCGCGACCGACATCCGCCGGCGCGCCAACCGTGGCCAGTCCATTCATGGACTTGTCTCCGTGCGCGTCGAGGAATACATTCTCAAACAAGGCCTATACCGGTGAAATTAGACTCTCTGCCTCAAGGCGTCCGTCTGGCTGTCGAAGCGGCGCAAAATAAAAAAGCCTCAAGCATTACTGTTCTCGATCTCGGTGGTGTCGGCGCGTTCACGGATTATTTCGTGATCTGCACCGGATTCAGCACGCCGCAAGTGCAAGCCATCTGCAGCGAGGTCGAAGACCAGCTTGAGAAGCAGCTTCACCGCTCGCCAAAACACCGCGAAGGACACGCCTCTGCGGAATGGGCGCTCATTGATTTTGGCGGATTCATCCTGCACGTTTTCAGCGAGCAAGCCCGCCGCTATTACGACCTGGAACGTCTCTGGCGCTCTTCGCCAAAGCTAGAAATCCCCGACGAGCCGGACGTAGCCGCGCGCAACCATTCCTTCGGTGATCCCCAAGCCGCTGGCGAAGCCTATTCCAAATGAGCACCGAGCGATTGCCGTGGATCGCGGAGGATCCCGCATCGCTGCGCCTTCTCGAACTCGCGCAAAAGGTCGCCGCAGCCGCAACCACGCTTCTCATCAGCGGCGAAAGCGGCACTGGCAAAGATCATCTCGCCCGCCTCGTTCATGAACTCGGTCCCCGCCGGGATGCTCCTTATTTGAAAATTGATTGCGCCAGCCTTCCGCCAAATTTGGTGGAAAGCGAGCTCTTCGGCCACGAACTCGGCGCATTCACCGGCGCCGTCGAACGCAAACTGGGCCGTTTGGAACTAGGCGGAACCGGCACGATCGTTCTCGACGAAATTGCCGCTCTGACGCCTGGCGCGCAAGGCAAGTTGCTGCGCGTTTTGCAGGAGCGCTCCTTCGAGCGCCTCGGCGGTACGGAAACGCTTCGCATCGAAGCGCGCATCGTGGCCCTCACCAATGTTGATTTGACCGCCGCAGTAGCCAGAGGCCAATTTCGCGAGGACCTCTATTTCCGCCTGAACGTTCTTGCGCTTACTGTTCCGCCGCTACGTGATCGCCGCGCCGACATTCCGCCCCTCGCCGATCATTTACTAGCGGCTCTCCGTTCTATCCACGGCCGCCCCGGCTCACACCTCAGTGAAGCCTCGCGCCGCATGCTCGCAGCGTATGGGTGGCCCGGCAACGTCCGCGAACTGCGCAATGCCCTGGAACGCGCCGTGGTTTTTTCACGCAGCGACACGCTTGAGCCCGACGACTTTCCCGACAGCATTCGCGCAGCGGCCGCCGGAGCCGCGGGCTCCATCGCCGGCCTGCGCTCTCTCGAAGAAGTCGAGCGCGAAGTCATCGCCGCCACGCTCGAAGCCACTCACTACAAAATCAGCCGCGCCGCCGAGGCCCTCGGTATCAGCCGCAAAACCCTCCTCGAAAAACGCAAAAAATATGGTTTGAAGTGAAAATCCGTCTGCTCATGCTCGGCAAAACGCGGCGCGCGGAGCTGCGCGCCGTAATCGACGATTACGTGAAGCGCATCAGCCGCCATTCGCCGATCGAGATTACTGAGGTTCGCGATGGCGACGCTGCGATCAAGAAACTCGACGCCGATCGCGCTGCCACAGCGGTCCTGCTCGATGCCCTTGGAAAAAACCTTGATTCCAGCGCATTTGCGAAGTGGCTTGGCGAACTTCGCGTCCGCGGAACCCGCGAGCTGATTTTTGTCTGCGGGGAGGCCGACGGTTTCCCCGCCGCGCTGCGCGATCACGTCCCACAAAAAATTTCTCTCAGCCCCATGACTTATTCCCACGAACTTGCGCGCGCCATGCTTGCCGAGCAACTCTACCGCGCCTTCGCCACCCTCTCCGGCAGCCCCTATCCGAAATAGCCGCCCTGGTGTAAAACTTTACGCACCATGTCCATCCGCATTATTCCTGATCAAGACCAGCCTTCCGCCGCGATTGAAATTTCTCTCGAACAACCGCTGCCCGATTAAGATTTATTCCAGCTCGACCAGCCCACGCCGCGCGACGTTGACGCCGTTCTCGTTTCGCAGGGCTTTCGCGATCTTGTGGACGATGCCCGCGGCGTCTTGATGGACCTCCTTGCGCATCCTCCATTCCAGGCTAACTCTCCCGAGCACGCCAGTCTCGATTTCACTCACTCCACGCCTCTCGCGCTCGAACTCACGCAGCTCACCGGCGCGATCTGCCCCGGCGACGACGAGGTTTACCGCCCCGGCCTATGGATCGTCGTGCGCGACGCGCGCGCCAAGCCAAAGACAACGCTGCCCGCTGCGACGCAGGAACGCATCAGCGCGATTGCGGCAGAATTAGTGAAGCGTCTTCAGCTCGGTTAGGTGCGCGGAACGGAGAGCACTTGGAACGTCCAACTGGCGTCACGGTTCTTGTGGTTTTGTATCTTGCCGCTGCCGGTGTTCTCGGGCTCACCAGCATAGCGCTGATTTTCGGAAGATCATTTTTCTCCGGCATAAGCGGTCCAGCCGATTCTGGGCCACCTCCTTCCGCAAGGGACCTCGCACTCAGGGGCCTATTGTGTTTGGTGGTAGCGCTGCCGAATGTGATATGTGGGATTGGTTTCATAAATCTGAAGAAGTGGTCTCGGGTTCTGGCCATCGTCTTTCACCTGGCTTGGGCAATTTTCTGGGCTCTTAGCCTCGCTGGTTTACACTTGCATCCAAACTTTTTTTCGTTGATGTTTCGGCTTGTCGGGTTGGCAATCCAAGTATGGATAGTGGTCTATCTATTTGGGCCCACGGTTAAGCAGGCGTTCAGTACGAAGAGCGTTTAGCCTTCGACCTTGAGTTTGCAATGGGCGAGGTGGAGCGTGCCGCGACCACCGCCGCCTTGACCTTTTTTTTCGCACACCCCACACTTTAGGCCTTTCTCTGTGACCAGATACTTCTGTCGGGAAGCGATTCATGCCGGAAGAAAAGGGACTGCTAATCGTTTACACCGGGCCGGGCAAGGGCAAGACGACTTGCGCCTTAGGAACGGCGTTTCGCGCCGTGGGGCAAGGGCTGCGCGTTCTGATGGTGCAGTTCATCAAGGGCTCGTGGCACTATGGGGAACTCGATGCAGCGAAAATGCTGGGCGACGATAAGTTTGAAATTCGGCCGATGGGGAGAGGATTCGTAAAAATCGGTGGCGCGGAAACTGATCCCGAAGACATCAAACTGGCGCGGGGATGCTGGGAAGCGGGGCGCGACGCGATTTATGGAGGGAAATACGACCTCGTCGTCCTGGACGAAATCAATTACACGATCAGCTACAAAATGCTGGACGCTGGCGAAGTTGTGGAGGCGCTAAAAAACCGGCCCGAGCGCGTCCACGTGATTTGTACGGGCCGCAACGCGCATCCGCAGCTGGTCGAGCTGGCCGACCTCGTTACGGAGATGCGCGAGGTGAAACACCCCTACACCAAGGGTATACTGGCGCAGCGGGGAATTGACTACTAGTTTGGGCGCGAGAAGGTGGCCCTACGGCGGTATTTGCTGACTGCAGATTTATTAGCTGAAATCTCTCGCGACAACGAGTGGACTGGTTTCGACTCTTACCTAAACCCATGGCCTGGTTCAAGCGGGACAAAAAATCGATCGACGCAGCCACGCCTCCCGAAGAGCGCCGCGTGCGTACGGAAGGGCTTTGGGTCAAGTGCGAATCCTGCCGCACGATTGTTTTTCGCAAAGACCTGGAAGCCAACCTCTTTGTCTGCCCGAAGTGTCAATTCCATTTCAAGATGAACGCGAAGCAGCGTCTGGAGATGCTTCTGGACTCGCGCTGGACCGAACACGACGCGGGCATGACGTCGACCGATCCTCTGAAATTTGTGGACACGAAACCTTACGCGGCGAGGCTCAAGGAAGCGCGCAAGAAGCTGGGGATGAATGATGCCGTGATCACCGCGGAAGGCCGGCTCAATGGCCGCGGGATCGTTTGCTGCGCCATGGAATTTGGATTTATCGGCGGCTCGATGGGCGCGGTCGTTGGGGAAAAGGTTACGCGCGGGATTGAGTTGGCTATCGAGTCGCGTCAGCCACTCGTTGTCGTCTCCTGTTCCGGCGGCGCGCGCATGATGGAAGGCACCATCAGCCTCATGCAACTTGCGAAAGTCTCCGCGGCGTTGGCGAAGCTGGACGACGCCGAGCTGCCTTACATTTCTTTGCTCACCGATCCCACGACGGGCGGCGTCACTGCCAGCTTCGCCATGCTGGGCGACATCAATATCGCCGAGCCTGGCGCGCTGATTGGGTTCGCGGGACCTCGCGTCATTGAGCAGACCATCCGCCAAAAACTTCCCGAGGGTTTCCAGCGATCGGAATTTCTTTTGGAGCATGGATTCCTCGACGCCGTGGTCCACCGCAAAGACTTGAAAGCGTTTATCGCAAACTCCTTCGATCTTCTTTTGAGCTGAAATGAATTACGAAGCCGCGGTGCGCTATCTACTTTCGCTGGGCAGGGAGTTGGCTGCGCCGACGCAGGCTGCGGCGGCGAAATTCGATCTCGAAAACATCACTATTCTTGCTGAGCGGCTAGGGCGGCCCGATCGCGCTTATCCGACCGGGCATATCGCGGGAACGAACGGCAAGGGTTCGACCGCGGCGTTTCTCGAATCGATTCTGCGGCACGCGGGTTTTCGGACTGGACTGAATACTTCACCGCATCTTGAAAAAATCAACGAACGCATCCGCGTGAACGGCGAGGAGATTGGCGACCACGCGTTTGCCGAAACATTTACCCGCATTCAGGCTTTGAACGAGGAACTTCTGGCGGCCGGCAAACTTCGCACTCATTCGACGTACTTTGAATGCGTCACCGCGATGGCGTTTGAGTATTTTGCGCGCGAACGAGTGGACTTCGGCGTTTTTGAAGTGGGGCTCGGCGGGCGGCTTGACGCCACGAATATTTTGAGTCCCGTGGTCACGATTATCACGCGCGTGGACTTCGATCACGAAAATTTTCTCGGCCATTCTCTTGCGGAAATTGCCGCTGAAAAGGCGGGCATTCTAAACCGCGGCGTTCCCGTCGTTCTGGCTGAGCAGCGGACAGAAGCCTTAGATGTCATTCGCACGCGCGCGGGCGAACTTGGCTGCCCGGTCATCGAAATCGGAAGCACGTTCCGCATCGAAAAAGAATGGAGTTGTCATCGCAAATGCATCCGGCTGGCAGATTGAGCTTGCTCCGCGGCTTCCTGGAAAATTCCAAATACAGAACAGCCTCAATGCCGTGGCCGCCGCGCGGTACTTACAGAACCGTGGGTATCGCATATCTGACGATGCGATTGCACAAGGCATCGCCGAAGCCGTTTGGCCCGGGCGTCTCGAAAAGCTCCAGTCGAACCCTGACCTGTACCTCGACGGCGCGCACAATCCCTCCGCCGCGAGAGAGCTTGCGACTTTTCTCGAACAAAACCTTGCTGGACGCAAAATCTGGCTGCTCTTTGGAGCGCTGCGCGACAAAGCCGTGGACGAAATTGCCGGGGTTCTTTTTCCGCACGCTGCAGAGGTTATTTTCACGCAGCCGCGCACCACGCGCGCCATTTCCGTCTCTCAGCTTGCGGAAATCACGGCTCACCATGCCGCGCATTTCTCGGTCATTCCTGAACCAGAAGCCGCACTCGAATACGCGCTCGACCGAGCCGCCGCGAGCGACGCCATCTTCGTCGCCGGGTCGCTTTACCTTGTCGGTCAACTGCGTCACTACTGGAAAAATCGCGCGCAGGTCGCCGCGCACTGAAAAACACCGTAGAATATCCGGCTTGGGTGATACCTACGAGCGCGGTGCGGCAAGGCGATTGTTTTGGCCAAAAACGGCTTCTCGTTATCAAACTGCAAGGAAGAAGCGTGGCATCAAGCCTATGGAGTGGCGACCGATTCATCGGATCGGATTTAGCTTGATGGGGCCCATGTTTATCGCCATGGGCGCGCTGGCTTTGCTAAGAGGCAAGACTCATTACGAGAATTATTGGGGAGGGCCAGTTTTCGCTCCGTTCGCGATTTTCATCGGTCTTCTATTCTTGGTTGGAGTAGTTACGCACTGGAGAAAAGGAAACTAACCTTTCTGGTGAAAAAACATAGCGGAAAACAGTCGCAACCCCTTGTCGGCGTCATCATGGGGTCGTCTTCCGACTGGGAGACGATGGAGCACGCAGCCACGACGCTCAAAGAACTCAGTGTGCCGTACGAAACGCGGGTCGTTTCCGCTCACCGCACTCCGGACCTGCTTTTTGAGTATGCATCGAACGCGGAGCAGCGCGGCATCGAGGTGATTATCGCCGGGGCAGGCGGTGCCGCTCATTTGCCGGGCATGGCGGCTGCGAAGACCGTGCTGCCCGTTCTCGGTGTGCCCGTGGAATCGAAGGCGTTGGAGGGCCTCGATTCGCTCCTCTCCATTGCGCAGATGCCGGGGGGCATTCCCGTTGGGACGCTGGCGATAGGCAGAGCCGGTGCGATCAACGCTGCACTGCTTGCGGCTGCGATTCTTGGTAGCAAATACCCGCATATCCGCGAAGCGCTGCGCAAATTCCGAGCCGCGCAAACCGAGCGCGTTCTCCGGAATCCCGATCCGTCAACTCCGACGCTGCCCCGCAAAAAGGGGAAGCGGGCGTGAGCATCGGGATCCTCGGCGGTGGACAGCTTGGTTACATGCTCGCGCTTGCCGGCTATCCGCTGGGGCTACGATTTCGTTTTCTGGACCCGTCTCCGGAAGCTCCGGTCGGGCGGATCGCTCCGCGCGTAACGGGCGATTTTTCCGATCGCGCTGCACTGGGGAAATTTGCGCACGGGCTTGAGGTCGTCACATACGAGTTCGAGAACGTTCCCGTCGATGCGGTTCATTTTCTAGCCAAAAAAGTCCCCGTTTTTCCGCCCCCCGGCGCACTGGAGGCGGCGCAGGATCGTCTCCGCGAAAAGCAATTATTTGAAAAGCTGGGAATCGCCACTACGGAATTTGCTTCCATACCAGCGGCCTCGGATCTCGACCTGGCACTAAAGAAACTGGGCCTCCCGGCGGTGCTCAAGACGCGGCGAATGGGCTACGACGGGAAGGGGCAATGGATTCTCGGGACTCAGGAAGAGGTGAAAGTCGCCCGGGAGGGATTGCCAAGGTTGCCGTTTACCGCAGAACGTTTTGTCGCCTTCGCACGGGAGCTCTCCGTAATCGCCGTCCGAGGGAAGTCGGGTGAAACCGCCTTCTATCCTCTGGTCGAGAATCATCACCGCAACGGCATTCTGCGGCTCTCCCTGGCTCCAGCCCCAGGCGTCGGGCCGGAGATACAGAAGGCTGCCGAGGATGCCGCGCGCAAGGTGCTCGAGTCGCTGAACTATGTAGGCGTGTTGGCCATCGAGTTCTTTGAATGCGATGGGAGACTGCTCGCGAACGAGATGGCTCCGCGGGTCCATAATTCGGGGCATTGGACAATTGAGGGCGCGGTGACCAGCCAGTTTGAGAACCACCTACGGGCCATCTGCGGTCTGCCGCTGGGTTCCACCACGGCGGTTGGAGCTTCCGCGATGATTAATCTCATCGGGGAAGTGCCCGAATCCGCGCAGGTGCTTGCCATTCCGTCGGCTCATCTTCATCTTTATGGCAAAGAGCCGCGACCAGGCCGCAAACTCGGCCATGTGACGCTTCAGGCGCCGTCTTCGGAGCAGCTTACGTCCCGTTTTGCGAGCCTTCCGGCTTTTTTCCAGCGTCCTGACTTCTGCCTGGAGGGGGCCATCCGAAGGAGCGTCGCTCCGCGAGCTTGATCGATGGCTTGGGCTGGCTGGAGTTCGCAGGACCTGCTGGGAAGGCCAGGTTGCCGCACTCTCCCGCGAATGCTACGATTTGGGATTCCATGAGCCCCGAAACTCCCAACCGGCCCCGTGTGGGGATTCCCTGGCGAACGTCTGAGGAAGAAGCACAGAGCAATCGCCCCAAGATTGCCAACTATGAGGATGCCGTGCGCAAAG
>WNFJ01099965.1_pt1 | contig 12038 bp, 14 predicted proteins | sample 5400461 | NCBI WGS metagenome assembly WNFJ01 (sample SAMN13153349, study PRJNA577476) | soil metagenome | isolation source: 115 cm saprolite on Douglas fir-dominated hillslope | place: USA:California | collected 2013-09-17
CTTCCCATAGACGGGCGCGCCGAGCCCGGCCGGAACACTCTCGGCGACCACCTCGATCACCGCGCCGACCGAGGAGCCGGCCTTGCGCACGCCGTCGAGATAGTCGGCGTAGAATTTCGCCTTCTCGGCGTCCGGACAGAAGAAGGGGTTCTTGTCGACCTCGGCCCAATCCCAGCGCGCGCGCTCGATCGCATGCGGGCCCATCTGGATGAGCGCGCCGCGCACGAGCATGCCCGGGACGATCTTGCGCGCGATGGCGCCGGCGGCGACGCGCGCGGCCGTCTCGCGCGCCGATTGGCGCCCGCCGCCGCGATAGTCGCGCAAGCCGTATTTCACGTCGTAGGTGTAGTCGGCGTGCCCGGGCCGATATTTGTCCTTGATGTCCGAGTAATCGCGCGACCGCTGGTCGACATTGTCGATCACGAGGGCGATCGGCGTTCCGGTCGTGACCTGGCGGCCGCTCGCCTCGTCCACGAACACGCCGGAGAGGATCCTGACCTGGTCGGGCTCCTGCCGCTGAGTCGTGTAGCGCGACTGGCCCGGCCGCCGCTTGTCGAGATAAGGCTGGATGTCGGCCTCGGTCAGCGCGATGCGGGGCGGGCAGCCGTCGACCACGCACTCTCGCCGAAGGTCGTGACCCGGAAGAGATGGCCGAATGTGTTGTGTGACATGGGTTTTTCGCGCCGCGCTGGCGCTTGGTAGTACGCGGCGCCGGGCGTGGTCAATTCGCGGCGGAGACACTCAGCACGTATCTCAGCCTGAATGAAAGTTCATCTGCCTGAATGCCGATTAATCTCAAACTGAACGTCCGTTAACTTACTGAAATGTAAGCGTTTTTCCGCGAAATCATTTGCCGGCGCTATTGTGCTGTGTTAGCGTTGATCATCGGCCCGGATATCCCGGTCATGCCGACACGTGTTGGAGGATGAACCATGGCGAAGAAGAAAAAGAAGAAGAAGAGCTGATTTCCCGCAAGGGAGCACAGTTGGGCCGCGTCTCGACTGCCACCTGGCAGGGCGCGAGTGGCCTGGAAAGATCAAGAAGGCCGGTGAATGCCGGCCTTCTTCATTTTCAGCCGTCCCACTCAATCGTCCAAAACGCTACGCGTATCGGCTCATCCGCCCGGGAGCGAACTCATAGACGACGCCCTGCTCGACGTCGCGCACCGGCGCCGCGGCAGGCGGCGCGATGCCAAAATGGACGACGAGCGTGCGCGCCACTCCGCCATGCGCGGCGACCACGGTGTCGCGATCGACCGTCGCGTGCCACGCCTTCACCCGCACCAGCAGCTGCGCGTAGCTCTCCCCGCCGGGCGGCACAAAACTCCATTTGTCGTGCTCGCGCGCGGCGAGCGCCAGTGTCTCGGGATCGCGCGCCTTGAGTTCCGCGAAGGTGAACCCCTCCCAGTGGCCGAAGGACAGCTCGGCGAGCCGCGCATCCGTTCGATAGCGGCGCACGTCGAGGCCGAGGCCGCTCTGGATGAGCTCCATGGTTTCCCGCGCCCGCCCGAGCGGACTCGCCACGTAATCGAAGGCATCGGGATCGCGGCCGTCACGCTCGAACAGATCGCGCAGCACCTCGCCACAGTGCGCAGCCTGCGCACGCCCGATGGCGTTCAATGGGACATCGTGCTGGCCCTGCAGCCGGTGCTCGGCATTCCAATCGGTCTCGCCGTGACGGACGAAGTAGAGGATCGGCTGTGACATGCGCCCCGCGCGTCAGTCCTTAATTACGGTGATGTCGGGCGCGTCCGGATGTTTCATTCCGATGATGTTGTAGCCGGCGTCGACATGGAGAATCTCGGCGGTCACTCCGCGCGCCATGTCGGAGAGCAGGTAGACCGCGGCCTCGCCGACCTCTTCCGCCGAAATGTTGCGCCGGAGCGGCGCGTTGTGTTCCGTCCATTTCAGGATGTAGCGGAAATCGCCGACGCCGGAAGCAGCAAGCGTCTTGATCGGGCCGGCCGAGATCGCGTTGACACGGATCTTCTTGGTGCCGAGATCGGCGGCGAGGTAGCGCACCGACGCCTCGAGCGCCGCCTTGGCCACGCCCATGACGTTGTAATGCGGAATCCATTTCTCCGCGCCGTAATAGGTCAGCGTGAGCAGCGCGCCGCCATTCGGCATGAGCTTTTCGGCGCGCTGCGCGATCGCGGTGAAGGAGTAGCAGCTGATCAGCATCGTGCGGGTGAAATTGTCCTGAGTGGTGTCGACATAGCGCCCATCGAGTTGGGCGCGGTCCGAGAACGCGATGGCGTGAACGACGAAATCGAGCGACGGAAAGATGCGCGCGGTCGCGGCGAACGCGGCGTCGACAGTCGCCCCATCGCTCACGTCGCAGTGCCCGACGAGGTGCGCGCCGATCTCGGCGGCGAGCGGCTCGACGCGTTTCTTGATCGCGTCGCCCTGATAGGTGAAGGCGAGGTCCGCGCCGTGCGCGCGGGCGGCCCTGGCTATCCCCCAGGCGAGCGAACGCTCGTTCGCCACCCCCATGATGAGGCCGCGCTTGCCGCGCATGAGACCCGCGGATTCCGGCATTACGTCCTCTTTCAGCCGTTTGCCGGCCGCAGGCACCCTATGGCATAGCGTCCCCGGGCCCTTCAAGCACGCGCCTTGGACGGCGTTAACCGCGGGGCTGGAATAGGGCGTTACGGGGTGGTGTTTGACCTTCCGGCGACGGTAGTGACCGGCCGAAGCCCGTCGCCGAGAGCTGCTGCACAGCAGGAGGAGCACGCGTGAGCGGCTTCCACCAAGGGGTTGAACGAGCCATACCGGCGCTGCGGCGATACGCGCGGGCGCTTACGCGCGACGCCGAGACCGCCGACGATCTCGTTCAGGATACGCTGGTGCGCGCGTTGCGTTCCGAGCATCTTTTTCACGGCGGCGACGTGCGCAGCTGGCTTTATACGATCCCCACCAACCTCAATCGCAACCGCCTGCGCTCGCTGGCGCGACGCCCGGCCATGGCGCTGATCGGCGACGACGACGCGCCCGACATGGCTGGCCCGGAGGCAGGCGGGCGCGACATCGAGCGCGCGCTGGCGAGCCTGGTCGACGACCAGCGCACGGCTCTTCTCCTCGTGGTGCTCGAGGGCCTCACGTACCGCGAAGTCGCGGAGGTACAAGGTGTACCGGTTGGCACCGTGATGTCGCGGCTGGCGCGCGCCCGCGCCCAAATCCGAGCCTATCTCGACGGCGAGCGCCCCGCGCTTCGCCGCGTGAAATAATAAGAGGTGAAACGATGACGGATCGCGATCTACCCGTGACCGAAGCCGAGCTTCACGCCTATGTCGACGGCGAGCTTCCGGCAGACCGGCGAGCGGCCGTCGAGGCGTGGCTGTCTGCTCATCCGGACGACATGGCGCGCGTCGCGCGCTGGCGCGCGCTCGCCGACAGTATCCACGCCCGCTACGGCGGAGTTGCGGCCGAGCCGCTTCCCGCGCGATTCAACCTCGCGCAGATCGAACGTGCCAACCGCTCATGGAAGAGCATTGCCGCGGCGGCAGTGATTGCGGCATTCCTGGTCGGCGGCGTGGCGGGATGGTTGGCGCGCGGCGCTTCTGCCGCGGCGCCCGACCCGGTCCACACCTTCACCAGCGAGGCGCTTGCCGCGCACAAGCTCTACGCCGTCGAGGTGCGCCATCCCGTCGAGGTACCCGCCAGCGAGGCCGCGCATCTGCGGCAATGGCTGTCAAAGCGCGTCGGCTATCAGTTGCGCATTCCCGATCTCGAACCGCTCGACCTCAAGCTGGTCGGGGGCCGGCTGCTGCCGGGTCCGCGCGGCGCCGCGGCGTTCTTCATGTATGAGGGCAAGTCCGGCGAGCGCTTCACGCTCTACTCGACGCGCTCGGACGGCCACGAGACGGCCCTGCGCTACAATGCCGAAGGTCCGGTCGCCGGCCTCTATTGGGCGGACGGCGACGCGGCCTACGTCGTGAGCGGAGAAACGAGTCGCGAGCGGCTGCACAAGGTGGCCGAGATCGCCTACGCCCAGCTCGAGCGCGGGCCGGGGCGCTGACGCGCGTCGCTCAGGTGATGTCCTTGCGCGGATCGTAAGGCTGCGCGTCACGCCACTTGCGCATCAGCTCGTCGAGCGCAGGATCGGCCTTGTCCGGCAGCGCGATGCGGATGGTGGCAAAAAGATCGCCGGCGCCGCCCTTGCCGGGCAGACCCTTGCCGCGGAGCCGGAAGGTCCGGCCGCTGCTGGTGCCGGCAGGAATCGCAAGCTCGACCGCGCCGTCGAGCGTCGGCACGCGCACCTTCGCGCCCAGCACCGCCTCATAGAGCGCGACCGGCAGATCGAGCCGCAAGTTGGCGCCGTCGCGCGTGAACAGCGGGTGCGGCGCAATCGATACGGTGATGAGCGCGTCGCCGGCGGCGCCGGGACCGCGCAGGCCCTGACCTTTGAGCCGGATCTGCTGCCCGTCGGCGAGCCCTGCCGGAATCTTCACCTCGACGTCCTTGCCGGTCGGCAGGTGGACGCGCCGGCTGCCGCCCTTGGCGGCTTCCGCAAGCGAGATCGTCACCGACGCGGTGATGTCGCGGCCTGACGACACCTCGGCCTCGTCCGCCTCGAACGGCCCGCCGAAGCCGGTGCGGCGGCGTGAGGCAGCGCCGCCACCGAACATCTCCTTGAGCACGTCCTCGAAGCCGCCGAAACCGCGCCCGCCGCCGCCGCCGCCCGAGCGTCGCAAGCCTTCCGGCCCCCACGAGAACGTCTCGAAATGTCCGTCGCGGCCGGATCCGCCGGCGCCCGGTTGTCCGCCAAAACCCTCAAAGCCCTGAAAGCGCGGCTTGCCGTCGGCATCGATCTCGCCGCGGTCGAACGCCTTGCGCTTGGCGTCGTCGCTAAGGATTTCGTAGGCCGCGTTGAGTTCACCGAAGCGTTGTGCCGCCTTCGGATCGGTCTTGTTGGCGTCCGGATGCAGCCTCTTCGCGACCCGCCGATAGGCGCTCTTGATGGCCGCAGCATCCGCCGTCCGCGGCACCCCCAGCACGTCATAGGGGTCGCGCATCCTGAAAAACTCCGAATTCTCGTTGTGCCGGATCGAGTTCCCCGGCCCTCATCCTTGGCAAATGTGGGGCGGATGCGGGCGCTGCGCAATGCCGCACCGCGGTCAACGGCTTGGCGTCAGCTCTTCTTCCACGGGCGCATGGCGCGGATTTCCCACTGGCCCTGGTGGATGCGGCATGCTTCGCCTTGCAGCCAGGACTCGCTGCCCTGGCGCACGTAGCTCGCGAGGAAATCGCGGCAGGTGAATCCGTCCTGCGTATAGGAGGAGGCGATCGGCGTCACCGTTCCGCGCGCGCCGGTATGGGGATTCTCCCACGGCACGCTCGTCGTCTTGCCGTCCCGGGCGAGCGCCTCGGACGCGGCCGCGCGCGCATAGGCGAGGTCGTTGTCGGACGGCAGCTGAGCGGCGGCGGGAGCCGCAGCCGTGGCCGCGATCGAGCCGGGGACTTCCGGCTTCGGGTCGTCTTTGTTGAACAGCGACCCCAATTGATACGAGAAGCTGCAGCCGCCCGCGGGCAGCGCAAGCGCCAGCACGGCGGCCGGAAACAGTCGGCGCCATATGCGCGAGCCTGGCGTTCCGATATAACGGAACCGCGTGGACGCTACTGCTGGCATTTGACCGGCCACGAGAGCATTTCGAGAGAGATGTCCGACACGGCTCCGATAGAACACCCGAGTTGGTTAACGGCTGGTGACTTCGCCGAGGCGGACGAGCCGTTGCGGCTGTTCGCCACCTGGTTCGAAGATGCCAAGCGGGCCGAGCCGGCGGACCCCGACGCCATGGCGGTCGCGACCGTCGGCAGCGAGGGACTGCCGAACGTGCGGATGGTGCTCCTGAAAGGTTTCGACGAACGGGGGTTCGTCTTCTATACCAACCAAGACAGCCAAAAGGGGCAGGAATTGGCCGTCCGTACGGCGGCAGGCGCCGTGTTTCATTGGAAGTCGCTCAAGCGGAAGGTGCGCTTGCGCGGGCCAGTGGACCAGGCCTCCGATGCCGAAGCCGACGCCTATTTTGCGAGCCGCCCGCGACTGTCGCAGATCGGCGCATGGGCGAGCCAGCAATCCGCCCCGCTCGCCAGCCGGCTCGCCTTCGAGAAGAAGGTCGCGCTCGCCACCGCCAAATATGCCTTGGGAGCCGTGCCGCGGCCGCCGTTCTGGGTCGGCTATCGGATCGTACCGCTGATCATGGAGTTCTGGCAGGATCGTCCCTACCGGCTGCACGACCGCGTCGAGTTCCGCCGCGAGGCGCTCGGCGCGCCGTGGCGCAAGACGCGGCTCTATCCGTGAGCTACGATCTATCGATGTGGTGGGATTTGACGAGATGGTGACGCCGCACGCAAACCAGCCGCGCCGCGCCTTGCTGCTCACCGGAGCGAGCCGGGGCATCCATCACCTGCTCGCGCCACGCTTTCCCGGAGAACTGCCCGTGGGAGATGGGGCCGGAGGACCACATCCAGGTGGACCTTGCCGATCGCGACTCGACGCGACAGGCGATCACCGACATCAAGAACCGGCTCGACCATGGCGAGCTGCACGCACTCGTAAACAATGCGGCCATCTCGCCCAAGGCGGACGGCGGCGCGCGTCTCGGCGCCATCGGGACGACGCTCGAGGTGTGGGAGCAGGTTTTCCACGTGAACTTCTTCGCGCCGATCATGCTCGCGCGCGGACTGATGGAGGAGCTCAAGGCGTCGAAAGGCTCGGTCGTCAACGTCACCTCGATCGCGGGCTCGCGCGTGCACCCGTTCGCCGGCGCCGCCTACGCGACCTCGAAGGCCGCTCTCGCCGCGCTCACGCGCGAGATGGCCGCCGACTTCGGCCCGCTCGGCGTGCGCGTCAATGCGATCGCGCCGGGCGAGATCGACACCGCCATCCTCTCGCCAGGCACGGAAGAGATCGTCGCGCACCAGATTCCGATGCACCGCCTCGGCACCCCCGACGAGGTCGCCAAGATCATCTACGTGCTCTGCACGGAGACTTCGTCCTACGTGAACGGGGCGGAGATCCACATCAACGGCGGCCAGCACGTTTAGCGCGTGTCCCGGCGAAGTGGATACCGGTTCGCCGACAAGGACACGCGCCAATGCATAAATCTAGCGCCGATCTGAGGCCCCGTGCGACATTCATTTGGCGCATGGCTCGCGGCGGTGTTTGGGAGGGGCTCCCTGATCAGATCAGGAGAAGATCAAGCGGTCATCGCCGTAAGTTCGTCGCTCCATGCATGGCTCGGGCCGGCGCGCGTGCAAGCGTCCGCCAATCCGGCTTTTTACAGCGAACAGGGCCTGTAAGATTTGTAAGAAAGATCGTTGGCGCACTTAAATGGCTGAAGCTACGGCTCAATTATCGCTCGCGGGGCGATCTTACCGATCTTACGGGGTACTGCGGGAGGTGCGCCGCCGCTGCAGTTGGCTGAGACCATCATGCGCGTGCGGCATCCTCCTCCCCGCCTCCCGCCCGCAGGCAGGAGAGGGAGTGAGAGTCACAGCCACTTCTTCCACTTGAAGAAGACATACGGCAGGCCCGCGGCGATCAGCATCAAGACGATCGCGAGCGGATAGCCGAACGTCCAGTCGAGCTCCGGCATGTTCCGGAAGTTCATGCCGTAGATCGACGCGACGAGCGTCGGCGGCATCAGCACCACGGCCGCGACGGAAAAGATCTTGATGATGTTGTTCTGCTCGAGACTCACCACGCCGAGCATGGCGTCGAGCAGGAACTGGATCTTGTTGGTGAGATAGGTGGCGTGATCCGACAGCGACTGGACGTCGCGCTGCATGCCCTTGAGCTGGGCTTTCGGCTCTTTCGCCCAGCGCATGCTGTCGGCCTCGTTGGCGAGATAGAGCAGGAGCCGGCCGATCGACACCAGGCTCTCGCGCACCTTCGAGGTGTGGTCACCCTTGCGCCCGATCGTCCGCAGAATATCGTTGTAGCTGCGCGAGCGCATGCCCGCCGAGCTTTCCGGCTCGAAAATATCGTGCGACACCTGATCGACGTCGGCGCCGATGCGCTCGAGGATGTCCGCCGCGCGATCGATCACGGCGTCGAGAAGGTCCATCATGACCGCCTCGCCCGTCACCGTGGGCGAGCACACCCGCCCGAGCTTCGCCCCGACGATGGTGAACGGCCGCGGCTCGTCGTAGCGCACCGTGATGAGCCGATGACCGGCGAGAATGAAGGTGACGGCGGTCGTCTTCGGCGCCTCGGTGTCGGACTGGCACATCAGCGTCGCGGTCATGTAGCGCGCGCCGTTCTCGACATAGAGACGGCTGGTGACCTCGATCTCCTGCATTTCCTCGCGCGTCGGGACCGCGATGCCGACGGCGCGCTCGACCAGCTTGTCCTCCTGCACGGTCGGCGTGACGAGATCGAGCCAGACCGCGCCCTCGGGGATTTCGCGGCCGCCGTCGACCGGCTTGCGCTCAAGCGAATTGCCGCGCGGCAGATAGACCGAAAGCATGCACATCCCCGACAGCGCGCTGCGAGGTCGGGCGGATTGCGTCCGCATGACAGCGCGTTCCCTTCTTATTGGAGAGCGCGCGCGGAGGCAAAACCGAATTCCAGAGTTGCTGAACGCGTGCGGGCGCACGCGCCGGTGTGACGCAGCGATGGTTGCGATGCGTCGCAGCCGCGGTGCGGCGGAGGCGCGCTCCGCCGCACTGTGCACGTCACTCTCGTGGGTCTTTCGTAGTGCGCCGATCACCCGGCGCCGGGACGTCAGGCAGCCTTCTCGGTCGCGTCCTGATCGTGATTCTGGGACGTATCGGCCGCGTTCTTGGACGGCCCTTGATAGCGCACCGCTGCCGCGACTGCCGAGATTCCGATGTCGCGATAGCGTTCGCCGAGATCGACATCCGCTTTCCGGCGTCCCTCGTAACCCCCTGAGAAAATTCCGTATTTCGGCACTCTTCCCTCCGTTCCTGGTGTCCCCGCGACTACGCATCGTGGCCGATGAGCGCGGCGGAAATGCGCAGGAAAAGGCACGATTGCACGGCATCACCCGCCGCGACGGCCAGCATGACGCCAACATGGTGAATGATTTTTAAATGCTTCGGCCCATTCTCAGGATCGGGGTCGGTGACCCGAAGCCGGTCAGAGAGGGTAACATTGTGCGGAGTTATCCACGGAAAAGCCTGAAAGTTGCGACTTTCCTGCAACAGTGAGACGGCCTCAGGCGGGTTGGGGCCTTTGGAACCTGGAATGGTCGGATGGTTTTCGCTAGAACTCTGAGGTTCTTAGGACTCGGCGGGGCACTTCCGTCAACCACGGGTGATGCGATGAAGTTGGCGAGATGGTTCGCGTTGGTGGCGTTTGGGCTGCTGGTCGGGGGCTGCGGCGTGGGCTCGACGCTCGAGCCGGCTCCCGAGGCCAATCTCAAGCCGCGCGACCGCGAGCTCCTCTCGAAGGCGCCGTACGCGCAGGCCTACATTCCCGAGATGTATCGACGGCACATCGTCGATTATCACCGCCGGGAAGCGCCTGGAACCATCGTGGTCGATCAGGACGCGCGCTATCTCTACTACGTGCTGCCGAACAAGAAGGCGATCCGTTATGGCGTGACCGTGGGCGAGGACGCCCAGATCTGGTCGGGAGTCGCCAAGATCGGCAGCATGACCGAGTGGCCGTCGTGGACGCCGACGCCCGGCGAGCATCAGCGCCTCGGCAATCTGCCGAGCTTCGTCAGCGGCGGGCCGCACAATCCCATGGGAGCGCGCGCGCTCTATCTCTACGCCAACGGCAAGGACACGCTCTTCCGCATCCACGGCACGAACCAGCCGGAATATATCGGCGCGGCGATCTCGTCCGGCTGCATCCGCATGACCAACGAGGACGTCATCGACCTCTACAATCGCGCAAAGATGGGCAGCCCGGTGGTCGTGCTCGCGCCCGGCCAGGGCGACTCGCCGTTCAATCCGCGCGTCGCATTCACGGGCGGCCGCGACTCCTGACGCCGATCGGTATCATCGAATAACAGAACGGCGCCGCATTGCGGCGCCGTTTGCGTTCCAGCGAGGCTACGCAGCGAACAGCTTCTCGCGCTTCGCCCAGTCGAGGGTGCGATCGAGCGCCCGGGTGAGGCGCGCGAACAGCTCGTCGATCTCGTCGGCGGTGATGATCAGCGGCGGGCAGATCGTGATCGTATCCCCGCCGACCGCGCGCACGATCAGCCCTTCCTCCTCGGCAAGGCGCACGCAGCGCGCCGCGACGCCCTTCTTCGGATCGAAGGCCCGTTTCGTCGGCTTGTCGGCGACGAGCTCCGCGCCGCCCATGAGGCGGAGGCCGCGCGCTTCGCCGACCAGCGGATGCTCGCCGAGCGCAGATAGCCGGCGCTGGAAGTGCGGCATCAGCTTCGCCGCCTTCTCGAACACGCGATCGCGCGCGTAGATCTCCAGCGTCTTCATTGCCACCGCCGCCGCCACCGGATGACCCGAATAGGTGAAGCCGTGGCCGAAGACGCCGATCTTGCGGCTCTCGGTGAGCAGCGCCTGATACATGATCTCGGGCAGCATGACGCCGGCGATCGGCAGATAGGCCGACGACAGCGCCTTGGCGACCGAAAGCGCATGCGGGCGGAAGCCGAGCGCCTCGCAGCCGAAGGTGCGGCCGAGACGGCCGAAGCCGCAGATCACCTCGTCGGAGATGACGTAGAGATCGTAGGTCTCGCACACCCGCCCGATCTTCTCGAAGTACGTTTTCGGTGGCACGATCACGCCCCCGGCGCCCATCACGGGCTCGGCGATGAACGCTGCGACCGTGTCCGGTCCTTCGCGCTGGATCATCTCATCGAGCTCGGCCGCGAGCCGCGTTGCAAAATCCTCCTCGCTCTCGCCGTCCTTGGCGAAGCGATAGTGGTGGGGACAGCCCGTGTGCAGGATGCCCGGAATCGGGAGGCCGCGCCGATGGTGAGGCCGTGAAACGCCTTCTGCCGGCTGATGATCTTCTTTTTCTTCGGCCGGCCCAGCGCGTTGTTCATGTACCAGACGAGCTTGATCTGGCTGTCGTTCGCCTCCGAGCCCGAATTGCAGAAGAAGACTTTTGAGATCGGGACCGGCGCCATCTCCTTGAGCTTCTCGGCAAGCTCGATGGCCGGATCGTGGCTCTTGCCGTTGTAGAGATGGCTGAAGGCGAGCTTCTTCATCTGCGCGGCGGCGGTCTCGGCCAGCTCCTCGTTGCCGTAGCCGAGCGCCGTGCACCACAGGCCGGCCATGCCTTCGAGATACGCCTTGCCCTCGCTGTCATGGACGAAGACGCCCTTGCCGTGCTCGAGCACGAGCGGGCCGGTCTCCCGCAGCGCGGCGAGATTGGTGTTGGGATGGGCGAGTGTTTCGATGTCGCGGATCGCGAGATTGCTCAGGATCGTCATGGAGAATTCACCAGGAAAAAATCATCCGCCGGCTGGCGGCCGCAACAACTATAGCGATTTCCAATGAAGCGTGCGTGACCCGGAACGGGCCGGAGCCGTCAGAGCTTGTTCGGGGCCCGATGGAGCACGCCCTGCTGCAGCGTGACGGCTTCCTGCTTGTCGGACGCGATCAGCGGGCGAGGCCGCGGCAGCGGGATTTCGGCGACAGCGGTGGCCGGGTCGCGAACGTCCCATTGGCACATCGCATAGCCGCGGCTGCGCTCGGCGAGATCCACGTGAATGTGGCTGTCGTGATACCCATCGGACCCGGGGCCGAGCACGGTCTTGAAGCGCATGCAGGCGCTCTGGCGCATCCGCTCGCGAAATTCGCGCGACACCGATGCATCGGTGAGGGCGAAGGAGCGCCCGTTGGTGAGCTTGATCGCGCGGATATCGAGCGCGTTGGCGCGGCCGTGCTCGCTCAGCTTGGCGCCCTTGATTCCATTGCGGCCGCGGCAGTCATACGAGTCGTAATTCTCCATCGACTTGAGCGTCGCGCCGAGATCGCCGGCCGCGGCGCCGACGTCGTCGCGCACCCAGTCGGCGACCGCGTCGGCCATGGTGCAGCGAAGCGTTGCCGGCGGGGTGAGTGCCACGCGCTCGCGGTTCGGCATGACGACCGCTT
>WNFJ01218009.1_pt1 | contig 12038 bp, 9 predicted proteins | sample 5400461 | NCBI WGS metagenome assembly WNFJ01 (sample SAMN13153349, study PRJNA577476) | soil metagenome | isolation source: 115 cm saprolite on Douglas fir-dominated hillslope | place: USA:California | collected 2013-09-17
TAGAGCGTCACACCTGCGGCAAGGGCTAGCCCGTGCCGCACCAGGAAGCCCACCCGATCCGTCACCACGACGCCCACGAGCGTCGCGACGGCAAGCCAGACACTGGCCTCGATCGCGCGCCGCGCGCTGCCGCCCGCGGCGAGCGTCAAGCTCGCGATGGTGACGCCTTCGGGCAGTTTATGGAGGAAGATGGCGATCGCCACGACGACGCCGAGCTGCGGGCGCACGAGAAACGCGCCGGCGATCGCCACGCCGTCGAAGAACGTGTGCAGCAACAAGCCGAACAGCGCCGAGCGCGCCGCCACCGCGCTCACGTGGTGCGTTTCTTCGCCGAAGTGAAAGTGCGGCGTCAGCGTGTGCTGGCTCAGGTGTACCGCGAAGTAGCCCGCGAAGACCAGCAGGGCCGCCGCCGAGCCGCTCTGCGCGAACGCAGCGGGCAGCACTTCGATCAACACGACCGCCAGCATGAATCCCGCGCCGAACGCCAGGAACTGGTCCATAGCGTGCAGGCTGCGCGTGGCGTGCCGTGTCACGGCGAGCGCGCCGATCACGTTGCCGCAGGCGGCGAGCACCGCAGGGACCAAGGCGCTGGACACGGGACAGAATATAAGAGAGCACGGAGGAGGGAGCAGGTCTTGGCGGGGGATGATGGCTCCCGCGCCGAAGCGGTCCTGCGGGCCCTACGCTCCGTGCTCTCTCTATGTCCTACCTAGCCCTCGGTGCTACTCGACCGTCACGCTCTTGGCGAGGTTCCGTGGCTTGTCCACGTCGCAGCCCCGCAGCACGGCGATGTGATATGCCAAGAGCTGCAGGGGGATCACCGTCAGCACGGGCGATAAGAGCGACGGCGCCGCCGGCACTCGCAGCTGGTGGTCCACCAGATGGCGGAGATCGCCGTTGCCTTCCGTCGTGATCGCGATGATGCGCCCGCCGCGGGCCTTCACCTCCTGCATGTTGGACACCACCTTCGAGTACACGGCGTCCTTGGGCGCGACGATGATCACGGGCATGTTCTCGTCGATCAGCGCGATAGGCCCGTGCTTCATCTCCGCCGCGGGATAGCCCTCGGCGTGGATGTAGGAGATTTCCTTCAGCTTGAGGGCTCCCTCCAGCGCCACCGGGAAGTTCACGCCGCGCCCCAGGTACAGCGCGTTGCGCGCTGCGGCGAAGCGCTCGGCGAGCGCGCGCACCTCCGGCTCGATCTCCAGCGTGTTGGCGACGAGGCCGGGGAGCGCGGCGAGTTGGCACACCAGCTCTCGGCCCTGATCGGCCGGGAGGCCCCGCTGCCGCCCGAGGTAGAGCCCGAGCAAGGCGAGCGCCACGACCTGTGACGTGAAGGCTTTGGTGGACGCGACGCCGATCTCCGGCCCCGCGTGCAGATAGATGCCCCCCTGCGCCTCGCGCGCGATCGTGCTGCCCACCACGTTCACGATGCCGAGCACGCGGCAGCCCGCCGCTCGCGCCGCCCGCATCGCCTCGAGCGTGTCCGCGGTTTCGCCCGATTGCGAGATCGCGATCGCCAGCGTCCCCGGGAGCGGCGCCATGTGACGGTAGCGGAACTCGGAGGCGTACTCCGCGTACGCCGGAATCCCCGCCAGCGTCTCGAGGATCTCGCGGCCGACCAGCGCCGCGTGCCACGACGTGCCGCACCCCAGCAGGACAATGCGCTTCACCGCCGCTGCCTCCTCGGGCGGCAGATTGAGGCCGTTGAGCCGGGCCGTGCCCTCGTCGAACAGCAGGCGCCCGCGCGACGTGCCGCGCGTCGACTCCGGCTGCTCGAGAATCTCCTTCAGCATGAAATGCGCGTGGCCGCCGAGCTCGATGCTTTCGAGGTCCCAGGTCAGATCGGCGACCTCCCGCACCCGGACGTGCGATTCCTCGTCCAGCACGTGATAGCCCTCGGGCCGCAGCACGGCAATGTCCCCGTCGTCCAGGTACACGACCGAGCGGGTGTGCTCGAGAATGGCGGACGCGTCGGATGCGACGAACATGCCGTGGTCGCCGATACCGAGCAGCACCGGTGACCCGCGACGCGCCACCACGATCTTGTCCGGTTCCGCGGCCGCGATGACCGCCAACCCGTAGGTGCCCTCGACGTGCTCGAGCGCCGCGATGACGCGCTCCTCGAGCGTCTCGCCGGGCGCGTCTTCGATGAGGTGCGCCAGCGCCTCGGTGTCGGTCTCGCCCGCGAAGCGGTGGCCGGCGCGCTCGAGCTGGGCACGGAGCACGTCGGCGTTCTCGATGATCCCGTTGTGGACCAGGGCCAGCTCGCCGCCGCAGTCGGAGTGCGGGTGGGCGTTGATCTGGTTGGGGCTGCCGTGCGTCGCCCAGCGGGTGTGCGCGATGCCGCACGTCCCGGAGACCGGAGTGGCGCTGAGCAAACTGGCGAGCGCTTGAACGCGGCCCGCCAGCTTCCGCAGCTCCACCCCATCCGGGCCGACGACCGCGACCCCGGCCGAGTCGTACCCGCGGTATTCGAGGCGGACGAGGCCCCCGAGCAGAATCGGGACCGCGGGCCGCGCTCCCACATATCCGATGATGCCGCACATAGTACTGGCAGGACATACAACTTCGGGGCCAGGACCGTGTGGGACTAAGCCCCGGGCGCTGTCCGATCCCAACCCCTTGCGGGATCGCCGGTTGCGGCCGCCGACCGCGCGGCCCCGACCGCGCTGGACTAGGGCGCAATCCTAGGGAGCGCCACTGGTTCGCTACAGCTTTGTGAGCGCCGCCGGGCGCCGGGGACCGTCCGCCGCGGCCGAGGTACCGCATAACGCTCAGCTACCCAATAGGTTACCACGTCCTGCCGCCCGCGCGCGATTCCTGCGCTTGCTGGTTCTCGGCTGTCCGGGGTATCATGGCGTTGACCGCGGGTGAGCCTCGGCGCCCTCTTGCTCGCCCACCACCCGCAGATTCGGAAGGGGTATTCATGGCGATCTCCACCCCGACCGCGCCCCTTATCTTGCTTGCCAGTCCGGACGAGATCTTCGCGCGTTCGCTCGAGAGCGTCCTCACGCCCACCGGCTACGCCATCTTGCGAACCTTCACCGCCGCGAGCGCGCGGGCCCAGGCCCAACGTACGCAGCCGGACGCCCTCATCCTCGCCACCGATCTGACGGATGCGACGGGCCTGCAGCTGTGCCGCGCGCTGCGCGGGGAGCAGGTCGTCACCGACAGTACACCCATTCTGCTGACCCATCGCGGCCCCAGCAGCCGCAGCCTGCGGTTGGAGGCGCTCCGCGCCGGGGCGGACGAGCTGTGGGGCGAACCCCTCGATTCGGAGGAGGTTGGACTGCGGCTCGCCGCGCAGCTGCGGTCGAAATTCGATGCCGACCGGGCGCGCCGGGAGACCCTGGTGGACGATCGCAGTACCCTGTGGAACGACCGCGGCCTGCTGCGGCGGGCCGACGAGCTGCTCGCCCTGATGACGCGGCACCGCGATCCTGTCACCGTGGCCGTCCTCGCAACCGACGTCAATGGGGACCAACCAGATTGGGATTTTGGCGACAGGCTCGCTGTGGGCCTGCGCAAGTCGGCCCGCCTGTCCGACGCGGTCGGGCGGCTGGGCCCAGCCCGCTTCGCGGTCATTGCGCCGGGTACGGGCCCGGCCGGAGGGGCGCTGATGGGAAAGCGCCTGCTTGACCAACTCGACAGCGCGCTGGGCCAGGAGGGAACGGCCGTCCGCGTCGGGTTCGCGTCCGTCGACGATGCCACGACGGCCCCGCGCGCGACCGAGCTGGTGCGCCGCGCGACCGACGCGCTCCACGGAGCTGGCACCGCTCGCGTGCGCGGCTGGAGCGCCTAGGGGCTAGCGCGGGCGCGACACGTGAGGCCTCCCCGCCCCCTGAAAGGGGTGCGATTCCCCTAGGGCCGGCGCGCAACATTGAGGGCGTGAAACTTGCCCCGGATGCGACCACCCTTCATCTGACGAGCCTAGCCATGGGGAGCGAGATGCGGACGGCTTGCGTCGACGCCACATTCTCCCCTTGACACCCCGCTCGGGCGACGGTATTTCCCCTGCCTTGCAGCACGCCGACGAGGGGCCAACGCGGCCCTTTTTTGTAGTCAGCGTTGGCGCGGCACGGGCGCAACAACCCTCGCTGCGTTCGTCTTCCTCAGCGCGGTTGCGCAGAGAGTCCCGGTCCGAAGCGATGGTGCCCCCAGCCCAGACAGACCCGGACACGAACAACACCACCGCTTCGAGATTCACCCCCGCCCCGCCGAGCTTCACGCCGGCCCCCGAAGAAAGCCGACGCACCATCCGGCTGCTGCTGATCGACGACGACGACACGCTGCGCGGGAGCTGCGCCAGCGTACTCACGAACGACGGCTATGATGTGACGGTCTGCGGCCAGGGGCGGGAGGCGCAGGCGTTGGTGAGTCACCGCCCGTTCGACCTCGTGGTCCTGGATTGGTACATGAGCGAGGTGCCGGGTCACGCGCTGCTCGCCGCCGTGCTGGCCGCCTACCCGGAGACCCTGGTCGTCGTCATGACGGGCAAGCCGAGCGTCGATTCGAGCCTCGACGCGCTGCGGGCCGGCGCCTGGGAGTACCTGCCCAAGCCGTTTTCGGCGATGCAACTCCAGATCCTCGCGGGCCGCGCGACGCACGCCGTGATCGCCGCGCGCGAGTCGCAGGTCGAGCGAGACCGCCTGGAGCGGGAGCACGGCAACAGCGAGAAGGTGCGGGTCCTCGGCGTCGCGCCCCAGTTCCGCAAGGCCATCGCGCTGGCGCGCAAAGTCGCGGCCACCGACGCGTCGGTGTTCCTGACGGGTGAGAGCGGCTCGGGCAAAGAGTTGTTCGCCCAGTTCATCCACCACCACAGCCGCCGCTCCACGCGGCCGTTCCTCGCCATCAACTGCGCCGCGCTCCCCGAGCCCCTGCTCGAATCGGAGATGTTCGGGCACCAGCGCGGGGCGTTCACGGGCGCAATCCGCGACAAGCCCGGGCTGCTCGAAGCGGCCAACGGCGGCACCCTGTTTCTGGACGAGCTGATCGAGATGTCGAAGCCGATCCAGGCGAAGCTGCTGCGCGCGATCCAGGATGGGGTCGTGCGCCGCGTGGGGAGCGAGGCCGCCAACGCCGTCGTCAACGTGCGCTTCGTGGCCGCGACCAACCGCGATCCGGAGGCCGCCGTGGGGACGGGGCTGCTGCGCGAGGATCTCTACTTCCGCCTGCGCGTGGTGCCGATCCACGTGCCGCCGTTGCGCGAGCGACTGGAGGACATCCCGCTGCTCGCGAACGACTTCCTCGCCCACTTCTGGCGCAAGCACCGCCAGCCGAACCTGGCCTTGCCCAAGCTCACCAAGGGCGCACTGTGGGCGTTGGCCGCCCAGCCATGGACGGGCAACGTGCGCGAGCTCCAGAACGTGATCGAGCACGCCGTCGTCCTGCTGGAGCCGGGCGCGGACGTCCAGGCGGAGGACCTGCCATTCGTCTCCCTCCCAAGCGCGCTGCCGGACGCGTCGCTCCAAGCGGAGCTCAACAGCGACGAGGGTGGCTATTACCCGGCGCGCGATCGGCTGCTCGCCAAATTCGACCGCGCCTTCCTCACGCGGATCATTCTCCGCGCCGGGGGCAACCTCTCGAAGGCGGCGCGGCTCGCGGGAATCGACCGCACGACGTTTTACCGTCTCATGGAACGGCACGGGCTGCAGCGCAACGCCTCGGGCGGGGCGGAGGAGGGCGAATGAGCGCCTACCGCTTCGCGCCGGGCCAGGGGCGCACCCCCCGGGTGTCCCCGACGCCGCTGCCGCCGGTGGAAGCGTTCCCCGGCGTCGCATGCCACGTGCTCACCCGCGCGATCCGCGAGGTGGAGGCGGGGCTCCTCGCGTCGGTCGACGAGAGCGACCACCAGCACGCGGACCAAATACTCGCCGCCGTCGGGTTGGCAGTCGACCAGCGGTCGCCGGCGTTCCTGGCGCAGCTCTCGGCGCGCCATTCACCGGTGCTGGCCCTCGTGATCAATGCGCTGCGCGCCGCTTTGTTGCGGGCTTGGAGCCGCCGGCCGATCGCCACCGTGGGCGCACAGGTACTGCGGCATCTCGCGGCGATCGAGGAGTTGCAGGCTGCCCGCTCCGCGGACGCGGCGCAGGAGTACGGCGCCTACCTGGCCGGCCCCGACGGCGCGGCGCTGATCGCCGAAGTCGTCCACGACCTCCGCTCCCCCCTGACGTCCATTCTGTTCCTGGCGCAGGCCGTCGAGCGGGGCCAGAGCGGCCCGTTGACCGAGCTGCAGCGGCGGCAAATGCGCCTCGTCTACACGGCGGCCCTGCGACTCGCCGGCGTCGTGAGCGACGCGATTGAATTGGCCCACGGCGGGCCGGGGCTGGCAACCGACGAAGCGGCGCGGTTCTCGATCACCCAGATGCTCAGCGAGGTGAGCGGCATCGTGCGCCCCATCGCCGAGGAGAAGGGCCTGACGATACAGTGCGTCGTGCCCCCGCACGACTGCCGCAACGGCCAACCGCTGGCGCTGCACCGGGTCCTCCTCAACCTCGTGAGCAACGCCTTGAAGTTCACCCACCACGGCGGCGTCACGATCCGGGCGGACGAAGCGGGACCCACGACCGTGCGGTTCGCCGTGCAGGACACGGGCCCGGGCATCGCCCCGGGGGCCGTCGCCACCCTGTATCAGCCGTTCCACCGCGGCCCGGCCGCGCCGGGCTACCGCTTCTCGAGCACCGGCCTGGGACTCGCCGTGTCGCGCCGCCTGGTCACCGAAATGGGCGGCGTGCTGGAGTTCGAATCGGTGGCCGACCAAGGCACGCGGTTCTGGTTCGATCTGGACGTGCCCCCAGGCTGAGCGCGCCGACACACCGACCCAACCGCCGGTGTCGCACGTCACATGCGGAGTTGTACGTCAGCCGCGGCAATCGCCGCCCCAAGTGACTGCGGCGTTGCCTCATAACAGATTATCTGACAATCAGTTACAGCGTCCGGCGTCGACAGCATAAGACCTGCTTGTAGCGCTGGTGTGCCGCGCCCGAGGCTCCCCTGGACCGTGTCCCCCCGCCTGCTTTCCTACCGGCGGGCGCTGATCGTCGCGGTCCACCTCGTCCTCATCCCGCTGGCCTACTTCGGCGCCTTCAGCGCTCGCTTCGACTTCCGTATTCCCCCGGCCGAGCTGCGCACCTTCGCCGGCACGCTGCCCTACCTGCTGGTGATCCGCCTGCTCATTTTCGCGCGCTACGGCTTGTTCCGTGGCTACTGGCGTCACGTTGGGCTGCGGGACCTCGTGGACCTGGGCGTGGCGACGACCCTGAGCGCCGTGCTGTTCGTGGGAGCGTTGTTCGCGATCGGGTGGCCGCTGGCGCTGCCCCGCTCGGTGTTCCTGCTCGACGGGCTGGGTATCGTGTTCCTGTCGGGCGGCCTGCGGTTTGTCGCGCGGGCCTTCAGCGAGGGTCAGCTGCCGCTGCAGTCCGCGCGCGGCCGCCGCACGCTGCTGATCGGCGCCGGTGAGGCCGCCGAGATGCTGCTGCGCTCCACGCTGCACGACGGGCGCGACAACATCAACGCGGTGGGTCTCATCGACGACAACCCCGAGACCCACGGCCGCTCGCTGCACGGCGTCCCGGTCCTGGGCGGCACCATCGACCTCGAGCGCCTGGTCCACCGGCACCGCATCCAGCTGCTGGTGATCGCGATCCGCTCGGCCACCTCGGAGCAAATGCGCCGCATCGTGGAGCGCTGCACCGCGGCGGGGGTCGCCTTCAAGATCATCCCCTCGCTCCAGGACTTGCTGGACGGCCGCGCCGGCATCGGCGAGCTCCGCGAGGTCGAGATCGACGACCTACTGGGGCGCGAGCCGGTGCACCTCGATCTCGAGCAGGTGCGCTCCGACCTGCAGGGCAAGACCGTCCTCATTACCGGCGCCGGCGGCTCGATCGGCTCGGAGCTGGCGCGCCAGATCGCGCGCTTCCGTCCCGCCCGTCTGGTCCTGCTCGAGCGAGCCGAGAGTCCGCTCTACTTCGTGCACCTCGAGGTGGCCCGCAGCGCACCCGAGGTCGACGTCATCCCGGTGATCGCCAACATCACGAACGCCGACCGGCTCGACGAGGTCTTCGAGACCCATCGACCCGAGTACGTGTTCCACGCGGCGGCCTACAAGCACGTCCCGTTGATGGAGGAGAGCGTCTTCGAGGCGGTGTGGAACAACGTCGTCGGGACCCTGCGGGTGGCGCAGCGGGCGGTGCAGCACCAGGCGGAGAAGTTCGTGCTGATCTCGACCGACAAGGCGGTGAACCCATCGAGCATGATGGGCGTCACCAAGCGCATCGCCGAGCGGATCGTCCTCGAGCTGCCCTCGCTCCGGGGCGTGACCGACTTCCGTGTCGTGCGGTTCGGGAACGTGCTCGGCTCCGACGGCAGCGTCGTCCCGCTGTTCAAGCGGCAGCTGGCCGCGGGCGGGCCGATCACGGTGACGCACCCCGACGTGCAGCGCTACTTCATGACCATCCCCGAGGCGGTGGAGCTGGTGCTCACCGCTGCCGCCCTGCCCGCCGCCGCCTGCCGCATCTCCATCCTCGAGATGGGGAGCCCGGTGCGCATCGTCGACCTCGCGGAGCAGCTCATCCGGCTGTCCGGCCTCGAGCCCTACAAGGACGTGCAAATCGTGTTCACCGGCCTGCGGCCGGGCGAGAAGTTGAACGAGGAGCTGGTCGCGGCCGGGGAAGAGACGATTCCGACGAGCGTCGACAAGATCCGCCTGGTACAGCGCAACGGCGGCAGTGGCGTCCTGGTGGCCCTGGAGCTGCAGCGGCTGGTCGATGCCCTGTGCGGTGCGGACGCCGTCGGGTTGATGCGCGCTGTTGGAGCGCTCGCGCCCGAATACACCCCCCCGGCGCCACGCCCCCTGCGCCCGCCCCGCCCGCTACGGCAGCCGGCGGCCACACCCATCTTCACCGAGCGCCGCGCCGGCCAGTTGAGCGTGTCAGCCCCGAAGCTCGTCTCCCCACTGGTGTAGGCAGTCCAGCTGGCGCCGGGTGGGCGAGACGACCGGCCGCCGGCGCCGCAGCGCGTCCAGCGCGCGCTCGAGCGGCGTGCCCGTCGCCATGCGCCACGCGAGGTAGAGCGTGCTCGCCCGCCCGATACCAGCACCACACGAAATGAGGGTCGCGGGTCCATCACTGCTGCGGGCGCTGTCGAGAAAGGCGCACCCGCGGCGCAGCTGCTCCATGGTCGGAGCGTGGTTGTCGGGGACCGGCAGCCACAGGAGGGACTCCGCCGAGCGGAGCCAGGGCGCCGGTGATGCTTCGCCGAGTAGCGTCACGACACGCGTGACACCGGCCGCCTGCAGCACGCGCCACCGCCGGGGCAGCGGCACGCCACCCACCCACACCCCGTCCTCCATCTCCGTCGGGCGCCGCCGGGGAGACTCATTCTTCAGGCCGAGCCAGAAGACCCACCAGGCGCGCAGCGGCCAATACCGCATCAGGAATCGCACGGTTCGCTCCGCTCCCTCGGCCCGCTGCGTACGTTGATCCCCATGCCCCCGTCCCTCGCACCCCGGCGCGCCGCGCGGCTCTTCGTGGCAGCGGCGGGCCTGGCCATCTTGGTCGCCACGCTCGCTCCCGCGGGCACCGAGCTTGCCCCGGGCTGGGACACCGTCATCGTAGGCGGCGACGACGCCCTCGCCGACGTCGTCCAGAACGTACTCTTGTTTCTGCCCCTCGGCGCTGCCCTCGGACTGCTGGGGATGCGCACGCTCCGGCTCGTCGCACTGGGTGCCCTGCTCTCGTTCGCCGTTGAATTCGCCCAACAGTGGATTCCGGGCCGCGACCCGAGCTTCGGCGACATCTGCTTCAACACGCTTGGCACGGCGCTTGGTGGGCTGCTGGCGTACACCGCACCGCGCTGGCTCACTCCGCCCCGCCGGCGGGCCGCGTGGCAGTCGCTCGGCGCGGCCGTCGGGGTCGTGGGCGTCTGGTTCACGACGGCGTGGCTCTTCCAGGCGGCGCCCCCGGCCACCCCGTATGTCGCCGATCTGCGGCCGGACCTGCCGCACCTCGGTCTGTACCCCGGCCGGGTGCTCACCGCCGCGCTCGGGCCCCTGCCATTAGCCGCAGGGTCGCACCTGGACGCGGCCCACGCCCCGCTCGCCACCGGCACGGTGCTCCGGGTCGTCGCCGTGGCCGGTCGCACGCCTCCGGGGCGGTTGGCGCCGCTCCTCGCGATCACCGACGAGCGCGGCAAATGGGTGGTCCTGCTTTCCATTGATCGCCGTGACCTCTCCCTCTGGTTTCGCACGCACAGCACAGATTGGCGGACCGACCGGCCGGAATTGCGCGCCCGCGGTGCGCTGGCGGCCATCGCCCCAGGCGACACGTTCGCCGCCGCCGCGTGGCGGGAGCACGGCGCGTACTGCCTCGCGCTCGACTCCCTGCGCTGGTGCAACCGGGCATACACGCTGGCCGATGGCTGGAGGCTGATCTTCGATCTGGAGCATGGCTCCCGCCTGCTCCTGGGCCTGCTGGGAGCCGGCTGGCTCGGGGGGCTGCTCGTGCCGATCGGGTGGTGGGCGCGCCGCCACTGGGGTTCCGCAGCGGCACTGGTGGTCGCAGGCGGGAGCCTCTTCGCCGTGCCGGCGCTCACGGGTCTGGGGCCAACGCCGCTACCCGCGCTGATCGGCGCCCTGGCGGGACTCGCCCTGGGCGCGGCGCTGCGTCTGCTCCTCCGCTAACGGTCCCGGGGCGCCCGCCTCCTTCATTATTATGGGGACGAAGGAGATGCGCCGCCGGAACAGCCGGAACGACTCGAGGCGGCGCACGTAGGGTACGAACCCCGCCTTGGCGCAGCCTTTCAAAGACGGGACGCTGGTCTCATCCACGAACGTGATCACCCAGCGGACACCCAACGGCCGCGCGCGCTCGGCGATCTGGGCCATCGCGCACGCCATGATCCCCTGCCCCCGATACGCCTCCGGCGTGTACGCCCCCTCGAGCAGCGCTTCGTCGGGCGCAAGGTGCGGATAGAGATTCCCGAAGAACGCTCGCACGCGGTCGTTCTCCTTCGCGGGAATGAGCCATTGCATGTAGCACGGCTGGCCATCCGGGTCGAGCGCGACGTGGCAAGTGGCGATGGCGGCGTGCAGCAGGCGCAATTGGCCCAGGCGCGCGTACACCTGGTCGCCCGACAGTCCCGGTTCGTGCACGTCGAGCCACGAGAGTTCGTCGCTTGGGGCGAGCGGCCGTACCTGAACGGGCCGCTTGGCTGGAGGCTCCGGGAACGCTATCGCGAGATCGCGCCGCAGACCGAGCGACGCCGAGTCGGAATAAAACCGGGAGGTCAGCGCCCGCCACATGCGCCGCATGCGCCCGGAAAGCACGAGGTGCAGCAGATCGCGGACGCGCGCCAGGAATCCCGACATCGCTTAGTCGAATCGCATGCCGTCGCACAATACGGCGGCGATGCGCTCCCCTGTGTGGCCGTCCCACCGTTCGAGCGCCGCCGGCGCGGCGGGCCGCTGCGCCACCGCGGCGCGCGCCGCATCCTGGATGGCGTCGCGCTGCGCGGCGACGAGCCGGTTGGGTGACACACGGGACACCGAGCCAGCTCGTCTCCTCCTGGAGGCCCCCCGAGTCGGTGATCACCAGCCCGGCGTCGGCGACCAGCCCCAACATCTCCAGGTACGGCAGCGGCTCGAGCAGCCGCACACCGTCCCGGCCCGCCGCGTCCGCCCCGAGCGTCCGCAGGCGAGCCCGCGTACGCGGATGCACGGGAAAGAGCACCGGGCCCTCCGTGCCGAGCTGTGCGATGGCACCGATCAGCTCACACAGCGTCGCCGGATCGTCCACGTTCGCGGGCCGGTGCAGCGTGACGACCGTGTACTGCCCGCGCGCAACGCCATGGCGGCGCGGCGCCTCCAGCGCGCGGGCCCCGGGCAGCGCGACCACGAGTGAATCGATCATCACATTGCCCACGAAGTGAATCGGCTCGGGCGACACCCCTTCCCCACGCAGATTCTCCACCGCGTCCCGGGACGGCGCAAACAAGACGTCCGCCAGATGGTCGGTCACGAGCCGGTTCAGCTCCTCCGG
>WNFJ01753857.1_pt2 | contig 12038 bp, 11 predicted proteins | sample 5400461 | NCBI WGS metagenome assembly WNFJ01 (sample SAMN13153349, study PRJNA577476) | soil metagenome | isolation source: 115 cm saprolite on Douglas fir-dominated hillslope | place: USA:California | collected 2013-09-17
TCCTCCCATTCGTCCATGTCGGGCGACAGCGGATTTTGGTCAACCTCTGCGATTTGCGTTGTTGAGCTCATATTGCTCTCCTCCATGGCGGACTGGCCGCATTTACGTTACCGCTAACTATAGACACCGGGAAGATCGTTTGGCAAGATAAACTCGCGCCTGTCAGGGATTTCTTTCCGGCGGGACCCTCCGCCGCACCCGGCGCGGGTAAGGGTATCAATTGGCCGCGTTTATAGAGTAGAAAGGTTAGCGCGATGACAAAGCGGTTGATCACAGGAACGGCAAACGAACGGGGACGCAGGATCTTTGTTCAACCCGCTGACGGATCGATGAAGCTGGTGAGCTATGGGCGTGTTCGGCTGGACAAAATCGAGCCGAAGATTCGTTTCTCGTACGGTGTTGTTGCCAGCGGGCTACCATCCCAATGTTTCGATTCCCGGGGCATCCCTGAACTTCGTCTGGATCATGGCGGCACACCGCGAAGTCGTCGATCGCAAGTGGGGAGTTGTGCAGGTGGACCCTCGTTATGGTTGAATCGTTAGCGGTAAATATCTAGGGTTTTCCGGGTGCCAGGTTTGTAGTGAAGAAAGGTTATCGAGGACATGGTTTCAAGAAGAAGATTTCTTAGCGCAGCCTCTGCGGCATCGCTCGCCCACTTTGTTCGTGATGCGTTTGGACTGTCCTCTCACGTCAACCCATTCCTTCCGGAGTCCGGCGAAGGAACAGATGCGTTCGACAACACGAAGCTGGTAAGGATCGCGATTGGAACAGGCGGTCATGGCCACTGCTTCCCCGGCGCGACCATGCCATTCGGCGCTGTTCAGTTGAGTCCGGACACTGGGATCAAAGACTGGGACCATTGCTCGGGTTACCACTACAGCGACAGCAGCATCCTTGGCTTCAGCCACACACATTTGAGCGGGACAGGATGTATCGACCTGCTGGATGTTCTCCTGATGCCGGCGACGGACGACTTCAAGTTCGACCCCACGGCCGCGCCCGGCTCAGCTTCCTGTTACAGGTCTCGCTTTTCTCACAGCGACGAGGAAGCCTCTCCAGGCTATTATCGTATCTTTTTGCAGGACTCGAAGGTGAAGGCTGAGCTTACGGCGACGGAACGCGTCGGTATCCATCGATACACATTTCCAAAGTCGGACAATGCGCGCTTCCTGCTGGATCTCGCGCACGCCGGGGACGCCGGAACTGACACGGAGCATCCTGAACTTCCGCCAACTCCTTCTGTGCGGTGGGCATCGCTACAGATCGTTGGCAACGACACGATCGTTGGCGGCCGATGTACCGATATCTGGGCTAAGGGTCGCCAGGTTTATTTTGCAATGAAGTTTTCGAAGCCTTTCGAGTGCGTTGAGGTTTACTCCGAGGGAAGGCTTCTTGCCGGCAGGACAAGTGAAGCGAAGGGAGAGTCCTTGCGGTGCGTGTTGAAATTCAAAACGCACGCAGACGAAGTGATTCATGTTAAGACAGGCATCTCTGGCGTCGATGTTGCCGGTGCTTCCAAGAACCTGGCGGCTGAGGTTCCGGGTTGGGATTTTGATGGCGCACGCAACAGAGCGCATACGGCGTGGAGACGCGAGCTAGGACGAATTCGGGTGAGTTCCGACGACAGGAAGTATCTTGAGATCTTTTACACCGGCTTGTATCACATGATGGTTGCGCCGAACATCTTCGATGATGTTGACGGACGCTACCGCGGCATGGATGGCAACGTTCATACCTTGAAGAAGGGTGCCCATAATTACAGCACGTTTTCGCTGTGGGATACGTATCGAGCGTTGCATCCGATGTATACGTTGTTTCTTCCGGAGCGAGTGCCGGACTTTGTAAACTGCCTGATTCGCATGGCAGAGCAGAGCCCGAGAGGTGTTCCGGTGTGGCCTCTGCAGGGGTCCGAGACAGGTTGCATGGTTGGCTATCACTCTGCGCCAGTCGTAGCAGAAGCAATCGCAAAAGGGTTTCCTGGCATCGACACACAAGCTGCGTATGCCATGTTCAAAAAGCGCGCCGAGGCAGATGATTATCGCGGCCTCGCGGCTTACAGGAAGCTAGGCTATGTTCCTTGCGACCAGCAGGATGAATCTGCGAGCAAGACGGTGGACTATTCCTACGATGACAGCGCGGTGGCCGTCATAGCGAAAGCAGCCGGCCAAGAGGAAGACGCAGCCACGCTGATGAAGCGCTCGGGCTCTTACGTAAATTTATTCGACAAGGAAACCGGCTTCATCAGACCGCGATACACGGATGGCCGCTGGGCAGCGCCTTTCAATCCGAAGTCGATCAAGATCACGAAGTGGCGGGATTACACGGAAGCAAATGCATGGCAGACGACTTTTGGCGTGCAGCATGATCCAGCGCTCCTAGTTCAGACCCTTGGAGGCGACAAGGCGTTTGTAGAAAAGCTGGACGAGCTCTTCAACCAGAGCTCTGAGCTGCCGCCGGATATGCCTCCTGATGTTACGGGGATGGTGGGGCAATACGCGCATGGGAACGAGCCGAGCCATCACATCGCTTACCTTTATAACTACGCGGGTGCGCCGCATAAGACGCAACAACGCGTTCGCAGTCTGCTGGAGACCATGTACAACAACCAGCCGGATGGCATGGCCGGCAACGAAGACTGCGGGCAGATGTCGGCCTGGTTCGTTATCAGCGCGCTGGGTTTCTATGCGGTCGACCCTGTGAGTACTCGCTACGATTTCGGAACTCCGTTGTTCGATCGGGTGGAAGTGGATCTCGCAGGCGGACGAAAGCTGGTGATTGAAGCGAAACGCGAATCGCCGAAGGCTCTCTATATACAGTCCGCAGTGTGGAACGGCAAGGCTGTGAGTGGACTTTCGGTTGAGCATGCACAACTCATGAAGGGCGGAACTCTGGTCTTCCACCTTAAGAATGAGCCGGGATCGAGCGCATAGCCTGTAAGGTACGTCTGTTCGTGGCCTTCGGGGTGTTGCTCTCGCCACAGTACCAGCAGAAGCGGCGGAAACTCCGTAAGGACAACCTTCGTCCGGTGGACCTTCGCGTGACATCCCGCACAGAGAGCGATCATCAGATGCAACAGAGACTTGCCCGGTTCTCGACGATGGACTCCGGGATCGGGATCACCGCACACCCTACAGCGTATCCATCGCGCTCTAAGACCTGCTCTCGCAGGCCGCCGAAATACTCAGCATCCTGCCGTTTCAGCGTGTAGCTGATCGCGCAGAGGCCCAGGGCGAGAATCTTCTCATTCCCGCAGGGACAGCAAATTGAAGTCTGAACCCCTTTCCTCAAAGCGCTACTCCTTCGTTTTCAGCTTGATTTGACAGCAGGGATCATCCAGATTGTTACTTACATTCCATCACCCCTAAAGGGCTATCCCAATTTCTTCGGGATATCGAAATCTATCGCAGCGAGGTGATGGGATCGATCGAGGCACCAAACGGCTTGAATCGGAAGCGAGGTTCTCAGACTTTTGACGGCTTGGCCGAGGCAGGCGCGGGTGAGGAGAAGGCGTCAGGAGCGGGCAATAGAGTGGCGCACTATGCGTGCTCTTTGCAGAAGTCGCGCACTTGAAACGTTCTATGTTGTTGTCTATGGCGTCAGCGGTACTCCGCAACCAATCATTCGATGTTGCGCGCAGCAACGATCTCCGCGGACAGTGGTGTGTTGTCAAGCTTTGTAGTCTTTAGCAGGATTTCAAAATGCTTGAGAGCGTCGAGATGGAGCTGATTTTTCAGCTTCTCCAGTGAGTCTTCGGAAGTGATGAAATCGCTCGCGGCTTCCGTAGCTTCTGCAGTGGTTCCCGCGACCATCAAGACATGTGAGCCTTTCTCGCGATTTGGCAGGAAGGCGACGATGCCATATCCGACACTGTTCCCAGGAAGAGAAGAATACTCAGGCTTCTCTCCAGCGGCGGGGGCAGTGTTGAGCACGACTGCTCGATGGGTCACAGGGTCGGTCGTGAGCCGGAAGTTCATGCGATCTTCGTACAGAGACGCCTAAGGGTTGGAATAGCTGCTGCCGAGCAATACCAGGTTGTCGTTCTTTAAGGCAGTAGGACGGAGACTCCGGGCATACTCAAGATGCACATTGGGCGAACGGGAGGCGAGAGCCAAGATGTGGCGCGCCGCCTGAAAGTCACCGAAACTTCCATTGCCGCGGGACATGATGTTTTGCAATTCCGCCTTCATCTCACCGGAGACAGAACTCCCGGAATTGTTTAAGAAATCATGTCGGAGATAGACGTTTAGGGGAATACGCTCGCGCAGCACGTCCTGGGCGATAACGAGGGATGTGTCGGCAAGTACGATATCAAGAGATCGATTTGAATCCAGTAATTGGGTCCAAAGGGCTTTCAGGTTGGGTTCGTAGCGCCAGGTGTTGATGCTTCGCCGCGCAGATCTCAACTGAAGGCCAAGCAGTACGCAAACTGCTAATAAAACCAGGACGGTGGTGGCGAGAATCCGAACGAGCAAAGGCGAAGCCTCGCCGACATTTTCAAGGGATCTCGCAGAAGCGTTTTGAGGTGTCGCGTTTTGAGGTGTCTCTAAAGGAACAGCGGTGCTTGCTGCAGGTGCGGGCGCCAATTCTTCGATGATCCGCGGTGAGAATTGAGGAGTGTAGCTACCCCTTGGGATGTCGATTTGATACCGTTCCAACTTTCCCTCTTCGTGGAAGTAGGAATGGATGCGCTTTCGGAGCTCAGAGGCGTTAACTCGGACGATATTATCGATGCCGGTATAGTAGTCGGCTGGCCGTCCGAAAACCTTTGTGCCGATTTCCTGCTCTGGCACGACAGCACCGGAGTCGGCCAAGACGCGGTGTGAGACATAGCGCAAAAAATCACGAAGGCGAGCCGCACGCCTCAACTCCTGAGAGGCGCACAAGCGTTCTACGAGTTCGTAATAGCCGTCTATTTCAGTCTGTCTCGGAGAGGATTGGTCTACGACTTCCATCTTAAGTTCGGGCCCCGCGAATTATATCGCTTTTCACCCAACGCTCGCGAGGCTGAAAATCAACAGGGAATCAAGAGAACAGTGCAGAGTTCTTACGTAAAGAAAAGGCTCTTTACGGCGAATTCACTTGCTGGCTTCAGCGCCTGCCTTCAGTCTTGGTGTGCAATGCTACGTATCCTCATGATTGTTACCCTCGCCATCGCGTTTGGCGATCCAATTGCCTTCTCCCAAAATGACCCAATACGAGACGTGAATCTCCGAATCGGCACTGCGGCGGATGGGCAAACTTATCCGGCTATCGGGATGCCATTTGGTATGACACATTGGACTCCTGAGACTCGGCCTGGGGAAGTCAAATGTATCGCGCCGTATTACGACAGTGATCGTCGTCTTTCCGGATTTCGAGGGACCCACTTCATCAGCGGTTCCTGTGTCCGCGATTATGGAAGCTTCACCCTGATGCCAGAATCCGGTCGCCTAAGACTCCTGGGAAAGGAGCGCGCATCGGTATTCGAGCGCGACTCAGAGCAGATGTCCCCGGCGAAATATTCTGTCCGCTTGCCGGAAGAAAAGATCGAAGCGACCATCGCGGGTCTTTCGCGTAGCGGTTTGTTCCAGTTTCGATTTGAACAGAGTGAGACTGCCTGGTTTGTCGTTCAAAACAACGCCTCTCTACCAACCGGTTGGACGACTATCGACCTCAAGCTGAAGGAAGTTACAGGCGAAGTTCCGGTTCGCCGGCTTTTCAGCGTGTAGCAGGTCGCACAGAAGAGCACCGGCCCGTTGTCGGCCGTAATCTTTACATCCAGTTCAATTGCGCTCTGACCGGCAGGATTGATCCAGTTGTTCAGCTCCGCGCAATGGCCATCGTGGCCGAGCATTACGCGCAGCCAGGCGTGGACACCGTTCAGCAGTTTTCCAATCCTGGACTATACCTATCTCGATCTGTCGAAGTACACGTTTCTGAATAACTTCAAGTTGGCTAACGGCATTGGAGGATACAAGGTCGATGCCAACAATCCGGCCCGGTCCACCATGCTGGTCAGCGACGTTCAGAATGGCGTTGCCGTCGACACTTACGATCAGCCGACCGGGAATCGTCAGTTGACACTCTATGAAGCCCTCCACCGCTTCATGCTGATGTTCTCCAATGGCCCCGTAGATCCCATCTCCTGTCGTGCAGTGGCGATGACCGGCGCAACAGCGACAAGCATCCCCTTTTCACTTGCGGGTAGAGGCACCTATCGGGAGAGGCATCAAAGCGCTAAATCCTGGGGGTGCGGGGGCAAAGCCCCTGCGCCACAGCCTGCTTCCGCTCCGAAAGCGGGCGTCCTCTGATAATGCGTTCTTTGGTGACGGCATCATCAGCGCTATCAACTTTAGGATGGACATTAAGAAGGTAGAAGACCCCGAGGTTGGTTCTCGTGCCATGATCACGTTCGACGGAAAGTTTCTGCCTGTAAAGCCGTTCTGAAGATCCGCGACGAAGTAATGAAAGCGGAGCGTCGTCACCTGTCTGGAACGGGCGTGTCCGAAAACTGAATCTCTATGCGCAGTCAAGACGGCGTGGCGACGCTTACTTTGCCTTTGCTTTTGTCTTTGAGAAAGATCGGGGCTATCAGCCCCGCGTCCAAGCCGCGAAGCGGCCTCCCGCTCTGCCGAAGGCTTGAGCGAAGCCCGAAGGGCGAAGCGATTGAATCCATTGCCTTTTCTTTCGCCGTTGTTTTTTTTCTCGTTTTCAGCCCAAAAATCGCATGTCAAGCCCAAAAACCACCTAAATCATTCAAACAAAAGAACATAGAGTTGGCATGTTAGTTAACCTCCAACCGGTATACTGAATATATAGATCAAAAAACAAACAAGCTCCACAGGGATAGCCAGTCCCTCCGGGGCTAACTCGTTTGTTTGCCCATATTTGGCGGTAAGTCCTTTGTTATGACATTTTTGCAGACATCGGCACTCCGTAAACCGTTGATTCCAGCATATTTACCGCCGGGCAATGGGGGGGTACCCCCCGGCCGGAGAGGAGGCAAAAAAGAAAACCGAGCTCCCTGCGGGGATACTGTTGAGAATCGTCACGGGGCCGGTCGCGGTATACGACCTGATCAACTCCAAAAATCAGATGTCGGGAGATACGTTTTCGACCATCCGCGTCCGCTCGGCCTTGTTCGTAATGCCCTTGAGGATCGCGAGATGGCGAAGCATGTCTATGCCGACATCCTGTACCACTGGTTCAGATCAGTCAAAGACCCTGGCCCACGAACCAGAGTCACCCTTTGCTAAACGACGAACCACTCGCCGCTCGGCAGACGCCCCCTTTCTGATTGTGGTCGTTAATTCCCCGCAACAAACCTGATTACGTCCGGCAGCCTTGGCTTGATAAAGTGCCTTATCGGCAGAGTCAAGCAGGTCATCCTGACAGATGGAATCGCTCGGCCAGCAGGACGCTACACCACAACTCACCGTTGACAGCCGAGGGTGACTGCCGGGTTCCGGTAAGGCCGGAGATCCAGCAACTTCAACAAGTTTGCGAATTCGTTCGGCAACGATCATGGCGCCTTCCCGTGTTGTCCCAGGAAGGAGGACGACGAACTCCTCCCCGCCAAATCGCGCTGCAAAATCGTCCTTGCAACGCAGACTCTGCAACAGCAGCGACGCTACCCGGGCCAGCACACGATCGCCATACAGATGGCCACGGGTATCGTTTGTAACTTTGAAATGATCGATGTCAATCACAATGGCCGAGAGGCAAGTCCCGGCATCAACAGCTTCGCGCCACAGCTTTGCGAACTGCAACTCGTAAGAGTGGCGATTGGCAAGCCCAGTCAGATTGTCAATGTAAGAGATTTTTTGTAGCTCGACATTCAAAAAAGATAGCTCTCGAGTCTGTATCTCGCTGCGCAGCCGCATCAGGTATCCCAGGCGTTCTTCGCGTCCGACGCTGTGATTGGCGACTACGGTCATCGAAATGGCACAGACAGCTAACGTGATTCCAAGCAACTTCTCCGAAGCATTCAGGAAATGATCCTGATGAAGGAAGACCAGATCGCTGACCAGCAAAAATACTGACGTGCTCAGGGCATACATAAACTGCAGCCGCATCACAACGTTTGCAAAGATCACGGTTACGATCAGCACTACCTGTGCATACGCTGATGAGGTCGCATTTGTATTGCTTTCAAGATAAAGGTGCGTCGCTCCTATAAGGCAGCACACCAGCGCAATGCTGGTTTCGCGGTATATCTTATTCGGACTCCACCGCATGCTGACGTTGATCAGTAGAGCTATTGGTGTAACGATGCACAAGCGTATCTGTAATGGAAACCAGGACACACCGCCGCGAATGAAGTAGTCCGCGATGACATAGATATTGAAGAAGCCAATCGCTATCAGGCCTTCAATCCAGAGACGAGCTGCACGCTGAACAAATGTCGATTGCTCAAAGCCGCTCTCGAGGGGTTCCGGCAGTGCTAATTGCTGGAACCCCTTTCGTGAAAGCCGCTCAATCTCTGCGATCGCGAGTTCATGGATTGAAGTGCCCGGCATCTTGAATCTGCTTCTTTCTCACAATATGTCTCTTCTAGCTCTGTCGGCGCGCGTCCTTCTTTCATCAGCGGTAAAAGACAAATCGGTACCAAAGTTGGCGCAACCCAATGTTACTAAAGGGTGAAAGCGACGCACTCCCTATTCCAGGGGATACCTAATACTTCCGTGCCATTCCTTCCCATCCGCCGGTCTTTCACTGGAAGAGTCAATCATCTAGACCCTATGACCATTGACAAGTCGCGGGACGGAGTCAGACGTTGCTTAAATTGCAACCTTAGGCCACAAGAAAGTTATCGATCAGCCGCGTGTTTCCCACATACGCCGCTACCGCCACCAGTGTGCCTGTCTCGACAGACGTCACCGGGAGCAAAGTAGTCGCGGCTACTATGGCTAAGTAATCCACCCGTATTCCAACCTCAGCGCTCAGAGCCTCCATCCCCGCTCGCAACAACGTAATACTTTGCCGCTCGCCTCCGGTGATCATTCGTTCCAGCCGCAGTAATGTTCGATATAGCACGAGCGCCTGTTCCCGCTCCAGTGCGCTTAGATACTTATTCCTGCTGCTCAGCGCGAGTCCGTCACCATCGCGCACAATGGCACAACCCACGAGCTCTACGTCGAAGTTCAAATCTCGAACCATTCGTCGCAGTACCGCAAGCTGCGCTGCGTCCTTCTGTCCGAAGTAAGCCCGTGCCGCCCCCACCACATGGAACAACTTCGCCACTACGGTAGCTACGCCGGTAAAGTGTCCTGGTCGTGAAGCTCCATCTAACCGATCTCCCACTTCTGATACAGTCACGGTCGTCACTGAGCCGTTTGGATTCATCTCTGCCGCGTCAGGCGCGAAGAGGACATCTACTCTTTCCACCTCCAGCAATCTACAGTCTTCTTCAAACGGCCGAGGGTATTTTGCAAAGTCCTCCCCGGGCGCAAATTGCAGCGGATTCACAAAGATCGAGGCGACTACTATGTCGCACTCCGACCGCGCGCGCTGCACTAAGGACAGGTGTCCTTCATGCAGGGCTCCCATCGTAGGAACAAAGCCCAGCACGGAGCCTCTCATCCGCAGCTCGCGACAAACGCTCTGCATCTCCGCAACGGTCTTTACAATTCGCACAGAAGTCCATTCCTCTCGCTGGCAATTCACAACTCTTTTCCTGGAACGGCAATCATCGACACGCAACGTCTCTATGACTGTTACCGATCCCCACCCGGTCAAGGCGGGTTGCCGTCTGCTCTACTCCACCACTTCGGCCTGGACACCCATTAGTTCCCGCATCTCCCGGGAGAGATGGTAGCTCTCCGCGTCCGATGGAAACGTTTTAGCCTCTACGTCGTGGCGATACTCTGCCAATGCCTTTCGCATCAATCCCGCCACGGAGGAGAAAACGTCATCGTCATCATGTCGTGCAATACCAGAATCTGCCCGTCGCAGTCTGGTCCTGCACCGATGCCAATGGTAGGAATCGTCAGCTCCTCGGTGATGATCCTGGCTAACTCTCGCGGCACACCCTCCAACACGACGGCAAAGCATCCAGCGTTCTCGAGTGCGAGCGCATCAGTGCGTAGGTCGTCGATGGCCTCCATCGTTTTACCCTGCACCTTGTATCCACCCATGCGATGCACGCTCTGAGGGGTCAGGCCGAGATGTCCCATCACCGGAATCTCCGCGTCGACCACTCGTCGCACGAGGTCCTTCCGCTCCCGCCCTCCCTCAAGTTTCACTGCTTCCGCGCCGGCCTCCTTCACGAACCGGACTGCGTTCGCGACACCTTCGCGGTCGTCCGTCTGATAGCTGCCGAAGGGCATGTCCGCCACCAGAAGGGCGCGCCGTAATGCGCGTCGAACACCGCGCGTGTACAGCAGCATGTCGTCCATTGTTACGGCTAAGGTATTCTCATGACCCTGCATCACCATCGCGAGCGAGTCGCCGACTAGGACGACATCCAGTCCAGCGTCATCAATGAGTCGAGCGCTGGCGTAGTCGTACGCGGTCACCGCGGTTATCGGCTGCCGCAATGACTTTTTCTGCAATAAAGAAGGGGCTGTAACTTTCGTGTGAAGGTCGGCGTCGCGCCCAACCCGCGCGACGGTGCGTTCCGTAGAGAACGTTGTCAAACTCATCGTAATCTCCAGTGCAGTTCCACCGCGTGTCGCCCGACGAGGCACGACTTTGGCCGGATACCACCTGTCCCAGAAATCTCCTGGGTCTGCGTTAAGATTACGCGTCTCGGGTTCGCGTCGCAAGCACGCCCAAAGCGCTGGTGTTCAAGGTGTTGGGACGACGGGCAGTTCGATGAAACTGGCTTCTCCGACGCCATGGTAGATCTTCTGTTCAGCCTTCCCATAGTCCTGGGGTTTGGCCCAGAAGATATTTGGGACGAAGGTCTGCGGATTGCGGTCGTAGAGCGGGAACCAGCTGGACTGCACCTGCACCATGATGCGGTGGCCGGGTAGAAAAACGTGGTTTGCGGGTGGCAGATTGAAGCGGTATAGAAGAGGTTGTCCCGCAGCGATCGGCTTTGGATTTTCAAGGCTTTCGCGGTAGCGGCCGCGGAAGATGTCGGCAGAGACCATGAACTGGTAGCCCCCCATCTTCGGTTGGCCGGCTACTTCGTCGGGGTAGACGTCGATGACCTTGACCACCCAGTCGGAGTCGGTTCCGCTGGTGGAGGCGATGAGGTTGGCGATGGGTTGGCCGCTGATCTTTACCGGCGTGGTGAGGACGTCGGAGGTGAAGACGGCCACGTCGGTGCGGCCGGAGGCTTCGCGCTGGTCATCGGCGAGCCAGTTGGGCCAGGTCATGCCGTTGTCGTAGCCGATGGGTTGGATGGGGCGGGCGCGGAAGGGTACGGGTTTTGCGGGGTCGGAGATGTAGGCGTCGAACGGCGCGTCATCGTTCTTTGGCGCGGTGAAGCTGAGTTTACCGTCGGCTCTGAGGTAGAGCGGCGCGGAGGTTGAGGCGCAGCCGCTCTCGCAGGCTATTGGCCAGGAGGGCAGTTTGCGCCAGGTGTTGGTGCCGCTTTCGTAGGCGGAGACAGACGCGATCGCCGGGGCCGAGGCGTCGTCTTTCAGGTACTTTGCGAGGAAGGGAGCGAGGATGTTTTCGCGAAAATAGAGCGAGGTGTCGCTGTTGAATTTGATGGCGCCCAGGGTGCTGCCGTCTTCGATGCCCTGGCCGTGGTGCCAGGGGCCCATCACCAGGAAGACCTTGTTACTTGTGTCCTTGGGCTTGATGGCTTTGTAGACGGCCATGGCGCCGTAGATGTCTTCTGCGTCCCAGAGGCTGTGGACAAGCAGGGTGGGGACGGTGATCGGTTCGGCGGCGAGGAGCTTGTCGACGGCCTGGTCCTGCCAGAAGGCGTCGTAGCTGGGGTGGGCGATGACCTTGCGCCAGAAGCCGGTCTGTTCGAGGCCGCGTCGTTGCCCGAGTTCGCCGGCGGATCCGGCGTCCATGAACATGTCGTAGTCGTCGAAGTTGCTGGTCCACCACTTTGCCGAGTTGTCGCGCGTGCCGTCCTGCTCGTAGATGTAGGACAT
>WNFJ01423922.1_pt1 | contig 12035 bp, 10 predicted proteins | sample 5400461 | NCBI WGS metagenome assembly WNFJ01 (sample SAMN13153349, study PRJNA577476) | soil metagenome | isolation source: 115 cm saprolite on Douglas fir-dominated hillslope | place: USA:California | collected 2013-09-17
GTGTAGTTCAGTAATGCTTCCAGCCCGTGCGACACTCTCTTCTTGTACTGCAGCTGCAGCGCATTGTAGTTTGAAACGTCCCCATTTTCGGTTAGCTGAAAAACACTAGAGAAATTGGGATTCGGTTTCGGGATGACTTCGTGGCGCAAAAGCCGGCGACCAGCCTGCCCCAGATACGTCGCGGACACGGATTGATTCCCCTGAAAAGACTTTTCTATTGCAACGTTCCATTGATACGAATAGGGAAGCTTCAGATTGTCCGAAAAGCCAAATATATTCCCGCTGTAGGGAGGCGTCAGAGAGAACGACGGCGTGACTGCAGCCGTATTCGAAATGGGCACTGGATACGCCTTCGCACCGCTAAAGTCTGCAAAAGAAGCTGAATTAGGAAACTCAGTACCTAAGCTCGGCACGAGCGTCGTGCCCAAGTCGTAAAACACACCCGTTCCTGCCCGAATGACAAGGTCTCCCTTGGGCGTAGGTTGGTAGGCAATCCCAAGCCGGGGAGCAAAGTTGACATACGTTGTGTTCCAAATGGGCGTACCCGCTGGTGCCAAAGCAAGGTTGGCGGGGTTACTCGTGTTCTGCCAGGATGCTAGGATGCTGTTTTCGGCCGTCGGAGTTGGGTTGAACTCCCAGCGCAGACCATAGGTCAGGGTCAAACGCTTCCCTATGCTCCATCGATCTTGGGCGTAGAGCGAGAGTTCGCTCAATAGGATCTTTGAGGGATTGATTGCGACATTGGCGAAATCTGGCACAGTCCCATTGGACACAAATTTCTGAAAATCTGCCGTGCTGAAAGTGTAATACTTTGGCGCGGCACCTTGCCCTACGGTACTGGCGAGAAGCTTGGTATAGTCGGCGCCGAACTTGAGTTGGTGCGTACCCTTCAGAACCGACACATCGTCCGCCACAAGCCACTGCGATACTCTACTATTGAAGCCCGTTCCGACATTTAGGTTAAAGAAGCCGAAATCGGTGCTCGTCGACAGAAGAGCAGAGCTATTTGACACTGGATATACTGCGGGCAAAAGAAGCTGGGGGCTGATTGGAACCGCACCGCCGAAGGAATCTAGTTTCCACGTTTGCCCTGCCTTTTGTTTCGAATAATTAAACCGAAAAGAATTTGTCGCATTTGTCGTAAGCTGAGCGTTAAGTCCCACAGTAAATGTCGTAGTATCGACCGGCTGATTCTGAATCGTAGAGAGACTAGGAATCCGAGTAACAAACTCAGATGGCGAATAGTTGAATCGCCCAAAGAGAGTCACCTTGCTGCCGATGAGTTGGTCGATACGAAGACTGACCGCATCCATGGTTATGTTGTTGGAATAATTTCCTGTCAGCTGCGCCGTAGTTCCGTCTGGGGACACTGGCTCTTTCGGATCCGGCAGGGGAAACGCATTCAGGATCGCAGCCGCGGCAGGAATGGCTGCTTGGCGCACGGAAACCGAAGGAACCTGTACAATTTGTGTCTGCGGCTGGCGAAGCCGAAGACCCTCATAGGAAAGGAAAAAGAAAGTCTTCTTTGGGACGATTGGGCCGCCGACGACACCGCCAAAATCGTTCTGGTGCTCAGGAGCCCGTGGCAGTCCTGCCTTGTTCGCAAACCAGTCATTCGCATCCAACACCGTATTCCGGAAGTAATCAAATACATCTCCGTGAAATTGGCTTGTACCCGGGCGGGTTGAGATACTGACCTGGCCACCGGGCGTGCGGCCGTACTCGGGGGAGAAACTCGATGTTTCGACTCGAAACTCTTGCAGAGCGTCCACTGAAACCAGACTGGCCGTACCACCATAGGCGTTGAGTGCCTGTGTCCCTCCTGCCCCTGCGAAGCCGGTAATACTAGTTCCAAAATTCGCTCCCACCCCATCTACTCGAAAATAATTGCCGTCGGTCCGCTGTCCGTTGACGCTGAATTGTCCCGGAGTGTCCGTATTACTGTAAGGCACAATCACAACCCCAGGCGTCAACAGCATGAGCGTGTTGAAGCTTTGCCCATTGAGAGGAATATTCTCCACAAATTGTCTGTCAATAACTGTGCTGACCGAACCATCGGTCGTGTTCACAAGCGGATTCGTGCCATTGACCGTTACCGTCTCCGACACCGAACCGATTTCAAGCGAAAAGTTTTGCTCCAACTTGTCCTGGACGTAGAGCTGAAACTCCTTAATCGCAATTTCCTTAAAGCCTGGCTTCCGGACCGTCAAGTGGTAATGCCCGGGCACTAGACCTGTGAAAAAATAAATGCCCGCTCCATTGGTCTTGGTCGTCACAGCGTTTCCGGTTTCGATGCGTGTCGCAATCACCTCGACATCCGTGACAACGCCACCGTTGGGATCGCTAATGACCCCGCTGAGCGTGGCCGTTTCCATCTGCGCGAAGGCAGGAACACCTGCTAGCACACACAGCACCAGCACTGCGAACAATGACCTCATACACAGAGCAGTGGGCATAATTCCTCCTCTGTTTCTATATGCGCAAGAGGATGACGGCTTTGTACCAGCCCACTCTGTGAAGGAAACTTTAAAAGTCTTATTCAGAGGATCCGCCGTGTCATTCCGTTCCTCAGGGATGGTTTGGCGGCGTACCGAAATATGCTTCCAGTATCGGCTTCCCTGTAGGCACCGTCGCGCGACGCCCGGCAGGCTCCAGAGTGACGAAAACTGTGTCTATTTCCTCGAGAACCTTGGGGTCATCGAACTTCATTGCCCAGCGATGCTGCGATTGGTCGTCGTTGTAAAAGATTCCGAGACTGCGTGGCCGCTTGGCATTCAGCTGATTGCTGTTACTGCCCCAGGCAGCATAAACAAATTTGCCGTCCGACGTGTTCTTCGTGGGCAGGTCGAACGCGTAAAAGATGAGTGACTTCCCCTGGGTGTAGAACGCCCGACCGAATGGCTTTTTCGCGCGGCCCTTTCCATCCCTGTCAACCACGTCCACGATGTGCAGCTCGCGGGCGCCCATGATGTCACGTATCTCGCGCCCCGCCGACAGCATCTCGCGCTCGCGATCGAGACTCGCCGAGACTTCAGTCAATCGCGCTTCCCGGTCCGCCAATTTATACTGCAAAGAGTCAATCTCCCCCTGGCTGTTCGCAACCGACACCTTCGCTTGGGACAGCTCATCGCGTGCCGCATTCAATTCGTTGCGTGCTAGTACCACTTCTTGAGCGTGCGTACTTGACTGCCCCTCGATAGCGGCCAAACGGCTCTCCACTTCAGCCGCGTGCTGGTCGGACGCGATGAGCGTCTTCCGCAAAGCACTGTTCTCTCCCCGCATCTGCTCCATTTGTTTCTGGAGCCCGGCAACAATGGCCTGCAAGTGGGTCCCTTCCGTCTGTAAAGTAGGCCCGCTTAACGATTGTGTGTTGGTCACGCTAGACGCTGTCGGGGATGTCTTCCTCTTATCGGGCGCCCGGCCCCTCCGCAATCCCACACCCGTTCCAACTCCCGCACCCAGCAGGAAAGCAGCTGCAATTCCTGCCGCGATTAGCCGTTTGTAGCCCGGCGCAAAAGGAACCGGAACCACCACGGGGAGGCGTCGTGCGACAGCCGCTCGCGCACGACGGCGCCGCTCGTCTTCGACGGTGGCATCTTCGGTTGTTCGCCCGCCCGCCAGGAACGCCGTCGCCGCTACGGACCTAGTTTCCGCAACGATTTCCCGACACTTGCTGCAAGATTGTTTGTGACGAAGGAACTCCTCGTGCTCGTCGGGAGAGAGTTCTCCAATCGCCGCCAAAGATGCTAGTTCTTCAAATCGTTCGTGCTCTGACAACTGACACCTCCGGAGCCACTCGCTTTCCCACAGTGCGCGGTACTCTCGTTTCAATGCGCAACTCCACTTCCTCTGGCTCTTCCGCCTCGCCCCTTGCACCGAGAACTTTGCGCATTTTCTCAAGACCTCGGTATAAGTAGTGACGGGCATTACCGAAAGAATCGTGCTGTTCATGCGCAATCTCGTTTAGGGAAAGTCCGCGAAAGAAGTACGCCTCGACAACCACGCGCTGCTTCTCGTCCAAGTGCTTCATGCCTTGCTCGACCAGCCTAGTTGCCTCCTCTGGTGCCAAGCCAGAGGCTACTTTGGAGTCTTGCACGAGCAATGAGGGATCAAGCTCATCAAACTGCACGTTGGAATAGAAGCGGCGACTTTCGAGTCGCCTGCGCTGGTCAATCGCACGGGTGTAGGCGTACCGAAGGAGTAGCGTGCGGAACGAACCTTTCTGCTCATCGAACCGAAGCATGCTTGCGTGGACTTCGAGAAAAAGTGCTTGAGCGAGGTCCTCGGCCTCTGCTTCATCGCGGATTACAGCCTTCGCGAGGCGGAAAACTTGACCCCAGTAGCGGTCGAACAGAACAAGGAACGCTTCCTGGTTCCCTTGCGACGCTTCGCGGCATAGCGATTCATCCGGAAGACGTTTAAGCTGCTCCGGACTACGCGGTCGGCTCGAGAAAGTCATCTCTACCTCTCACATCGCTCTCCGCTCGAAATCCTGAGAGTCTTAGAATGCGCACCGCGATCATAAAGAATAGCCTCTTCTGCCATGAAAACCCTCGACGAGATTGAACACACCATACAACTGATTTTTGTCGGATGAAAGAACTCCGTTAAGGACCAAAGGAATTTATTTCTAGGTTCGATTGGTACAAAACACCGCCCTTTTACGCAGCACAAAAAAAGTACTAGTGCGCATTTTCGCAAAACTTTTTCCATCGATTTCATGTCTACTGTGAGAGCAGGGGTGTGTATCAAGAATGTACGTTGTCCGCCACGTACCTCATGTGCGAGGGGACTGCGCCACTATGGAGTCAGCGATCGTCTCCAACTCACACCAGGAATTTGCAACTGCAAGAATAAAGCTAGGTAGTAGCCCCGCGTAGAACGAAAGGCGAGGTGCTGTGTATCCGGGCGTCGAGCTTCGACTCTATCGCTATGTGGCTGTGCTTAAGGTGTGGCTCGTAGATGCGGAGAACTACCAGTTGCTCTTGGCCGGGCGAGAGTTCCAATATTTCACTGGCACTTCTGGAAGCGTGCGCAATACCGCCAAGTACGCTTTTGAGGTTCCGCAAGCGAATATCTACTATCTGGTGCTCGACAACAGAGGGGCGTGGCTGCTTCCCCGCAACGTCCAGTTATATGTCTATGCCACACTGCCCCAGGAAACGCCTCAGCAACTCGAAGTTCAAAAGCAGATGAACTCCATGTACTACGGCCTGAAATCCTTCTTCATTTTCGATGACTTCCGCATTTCAATCCAGCACTGTGGACTCGAAAATGCTTTTTCCGACCCTAATATCACAATCTGCATGGAGCTAATCGAAAGCCTGCATGACCAGAATTTAGATCAGGCCGTCTCGTTCGTTCTCTTCCATGAACTCGGACATACGCTGCTGCGTTCATGGGGACAACCGGGTTGGGACAACGAAGATATGGCCGACGAGTTTGCAACTGCATTCTTAGTTCTCGGCAAGCAGCAACAGATAGCTCTTAGCGCCGCTCAATGGTGGGCATCTCAAACAAGCGAACAAGAGGCTCTGGCAAAGCTGTGGCTAGATGATCGCCATACTGTCTCGCCTCAGCGTGCTCGCAATATCATTCACTGGCTAAATCGACCAGACGAGCTTGTCAGGAGATGGCTAAGAGTGCTAGCTCCGAACATGCAGACGGAAACTCTTCAGAAAATGCTAGATGACGCGGACCCCCGTATTGATAAAGCGCTTGTCCGTGGTGAGCTAGCCAAACGGCAATACGCCACTCAGTGATAGGAGATTCGTGGGACTGCGTGAGGACAAAGACGCTCGCAGCGTGGTCAAAGAGCAACCCTAGTGTTTCTCCTTCGCCTTCGCTGCCCTAAACTTTGCCCATCGCTCTTTTGTTGCCTTCGAAATCTTCGCTCTCGCAGCCGCAGACATGACCCGTTTCGTCCGGCCAATCGGTTTATCGCCGCTAACTACTTCACGGCCTAGAATCTTCATCGCTGCACGCACCGCGTCCAACTGTTGGCGCACTATATCCGCGTGCTTTTGTAACTTCGCTTCCTCCTGCCTCAATGCCTCCAAGATATCCATGAATCCTCCGAGCGGCCAATCTACCACAAGGCCGCATCCAACAGACGATTCCTCTTGGTCCGCGCCGACCAGGGCCACCCTCCCTCAGTGCTCTGCCGCACGCCCCTCGTCAGTTGCATACCACCGTGGCTTGGGTTCCCCTCGAACTAATACCATCACGCTGCGCGCCAAACCCTCTGTCGCCAGTTCGTCAAGTATCTTAATGACTTCATCTTTCGGAAGGCCAGTTTGATTGGAAATGCCTGTTCTCGTGCGAAGAGTGAACTTTCCGTTCACCAGAGCGTCAAGCACTTTCTTTTGATTCTCTCCTAGGCTCATTCTCTCTTCGGCGGACACTGATAGCGGCGCTAGCTCCTGGCTTTCTTTCTCAGTTTCCCTGGCGATAATTGGATCAACTTCGTTCTTTATCTGTTCTACCTTTTCGCTAGTTGCTTCTGCTTTTTCCCTGGTAGCCTTCGCTTCACTCAGTATGCGGTGAGAAAGAGTGTTTATAAAAGCCTTGGAAGATACCGCAGCCACGAGGCAAAAACCCGCAAAGACAAAAAGCTTCGATGGGTCACCCGCGTTCGGTGAGATGCCCTTAATTGAGTCAATAAGATTGCTAGAAATCATGTTGAGGAAAAGAGGAACCATGAACGAGGCGACCAGTCCTCCCACTAGACTCTGCCAAATCGCGGCGCTTTCCGTGTTCTCTTTCCGACTTAACAGGTAATTCAGGCCACCACCAAAAAAGCCAGCTAATACCATGGTTCCAAACATGAGGTAAAAGGGATGAGTCATGCTGTCCTCGCTCGAATCTAAGGCCAACTTAAAGAAGACAAAATCAGGTTTCTCAGACCACTTCCGACGCGCCGTGAATCCAGTAGCTCGCCGTCCCCCGATCAACCTCAAACATTTGCATATGCGCCTTAATAGCGGCGTCTTGGGAAACGGATTCGGCCAAGCGCCTTTTCTGCTCATCCTAGCGAAGCCATTAGCTCACAGGCGCAAGCTGCGCCTTGAGGTTTAGTTGGCTATCTTTAAGAATCTCAATCGATCTCTCCCAATCTTTTCTTGCGTCGACCTTCAACTTTATGCTGTGTGAGCCAACAGACAGTTTCAGTGTTTCCGGCGTATTGCCGACAAACTTCCCGTCAACAAATACCTCAGCACCGTCAGGCACCGAGGAGATAGAGACGGAGCCAACCCCGTCTGTCTGTTGGGTCGGGGCTTGGGCCGGACTTGAAACATTAGGATAGAAACGGTGCAGGACTGAGATGAGGTCTGTTGAACTCAAGGCGAACCCAAGACTCTGGCTGCTTTTGTCCACGATTTTCCATGTGTTCATGCCTACGACCTCACCGTATGCGTTGAGGAGCGGACCACCGCTGTTGCCGGGATTGATCGCCGCATCTGTCTGAATCCATTTTCCGTGAGTCTCGGATGCTGAACCGCCAACTGCACTGACAATGCCCTTCGTCACGGAAAAAGGCATCCCGAGTCCCGGATTGCCTATCGCAACCACAGTCTGACCCTGGCGCACGTTCGCAACGTCTGTCAAAGCGAGATGCTGGAAACCAGTACCTTCAACTTTCACCAGAGCAATATCCCTGTCTTGGTCGATGTAGACAACTTTTGCGTCAAGTTTTTGCCCTGACGATAGAGTCGCGACGAGTGTTTGTTCACCACGCGCTACGTGAGCGTTTGTAACGATCACTCCAGTGTCACTGATGAAGAATCCGCTTCCTTGTCCGTCTGGCCGATTCAATACGACGACCGCTGGCTTACACCTTTCAACGATCTCCTCGACCGCCAATTCTGGCCGCATCTCAAACTTGGAATTTCCGGCAGCAGTTGCGATAACTGTTCCTGTGAACGATTTTGATAGAGGCTCCAGTACGACGTCAAAATGGTCGGTCTTTAGTAGCCAATAGTCTCCATGATAGGTCCCGTCTATCGCCATCCAATGCATGGGGCCGTTGGTCATCGTAATTTCTTTAGTGGCATAGCCATCCATACTTACTCGGAGGGTCATGGCGTGTTCGAGCCGAGCACCGATGAGGGTGCGTGTTTTGTGGAAGTAACCTCCCGGCACTTTGACCTCGTATGGCGTCGTGCCAACAGCAACGTTGTCTATCTCAACTTTTGCTCCGCTTGGAGTGCTCGTTACGCTCAGGACTTCGGCTTTGACCAACGGCGTTGCTAGTAAGAATTCAGACAGGAAGAAGGAGAGACATAAGAGAGAGCGCGAGTGCTTCATGGACTGGATTCTCCTTATCACTTACAAACGCCGCACTTTCCGCCTTCTTTGGCGCAGTGCTTGCAATACTTGCAATTCTTGCAGGCATGGCAGGGGTCGGCACCTGTGCAGGTCGCTGCGGAAATATCGAATGGAATTTGATTGAGAAGAAGAATCGATACCATGATCTGAGCCAGAACAGTGAGCAATCTTGATTTCTGCATGCTGAATCCTCCGAGTGGAAATTGGGGACAGGATGTGCGCGTAGCATGTACCAACTCTTCGAGGCCGTCAACGTCTTTGGCACGTATGATGCGGTACATTAGTCCTTGACACCCTTTTGCTTTGCGTAGATTGTAGTTGCGGTTAATCCCCGCACAAACCGTCGATGGAGGCACCAGCCCATGAGAGTCGCCTGCTCAATCTTTCTTTCAGCGCTAATGGTTTATCCGAGTTTTGGACAGTCTACTGGACAGCCGACACAGCAAACCCAGGACCAGCCGCCAGCTCAAAAGCCTGAAACAGTGCCCCTCAAGCAGCCGCTTGCCTTCGGCCTGGAAGATGGTACCCCGGTCAAACTCCGACTTACACGAAATCTGACTTCGGCAGACGCCACAACGGGTGATCGCGTGGATTTCGAAGTGCTTGAAGATGTCAAAGTGAAGGACGTGATCGTGGTTCCGCGTGGTGGGCTCGCTCTGGCAACAATAACTGAGGCAGAGCACAAACGTCGAATGGCTCGCGGCGGCAAACTCAACGTAAACATTGACGATGTACGTCTCACAGACGGAGAGAAGGCTCCTTTGCGAGCCGTCAAAGAAACAAAGGGCGGTGGTCATACTGGAGCGATGACAGGTGCGATCATCGGGACCGCCATTGTCTTTTTCCCTGCTGCTCCACTCTTTCTGTTCATGCATGGCAAAGACATCACCATCCCAAAGGGCACCGAAATTACTGCTTACGTCAACGGAGATATACCACTCGACCCGAAGAGATTCGCCACTCAAGTAACTGCCAATCCTGAAACAGGTGCAACACCCGGTCAGCCGACCGCTAACGCAACAGCCGCGCAAAATGGGAGTGGAGCAGACGCAGGACTTTCCACAGTAGACATCAAGTCCACGCCTGACGGCGCAGAGATCACAGTGGACGAAAAGTTCATGGGCAGCACACCTTCGTCACTACGACTTGGAGTGGGCGACCACAAAATTAAGCTGGGCAAGTCAGGCTTCAAACCTTGGGAAAGAACCTTGACTGTGGGTGCAGGAGCAACCGCCACCGTAGATGCCACACTCGAAAAACAGGAGTAGGACCGCGCACATTTTACTCTGACTTATCGACTCTTCAACGGTTGCGGCTGCTTGCCTTCCAGACGCCTCGATGAAATAATCCCGCGATGATAATTGGTGATCGGCTCCGCGAATTGCGTCAAGAAAAGAAACTCTCCCAGGGTGACATTGAAAAGCGGACGGGCCTTGTTCGCCCTTACGTTTCCCGCGTCGAAAATAATCATACTGTTCCGAATATCGAGACCCTGGAGAAATGGGCTCGCGCTTTAGAAGTTCCGATGTATCAGCTTTTCTACGACGGTGAAGAGCCGCCCAAACTGCCGAATCTTCCCGAGCGCAAGTCGTCCGACGACATCGCTTGGGGTAGCTCCGGCAAAGATGCGCAATTCCTGGACAAGCTTCGCCGTCTGTTGGGCAAGTCAAGCGAGGAAGACCGCAAGCTCTTATTGCACATGGTACAGAGAATGGCTAATCGCTAAAGGCTCTAATGGCTAGACCGGAACCGAAACCGTGCAAGCGGTTCGCCAAGCAAAAGGCTTGGCCAAACGCTTTTCAAAAGCATCTGCCCAAGTGTAAAGCCTGCCAAGCTGTCATCGCCCACCATATTCGTGAATCCGAACTTAGCTGGTACGTGCGTCGGCATCGAAACTAAGGCGAGCCGTGAACCCAAAGCGTCCAAAAGTGGAGCCGATTCGACAACCGAACCTCTTCGAAATGGAGAAGTTGGAGAAGACGGCTGACCCCACAAGCCAGTCAAAGATCGAACGCCCGTACTCTCTGCCGGGAATTCTTCTTGGCACTTCCGCTTTCACGGCAAACGGTTGGGAAGGCAGTTTCAATCCTCCAGGCATGAAGTCACGTGATTTCCTTTCCTACTACGCCACTCAGTTTGCCATGGTCGAAGTTGACTCGACCTTCTACGGATGTCCTTCTGCTCGCACCGTCAACAATTGGGCCGCCCGAACTCCCGAGGACTTCTTCTTTTCAGTCAAAATTCCGCAGGTCATAACGCATGAGAAAGCGCTAGTTGATTGCGATTCTGAATTTGAAGAGTTCGTAAAAACCATGGACATTCTTGGTCCAAAGCTTGGCCCGATGGTCTTTCAGTTTCCGAAATTCGAACGCTGGAAATTCGCGAGGCAAGAAAGTTTTGTCGCCGTGCTCGTACCGTTCCTGAAGAAGCTTCCTACCGATCACAAATTTGTAATCGAGATTCGAAACAAAACCTGGCTTGATGCCAGATTCGCGGATGTGCTCCGGGAGCACAACGTCGCTCTGGCACTGACTGACACATCGTTTGTGCCCCGACCCTGGGAACTGAAGGAAAAGTTCGACCTAATTACTGGCGACATCGTGTATGTGCGCTTACTTGGGGACCGCAAAGGAATAGAGGAAGTTACGAAGACTTGGGAGAAGGTGGTTGTTGACCGGACAGCCGATATTCAAGATTGGGTCAAATTGCTGCGGCCCATCGTGCGGAGAGGCGAGAAGCTGTTTGTCTATTGCAACAATCACTACGCAGGACACGGCCCCGCAACTGTGAAACTCTTTTGGGATTTGTGGAACAAGAAACAATAGAATTGCGCTTCCGAGCTCAACTTTCACTTGTCCAGTAACGCGACTAGCGCTTAGTCACGGAAGAATTACGGTGTCGCGTTGGATTTATTGTCAAGCACGTCCACGAGAATCAATTCATGCATGTAGCCACCCATGTGCCCAAAGCGCGACCCGGTCTCGAATTGCCCTAAGAGCACAACGTAGGGCGTAAAATTGTCTTTGAACGAGGCGTGCAGCTTTTTCCACGCTCTTGAATTGCGAGCCTCATCGAACTGGAAGAACAATTTTGCGCCGGGGTGCGGCACATATTCAGGGTGAAGGCGGTTAGCCTTCGCTGCCGGAGCCCCACAATTGTGGGCCTCCGGTTTGTCTCCCCGAGGATTCTTAGTCGCGTTAAGGGGAAGCATCCACCGAATGGGGATATCGAGGAAGTGCTTTCCAGGTTGGTGAGTGGGCATGAGAGAGAAAATCTGCATTTATTGCAAGCAGAAGTTCCGGCTTTCTTCCCGCAACCCACATCAGCGTGCTTGCGGCTTGCCAGAGTGTCAGCGGCGAAGGCGAGCCGACTACCATCGGAGGAAGCTCGCCACGGATTCACGTACAGCTTGTCGGGAATATAGATCAGGAATAGCGGGCCCATAGCAATGAGGAGCAGGTAATAGAGTCCAGCGACTCTGCCAGGGTTCTTGGTGGAACTCATGTGTCCTCGCTTGTTTTAAGGGGCCTAGTCAAACGGTCTATCAAAGAAACGCTGACGGCTGTCAAAGTGTTTCGGCACAGGCTAAACGGGCAAGTGAGACCACCGCGTTAATCAGGATGTTCTCAAGAAGTTTTCTGGGTAGGAAGGCTAAGCAGCGTGCTGGGAGGACACCGCTGCCAGATGGGATTTTTGTGAACAACATC
>WNFJ01472736.1_pt3 | contig 12035 bp, 14 predicted proteins | sample 5400461 | NCBI WGS metagenome assembly WNFJ01 (sample SAMN13153349, study PRJNA577476) | soil metagenome | isolation source: 115 cm saprolite on Douglas fir-dominated hillslope | place: USA:California | collected 2013-09-17
GCCCGAGCTCGCTTGGCTCGACGCGCGGTGGACCGATCTCGTGGATCGCTTCCCGTGCCTGGCGACGCCGGCCTGCTTCGTGCGCGGGATCGGCGAGTACATGCCCTTCGCCGATGTCTCGTTCGATGCGGTGCTCGCCTTCTGGAGCCTCAACCACGCCGCGAGCCCGCCCGCGGTGATCGCGGAGGCAGCGCGCGTGCTGCGGCCGGGCGGACTGCTCCTGCTCGTCCTCGAAGATATGCCACCCCGATGGCGGGATCTAGGCGCCAATCTGCTGCGGAGCCGGCCGTTGCGGCAGGCCAGGCTCGTCGGTCACAAGCTCCGCGCGACGCTCCTTCGCCGACCGTGGCCTCTGCAGCCGGACCATGTGCGGCTCAGCGAGGACCAGCTCCTTGCATGGACTTCCCGCTTGTTCCAGATTACCCAGCGCCATTGGGCGAACACCTACCTGATGCTTGCGCTCCAGCGCGAACCGTAAAGGCCGACCGACGTCACCGCTCGACTGCGAAACCCTTATACACAGTGCTGACTCAGCGGTCGCAGCGGTCGGCCGGCGCCAAGAGCACGCACCCCTAGAGAAAAGGGGACGGTCACGTTTTCCGGCGACCGGCGGTAGCTCCAACGTCGCTTTTGCGGACGGGGGTGTAGGACGTCGACTGTAATAGGTCTCCTACGCCACACGAAAAATAACGACAGAGCGTCGCCAGGTCGGCCAAGTCTACCCGGCGTGCACGATCGTAGTAGAGCTTCGCCAACATATTCCGGCTGATTCCGGTGGCCCGGGCCACGTCAATAATTCTGACGCGCTTTTCGCCCATCAGGCGGGACAACTGGGACCGGATCATAGAAGCGGTCGATACCCTCCTTGCATCGCGGCCGAGTCTAGTCCACGTGTTCTGAGGGCGCAAATTGAGCTTGCGCTATGCATCTCTAACGTGCATAATGATGCTCTGTTAATCATTATGACGTATACACGTGCAGACGTACTACCAGCTCAGTTACGGAGGAACTCAAAGATATGAGCAGTCTCAAACGGTGGCGCCAAGTCGGGCAAGGGCAGTTCAAGAAATGGGAGACGCCCGGTCAGGAGGTTGAAGGAACGTGGCAGGGAGTCCATGAGGGTCGTTTCGGCCCCCTCGGAACGCTTGAGACGGACGGCGGGAGTCTCACGTTCCCTCTCCCCGTCGCCCTCCGGGAGCGCCTGGCCAAGGTCTCGACAGGGGCACTCGTTCGGCTTCGGTATATCGGCCTCCAGACCTCGAACGCGGGCCGGACCTTCAAGGGCTTCGAGGTCTTTGTCGCTGAGCAGGACGGCTGGGGTGAGCCTGTGACCCCGATGCCCCTCCCCTTTGGGAAGGAGGCCTGAGATGCCGCCCGTTCCTGCGAGGCCGCAAAATGCTTGGGGGCGCGACCGTTTCTACATGATCGACGGGCACCGGTTGCCCTCCGTGACCACGATCCTGGACATCATCGCCAAGCCGGCCCTAGGACCCTGGTATGCCAAGGAGGAGCGGCGGTACTTCGAGACCGCCATGCTCGAGGTCCTCTCCCGCCCCGGGGCTCGGGATCCCGAGTACGTGCTGGCAGCCGTTGCCCAGGCCGTCACCGGGGTCAAGGCCGCCGATCGGGAGAAGCAGAAGGCCGCCGCGATCGGCACGGCTGTCCACGCGGGCATCGAGTGGGAACTCCGGCGGCAGCTGGGTGAGGATGCCGGCCCAGCACCCCACCTCCCCGAAGTGGCGGCCTGGGCCGTCGAGAGCTGGAAGGACTGGGCCCGGAGCGTGACCCTGGAGCCCCTGGCCATCGAGCGGACGGTCTATTGCTTGGAGTGTGGCTACGCGGGAACCCTCGACCTCTACGCCCGGGTCAAGGGGGTCCTGACCGTGCTCGACTGGAAGAGCGGCAAGGCGATCTACCCGGAGGCGTTCCTCCAGAACCTCGCCTATCGGCACGCGACCGCGCGCGCCGGGCTTCCCTCAGCGCAGGGCCTCATCGTCCGGCTTCCGAAGCACCTCGATGACCCGGCCTGGGAGGTGATGCCGGCGCCGGCCGCGCTCACGCTGGACGACTTTCTCGCCGCCCTCCGCCTCTGGCGCTGGCAGCGGGCCATGAACGGGCAGCCGACCGGCGATGAGCACGTGAACCGTGCGAGCCATCGCACGATCTCATCGCCTACGAGTGTGACCCAAGTCCCGTGAGTGCGACGCTCTCCAACGACGCCATTCCGCGGGACCCCTGGGCGGCGGTGGCGCGGTTCCTGACCCAATACCCCACAGGGAGTCGTGCCGAGGCCCTGCACCTGGCCCTGCAATCTCTGAGGGCCCGGGTTGAACCGGACCGGGTGCTCGCCTGCGAGCTCGCGTGGGAGATGCACACACATGGCTATTGGAGCCAGATCCGGCGGTCTGACGGCGGCGCCTACGAGACCGAAGAGGCCTACTTTCGTGAGGTACTGGGGCTGGCCTCCTGGCGGACCGCGTACAAGCGGTTGGCGATCGGGCGCATGTTGATGGGCTTCGAGGAGGCCGAGCGAAGCCAACTGCGGGCGGCCATTGCGGCGGTGGGCCTCGCGAGGGCAACGGTCGTGGTCCCGGCGATCGAGCGGCTGCGGGAGTGGAAGCCATGGCTTGAGTGGGCGGGGCAACTACCGACGGTAGCCCTACAGCAGAAAGTCTCGGCGGCGCTCGAGGCCCTGCCCCGGGGTCGGGAGCCCAGTCCCCCCGGGGAGCGCTTTCGACGCACGGTGCTGGCGGCCATGCCCGACATCGAGGCGATGGAGCTCGTGGACCGGTTCTTTGAAGTCGGGGCCGAAGTCGTGGGGACTCCGCATCCGATTGGGATCTTTCTGGCGGGCTGTCGGGAGTGCCTCGGCGAGTGGGAGGTCCTGGCCAGCCAATGGTCCCGCCCAGGGGCCAGCCGCATCAGCGATGCGATCGTTCCAGAGCGAGCCGTTTGCCTACGCGGGCAAAATCCTCTGAGCGGGCCGAACGAGCTGGCCCTGGACCCCGCGGATTACTCAGAGGGGCAATCCAACGGCGCGAATGGCGAGCCCAGTGCGCAGATATAGATTTTGCCCACGTGGGCAAAACCGCGGGCGGCCCTGATGCTGAGGCGATCGCTCCGGACAAGCGTGCGCGTTGGCGCCGCCGCGCGCCGCCGGATCCAAAGGGGCGGCCCGCGCGCCACCGGGCGGCCCGCGGCCACCCTGGAGGAGTGGGCGGCGATCCGCCGGGTGGTGTTCCGACGCGCCCGCCGGAGGTGCCAGGCCTGTGGCCGCGGGGGCGCCCTCGAGGTGCACCACGTCGTCAAGCGCGCCCAGGGGGGCTCGGACTTCGATCTCGACCGGCTGGTGGCGCTCTGTCCGCCGTGCCACGCGCGGACGGATGCCCCCTACGCACGCGGCCGGCTGGTCGTCACCCCGCTCGGCAAGGGGCGCTTCACCGCCGAGGTCACCCGAGGGGCTGATAAGTGGGCGCTCCGCACGTAGCTGACCACGGGACCGGTTCGCCACGACGAGATGGTGGCGACCTTGAGGAGGCGAGGATGAACAAAGTACCTCCGGAACTCACGCGACAAATCTTGCACCCCGCGATGCACGAGAAGCTCCTGCGCCGCGCGGCCGAGTTGATCGAACTCGGGTGGACGCGCGGGACGGCCGCCAGGGATATCGAGGGACAGAAGGTCCGGTCCACGGCGCCGCAGGCCACCGCGTGGTGCGTCGCGGGCGCGGTGGATCGGGCGTTGTACGAATTGTTCAACCTCGATGTCTATGCCCTGCTAGGCCTCGATGCCGACGCCTACGACACGAGTCCCTGCTTGCTGCACCTCCTGAAGGAGCTCCGGCGGCCCCTCCGACGAGTGCTCGGCGGCAGTAATCTGGCGCACTGGAATGACCACGTCTGTCCCGACCCCGCCGCCGCCGAGCGGCTGCTCCGGGAGGCCGCCGCACAGATTGGCCCCTGCCCCTGAACCCGTGGCGATTCATGTTCAGGCGCTAGGCTCCGGGTGCTTCGGGGGCCGTGCCGTCGGAGGGAGCGAAGTCCGCACGCCCTCGCAGCGTTTCGTTAAGCGGGAAACCGCTCAAGATCGTAGCAAGCTGGTCAGCGTCCCTGACAGGACCGTGTTCCGAGCGAAACCTGATGATCACAGCCGCTTGCGTTGGGCCGAGGCCCGGCAGCTCTAGCAATTCCTGCTCGTCGGCTAGGTTGACTCTCACCTTGGTCGCCATAAGCCCTCTCCTCAAGGTGGTAAAAAAGCGATCCGCTCTGGGCCGCCACTCAACGGTCGGGCGTTCACGCGGGATGTCTATACCCGTATTTCCGATTGGAAGATTGAACGTGGCGGGTCATAATCGGTCAACACCCGCAAGAAACGTGACTCTCGGGGGTTCCTCGCTGACACGGAGGGCACCACCCAATGGGTGACGCGGAATCTGGCGCGGTTCGCCTCTCGTTCAATCGGCAACTGCGCGTCGAGTTCCGTGGGCGCCACCGTAACCTCCGATGCTGGGCCGTTGCTCCCGCGTGAGTTGGACGAGCACCTCGGCGTGAGCGCGCTGATCGAGCGCCATCTGAGCGATCCTCGCACCGGACACAACCGCCAATTTCCCCTACCAGATCTGTTCCGCCAGTCCATCTACAGCCGCCTGGCTGGCTACGAGGACACCAACGACGCCGATCGACTGGCCGAGGATCCGGCTTTCCGGATGCTGGCCTCCCGCGAGCGCAGGGAGACGAGCGTCGCGCTCACCTCGACGCTCCACGGATGTCCTCACTGAGGAGTGGAACTATCAGGGCTCTCGCGTCTCAATGCGGAGCTGGTGCAGCGGGAAGCCACCGCGCGGCGCCTGACCCTCGACATCGACAGCTCCGAGAGTCCGGTCCACGGAGCCCAAGAGCGGTCCGCCTACAACGGCCACTTCGAGTCCGTCTGCTACCATCCGCTGTTCGTCTTCAACCAGGACGGTGACTGCCTTGCGGCCACGCTCCGGCCGGGCAACGTCCACAGTGCGGACCGGTGGGATAAAGTGGTCCTCCCGTCATTGACCGGTACCGGACCCGGGAACAGTCCGTCGTCGTTCGCGCCGACGCGGCCTTCGCCCTCCCGGCTCTTTACGAGGCGGTGGAGGGCCGCGGTGTGGCGTACGCCATTCGCCTCCCAGCCAATGACGTGCTGGAGCGCGCCATCGAGAACTTGCTCACCCGGCCGCGCGGCCGGCCGAGCCGCGCCCCGCTGGTCCGCTACCGCAGCTTCCAATATCAGGCCGCGTCCTGGGACCGGCCGCGGCGGGTGATCGCCAAGTGAGCATCACCTCGGAGAACTCTTCCCTCGGGTGGGCTTCATCGTCACCACGCTTATGGGGACGAACCGAGCGGTCGTCCGCTTCTACAACCAGCGCGGGACGGCCGAGCAGTGGATCAAGGAAGGCAAGGAAGCCACCCACTGGACCCGGCTCTCCTGCCACCGCTTCCGGGCCAACGAGGTGCGGCTGCTCCTCGGGGTGATCGCCTATAACCTCGGCAATCTGCTGCGCCGGCTGGTCCTGCCCGTCGCCATCCAGAGCTGGTCCCTGACGAGCCTCCAGCAACGGCTCTTCAAGACCGGCGCGCGGCTCATCCGACATGCCCGGTACTTCACCCTGCAACTCGCCGAAAGCTACTTGACGGGGAGCCTCTTTCGGCAGATTCTCCAGCGCATCGAGCGGCTCGTGCACGCCTGTCGAGCGGCGCGATCAGTAGTTTCCGCGCCGCGAGAATGGCCCGTTTCAGCGATGACGAATGCGCAGAATGGCTGGGTGGGCGTCACAATGATCCGTCCCGCAGCACGAGAGGATGTGGACTTGGTCATCGGAAATCCTGGGTTAAAGCCTCAGCCGGCGGCGGAAGCCGTCGCCTCGTCACCGACTTCTCAACCTCGGGTTGCGGATGTGTCATCTCGGCCCATCAGACTCGGGCGGGGCGGCCCATCAGACTCGGGCGGGGAGACGCTCCCGGAAGGTAGCGTCCTGCTACCGGCGCAGCCTGAATTCGTTGCAGATGAAACAGTCATTTCTGCTGATCATTGCGAGCAGGGACATTCAGCAGCGGGAGCTTGCACAGCATCTGTCCGGCGCAGAGCGGAAGGTCGAGATGGTGATCGATCGCCGGGTGCGCGAGCGTCGCATTCGTGGCCTCCCGAGCCCGGTCCCGGTGGAGCGGCGCCGGTCAAACCGAAGATCGCTCGATATCTCGCCGCTATTGTCCGCACAGGGGTGGGCGTCCGTCGCACGCGCTGACGCCGCACCGGGACGTGCCGACGCCCCGCGCACTGAAGGGAAGCCGGCGATTGTTTGGCAAACTCGAGCCCTCGGATGGATCGCGCTGGGGACGATCATCGCGGCGGCCATCGCGCTGCGGGGATACTGGCTCTTCCAGCTGCGCGCTGCCATGGAGGGCAATGGGTGCGAGTATGCCCGGATCGCCCAGAACTTGCTAACGCACCGAAGCTACGTCGGTCTCTTCGAAGGGCCGGAACTGATGTTTCCCCCACTCTTTCCCTTCTTGCTGGCACTGGGGGCCCCGATCGCCGGCTCGGTCGATGCGGCGGCCAGGTTGGTTCCTTTCCTGGCGGGCGTGCTCCTGGTGCCGGCCATGTTCACCCTGGCGCGGATCGCGTTCGGCAGCCGGGTGGCACTTATCGCCGCCGCATTGACCGCGTTTCACGCGACCCTCGTCGATCTTTCACGCAGTGCGTTCTCAGAGGGCATCTACCTGCTGCTGATGGTGGGGGGGCTCTCCTATGGGCTCCGCTGCCTCCTCTCCGGGAAGGATCGGTATGCGATAGGCTGTGGCGCCGCGTTCGGATTGGCGTACCTCGCCAGACCGGAGGCGCTGCTCTATCCGCTGGTGCTCCTCGCTGCGGTTCTCGCGAAACGGCCATCGCCCAGACGCTTCGGAGTTCACGCCCTCTGCCTGCTCGCTCCTATCGGCGTTCTGGCGGCCCCCTACGTCGTGTATCTCACAATGCACACCGGACACGTTCGCCTCGAAGGCAAAGCCTTGATGAACTTCACCATCGGGGCGCGTCGCAACGCGGGCCTCGGCCCGGACGAAGCCGCGTTTGGCATCGGTCCCCTGCTCACGGAGGATGGCCCCCAGATCTCCCCCAATCTCTTCATCGCAACGACCGAGCGTACCGTCTCCGGGCGTGAGCTCGCGGCCTACTGGATCGCGAGCGCGCGGCGCAATGAGCCGGTCCTCTTTCGGCTGATCCTCTCGCCGATGTTCGGCTCCGTGTTTGCCATGGGTCTCATCGCTCTCGGATTGCTTCGTACGCCGTGGACAGAGCAGAGGGCCCTTTGTGAGAGCGTGCTCCTCAGCGTCGCCGCTGCCCACGTCGTTCTCCTTCTAGGCCTTCACGGCGTGCAGATCCGCTACATGCTCCCCTTGCTGCCGCTCTGGCTCATCTGGACTTCGAAGGGGATCGACGAGGGCGCCCGTTGGGCGACGGGCACGTCTCGACGCCTTCGTGGACGGCGGACGCGCTGGCTCGGGAGTGGTGTTCGCGCAGTGCTCGGGTCCATGATTCTGCTTCTGGCCCTCTGGGGCATGCGGTGGGGGCCGCTTCAAGATGGAAAGCCAGCCCTGAAGGACCTCGGGACGTGGCTCGACGAGTATCAGCCTGGACCCAAGCGGGTCATGACCGTCCACCCCGAGATCGCGTACTACGCGGGCGGGACATTTCTGCCGTTGCCGTACGCGGATGGCTCGCTCGCAGTCCGGTACGTCCACCGCAAGGAGCCCGACTTCATTGTCCTGGTCAGGGGGGACCGCGACTTCAGCCCCTATCTCGCGCAATGGTGGGAGGAGGGTATCCCCGATCCGGCGGCCCAACTCATCTCTCGTGCCGGGTCGCCCGACCTCGCCATCTACAAGTGGCTCCGATCGGGAGGGCGCTGAGCGTCGAGTACTAGGACGAGGGACGTAACAGCTGAGCGTCGAGTTGTGGACCATCTGATCGCTGCGTCCCTGAACACCACCGTCACACACCTGTTGCCGGGCTCGCCAGCCGGCCGCAGCGCGTGGGTGTCCGGGTCGATGATCTCGATTCAGTATCGGGCCGCGTCCTGGGACCGGCCACGGCGGGGGATCGCCAAGGTCGAGCATCACCTCGGAGAGCTGGTTCCCAGGGTGGGCTTCATCGTCACTACACTCACGGGGACGAACCGGGCCGTCGTCCGCTTCTACAACCAGCGCGGGACGGCCGAGCAGCGGATCAAGGAGGGCAAGGAAGCCACCCACTGGACCCGGCTGTCCTGTCACCGGTTCCGGGCCAACGAGGTCCGGCTCCTGCTCGGGGTCATCGCCTACAACCTCGGCAATCTGCTGCGTCGGTTCGTCCTGCCCGTCGCCATTCAGAGCTGGTCCCTCACGAGTCTCCAGCAGCGGCTGTTCAAGACCGGCGGGCGCCTCATTCGGCACGCTCGGTACTTCGTCCTCCAGCTGGCCGAAAGTTACTTGACCGGGAGCCTCTTTCGGCAGATCCTCGGGCGCATCGGGCGACTCGCGTGGCATTCCACGTGAGGACGGTGCATAGGGCTGACACCGGGATCTGGATCATCGCGGGCAGAGATGTCTCCGCGGAGGCCAGTCACCAGCGGCAACCATTGGGAACATGCAGGGTCAGTGGCGTTGGCGTGGCGAAAGCGGCCAGTGTGATGTGTTGTGAAAGGGTAGAACGGGTGATGGAGCGTCACGTGGTCCATTCAGCAGCGCGAGAGGAACGAAGCACTGGTCGATCTCGGGAATCCCGGTTTATTCGAGATAGCATCTCCTCCCCGATGTGCGGGGCCATGACGGCCGCGGAGTTGGACCGGATTGCGGCGCTGAAGCCGAACGTCGATCTCGTGCCAAGGAGGCCCCCCCACCATGCGTGACGCCATGCTCGTCTTCGGCAGTCCGATGATCGAGGAAGCGGAGATCGCCGAGGTCCTGGCCACGCTGCGCAGCGGCTGGATCGGCACGGGTCCGCGCGTGGCCCGCTTCGAGGCGCTGTTCCGCGAGTACATCGGCGCCCAGCACGCCATCGCCCTGAACTCCTGTACCGCCGCCCTGCATCTGTCGCTCGTCGTCTCGGGCGTCGGGCCCGGTGACGAGGTCATCACCACGCCGATGACCTTCTGCGCGACCGCCAACGCGATCCTGCACACCGGCGCGCGCCCGGTGTTCGTCGATGTGGACCGCGGGACCGGCAATATTGACCCCGATCTGGTGGAGGCGGCCATCACGCCGAACACGCAGGCCATCCTGCCGGTCCACTACGCCGGGCGGCCCTGTCGGATGGATCGCCTGGAAGCCATCGCCCGCCGACACGGGCTGCTCCTCATCGAGGATGCCGCCCACGCCATCGAGGCGAGCTTCCACGGTCGCCAGATCGGGACGATCGGGGACCTCACCTGCTTCAGCTTCTACGTGACCAAGAATCCCGACGTGGCCGCCAAGATCAAGATGTATGGCCTGCACGGCATGAGCCAGGATGCCTGGAAGCGCTTCTCCGACGAGGGATACCGGCACTACGAAGTGCTGTTCCCCGGCTTCAAGTACAACATGACCGATCTCCAGGCGGCCCTCGGGATCCATCAGGTGGCCCGGCTCGCCCAGGGCGCCAAACGCCGAGAGGAGATCTGGGCCCGGTACGACCAGGCGTTCGCCGACCTCCCGGTGATTCGCCCCGCCCCGATCGAGGCGGGGACGGTCCACGCCCGCCACCTCTATACGATCCTGGTCAAGGCCGAGGAGCTCGCGCGGACACGCGATTGGGTCCTCAACGAGCTGCTCCGCTGGAAGATTGGCACGGGCGTGCACTACACGGCGCTGCACCTCCACCCGTATTATCGCCAGACGTTTGGTTACCAGCCGGGGGACTTCCCGAACGCGGAATATATCGGCGCGCGCACGCTCTCCCTCCCGCTGTCGGCGAAGCTGTCCGATCAGGACGTCGAGGACGTCGTGGCCGCCGTCCGAGAGGTTACGCGGCGGCCGGGTTGAGGGCACGAGGCGATGCCCCGGTTCCAGTCTCTGCCTGGGCCCCCCTGGCGTCCCGTCGTGAGGCATGCCGTAGAGCCTTACCTCTTCCAGCCCGGCTGGTCCCCCGGACGCCCTGTGTGCGGTGGCGCGGGCCGGCGCCACTACCCACGGCTGGAGATCACTCGGCCCTCCGAGATCGGGGGGACGATATTCCCGCGGTTGAGGGAGGACGGCAAGCGTGGCCTGCTGCGCCCGACGGCATACCCGGGGTCTGCGCCTCGAGCAGGCTCGTGGGAGCCCGGCCCTCGCTGTCTGCGTCATGGGCGGTCCGGCTCGGGCTCAGGAACACGTGATGCTGGAGGAGTGCCTCCCGGAACACCGCGTAGGGACTGCTGTGTTGCTTGAACGACTACGTCGGTTTGCTCGACTCGCCCATCGGGCCTTCGATCATCCGACGCTGATGCAGCAGTGGGACGATCGAGCCCGCCAATTCGGTGTGCGAGCGGTCCTGAATCTCGGCCATTCCGAGGCGGAGATCCCGCAGGTCACCGAGCGCCAACGACGCGAGCTCTATCCTCTGTTCCGGGCCGCACTGCGCGGCGACGAGCGGCTGATTCTGGATTTCGGATGCGGCCCGGGCCGTTTTACTGCCGACTTGGCCGAGATGATCAAGGGGCGTGCGATCGGCGTCGACCCAATTCGGAATCTGCTAGACCTGGCCCCACCGCACCCCAGCGTGGAATATCGACTCATGCTCGAGGGGCGGATCCCGCTGGAGTCAGCCTCTGTCGACGTAGTATGGATTTGCCTTGTGCTAGGAGGCATTCACGGTCGAACGCTCGGGGCGACGGTGAGCGAACTTCGACGAGTCATGAAGTCGACCGCCCTACTGTTCTTGGTCGAAAACACGGCTACGGGCGCGGGCGATGCCTTCTGGGCATGCCGTTCGGTCGACACGTACCGGAGCTTGCTCGCCCCCATTTCCCTCACGCACATCGGCGACTATCACGACCTGGGCGAGCGGATTTCGGTCATGGTCGGTCGAGCGCCGGGCAGCTCATTCGCCATGCCCGATACTTCATCTAGCACTTCCCCTCGCCGAAGCTGAGGACGTGGACGTCATCACGGCGGTCCGGCAGGTGGTCGCCTGCAAACAAGGGACGGCTCGGTGACCCGCGCCGCCGCGTCGGCTGAGGCTGCCCTGCCGGTGGTCGCTCACTGCTGCACGCCCTACCTCTTCGCGACCGGAAGCTGGCTCTACTCCCAGCTCGTGCACCTGGAGCGGCACAAGCCCATCGTGCTCACCGATCGGACCGAGAACCTCGACGTCTTCCCGTTCCGCGAGGTCTACGCCTACAACGAGATCCATCCGGTGCGGAAGGCCTTCTTCTGCTTGAAGCGCGGACGGCTGGGCGGAGGCCGCGAACCGTATTGCGAGTCTGTCCTGCGGCGTCGACAGGCCGTGCTGATCCACAGTCACTTCGGCTACGTGGGTTGGCGGATGCTCGAGTGCAAAGCCCGGCTGGGCCTGCCGATGGTAACGTCGTTCTACGGGGCGGACGCATCCCGGCTGCCCCGCGACCCGGTGTGGCGGGCCCGCTACGCGCAGCTCTTCGCCCATGGCGAGCTCTTCCTCGCGGAAGGCGAAGCGATGCGGCGCACCCTGGCGGAACTCGGCTGCCCGCCGGAGCGGATCGAGGTCCAGCACCTGGGCGTCGCGGTGGACGAGCTGCCCTACATGGTGCGGCGGCCGGATTCATCCGGGCCGATCCGCGTGCTCGTCGCGGCCACGTTCCGGGAGAAGAAGGGGGTGCCGGACGCGCTGCGGGCCGTCGGGCGGTTGCAGAAGCACCACCGCGACCTCCGGGTCACGTTGATCGGCGACAGCATGGGCATGCCCGGGGATAAGGAGGAGAAGCGCACGATCCTCGACCTCGTCGGCCAGCTTGAGGGTGTCGTGCGGTGGGTGGGCTTTCAGCCCTACCCGGCCTTCCGGCGGGCGCTGCTGGAGCACGACGTCTTCCTGAGCCC